>Ga0208920_1000057_pt1 | contig 46023 bp, 55 predicted proteins | sample 19_taG_FD_184094 | JGI IMG/M metagenome (GOLD analysis project Ga0208920, IMG submission 184094) | Marine viral communities from the Subarctic Pacific Ocean - 19_ETSP_OMZ_AT15317 metaG (SPAdes) (version 2) | ecosystem: Environmental > Aquatic > Marine > Oceanic | place: Pacific Ocean | collected...
GTAATGGTGCTATAATAGTAAAGGATATATGTGATGCTATCGAACACGCTGAATTTCTTGGTCATGACGAGGGAACTATTGCTCTCGGGGATAGTGCTACTATTAGGTTGTGGCATGGAGAAGATGGCAGTAGTTATGCAGTTAGTTACAGGATACAGAAGATAATAGAATCTCTTACTGGCGGACAGAAACCGAATGTTATGTTGTTTGGTCATGTACACAAGAGTATGTATCTCTTCGATAGACACATACACTGTTATAGTGCTGGAGCATTTCAGAGACAGACAGCTTGGATGAGAGGCAAGAGATTGTCATCACATACAGGATTTTGGATAGTAGACGTTTATGTTAATGAAAATGGAGTTGCCAAGACTACAGGTACTTGGCACCCATTCTATATGTAATGGCAAAGAAGGACAAAGATAAAAACATTGTTACTAGTAATAAGGTCGGTGGCCCATGGCAGGGAACACCACCAGATAGTAGAAGAAAGAAGAATATCAAGGGGAAACCAAAATGAATTACGGCAGAGGGCAACAAATGAGAGGGTTGGAAAATTGGCCCGAAAACGGTATGAACCGTGGTGGTATGGTTCCAGGAGAAGGTAGGGGTGATAAAGTACCTACACTATTAGAACCAGGAGAACTAGTAGTACCTAGAGATAAAGTAAGCAATGTCTTAAACCAATATCCTGAGCTAGCAAAGGCTCCGAGAGATCACTTCAGCTGGCCAGAAGGTATGCAAGAGGGTGGAGTAGTAAGAAGAACATACGATAAAAATCTTCATGGTGTTACACCCGTAGAATATAATACAGATGATCCTGAAATGTTAAGATCTATTTTTTCTGTTCCAGCAAGTCAGGTTGGTGGCGGGGAAGGTTTAAGATACTACTCATCTGAAATACCTTCAGGAAGGCCCCATGATTTAGATAGAAGAGTTGCTAGGCTTTATGCGATGAACAAAATGGCAACTGCTCCACAGGATTCGATACCTTACGATATGATAGAAGACTATTATTCTGAGCCACCACCTAAGAAAGGGAAATGGGGAGCGAACTTACGAAAAAAGCTGGGCATGCAAGAAGGTGGAGTAGTACAAGACATGTCCAAAGAAGATAAAATGAATCGATATGGTAAGATCTTACATACGTTAGCTCAGAAATATGGTGGTGATACTAGCAATTATACGCCCCAAGGAGGTTATACAGAGGACTATTATATGGAGAATACTGGTGCATTACCAGACACAGTATCTTTTGAAGATCCTGGTAATTACTTCTTTCGATTTCCTGGTGGTGGTACAGAACAAGGAAGAGGAGCTCCTCCCTTAGAGCATCATCTAGATCGGACTATGGAAGCAGCAGGTGTAAATCAATTTGAGCAAATGGACTGGAATCAAAAGCTAAGTAAGGTGTCACCATATGGTATGCAAGAAGGTGGGATAGTTCCTAACAGACCCCCTCTTGTCCAAAACGAATATGGGCATAAGTATGGGCCTGGAAGGTCATCTTGGATAGAACAGAATATGCAAAAATATCGTGATAGTCACAGAAATAACTATCAAGCACAGCCAGAGATGAACCACAATCAGGGATTTGGGGAAAGGTGGCCTCGACCACCAAGACGAGATGAATATGAGAACCCGCAGCTACCAAAACAAAGAGAATATCAGCTTGCACCCAACAGACCCCTACCAAGCTTCGATGAATGGAAAGTAAATAGAGATAGAAGTGGAGATCAATTTGACCAAAGAGGCTTCTTACAGCAAAAAGCACGGGAAGAGCAGCAACAGCAGCTTCAGCAGCTTCAGCAGCTTCAGCAGCTTCAGCAGCAGCAGAAAGCGAGCACGCGGGGAGTAGGCCGAGGTCTACGAATGCACCACGGTGGAGTAGTACCAGAAAAAGAAACCATTGCCGAGCCATTTGTCAAACGAGATGAATATGATATTTCTGGAGATACACCAGGCTTCAAGTCAGGGAAATATTGGATAAAAGGCACTGGCTATGTGGATGTTGGTAGTCCAGAACATAGTGCACATTTAGCATCTAGTGAAGTGCCGCAACTTACCGAAGCGCCTAAGAAAGGAACACCTGAATACGAAAGGCGGATGAATGAGTATAGAACTATGAGGGATGCCAAAGTAGAGTACCAAATGAGGCCCACAGACATCTTCGGTCAGGGCGGATCGGAAAATTGGCCCGTGAGCGCGGGAGACGCTCCATGGCAGAAAGAGATGGCCACAAACCGAACCGATGGCCCCTCGCGCTTTCCAAGCGTCAGCACACCCGATTATCGGATAAAAGGGTTTCGAAGATAAATAATGCCCAAAAAAGTACACGAAATAAGTAAATTCATAACAGGCACTATGACTACGCCTTCCATAAGGGATATCCCTGAAGACGCAGCTAATTACAGCTTAAACCTAGACAGCGTAACACATGATGGCATTCTAAAAGGAGTACCATCTGATAAGTATGCCACTGGCGGTGGCTGGGAAAATACTGCTGAACCTACAGGTATATATGGAACCCTAGTATTCTTTGGAGAATCGTTAAGTTAATAATGGCTATATCATCAAATGGCTTGACAATCGATGGTACTTATGTTGGTACAGAAAGTACAAGCTATACAGTAACAATTGATAGTAATGGAAGCCCAGATACATTTAAATGGTCAGCTGATGGGGGTCAAACTTACGTGGAAACGGATGTAGCATGCTCTACAAGCTACACAGTTCTTAGTGATGACCTTGGTTTAAAGATAAAATTTAGCGGCACTACAATATTTGATTTGGGTGATTCGTGGAGCTGGACATCTGTTCCTGCCATTGCAAATAATATCCAATCAGGGAAAATCATTAGAAATAATGATACTAATAATCTTGTCTATCTTAATCACAATGGAGTAGGATTAATAGAGAACATAGAAGATCCTAGTACACAAAGTATAACAGGTATCGCAGTAGGTAGTAATTCTGTAATGACAGTACATAATAAAGAAGTTCATATAGGGCTAGGAGGTGATGTTAACCTTCCACCTACATGGGCGGGCTATATAAAGAATGAGAGATTAGGAACTGATATAGATGAATTTGTAGTAACAAAAGCTGGTATAACAACTCTTACTTCTTTAACATTTTTTGATTACTTAGAGCGTACTGACTCAAACTTTGATGCAACTAACGATTGGATATTTGGAGCTGCCTTTGGGTCATCAACCATGTACAGAATAAATAGCGACTCTGGTGCTATTAATACTGATGATGTATTATTCATAAATATATGTGGGATACATTATGATGATGAGGATAGTAAGTTATACATACTAGATCGTATAAATGCTGATAACCATGTTTATAAGTTACATCAGATGAATAATGACTTTACAATAGCATATAGTCATAGGTTTGCTTTTAGCTCTTGGGAATATAATTGGAAGATTCAGTTCAGTGATATGATAACTACAGATAATAAAATATGGTTTGCAGCTTACTCCCCAAACAGACATTCTAGAAGTCTCATCTATAATGCTCCTAAACCAGGGGCTGACAATAATGATCTTACTCTTACACCTAAATCACCAAAACTTGAAGGAGAAGATGTAGATGGAGGATGGATAGAAATTTATAACGGAGAGAAAGAGGCTTACAGCGAAGAGCAAAAGCTTAAAACCTTTATACGAAGTTTGATTAAATGTAGTAATACTGTTGTAGGATGGTATTGTCACTATGATGATCACTACTCAGGAGGTGGATACAGTGGCCCACGACTGAGACTTGATAGTAGTACTAGTGTGGCAGCTGTAAATGTTGTTAATAAAATACATGAAGATCATGGAAGCTTCGCTGTAGATAACTATGCTTCTATGACTACATTTAATGGAGCAGCTAGTTATGGTGATATACCTAATTATATATCGCCAGGCGGATATATAAATATGATACAGCCTCCAGATGCATCAACACTCGGTCTATATGTATCAGATGGCAATTCATTAAAGATTTTCACTGGGGTTGATGCTGTAACAACTGCTGGTACAATACAAATCTCGGCTGGCTACGCTGGTAGTCACCAGAACTTTAAATCATTAATCGGGCATTTTACTGGAACAACAGAACCGTTACTATGGCTAGCCAGAAAAGAACAAACACCTACAATTGATACAGTAAACTATAACTTTAGTACTTACTCTTTAGGACAATTAGGTGTAGTTCCCTTTACTTTTGAGTATGCTAATCAGGCTACTGGTACTGAAAAAAGAGTATTTTGGAAGGCAAGTTTTATATATGACGGTTATCAGGAATCAGTACTTACTGAACATACTTATCCTGAAGATGGAATAGCTATTGATGGAGATGGAGTGGATGCTGATATAACACTCACATTAACAGGGATTGACGATATTAATAAAAGACTTACTGGTATCTCTATTTATCGTTCCGAAAATGCTGATGACACTGAAACTGAGCCTAACGTGTTCTTTCGCTTAGTTAAAAACATTTCTCTTTCAGATACTGCATGGGATGTAGTAGAAGGTACTGCTACGTATCATTTTACAGATGATACAGATCCTGGTGCTTCTTATGATGCTATTACTGGAATTGATGAGCTATTAACAAATCCTATTGTATCATATGGGCTTGCTACTGAAGCTAACTCTCAACTTTTTGTAGGACAGTGTGCACATCCTAGTATCGAGGACGCAAAACAATACTTGTTTAGGTCTAAACCATATAAGTATGATACTTTTGATTGGTCAAAAGACTTTTTAAGATTACCTACTATCCCTACTGCACTAGCTACTTTTGGCGGAAGAATCTATGCTTTTGATGAGAGTAATACATATAGGATAGAACCAAATAACTTTTTCGTAGAAGATATATTTGAGGGTATTGGATGTACAAGTCAAAGAGCTGTACTAACAACAGAATATGGAATGTTCTTTTGTAGCGATCATAATATCTATATGCATACTGGTTCTAGCCCGCAAATTATAGGAGATGCCATAATCGATGATGCTGATAACGCCAATTATCCCTGGCAGCATAGAGATGTTACTGTTGATCCAGTACTAGCATTTGATCCTTTTAGAACTAGCTTACTAGTTTTCTTTAAAGCTGGAGACCCACAAAATACTGGGTTTACTAGATATTCGTGCTGGGCTTATAATCTACCAAGAAAAAGATGGGATTTATTAGATTTAAGTCAAACTCATGTTCCTCAATGTTATGTGTCAGGAAAGCATGGGGAATCATATATAGGAACAAATTATGAACTTATACATTATCTCGCTAATGCTGACACTCGTAGAACATGGGAATACCAAACAAAATTGATCACATTAGGAGCAGATACTCAGGATAAGATGTTCTATAAAATAAGATTGGTAGGTTCTGGTACAGCCACTTATGGTATGAATGGAGGTGCACCCACCACATCATTAACAAGCGAGAAAATAGCAACTAACGATAAAAAGGCTAAGGCAATCCAGGTAAAGGTTGTGCCAGTTGGCAATACAGGTGAAGTAGATTCAATAGGTATCATTTATAGGCCACTACCAGTAAAATGAGTCTTTCTAGTAAAAGAATGCCGAATGTAGAGGATCCTTCTATGAATAGAATAGTAAAACAAATTTATGATGATATTAATAATATTATACAGTCTGTGAATAAGATTAGCACGGATGCAGATAAAAGCTCATCAGGTAAGCCAGGAGATATAAAAGTTGTTAAGAAGAGTTCTGGTGGTCATGAAATAGAAGCTCGTACTAAAGAAGGATGGGCTGGAGTTAATTTGACACTAAAGGAGAATTAATATGTCTTGGTTAACAAAAGCGACTGGCTTAGATACCTTAAAAAACCAACAAGGTATACTAAATAGACAGTCTAGTGATTTAATGGGTAAAGGTCAAAACATCTTTGACAAAGGACAGGGGCTATTAGACTTTTCAGATCCTTTTTATTCTCAGTATGGGGCAAGACTGAACCGACAGTTAAAAGATTCGATGGCTTTTGGTGCTAACCAAATAGGAAGTCAAATGGCAATGACTGGCGAAAGCGGTGGTATAGGTGCTGCCCTTAGAAAACAATTTCAGAATAAGAGTAGTATAGGTGAGCAAGAACGTACTGGCTTGGAAAGTATGTATACTCAAGGTATAGGTATGGGTACAAATTTAATGAATTCGGCAAGTCAATTTACAGGCCAGGGAGTACAAGCTAGTGGTATTGCTGGTGATCTTGCTTCACAAAGAGCACAGATGCAAGGAGACCTCTTTACTGGTGCTGTTAACTTTGCTACTGGTGGTGGTATAGGTTCAGTTTTGGGTGGACTAGGAGGTGCTTCGTCAAAGTTTGGTGGAGCACTTGATAGATTCGGGATGGGGCAGAATAACCCAAATAGTTTTCTTGGTAAGTTTGGTCAAGGTGCAGGTAGTTTCTTTAGTGGTGCGGGACAGGGTATGTCATCACTAGACCAGGGTGGAAATGATATGCAACAAATGATGAGTCTGCTATCGTTAGCTCAAAGTGATATTAGATTAAAGACTGACATTGAATTGACAGGTCAATCTCCTACAGGTGTAAACACCTACTCATTTAAATACAAAGGTGATGACAAAACTTACGAAGGTGTAATGGCACAAGAAGTTCCATGGGCTTCAATCAAAGGAAGCGATGGATACTATCTAGTGGATTATTCTAAAGTAGATGTAACATTTAAAAGATTAAACTAATGAGAAGATAAAATTTAATATGTATCTACAGGAGAACAATAAAAATGACTATGTTTGATTTTAATAAAGGAATAAGAGAAAAAAGGCAAGAAAAACTTGATATCATGAGCCTTTATCTAGAAAGACAAAGAATTGAAAATGAGGAGAGACGAACTGATATTGCACAACAACATCAGGAAATGTTGGATTTCGCTACATATGAGCTGCAAGAAAGAATTACAGTAGTTGAAGAACATCAAGCTAAAATAAGGCAAGAAAGACAGGATCTTGATGAGAAAATTGAAACAGGACAACTTTCAATAAATTATGATGCACAAAAGCTTGATGAGTATTATAAAAAAAGACGACTTGATATCGACGATAAGATATCAGAATATAATCATGAATTTCAAAATAAAACTATAGGTATAGAGGCTTGGCAAAAATCGATTAACGCTTATCGAGAAGATCTTAGAAAAGAAGACCAAGATGCTCTTCATCGTATTGCCGAGATGGATCTAGACGAGCGAGAAAAAGAACGGTTGAGAAAACGCCAAAACGATGAATGGCAACACGTTGATCGAGTATTCGCGATGCAGAATGACAGCAAAACGATACAACAAAATCGAGAATCACTAGATACCTTACTGAGAAGACAAGAAAACATAGATAGCCTAGCAGCTGGGATGGCTAACTATGAAGCAGACGTGATGCAGGGTATTCAGGCTTTTAAAAAGTTAATGTCAGAAGACTCTAGCGTAAATGCAGGTCAGTATAAAAGCTTTATGTTACAATACATGGGGACTCCAGAGTCTAAAGGAGTACAATCTTCTTATTATTATAATAAAATAAATGACGATGGGCAAATGGTCAGAGCGATGTTGCCAGGTCATTATAATGTATTAATAGACATGCTAAATCTGGATGAACTGACATCTATCACTACTGCTGATATACCTGGGGTTGATAGTAGTAAGATCACTGACGAGGAATTGAGGGAGAAGGAATTAGAAGAGAACCAACTGGAACAATACACGGGCCCCTTAGGTAATTCACCGACTATGTATAATAACGCAATAACGGCTGTACAGCAGAATCCACAGAACGCGAATGCCTCATTTACTCAAATACAACAAATGGCAATACAAACCTTGGGGCAACAGAAGAATCTGGTACGAATTAAGAAAGTACACAACAGCAGCAATCCCAAACATGAGATGAATAAATGGTACTTCTATGAACCTAGTACTCAAAAAACATATGCCTACGGCCCTGATGCAAATGACAGTGCGGATCTAGGCAAAATACGCTGGGATGAGAAGCGCAGTTTCGAAATGATTGATGTAATAGAAAACTATGGTGATAATCCAATAAGACTCGATCGGGCTGCAGACAGCGAGAGTCAATATCGTCAAGCGATTGACCACGGGACTAGACCAGAATTAACCGAAACCCCCTACATTTCAGAAAAACTTTGGTATACAGAATAAAGGAGAACTGATATGGCAGTTAAACAACTAAGCGACCAAGAGACACTGTCACTTATTATACGTTCCTATAAGAGTGACCCAGGTGCCTATACAGATGAAGAGATAGCAGCAATAGCATCAGCATCTGCAGCAGCTGGGATGAAATTTGAGCCAGAGTTTAGCACAGGTAGAGCAGCTAAAGTATTCTTCTCTAATCTTGCTGACACAATGACATTTGGATTATTTCCTGACTCTATGATGACACAACCACTTACCGAATGGGAAAAATATATAGGTTGGGGTGGTAGCTTTGCGGGCTTACTGACGGGCCCATTTGCAGTTGGTAAGGGCTTAGCGAAATATGGAATGAAAGGTTTGTCATCAGTGGCAGCAGGTGAGAAGTTATTGAAAGCTGAAGGAACTGTTGCTAAAACGATATCTAAGATGGCTAAGAAGGGTGCTGACACTACTACTGGTGCAGTAGCAAAGGCACTGGATGAAGCAGCAACACCTGAAATGGCTCAGAAAGCAGCTAAATGGTTGCTTGAACGTGGTGATAGAACACGACGTTCTATGGTAAGTGCAGGTATGTTTGGTAGTCAGCAAGCACTGGAACAAATAGGAGAAGGAAATATCTTTGCTCCAATAGGAAGTGGTATACAAGGTGCAATAGGTGGGTTTATGATGCCTGTAAGAAGACCTGGTGTTACACTAGGACAAGGGCCAGTTACCTCTCAAATACCTTATTCGGGTTGGCAACTAGGTGGACTAGCAGCTGTTCCTAGTATGATGGGTGGAACTCCAGAGGAAAAAGCTGGACTTGGATTACTTGGCTTATTACCGATGATTCCATAACATATTAGGTGTCACACTTAGTATGTTATCTTCTTATCAACAAGAACTCTTAGAGAAGCAACTTTTACACGATAGTCGTCTCTATCGAGAACATCCTGATTGGTTTACTCAGGAACAAGTCGAAGCACTCCAACAACGAGCTCAAAATCTCGGTGTAGATATAGAACAAGACCCTGATGGTGCTGACTTTAACCTTTTTAATACGGTTGGTCAGGCACTTTCTGGTTTTGCTTCTGGCCTTACTACAATCCATACTGGTGACGATCCCCGAAACACAGCAGAAGCAATATCACGTAATATAGGTCATTTACTTGGCTTTGTAGGTTTTATACCTGGTCTAGGTTTATTGGGTAGAACAGCTATGGGCGGGGCTTCTCTTGCTACTAAGGCTGCTAAAAGTGCTAAAACATTAAGTCTAGCTGAAGCAACTTTAGGTAAGACCAAGATTCCTGGCGCTATAAAAGATGTCCTAAAGGTCAGACCTAGTAAATGGGGTGTAAAGATACCATCTGTACCTATGATAGCTGCTGACGTAGCCACTAAAGGCGTCGGTAAGCTACTAGGAAACGTAGAAGCACTCAAAGCTGTTAAGTTTTTACGTGAAGGAACGGCTGGCAGGGCTATCGTAGGTGGTGGGTTTCATCTTGCTGCAGCTTCAGCAGTTTCTAACTGGCAACAGGGTACTGATGCTATGATGGAAGGATTTATAGGCGGTGCTCAAATGGGTGCTGTGTTTGGTGGTATAGGCAACTATATTAAACTTGGAAAACTTCTAAAGGATGCAGATCCACAAGTTGTAGTAACAGCAGAGAAAGTAGTAAGAGGTATGGCAGGTGCTGCTTTTACAGGGTTACCCTCAACAATGAGAGGAGATGCCACAGAGCTACAGGTTTATGAATATCTATTAGGTGCATGGTTTGGTGCTCATGCTGTACCAGCAGAAAAGGTACACGCAGCCAAAATAATGAACGATCCTGAGAACCCAAACTTTATGTCCCGAGAAGATTGGCAAGATCCTACTAAGATGACTGGCTGGTCAGATCTCCCAGAAGGAACTAGACAAGAAATTCTAAAGGCCAGTGAAAACCGTGCTAATATGACTGAGGCATATCTACAAGAGTTTGAGAGTCTAGGGATTGTACCTCAAGGAGCTATAGTAGATGTAATAGGTGGAGCACATTCAGGCAAGAAAGCAGAAATCATCAAGAAAACCCAAAAAGGCTATAAAGTTATTGTTGACGTTGAAGGAACAAAGAAAGAGAGCTTCATAAAACAAAAATTTATACCTGATGCACCTGAATTTAACCCTAACGCAATTTTAGTTGACCTTCCTGAAGGGATAAAAGAGATGGAGGGCACACAAGTTCAAAGGATAAGAGAGACAGCAGTGGGCTGGGTTGTACGGTATGATAATATGGAAACTGGCTGGCATCCTTATGAACATCTCAAAGCTATTGGAGAAGAAGGAGTAGTAGCAACAGCTGAAGGCGATATAAGAGATATTAAAACAGGAGAATTAATTGAACCTCCACCATCTCCTAAAAAACCATCCGTAAAAAATCAAGAAATAATAGATGAGATTGCTCGATTAAATGCCGAGACATTAGAATTAGATATTGGTTACAGTGATATTCGGCAAATAAACTGGAACTCTGATCATCCAACAGTCAAAAATAACCCTAAAGCTCAAAAATTAGCACAAGAATTTTCTGATCTAAACCAAAAAATACAGACTATGTCTCCCGCTGAACTTGCTGAATTGCCTGAGTCAATACGGAATGAGTTTATAGACTACCCTGCAATTTGGGGATACTCAAGGTCTAATAGAGGAATAAATGTTCATAGTATAAAGAAAATGTTAGAAATGTATGAATATACATTACGAACCGAAGGTAAAGAAAGCGCTGAAGAGTATTATAATTCCAGAGAAATTAAAGAGAAAACTCCTAAAGAAGTAGTTGCAAAATGGCGCAAAGGGGTTGAAGAGATTAATCGTGTTGTAGAAAAAGAAGAAGCAGCAGCCCCCATATCTATCCTCCACAGAGACGCCCCCTCCATGCCAATGCATTTTAAGGATGGTACTGGCGGTAGAAAGATGCGACCAGAATTTAGTGGGAAATCTACTATGGATTTAATTCTATCTGGAGATAGAACTGCTACTACTAGAAACTTATCAGATGTTAAAAATTTAAAAGTAGGCGATATACTTGATTTTTACGATAAAAACTCTAAGAAAGCTGTGACTGTCAGAGTTACTAAAGCTCCTTATAAAGTAAGTGATATTACTCCTAAAGAATGGTCAAAATTAGAAGGTTGGGATAAGAGCGGATACCAACAGAATAAGAATAGATGGCAATTTCAATTTGAATTAATAAACAAGCCTGATAAAGCTAAACCAGAATTAGCTTCATCTGAGCAAGTAACATCACCAGAAGACAGACCAGCTGAAACCTCTTTACAAACAAAAAATAGAGAAATAAAAGATACTGTGGAGGATCATGACACAAACTCTTATATATTTGATAACTCTTTAGAAACTACAATAAGTACAATTCAGAAAGCTAATCCCACAAGTTCTAGGAAATCTATACAGTTATGGATGGATAAAAGAACGCAAGACATCACACAAAACATAGACTTTTTTAAGTTTATGGATGATCTTAAAAGTAGTTGGGAAGTTTCATTTGAAGAGGGTAGCCAAGAATGGAATGGTATAAGACGGTACTTTAACAGGCGTAGGACTAGTCTGAGGGAAACACAAAGTTATTTTACTCTCCTAGGCACAAAGGACAGAGGAGATATGAGCCAAAAAGCTCATATAATAGTACGAGATCGGCCACAATCATTCCTTGAGATGCTACCGTTAGCTGAAGGTGTTAAGAAATCAATTAGAAAAGTAGTAGAATACGCAGAATGGGTAGATACTGTAGGAAGGAACCGTAACGGGACACCTAAACGTCGTTATAGTGTTGAAAAATTATTTGACATGGAGTTTGATGGATTCGATTTCATTGTTAACCGTAAAGAAGCCACTGAAAGAGGTGGCTTTACAACAGTAGAAAAGAGATATCCTTTAGCTAATATCTTTCTTTCAGAGCATAAAAGTGGCTATACATACTTAAGTGGTGTAAAAGATAAGAATCGTATGATTTTTATTCCGCATCAGATTGAACCTGAGAATGCTGTTGCTTGGGCACGCGCATTCATAGAGGAAATAAGCGATCCTAATGTTGTCAACAATGCAAGATCACAGTACAATAAAGGTCTTGCTAAATTTAGGAAAATGATAAACCACGGTAGAGAGAAAGGAAAGAAAATAGAGAACAGGGAATCAGAAGAGATATATGCACAGTCTGTCTATTCAACTGCTGCAGTTATAGAAAGAATGAATGGTGGTATGCCACTAAAAGACATAATTAAATATAATACATCAGGAGAAGGACAATTTATTACTGACCCTATTACACTTAATCAGAGGATGCAAATTATTGATTCTGGTGAGCCAACTATGGATCCTCTTATGTATCAACATATTCCTGATATGAAAGACGGATTTAGATTAGCTATCGTTAACGCTATTCCTGGTAAGCTTGGTAAAATGTCATGGAACAGAGAAATTTTAAAAGATATGCTTAACAAATCTTATGACGCACATCTTGACGGTGTATTTTTAGTACGTGATGATGTCTTCAATGCTATGGCGAAGGACGCTGGCATTCCTAAGGATGGAGCTGTTCTTAAAGGATTCATGAGATATACTGATCAGAGTCCATCACCTGAAATTCAAGTTCCTGCTAGCACCCTTAAGACGCTTTTTGGAAAGCGGAGAGGGCTAATACTAGGTAAATATGCTTATTTTTCAGCAGGTAAAGAAGCTTCAACAGAACTACAATCTAAGAATATGCACGGTTATATATTTGACACGGCTACTAAACAATTAGGTAGGAGAAGTAAGTATGACATAAACCTTAATGAAAAGGGTGAGCTAGACTTTTATACAGAGAACACTAAGGATATAGATCCTAATCCTGAAATATATACAATACCACATAGTGGGCTTACTATTAGTCCAGGGAACTATGAACATGTCAGAAGAGCAACCAGTAATGTACAGATAGTCAAACAATTACTAGGCAATGCCAACAATTCTCAGATAGATAAAAAAGTGGTAGCCGAGGCTGTTGAGAAAGTTCAGCTTCCTGCTGTTGCAGGTGATCCAGAAGTTAATGCTAAATGGGATAAGTATATTAAAACTGGAGAAGAGAAGCATATAAAGGAATTTCTTGAGGCAGAAGGTGAAATTCTAGAGGAACGATTTGAAAAGGTTAGCTTAGACCGCATCATAGACTTAGTAGATGGTGTTACTGTTTCTGATAGCCCACTGTATAGAAAGTTTTGGAAAATGTTATTACATGCTCAGGGGAAACCAATTACTAATCGTACTGAAGAACTAGATAATAATACGTTTGAAGAAAGCGAGCTCGATACAGATATTATAAGAAGAGCAGATATAATGTTAGGAGAAGCAGGTGCCTTATCTGCTCCAATAATTAACTTTAAGTTAGTAAGATTTACTACTGATCGCACACTAGCCAAGTATATTACTAGACGTATTGTAAAACCCGTAGTAGGACATAGTGGCACAGCTATTGGTATCCCCTACGATCCTTGGTTACAAAAGGATATCAATTTGAGGCCTGGTGAGTTTTATTTAAACAATAAGTGGAAGAATTTTGTAACTAATTATACTATTGTAAAAGCTGATGGAATAAGAGCCAACCTTACCTTAGATCAGCTTCTATCTCGTCGTACAGAATTAAAGAATAAACTCAGAAGAGTACCTACAAAAGATAGGAAAGCTATCAAAACAGATATAGAGTCAGTTAATGAGGCTCTTGAGCTTGCTATTATTCGTGTGCCATCTGACTCTGTTTCTGGCACTAGGATACTCAAATTTATGGGATTCACAGGTAGGAAAGGAGCTGGTATCCTACTTCACCCAGAGGACATGGGTTACCTTGGTGGGATGGACTTAGATATTGATAAGGTACATATTTACCAGAACCTACCGAAGTCACTTAAAGAAAGTATCAAAAAACAATCTAAAGAATGGCATAAAGGCAAAAAATTCCTGAAACCTGTAACTAGAGAATTAGAAGAAATATTCTCGGAAGAAGGTAACTTAGACCTAGATATGGCTAAGACACCATTTGGTATGTTAGACCCACTAACAAGATTCTATATTTCTCATAATGCACGTAAAGGTAACAAGTTGTTAGGACTTGCAAACAACTTGAAGAGAAGAATTCATATGCTTCAGGATATTACTGAAGGCAAGGAAAAAAGAATACCATTTACTATTCCTAGAGGTCAGTGGAAAAGAAGTAAAAACATCAGAGCAGCGGCCAAGAAGAATATTAGTGTTGAATACCCAAAAGGTGAGCTCTATATAGTATTAAAACCAAATAAGGACGGAGGAAAGAAACTAAGGTTATATGCTAGGGCTATCCAAAACATGGCAGCGGACGCAGCTAAATATACTGGCATAATAAACCCAGAGAAACTTACAGAGATACTTTTTAAAGCTGCTTTTGATAAGATTGAAATAGTAACTCCTGATGGTAAAAGAGTAGTAAATGTATTAGAAAATGAGAAGTCAGTAGGTCTTATTCGTGGTACTATATATCGTGGCATGGAAGAACTAAATAAAGCGGTTAGTGGATGGGATTATACAAAAAAAAGAAGCTTAACTCTTTCTGAAAAGTCTGATCTTGCTAACTCTTATTTAGGATATGGGCAGGCTGAAGGTGCTATAGAGAGTAAAGGTATAAAAAGAGATCTGTTATCTCCATTAGATGAGTATCGTGCTACTGCTATTAGGAATGTTAGACATGATCCTGATCCATCTAAATGGCTCTCTGAAAAGGAAATAGTTAAAGCTGGCAAAGTATTAGAGGAAATTGTTCATGGTACTTCTGAAGAAGCAATTTATTTTAGAGAGAAAGTACTAAGTAAACTTCAATTTAAAGTTGCTACTGCTCGAGGTGAAGATCCTATTGAATACTTAAAGAATATAAAAGATCTTGACAAGAAAAGAGATTACTATTCAAAAACATTAGCTGCTCTCACTAGCGTAAGACGTGTATTCAAGGCTAATAAAGCATTTCTTGATTCTGGTGGTACAACAGAAGAATTGACAGAAATATTTAAGACTGCTGATAAACTATTAACACAGTATGCTCAAAGAATGTTAGATATTAATAAAAAGAAACGGGAACGTACAGTAGAAAGAAGAGCACCAGTTATCAACGAGATTAATGCACTTATTAGGAGTTATGTTGAGACAATAGGAGAAGCAACTGGTAAAAGAGCATTTTTTGAATATTTTATCGGAACAATGAGTGGTTCTACTTATAGTGATAACCTTAGATCGTTTGGATTTGAATCTCCTGTAGTACCAAGGTCTATTATAGAAGGGTGGCTAAATGATTATCATAAACTTGCTACCAAGCTTGGAGAACCAATAACTAGCGAAGAAGTTGCTGTATTTATGGGTAAAAAACCTTCTAAAGACCCAAAAGTACAAAGAATAATGAAAGAGGTTGAGAAAGAAGTTACTGGAGATAAAGCAGAAGCATCAGCCGATGAAATGAGTAAAAAGATGTGGGAAGGTATTGAAGACTATAGTTGGGTAGATGTAAAAACAAGAGACAAGCGTATAGTAAATGAAACACGTGAGGTTAAAAGATTACGAAAGGAACTACGTTGGATATTTCAAAAACATCCTACTTTACTTCATAATATAAGTAAATCTTTTCCTGGCATTACTTCTCTTCGCGGTACCTTTGGTATTCCAATTCCTGGTGCTGGTGTTCTCCCAGGTGCTGCTACTATTGAGGATGTAAAAGTCTTTATAAATTATTGGCGTGGTCTTCATGGTCGCAATTTCTTATTAGATATGGCTAAGGATGATCCTGGTTATGCTCTTAAGTGGTTTCATTTTTACTTTTTTCCTGACACTATTTCTCAGAAGCACCTTGCTTACAATTTGAATTGGTTTGCTAGAAAGAACGTACCTGTACGTGCTGCTGACGGGAAGGTATACAAGAAGGACGTAGCTATTCCTATAGCTCACTATGGTCGCATGGTTGACATGGGTATCAAATCTAATCTATGGTTTTCCAATACTACAGATAGGTGGGCTAAAAGAGTAAACGATGAGTTTGAATTTCTTTTTCTCTTAGAAAAAGATGCTCCTGATCTAGTAAATATAGCTATAGCGTATAGAGAAAGGGCATTAGCAAGTAAACATAACGAACCACAATATGAAAAATATGCTAAAGAAGCTGATGAACTATACGAAATTTATAAGGATAAGATATATAACTTTCCTAGTGAGGGTAAAAAGAAAGGTCGTATTACTAAAACAGGAAAAGAAATAGTTGAGATTATAAATAGAAAGATTACTAAGCTGAACACAAATATGAAAGATCAGTGGATAAAAGGTGAGTATGATTATGATGAATGGGTGGCTCCTTATAGAGATAAAAGTGGGAACATTAAATTCTCTGAGATAATAAAGCGAGAAATATCTGATGTACTTTTTCAAGGGAAAGAAGCTGATTTAAAAAAGGTAGGACTAGAGAACCTTTTACGTTTATCTAACGAGTATGCTGTCTCTCGTATGACAATTAATGGCGTTAGGATTAAAGACATGCATCCCGATAAACGAGCAAATATAATGTCAAGGTATCTGGATGAAACTATTCATCCTAGAACTAACAAACCCAAGGGGAAATTTGCTTTTAAGGGAGTAGGAGAGATTGAAGTAGAACATTATTGGCCCCATAGAGACCATATTAAGAAAATTAAAGATCAGTATATTGAAGCTCGAATAGAAAAAGCGAAGGCAGAAGGTAAGTCAGCAACCGCACTAGCAAAGCTCAGAGTAAGCTTAGAAACAACAGCAATGAGGGCACAGCTTGATGATGGTGGGGCTCTTCATCCTATGGCAGAATTTATTATGACTGAAGGTATGACAGAAAAAGACGTAGAGCGTATAGGACTTTTTAGAAGACCGTCCCATGCTCTTTCAAGGGCGAGACATGGTCATGTTATTCCTAGCTGGGCTAAAGATATGGATGCTTATCGTACTTATATAAATCAGATTATAAAAGCAAACTATAATCTAATGTTTACTCTTTCAGGTCATAGAATTATGGAAGACTTTTCCGAAACTGCAAAAACTACTTTTAAGCCCGATCAAGTAAAACAATGGGCAAGATTTGGACGTTTACATTTAAGAGATATTTTAGGGTATAAGTCTAGTATGCCAGAAAACTGGATAGCAGACAGAAATTTTCCTGTTAAGAATACTCTTTACTATTTACTATCTGATCAACATGTTAAGAAGAAGATGGATAAGATAGCAACTAAGTGGTTTGGTGGAAAGGGTTGGGTAAGGAAGAATGAAGATGGTACTCTAAATGAAGACGATCTTTCCTACAAGCTTAATCTTTTCTCTAATTTAGAAGCTAAGTGGGAGCTTATGACATTATTAACACATACAAAAACAATGGCAAATAACTTTTGGGGAGGTTCTCTCAATACTCTGATATCTACTGGCTTTAGACACTGGAAAAGTGCTGGTAGTCTTGATTTTCTTAATTCCAACATTCCTATGAAGAAAGGTGATCCTGAAAGTCGTGATTGGGACTATTATACTGCGTTTACCCAGAGACATGGTGCTATTGAATCATTTTTAAGATCTGAACTAAAAGCTAACCCAGCTCTCCGAAGTAAGAGGGGTGCTAACTTTATCAATGATCTTATTGCACGAGTCAATAAGGATGGTACTGAGATCTCTAGAGCTTCAGTATTTGAGATTGGTAACAGGCATGGCTTTACTAAGGCTTGGATAGAGAAGTCAGCATGGTTTATGAAGTTTATGGAGCAGAAGCTAAGAAGAAGAGCGTTCTTAGCTCATTATATTAATGCTATGGAAGTGCTATCTGCTAATAAGGTAGCATTTGAACGTGATGATCCCTGGTTAATTGAGATGGCTATGAAGGGTGTAGAGGGTACTCAGTATTTATATAATAATGCAGCTCGACCTGCTTTTTCTAGAACGTCACTTGGCAGAGTTTACTCAAGATTTCAGTTATGGGCTTGGAACTCATTAAAGTTTAGAAAAGATATATATAAGGGTGCTAAGTTATATGATTATCAGCCTGGTACTCCTGAATTTGATCGTTTCAAGCGTATGGGGCTGGCAGATTTATTTATGTTCTCGATGGCTACTGCGTTCCCGCTTACTATGTTTGAGTCTACTTTGCCACCTCCTTGGAACTATGTACAGGATATGTCTGATCTCCTTTTTGGTAATGAGCATGAGCGTGACCGTGCCTTCTTTGGTACTCTTCCAAAACCAATAGCTCCTCTACAGGCTGTTTCTCCTCCTATTGCTAGACATATCTTGGGGCCATTAGGTGCTTTACTTAAGAACGATTGGGGTAGATTTGCAGATTATCATGTATGGACGTGGTTTCCTTTCGGTAGAATAGCTAGAGATATCAAAGGTACACTAGAATATCCCTCTATGCTGGTAGAAAAAGCTACTGGTGTTCCTATTCATAGGATAAGCAAAGAACTTATTAAGAGAAGAGAAGAACCAGCATTAGCACCAACGGGAATTATACAGTATCATAGAGGTTCAGAAGAAGACATACTATCAGAAGAATCTCTAGGAGAAGCTAAATAAATGAACCATCTAGAAAATATACCAGAATTTGAAGAGCTCAGTTACGAACAGCAGATAGAAACATTAATTCGTAACGGATTTGGCGAGATGGACGACATGTTGGCTGATGAGTGGTTAGATGTGGATGAATATGACGGGAGAGCAGGTCTTCCTCGTCGTGTTCAGGTTCTTTCAGAAATGTTAAAGGAGTATGGAAAACCAACATTAACTAATAAAGGATATGGAGGGATCTTGGATGATAGAAGGGGATGGTATTCTGGAAATAAAAATTTAATGTATATTAATCCAGACACAAGTAACCAGGGTGGAATGGAAGCATCAAGAATTTATCAAGATGATGTTAACGACTCAGAATATAGAGAAGCTTTGTTTCATGGAAAAGACGCTCAGAGGACTAATGAAAGCATAATGATGCCTGTAAGTAGTCAAGAAGCTACTATCATGGCAGAATTAGGACATGCTTTATCTAACCTTCAAGGATCTAGACAGTACAACAAGAGAATGATTAGTCGGGATAAGTTTGGAACTGGCGGTAATCTCAGTGCATTACTCGAAAGATCGCTAGTTAATACTGGGCAAGGACTTATGGATTTCGTAGGTAACTATCAGCCAAAAACAAAATTAGGAACTAAATTTTCTGAAAAAATATTAGACCCATTAAGTAGCTGGATGGCTGGATATGATAGACCAGGAAGTGAAGAATACTATGCACATCAACGCTTAGAACCACTGCTTCAAGAACAATATAGACGACGACTAGCGGGTTACGAATACGAAGAAATACCACCTTATCAGCCAGAAAATAAAAAACAAACAGCTATGTCAGTGATAGATGAGATGGATTTGTAAAACTGAAAACTCAACTAAAATCTGGTGTGGTACCTTTTTACTTAGAAACTGAATAATCGAAATCTGGTTTTGGTTTTTTTGCCAAATTTCGGATTTTTATATAGAATCTAACCCTACCTACCTATTTCTAGTAAAAGTTCCATATACGAGCAATTAGGGCTATTCCTACGTGTAAAAAAAACGCCTAGGGGGATATAAAAGCTGTAACAGCCTTTACACCCCTTAGACGTACTTTGTTTTTAGTTTAGATCCACTTACCCCAAGATTTAGGTAGTTTATATAGATTCCAACCTTTTGTCTTGCGGGTTCTGTTCTTTGATCCTTCTGTCTTACGGATTATGTTTTTCGCTCCTTTAGGTCTTCCGCTTGACACTTTGTATCCGTTAGCTCTTGTGGTTCCTTTGGGTCTCCCTGCTTTTGCCATTGTTCGTCTCCTTTTCTGTTTCTAATAGGGAAGGAAGGAGCACTTATAGGTCGAGGAGGTCATGGATGAGACCATTAACCTTGCCAGTCCTTACGGAGTAGGCACTCCTTCCTTTAATATTATGAGGGAAAGCACTCTTAGGAGCATCGCTTTGGACATGCGGTTGAAGTGAAGAGCACTCTCCCTCTAATTATGGAGTCTTGGCTGTTACCACCACGCCAACTACCTTTGCTTATGAGTTTGTTTCTTGAGCATTTTAGACTCCATTAATAATTATCTTTTTCTGTTTGTTATGTAGTCTCCAATTGCTACAACTCCTAGTGCTATAAAGAAAATAGAGACTACTATAAGTATCAAACTGCATGCTAATAACCATATATCTGCTATCCACGTTGCTATCTGCATTATTTATCTCTCCAATTTGGGTCGATCTTATCTCTAATATGGTCAGTAAATTCAGACATAAGATCAAACAAGAACTCAGCTGGAATAGATACCATTAGTTTACCACTGTCTTCTCTAAAGAATACTCCCCATTCATCTTTCTCAGGATATAGCCACTGGGCACAGCTTTTTCGACGTTTGCAGCCAAAGTAGATTGTGCTTATCTCAACATCTCCTTGTTCGTGCTGAGCACCACCTCGATCTCTATTCCAAGCATCTAAACCATATATTTTGGCAGTCTTAACTACTTGTCTCTGTAACTCTGCTCCCCTCTGACGATTCCTTCTTCCTCTCTGCTGATTCTGCTTTTTCATATTTTTTTAACATTCCTTCTATGTCTGATATTAGTTCTCCATAACTGCCTATCCATTCTCTGCTTTCATTTGACTTTTGAGTTTTATTGGCTATGACATACCTTAAAGCGTATAGTAATTTTGATACTTCATTTATGGAGAACCTTATTATCATGCTTCCTTCTTTACTTATATTGTCCATACCTACCTTCCCAAAAACTAAACTGCATAGATATTTCAACAGGTATTAGTCCAAATCCGAAGCTTAAGTGGCTACCTGCTATTTCACTGTGAATAAGTGTGAAAGAGAATAAGTGAAAGATTATTAACTGTATTCCTGATGTTTCTTTTGAGCTGCTGCCTAAGTGATTGATTTGTAATAACATTCCTTTCACTTTTGCCATAGTTATGTTCCTTTATTTATTATGTGAATGGTAATTCTACTTGCTTAAACCTAAACGTAGAAAAATCAAAATCACATGATATCCTGAAACGTGAATCATCCCTGTTCTTTTGACTTATAATTGTTCTATTAATTGCGTTACGTTTTCCTTCAATGGATATTACTTTGTCAGCTTTTTGAGCAATAGAACTAGATCCCTTACCACTATGTACATCAAGAGCTCCCATTCTAGAATCAGCTTTACTTATATGACTTACACCAATTACTATAATGTCCTTTTGAGTTGCTATGTTACGTAGACCTTCTATGATAGAATCAATCTTAAACATACCATCATGAACGTATTTTGATACTCTTATGCAGTCTATAGTATCTACTACTAATATTTGTGGGGATAGTTGTGCTACTTGTTGTTCTATTGATTTAATAGTAGGTGGAATTGACATACAGTTAATATGCGATAATACGTCACTCCATGTGTTATCATTATTAAGATAGTGATTGTCTACTTCTTCTTTTGTTTTACCCATTGCTATCTGTAAGAATCTTCTGTACATAAGATCTACAGTATTTTCTAGAGTAAGCCACAGTACTTTTAAATATTCTGTACCTACTACCCAATTCTGTACAAATGATGTTTTACCTAAGCCTGTATCTCCTTCTATTATTACCATATCTCCTGGTAGTATCCAGTAGTCTGCTCCTGATAGATTATAGATATCTGCCAAATTAAATCCTTTGTTCTTAACATTATTTCTTAGCCTATGGATATAATTTTGCTCCATTTGCTGTGCAGTTAAGATTGGTACTAAGCCGTCAACATTCTTTTGCTTATTAGAATATAGCATACATTTTGATTCGCAGTATTTATCCATTACAGAATCAAAACATCCGTACCTATATCCTTTGTTCCAGACATCTTTAACGATTCTTTTTACTTCAGAGGAGTCTAAGCTATCTGCCCAACTAGTTAACATGGAGTTAGTGCCATCCATTGGGATACCATTTCTAAAGTAGTGACTTGCCATTCTAAGAAGTTTCTTATGCCTATTACCAGGTACGTCTCCTTCTTTCCACATGTTTTGTACACATGTTATTACACCTGTTGGATCAAACTCTGTTTGTTCTTTACTTACTCTTTTTATCTCTTTTGATTTAATAATAGGCAGTAAGGTAGTATCACTATCTATCTTATTGAATATATAATCGCCTCTTATTGTTTTGGATAGTTCTTTTATCTCTTCTGTGCTTAATGTAGTAAGCTCTTTATATGTTATAGGTGTCTTATAATATCCGTCTGTCTTTTCATTTACGGTAAAACCAACTCTTATAAGCCTGGCTCCATCATAAATATTGTCGGCTTCAGGAAAATTAGTTTCTAGATTTATCTTTACTACTTGAGGAAGTGTACTGCTGGGTTTAAATCCAAATATATCTGGGATTACTATGTGATAGCCTCTGCCACTGAACCATATTTGTATCCAGTCTTTTGGAACACTATGTATTACTTTTAACCCATCTATAAATGTAATTACTTTTTGCAGAGTAAGCTTATCACTATTCGTTCCTTTATCTATGTCGAATATGATTCTATCAAGATAATACTTACCTGCAAAGTTTTTGATTGTTTTTCGTGACTTAAAGTGTTCTACTACTTCATTATCATAACTATAATATGAACGGAATAATGGTTGTCCGTTTATCATATAGTTTTGTAATTCTGATTTTCTTATTATTGTGCCACGATTTCTTGGGTGTCCTACTGCGATTTCAATGTATTGATTTTCACTATCCACCATCTTTTTTCTTTGCTCCCTAGTATGCTTGCATCTAATGTTTTTATTTGTTTTTCTTCTCTGAGTTTTCTCCACGCACGTTCTATGGTAGCAGTAGTATGCATTCGTTTATACTTCCTATTCATATAGTGTCTTGCATCATCGAATTCATGAGTTGCTATAGCAGGGCAACCATTTGTTACCCTGCTTTCTAACCATTCGATTAGCATTGAATCTACAGTAATCATAGATTATCAATGGAGCTTGTGGAAGTAACATTAGCACCATAGTTAAACTCTGTGTCTGACGAATCATTAATACCGTACTTTTTGAAGTCTCTCGGATAGCCTTTGCCTAATTCTACTTCAAATACGTCTGCGAGGTATTCGTCTCCTTCATCAATGGAAGCTATTTGGTTCCAGCAATTGTATTTGTATTTTCCTGTACTGTAATAGACAATACCATAAAATTCCTTACCTTTGGCATCATCTATTGATTCATCAGAAATTATACCGTTGTCTCCTACATCAAGCTTAGATCCTATTCTATGGAAGAAGTCATTTATTAATTCAGGAAATTTCCAGCCAATAACAGCAGAATTCTGCTCGTCTCTTTCATAATTACCATTTATGAAGAAGGTTTTTACGAATTCAGTTTCGTTATCTACTGCCTTTACCATGATACTGGTGTCTTTATATTGATTGGACTGCTGTTCTACTAACTCAACGGTAAAATGATTTACGAAATATCCTTTACCATTGTTGCTGCTTTTGGATGGTGCATTCGTTCCTGTTATTGCCATTTTTTAGTCTCCTTCATTGATGTATATGTTATTCCATTCAAAGTCTACTACCTTTCCTCTGAGATGCTTACATCTACTGCCAGCTTCGAGTGTACCATCGGATTTAAAGGATATTTTAAGGTTTTCATCATCATCTCTAAAGACATACCCAATTGCATCACTTCTTGACATTAGCATGTTTTTCAGCTTGCCAGTTAGATCAAGTGATTGTGGACTTACTATACCTGCTTCATCTGTACTTCCTAGCTTTCTATGTCCAATAATGATGATGTACTTTGTGATCATTTCTAGATGGTTTATGATTTTGGTTATTTTGTCTCTTTGTATAGCATATCCTTTACCATAGGCTAGATCACCAAAGTATTCTATTTTCTGTTGATGTTCATTATTGTGATTTGCTACTATTTCCTGCTCTATCCAGTCTACTAGTTTATCTATAGTATCTACAGCCAGGTACCTCTCTGTTATCCCCCATTCTTTCCTGTGTTCATATGCTTCAGCAATGAAAGACTTAAATTCTTCATAGTTGTTTACTTCTGCTATGAGTCCTTTAATCATATGACTTCCTTTTTCTGTATCTACTATTAAACAGCCGTCTAGCTTTGATAGCATAGTAGTTTTACCTATTTTAGGTGGGCCGTACAATAATAATATGTGCGGATTGTCTGTTTTTACTTCCCGAGATGAGGTAGGGTAGAACTTGTCCGTTGATTTAACCATTTAGTCTCCTTATTTAACTTAGATGGTGCCTAAATATAATACATTTAATTAACGTATTCAATCACTTTTGTGTCAGCACTCACTAAATTATTAGCTTCTGTGAATGCATCTAGCTTTACCTTAGATCCCCATCCGAATCCTACTGATTCGACCCAATCTTTGTACGACTTATTATGATCAACATACTCTGTTACTGCGTTATAAGCATGCCAAAGATTATAGCCTTTATTTCCCCTACCAGCTACAAAGTTTGTGAGAAGTTTATCATAAATAGCTTGTTGGAAATCAGGATCTTTTCTACCAGTTAGTGGATTTCTGGTCTCAATACCTCTATTAACTAATTTAGGAAATACGTTTTCGAAGTATTCAGTTGCATCATGTACACCCATACTGATATCTGTCATCATATTCATAACTTCTACAGATTTTCTTATGTTACCCTCTACGGATGAAAGTGCTTTGGTTAAGTTGTCTAGACGGTCTTTTACTCCTGTTGTGTGCTTTATTTTGACCTGCCAGCTTGATTTTAATGCTACTTCTAATGTATTGTTACAAACTACTCTTACTATTGTAGGTTTCATTATAACTGCTGTAGAGCCATCATGTGAATTAAATAATAATACGTATGGTTCTATTTTGTCATCCCCTACTAATGCACTTTCAGGTGCTTTTGCTAATATCCATACTCTTTTACCATCTTTTACTGCTCCTGCTGTCTCATAAGTGTAACCTGCATCTAACAAGACTTCATCAAATGGCTGAAATGCTTCTATGTTCTGAAGTACTTCATAACGGCTGGATACATGTCCGAGTATTACTGGCATATCATCCTGGATTCTATAGGTACAATAATAACCAGTTTTGAAGTCTTCCCCTGTGTCAAAGCAAACAGAGGTTTGTTGTTTATGTACTTTCCAATTGAGCTCTGCTAGTTCCAGTGCTTCTTCAGTTGATGGTGGTATATCTAGCACTTTACCTAGTTTATGCCATGGTAGATCACCTACTGAAAACATTGCATTATCGTTCATTATTTCGTGCATTATTTACTCTCCTTAGTCCTACATAGTGCGTGTTTCTTATCTGTACCGTTTTTTTCTTCTACTATTACTGTTTCAATTCCTTTTGTTTTTAAGCGTCTTTGCTCACTTTTTAGCCACTTTAGATCTTTTTTTGATGATAACCATTTTGTGATTTGTAGACCAACTGTCATATTATTTACTCCTATAGTTGGAAATCCTGTGGGGAGATGTATTTAATTATTTAATTATTACGTCTAATCCCTTTTTTCTTTCTCTCACCAACACTTCAGCTTTTGGGAACATTTCGTCAAGTGCTTGTTTTGATATATACTTATAGTTTAGGGATGAAGTAGGATGTCCAGATAAAAACTTAAGGGCATCTTTAGCGATTTTTACTTGTTTATGAGCTTTTTCAAGCTCTTCTTCTAATAATTTACAATCGACAATTTGTTCTATTTCTTCATCGAATTCGTCTTCTTCATAAAACATTGAATCTTCCTTGCATTTACTGCATTTTCCCATGTTTTCATATACTTCAGGATAAGGTAATGCATTACAACACTCACTTACTATCATTGTTTCCTCCTTTTTCAATTATCCGACTCCTTGCTGTATGAACCAACTACAATCCATATTAATGTACCTGTTAACCTTTTGACGTTACTTTCTTTTGTTTTTCTTATCCAATTGTGTACTTGTTTATCGATTATGCGGTCTAATAATTCGATAGCTTCTTTAGTTATTTGTAATCCTGCTTCGTTAAACTTCTTTTTCAGCTTAGTCTTTTGAATCATTTTTTTTCTCCTTTATTACATATTTAAAGTTTGGATTCAGTCCTTTTGCTGTTTTGAGTGCCTTTTTATCTGATGACTGTCTAAGATTGTTGACAGTTATATATAAATGGCCTTGTGGTATGTCTCCAAAGTGATACCAGTCTGTTCCAAATTTACTTATTGTATATTCTTTTAGTTTCATATTAGAACATCTTCGCGTTGCCAGTTTAATGGGGAGGCTATAAAATAATCAGATAATCTTCTTGGAAGTACTATTGTATCATTACATTCACCACAACACTTTCCTTTATCTCTTACTGGATATGGATTATGCCCTTTATCCCAACCTGATATAGCATCAGGTTCTATTTTATTTTTACATATGCAGCATTTCATTTTGTTCTCCTTTAAGTATTTAAACCGAGCTGTGGTTGCTATCCACGTACCTTTAATGAGCCTGACTCAACTTCCGTGAGGTCTGTGCTCGGTTTAAAGTTATAGGACTATTGACACTTCATTATCTTAAGACTACTGGTTTTATGTAGTCGGATTCGCCGTCTCTCCATGCAAGTGCAGCTATTACAGTATTCTCTGGAATTGCATTCCAACCTTCACCGTAATTGGGTACACCTTCAAGGTGCTTTTCACCCGTGCTTGGATTTTCCATTTCCAAGTATGTTGCAAGTGAAGTACCAGAACCATAATCTGGCATTTCAAATGACACAAGACGATACGAACGACCATCAATCATATCCTTATCCAGTTCCGTTGAATCTAAAGAACTGAGTATCTTTTCTACACCAAAATGATTGAGTAGTATGTTCCTGCTTGCCGAATTGCGAAGCTTAAAGACATCGTTGAGTGGTATATCATCTAACCCGTACCTGTCATCTATACCAAGCAAATCATGTGTTCCCTCTGTTGCCTTCCGCAATCTTGCAATTGCCTTTTTATCGTGATAACGGGCTCGTGCATTACGGTTACGTATTTCTCTGTCTTCTGTCTGAGCAAGTACGTATTTTTTCTGAATATCTCTTGGTACATTGCTTAATAGGTTCCCGTTATAATCAAAACGGGCACCATCAAACGAAGGAACTGAACCTCTACCAAAAACATGCATTATACCCACCCCACGCATTACTCTATAACCGTGAATAGGAAGCCATCCTAAGCGGAAAAGCGGAAGAATTCCAAACTCATCACATATTGTTATACTGTTTTGCCTAAAAATGGCTATGGGTCTAGTTGCACGGTTATGGCTATAATAGTAACGAGGTACATAAACCCTTACAATGTTATTTGGAAACTTCACGGCATGGTAAGTACTGCACCTATAGCCTTGAGGCCCTTGAGACGAAAACGCACTTCCAGATTCACCTTCTGCTAGTAATTTACGTGGATTCATATTTAATCCCACACGTTTCTGGCACGTCCAGCCAAGTGGTCGAACTCTCTGACAATAGTAACCTCATAATTGCCAGGTGGAAGCGTTATAGGCTTATGCTCTTCGTGGGTAAGCACGACATCACCACCTTTTATACCAAGCAAATCAACATTATTACGCCATTCCGATCCATATGTTGTAACAACTACATCGCTGGGAAGGTTTAACATATTAATGGCATGTGCATGTCCAGTTGCTTCGCCTTTTGCTAACACGATTCTATCGTCGCCACCGCCTCCTAGCTGAATTGTTTTTCCGCTACTCAAAGATTCTTCCGCCAATTCGTTGTCAGTTGGTCGTATTAATACATCTCCATGTTGGTATTTTACTTGTTTTTTACTCATGATTGTCTCCTTCTTCGAATATGTTCTGCTCTTTTTCGTGTTGTCTTCTTTCTTTTGCTCTGGTACGTTCATAGTGATTGTATGTATCTGAAATGAATCCCTGTTCTTCTATTATTTGTTTTTGTTTAGCATTTTCAATCTCTACTTCCTGCAGACTTTGCATTGCATTTTCATAACGTGTCTCAATTTGCTCCATTTCTGCTCTTAGTTGTTCTATTACTGCCCATAGGCTATTATTGCTCAGCATTTATTTTCCTCCTGAGTATCTTTTACATATTGTACATTCTTCATTAAGATGGTCTAACTCTGTTTCTAAGAAATCAAGCTCCTGATCACACCAATACTCCCATGGCTCCTTCTTTACTTCGATTATTCTAGCATTTAAATACTTTCTTATAATATTTTTCTCCTCTTTCCAATTCGCTTCCTCTTTTTCGAAGTCTCTAGCCGTCTGCTTCCTATAATCAGCCATTTCCTCTTCCAATTCTGCCAAGTTTTGAGCTGAGAGGTTAGTTATTCGTTCTAATCCCAGTATACGGGATTTAATAGCTACTTCCTTCCAATAATTCTTTTTTGCTTGTTCCGACTCATAATGTTTATCCGCTTCGTCCCAATTATTTTCCTCTTTCATTTCTTCGTAATATGTACCCATTGTACTCATTAGCTTCTCCTTATTGTGTTTGTTCTAACTTTACATAAAAATCTTTTGGGTTTAATTCGTCTCTTATGATGTCTTTTATGGCTACATCATTTAAGCCTACACACCATTCACATACAAGTGTGCTACCTTGCAATCCACAACTATCTATGAATCTATAATCTTTATGTTTTATGGGATGTTTCCTACATATATGACATTTACTCATTCTTCCTCCCCATTGGCTTCCTTATATGTTTCAAGAATATCTTTAAAATCATCTTTAATCTTTTTGTTTCCATTTTTAGGATATAGCTTTAATAAAAGCCACTCTATTTCTTCTTGTCTGTCGTTTGATTCATAAGCAATCCAATCTGCTATTATTTCGTGATCTTCTTTCATTTTTCTTCTTTACAGTACATCATCTTCAAATAGATCATATACTAACTTAACTGTTATTGCTCCTATAATGAGTAATCCTATTCCTTCTATCATCTGTTTATCCTCCGTTGTTTTTATTTCCTATTGAGTCTAAGTGTTCCCTATACGAATCAACATCATGATCTAATTGGTACATATCATATAAATCTGCATCGTCGTATTGTATGTCGCATTTAGGGCATTCGAGAAATGTCTCCCATACTATGTCGCCTCTGTCTGTTACTCTTGTTTCAACACACTTTTCTTCCATATCATTTTTACACTGTGAACATATTCTTACATCCCACCAATTAGCCATTTTTATTCCCCTTATTATTTTCATCCTTCTTTAACTTAAATCCTTTTAAGTCTTTAAATTGCATATTATACTTATCTGCTAATAATTTAGTTTCAGTACCATCTTTCCATTTAAACCACCAATATAGATTATGGTCACGTTTGTCAAGATTATGTGTAGGATATTTTATTCCTTTACAATTCTTCCAAAACTCTGGAAATCCCTGTTTTTCCATATATGCATAAAATTCAAGCATTAATAGGCATAATCGAGATTTTTCTTGATTAGCTTTTATTTTAACAATTTGCTGAGTTACTGCTGAAGATGAAAGTTTCATTTATTACCTCTTTTTTACATAGTATTGACGTATAATTTCATCTATGCGATCATTTATGGTGTCTCTTTGTTTCTGTAATACTGCTATTGTTTCTGCTGGATCTTCAGATACGTCATAGTTGCCATTACAATGAGGATAGTCGTATTCAAGGCTTTTTTGGATGTAAGTACGTCTAAATTGATCACAGAGTGGATCGTCGCAAATTTCCATTATTTCTCCCATGCTATATTATCATTAGGATAAGATATTTTGCCATTTAGCTGTAGCCCGTGTTTCAGAGGTATGTACTGGTTATAAAAGCTATACCTTAGACTTGGAGGCATTTTAGCAGTATCGTACCAGCCGTTACTACTTTTAAACTTCTTAAACCGTTGTTCATAGACTAACTTCTGTCTTAATAAGTGCTTGTAATCATCAGTTTGTTCCAGCTTTCTTTGAATCAACCGATAAGCAGATATTCTATTTGCCCACTTTTTTAGCTTGTCCATTATTCCTCCTTCTTTTTAGATACTTGCTTGTATATCCTGTAGACCTTAGTATTCTCATGATCAAGGAAATAAGCATTTACTTCGGTCTCTTGTAGTAATTTACCAAATAAGGATATTAGATCATTTAATTCATCCTTTTGCTTCATATTAAATGTGGTTAGTGTTAACTCTTCAGAACCGTTTAGGTGTAATTTTACCTGCATTTCTATTTGTCCTCCTTATTTGTTTACATGCATTTGCTTTAAGCTCGCCTATGCTGTTACCTTTGGCTTTGATTAATAGTACACTACCGAATTGATCTACTGTGATTAGGTTTGCTCTGTTTCTTTTCTTCATGACCTTCTCCTTTTTTAAGTTACATGTGGTTAGTAATACTACCCAGTTGTCATTACTTTACCAGACCATTTCCTCCAGTTCTTTCTTCGTATCATCTAACATGTCTAATAACTCTTGTTCTTTTATGTACTTATATTGGTCACTATCTGCATCAACTAACGAGTCCTGCTTCGCTTCGCCATAGACCTTGCCTAACCAATGTTGTGTTCTATTGTCTAACTTGTGCAAATAGCTCCAGTTTAATCCTACTGTCTCAGCAGTACCATCATTACAATTACAATGAGTAGCTACCAATTCGAGTGTTTTTGCTAAGTCGAGAATGATATCGTCTGGCATTTTGCATGGAACTCCACCCTCCCCCTCCTTAGCTAACTCTTCCATGTCTTCATAGTATTCACATGCTGGACAACCATCATGGTGAAAATGTAATGGCTCATTGCCTGGACATGCTATGATTGCTAAGTGCTTACCATACTTAAAGCGGATCTTGCAATATATTCGATGTAGTATCCCTTCTATGTGTTTCATCTTGTTTCCTCCTTATTCTAAGTGAAATGTTCCTGAACTACTGAATACTGTGGGGAGCTGTGTTGAAGAACCCCTTTTTTTGTCTGGTATGTAAAAAAAGCAGTGCCTCATGCCATACAAGCGACATGAGACACTGCGTTAAGGGTGACTACTCTATGATAGCGTAGGTGCTAACCACACCTGAACGATGGTACCCGCATCATGTATGGTAGACTCCTTACATTCAGAGTCCATCAGATGAAACGGAGCGACACCTTCCTGTGCTCTGAGTGAGTTAATAGCATCACAGACGAGAACCTGCTCAGCCTCAGAGATGGTCTTGGTGTTCACGAACAGGTTATCACCAACTTGGAGCTCGGATAACGGGACAACAGTAAATCCCTCGCCTCCGATGTTCGTTGGATCATTGGGACGTGACACCCAGAAAGAATCTCTGAGTTCACCCATACTACGTAGCATTGATAGAAAATCCATATCATGCTCCTTTCGTGCTTCAACAGCACGGTTTGGTTGACTGACACTCTGCACGAGTTGCGGAGTAGTCAGGTGAAACGGTGAAACTATAAACGGTGGGGAAATGGGTTTAATCTATGTGTACTGGGTACCAGTGGATCCTGATATGACGCTCACTAACCCCCTCCTCCTCATACACCAGTCCGTCGTCCAACTCTACCTTCCCCTCCATGATCCACTTAGGGATCATGCTGATGAACCAAACTCCTGCATTCATACCACCACGAGCCTCACGATTAGGCATGGGCTCGTCAAACAACTCAAGCATGGCAAGCTGAATGACGCAGGAGTTGGGGCCACAGGCCTTAGAGACTACGTCTCTATACCTGTCAAGTACTTCGTCTAACTGAGTTAATGTTGGTTTGGTGATCTCTGTTGTCATGTTATACCTCCTTAGGTAAGTTTCAACTGAGCAAACGACTACGGGCTTTTTCAACGAAACGGGCACCCGCCATGTACGAATACTTTGGGGGTAGTATGTGTATATATCATGTTCTCACATTCGTAGTATATTTTGGGAATTAATTTTTCATACTTTTGTTATTGATTTTTTAATATATTAGTCTTATATTGGTTCTAATTGCAATGTCACATTTAGGACAAGCCGAAATAAAGTATATTGCTTCTGGGACACCTTTCTGTCCTGAATGTATAGAAACCAAGCTAGAGAGATCACTATGGTTCAACAAGGATAGCAGTATACGTACAGAATCTAATGGAACCAGTGATAACTACGAATATGTTTTAACTTGTGATACTTGTAAGTCAGTATACAGAGAAGCACGTGTTTAGTAGTTTAGTTACCAATTTAGTTAGTAGAGTAGTTAACAAGAGTGCTAAGTTATTAGATATTAATACTAGTGTTAACGATAGTAACCAGACTAGTACTATACTTAACATAAGTAACATTAGTAAACACACTACTGATTACAGTGATATTGATTTCGAGGGAGACTTAGATAAAATTCTAGACACACCAATACCCAAGGGATGGGAAGTCATTGATTTCTAATGGACAAGATAGTAAGAAAGCATATAGACCAGCCCTGGGCACTTCAGACGGGTAAAAAGAGATATAATGAGAAAGAGTACTTCATATACCCAGAAAAAGAGGCTAAACAGCAAAAAATTGAATATAAGTACTGGCAGGACTGTTTACCAGGTGAGTGGGGCATAACAGATGACGGTTACGTTGCAGAATGCCTCAAAAGGCGCGAATACACTGATAGGAACAAACCTTCTATCAATCTTGTCTTTCCCTTCGGGCAGTGTTTCACTGGGAAGCGAAAGCTCAAGTACCTACCGCACAAAGAAACAGGAGAGTTTAACCAAATCTCGTCTAAGAGTAGCTGGGAACTCAATAAGACAAGGACTTGTTACAAGAATTTTGTTAGGGCATACGCACAAATGTTTATCGCAGACAACATCAGCTACGGCAGGCTGGGAAAAATTTTCAACAAAAAGGAGCCCATACCAGCAGCTAAGGCTAAAGCATTACTCAAAAAACAATATATCCAAGAAATGGTAGACAAAGAGTTAGAGAGGTTAATGTCTAAGAAGGGTGTTACTAAGGGCACTGTCATAGATATGATCCTCGAAGCTGCTAATTTAGCTCGAAAGAAGGAACAGGCTGCTAATTTGCTCAGGGCAGCAGAAGATTTGGTCGAAATATTCGGTATGAAGGAGAAACAGAAGCAAATTGACACCTTTGAGGCTGAATTCGTCTCGTTACAGTCTATTGAGGAGGCTGCAGGGTTAAGTGAGCCTGTAGAACCACTAAAACTTGATAAAAAGGGAATGGAAACCATCGCAGCATGAGTAGGAAAGACCAAATACTGCACCAACTGAAGGGTGACATACTAAAATTTGGTAAAGCATGCTTACCTAATATGTTTTCTCTTCCGTCACCTGAATTTCATAAGGACATCTGTGAAATGTTCATAAATAAGAAATACAAACGCATGAACATTGTTGCTCCTAGGGGACACGCTAAAACTTCTCTTGCAGCTGGCGTATTCCCATTACACCATATTTTCTTTGATGACCAGAAAAAGAAGGTAATAGTACTCTCTTCTAAGACTCAGGGACACGCTTTGAACCTTTTACACACGATTAAGAACGCACTTGAGTATTCTATGCCCTTGAGAACGATGTTTGGGTACTGGGGACAGCATTCATCCAGGATATGGACAAAAGACACCGTAGAATTGAAAGATGGCTCTGTTATCACCTGTAAAGGTACAGGTCAGCAGATAAGAGGGTTAAAGTACGGAGATCAGCGTCCAACGCTCATAGTATTGGATGATCCAGAGGATGAGAACAATACTAAGACAGATACGGCAATGGAATGGAACTTACGTTGGTTATTGCAGTCTGTTGAACCTGCACTTGATGCACAAACAGGAAGAGTCATTGTTATTGGCACACCACAGCATCAAAGGTGCATAGTTGAAACCTTAGATGGCATGAAAGGGTGGAAGACGTTAAGATATCAGGCTGTCATAGATGATAAGAAAAAGAAAGTGCTCTGGCCCGAACAGTTGAGTTATGATGCTCTTATGGAGAAAAAGATCTCGCTCTCTGATATTAACCGTTCATCAGTCTTCTATCGTGAATATCAGTGTGAAGTAGTAGGAGATGAAGACCAATTATTCAGCGAAGACTACTTACAGTACTATGATGGCACTCTTGAACTTGGTAAATATGGATTACACACATTAAAGCTGAAAAATGGTGTAGATATACCTGTTTACACGTTTATAGGCGTAGATCCTGCTTCTAGCACAAAACAGACCGCAGATTACTCTACTATTGTAACAATTGCCATAGATGCCAATGATAATCGTTATATACTCCCATATTACCGAAAACATGCAAAACCAGTAGATTTAGCTGAGTCTATCATGTCTCAGTACAAAAAATATAAGCCACAGAAGGTAAGAATCGAATCTGTTGGCTACCAGGAGATGATACGGGACTATCTTGAACGTCGTTGCCAAGAGAAGGATATATTTATCCCTGGTTTAAGAATTAAAGAAAATCCTAGAACTCATAAGTCAGTAAGGTTAGAAAGTATGGAACCTCACTTCTATAGGAAAAAAATATTCATAGATGACAAAATGGAGGACTTGAAGGGAGAACTCTTGATGTATCCCCGAGGAAAGCACGATGATTTGCTAGATGGGCTGTTTTATGCTATGAAAGGGGTTTATACACCTCATTCTTCTGAAACAGCCTCAGTTTCCGATAATTCCAGCAAATCAGCTGTAAACTATGATTGGGCAGTACTTTAGTGGTGCAACACCCTAGAAACACCCTCGGTAAACAGATGAGTCAGCCTCAAATGGAAAATCTTGAGGCAGAGGCTGGTGATCCAGCATTTGAAGGTATTCACCCTGAAGTTGAGCGATCTAGGGAATTAGTGCAAAGATATTCAAATCCCAGGTATTCCTGGGCACAAAAGTTTAAGGAAGCACAAGAATTCAGATCAGGAGCACAATGGACTCAAGAACAAACAGAGATACTCAAGAAACGAGGACAAAATCCAATAGTGGTTAATCGTATGCATCCTATTGTAGAAACTGCAAAAGCATTACTTGCTTATAATAAACCTTCGTTCAGGGCTACTGGTAGGGAAGATTCTGATACTCGAGTGGCTAAAATCATGTCAGACCTCTTTACTTGGATTTGGGAGAACTCAGATGGCAATTCAGCACTTAAAAGAGTTATTGATGACTATTATGTAGGCGGTATGGGTGTTTTACAGGTTTATCAGGATCCACATGCTGATATGGGCAAGGGAGAAGTTCTTGTGGAGGCTGTTAACCCTTTAGACCTTTATATTGACCCTAATTCAAAAGATAACATGTGTAGGGATGCTGCCAACATTTTAATAGTTAAAATCATTACAGAAGAGCAAGCTCATAATACTTATCCTGAGTTTTCTGATATTATAGAAGCAGCAGATAAGTGGGATACTGGAGACGCATCTTCTTTACATTCATATCCTATTACTAAACTAGACAATACTGAAAGTCAAACATTCTTAGGTGACTTTAGTGACGATGGTGTGCATAAGAAAGTAGAGTTTATCGAGAGATATACACGTATAACGGTAGATTACTTTCATACTTATGATCCAAACGCTAATTATGAGCAAATATTCAATACCGAAGAAAAATTTAGTGCTTATGGAGAACAACCCGCTGTTATTGTAGAAAAAGAAGATAATCCAGGTAATAGGGAGATTGTTACTGTTCCAGAGGGTGTTAATGAATTATTACAGATTATAGAGCAAACTGGTGGTGTTTTCCATATGATAATGCCCCCACCTCAAATAGATCCAATGTCTGGTCAGCCTATGGGTGAGCCTCAGCCCCAAATGGTTCCTGGCCCTGCTTCTGAAGATGATCCTATGGTTATTCCTGGTAGTACTACTTATCTCAAAGAGATTACAAAGTCAGAATTGATGCAGGAAGGAGAGATATACGTTAACAAGATAGCTCAGGATAGAATTAAAGTTGTTGTCTCTGCTGGTGACAGGTTGCTTTATACTAGGATTCTTCCTTGTGAGGATTATCCGATTGTTGTTATGATGAATATCCATGATCGCAATCCTTATCCAGAGAGTGATGTTAGGATATATAGGCCTCTTCAGGAATATGTTAATAAAATACGTTCTCTTATCATTGCTCACGCATCTACTAGTACTAACGTAAAGCTACTCGTCCCTAGAGGTTCTGTTAATAAACGTGAAATAGAGGAAGAATGGGGCAAAGCAGGAACTGCAGTAATAGAATTTGATGGTGAATTAGGCACTCCTGTTGTAGCTGGGCCGATACCACTACCTAATGAGCTATATAAGAACGAAGCTGATGCTAAACATGATCTTGAGTATGGATTTGGCATATTTGAAATGATGCAAGGCTCAGCAAAAACAGCTCCATCTACTTATCGTGGAACTGTCGTTATGGATGAATTTGGTCAAAGACGTATCAAATCCCGTCGTGATGATATGGAACAAGTACTAAATCAGGTTGCCATAGTAGCTATCCCTTTAATTCAGCAACTTTATACAGAGGAAAAGATAATTCGGCTTATACAACCTAATAATATTACTCAAGAGACACAAATTAACCAGGCTGTCTATGATGAGTTTACTGGGGATGAAATTGGAAAAATTAATGATATTACTGTTGGTATGTATGATATCGTTGTTGTAGCAGGATCAACTCTCCCATCTAACAGATGGGCACTTCTTGATACTTATATGCAAATGTTTCAAGCTGGTCTTATCGATCAGACTGAAGTACTTAAGAAGACTGAAATTGTTGATGCGGAAGGCGTATTAGAGAGAATGAGTATGATTAATCAGCTTCAATCACAAATATCCTCACTGGTTGAAGAGAATAAGAAACTTAGTGGGGATCTGCAAACAGCAGAAAGAGAGTCCGTACATGCTAAGAAACGTGTGGAAGTAGAAAAATTTAAGACAGATCTACATAAAAGCTCAACTGATAAACGTGTAGAAGTAGAAAAATTTAAGACAGATTTACATAAAAGCTCAACTGAGGTTCGTAAAGCTGCACAGCTTTATGAATCACGTTTGGGAGATGAACTAGCCAAAATCAAAGCAACGGCAATCAAACCAAGAGAGTCGTAGGAGGTTAAAATGGCACAAGAAGCACAGAACGTGGATATGACAGAGCAGGAAAGTCTGTCTGTTACAACATCTGAATCAATTGTAGATGATATAGTAGCTCCTGATCCAAGTGGAGAAGACCCATTTGCAGAATTGGTAAGTGATGATAGAATAGATATGGCATCTGTGGAAGAAGAACCGTCAATTCCTGCACCTAGAGAGGAGATATCTGATAAAGATAATCCTGATAGTTACAAATACTGGCAAAGTAAGTATGATACACAGGTCAACGAAACTAAAGAGATCTACAATCGGATGACGGAGTTGGAGCAAGTAGCTCCAATAGCCGACTATCTCAATCAGAATCCGCAAGTAGTAAAAGCTCTTGAGGAACAGTTGTCCAATGATCAAATCCAAGAGTCCACTGGATCATCATTGAAGAAACCAGAACGTCCTGAAAAGCCCACTAATTATGACGCCATTGATGCATATAGTGATCCTGATAGCGTTAGCTATAAGTATCGAGAATCAGTAGATGGTTATCGTGATGACACTCTTGCTTATTATGAGGCTCAGCAAGAAGCACAGAGGGTTGCTTATGAACAAGAAGCAACTGTCCGTCAACGAGCTCAGGCTGAGCAACAGCGTGTTGCACAAATGCGTAATCTCTATGGTGATTTAACAACAAACCGAGGTTTTTCGGGAGAAGAAGCTCAGAGCTTCATGACAGAAATGAGTGCTCCTGAGTCTATTTCTCTAGATAACCTGGTTAATCTCTGGAAGTTGCGACATGCTCCGTCTAGAGAGGAGATTACTGTTAGAAGCAAAGCTGAAGCTATGCAGCGAGAGAAAGAACGACTATCTATTCCCAGGCCTGTAGGTGTTACGCCTGGGCATGATGCACAAGCTGGTAAAACAGAAGAAGATCGCCTTATGGAGTCAATGGTGCAGGATTTCGACAATCGGAATCCTTGGACATAAGGAGTAACAAATAATGGCTGATCAATATTCACTAACTCCCGATGGTACCGTACAGGGTGTTAGTATTAATGACGCACGACGAGTCTTCAATTTTGGTGAACGTGTAGCAGAACTTGCTCCACAGCAGTCACCGTTCTTTGTTTACTTGTCGAAAGTTGCAAAAAAGCCCACAAATGATCCTGTTTTTAAGTTTATGGAACAGAGACATCAGTGGCAAAGACGTACATTTAGTGTAAAAGATGACTCTGCAGTTGATGTAGCAAAGGGTGCGTCTTTTGACCTAGTTGTAGATTCCGTAATTGATAAATATGGTAAAACTGTAAGTACTCCAACACAGCCTTCATTCTTTCTTGAAGGGCAGGTTGTCGCTTTTTCAGGGCCAGCTGCTGTATATAATGCAAAGATAACTGGTGTTGATATTGCTAGTGATCCCAGTTACGCCAAACTTACGCTTACTGCACTTCAAGATATTGACGCGGTTATCGCCGATGATGCTGAGGGTTTAGTTGTTGGTTCCGCATTTGCTGAAGCAACAGGTGCACCTGATGGTTGGAAAGACGAACTGTACAACAGAGAAGGATACTGTCAGATATTTAAAACAGCTATCCCTCTGTTCTCAGGTACCGCACTTTCCACTGAGTATCGTGGTAGACCCGATGAATATCGTAGGGTATGGCAGGAAAAACTCATGGAACATAAAATGGACATAGAAAATGCTATGTTATTTGGTGTGGGTGCTGCTGATGAGGATAGTACTGGAGCTCCGCTTCGTTATTCTTGGGGTATCTTACCATACACCGAAGCTAATAGCACAACTTATCCCTTTACATACGGCGCAGCTGGCTCTACATATGATGACTTCCTAGAGGCTATGGAAAACATCTTCCATCCTGAGTCTGGAAACTCTGGTAATAAACTTGTACTTGCTTCTAGAAAAGTAATCAGCTGGTTTAATAAACTAGATGCTGGTTCTTTCCTTGGCAATACAGTTCCATCAGGGGGATACAAGTTGGATATCGCTAATATTCCTGGTGCATTTGGTCATGAGGTTACACGTGTTAATACTATCTTTGGTAATTTGCACTTAGTGCAAGAACCTCTGTTGCGTGGGCCATATGAAGATTATGCAGTCATGGTTGATATGAGTAATGTAGCTTATCGCCCATTATCGGGTAACGGTAAGTCACGTGACACTCAGATCAAAACCAACATACAGGATCTTGATAAAGATGGACGGAAAGACATGGTTCTGACCGAAGCAGGTCTAGAAATTAGTCTTCCTGAAACTCATTGCATCCTGAAATGGAATGCAGCAGCTTAGTAAGCTGTGGAGAATAAGAATAATACATAAGGTTATGAGAGTGGGGGGATCTTAAATCCTCCACTCTCAATAACTACAATGGCAGTCACATTTCAAAATAGAGTTGAAGACTACATAGGGTCTAAACATGACAGTATGGAGCTTTCTGATTGGTTAATAGCCCTCGGAGAGTGGCTTACTGCTTCTGCTAAAGAAGTGTTTGAGCTTATACCTATTGATCGTCTAAAATTAGTTAGTCCTGAACCTGCTGCAGTAACCACAGATGGATTGGCTCTAGCTGGCAAGCGAATAGTGGGTGTAGAGGGCTCGGATAAGTATAATGCTAGAGAAATAGCTGTACAAAATTACAGAAGAGTTAAAGATCCTAATTCTCTTGAGTATGCAACGGTTACTGATCCAGTATTCTATTCTAAGGGTGGTAAATTATATATCCTTGAAGCAGGTGTAAATACAACTGGCGAAGTGCACTACATAGAATCTCCGTTTGTAGAATACGATCTTACAACTATATCAAACTTTCCCACAGAATATGAACCTTTGGTAGTACTAGGAGCAGCAATACGTGGTAAGATGAGGCAAATGATAGATACACGTGTTACCTTACCCGCTGCTTTAGATCTTTCGTCTATTACAATACCTGAAAAACCATCAGCACCAGTATTCTCGGTTACAGACATAACTACTGTTACTGTTGCTACTGTTGCAAATCCTCCAACATATAATAATAGTATCGCCTCTAGTCAATTTACTGCCTTAGCTACTTTAATTGATACGGAAGAAGATATAGAATTGGCTCAGGCAAAAATAGGAGAGATTCAAGCACTGGTTCAGAACGAATTAAATCAATTTAATGAGGAGCAGGTAGAATATTCGGCGTTGCTTCAAAATGCTGTAATAAACGCACAAGCTGCAGCTGCTGAAGCTCAGGCTGAAGGAAGTTCGGTTCTGCAAAAAGAATACCAGGAATATACAAGTGTACTACAGAAGTATTCTGCTGATCTCCAACAGTATACAGCCGAAATAGGTACTAAAGTACAGACATTTACTAATAACATACAAATTATAATGACTGAGCATGGAATGATGGGTCAGGAATTACAGGGATTACAAGGGCTATATACTCAAGAGCTCCAGTTATTGATGGGGGGACAGCAAGGTGGCGGATAGTATCAGGTGGTCAGTAAGTGTGACCCCAGTAGAAGAATTGACTGACGAAAATAGCGGTGTGCATAGTATAATTCATAGCGATGTTGGTAAATCTTTAAGTGGAAGCGGGAAAACAACTGTCTCGAATCTTGAATATGACGGTGCTAAGGCCATACCAGATAATAACTATGTGACATTAAAATCAGGGACGGATTTAGTTGAAACTGTTTATCTAAAGTGCGTGTCTCACGATGGGGGAGCTATAGATGGAGTAGTAGTGTCAATAGATGCGGGAACTACACAGCATTTTAAGCTAATGGAGGGTGAGGCTATCTTGCTTCATCCATATGGGGCGGTTGGTTTTGGACTGGCCGAAGGTTATATTAAAGTTAAATCGACAGGTGCAAGTGTTGCTGCTGTCATAGAATATTTATTTGATGCACCATAGGTATAAGTAATATGACTGTACAACAAATGATAGAAGAAGTAAGGCAGTTGTTTCCAGATATTGCAGAAACTCAAATTATGAGTATGCTAAATCGAGCATTAGATGACTTTATAGAACATACTTCAATGCTAGACAGGCAATCAGATACTTTACTTACTATAAATGGTAAGATGTATTATGGTCTTGATGATCTTTCTGGGGTATCTGCTGCGGATGATGTATTAGAGATACACCAGGTTGATTTTGAAAACACACCTATGGATAGATTCCTAGGTACAATTTCTCCTGTAGTTGAAGTTCCTAGAGTACCAGACCTATTATCACCAGCAAATGCTTCTTCTCACTCTGATTCACCTTTTGTATTTGATTGGAAGGATTCTTATTCAGCTGATTCTTACCAGATTCAATTATCAACTACAATTGATTTCGGTCAGTATATATTAGTAGATACAACTGTTACCAGTTCTACTCATTCCGTTATGATAGTAACAGATGCTGAATATTTCTGGAGAGTACGTGCTACTAATGAGCAGGGTACTTCTGAATGGTCTTCTATATGGAGTGTCACTAAAACAAGCGGGAGTGTATCATAATGGCTAAGACTAAGGTATGGTGGATTAAGAACAACAAATTAGGTGTTGCCTATTGGGATGACGTAGAGAATAAAATAGCGACAATTAATGAAGATGACAAACAAATACGTGTTCATTTAAGTAGACGACCTACTACACTATCTGCTATGTCAGACATACCTGAAATACCAAGTAGGTTTCATGATGGACTAGTAGCAAGAGTTATTGAAAAGTTATCTGCTAAATCTGGTAATATGGCACCTATTCAATATTGGAGAAGTGAGTGGGATCAGGCGGTAATGCGTGGAAAAAAATACGTTAATAAAAGTCGTGATGGTAGTTCTTACGCAATTAAACAGGTGGATTACTAATGGCTACTAGTATTTACGACATTGTAATTACCAAAGGCACAGATTTTGAGGTAACAATGACTTTTAACGACGATGCAGGGGGGCCGCTAGACCTCGAAGATTATGAATTTAAGAGTGAAATAAGGCCAACTCCAGGAGATAATACATCAGATCCAGTAGAGTTCACTATTACAATAATCAATGAGGAAGAGGGTGAGATAAAATTAGAGTTACCTGATAGTGATACTAGTGATCTTACTGGGGAGAAATATTATTATGATATTGTAGGTGACGATGATGGCGGAAGTGGTACAAGAACAATTCTTGTTAGTGGGCGAGTGACTGTTTTGCCTGTTGTATCGAAAGACTGGGGCGAGGGGGAATAGATGGCTGAAGTAAAGGTTAATCAGGCTAAACGAATTTCGGTAGTTGTAAATACTTCTAGAGCTTCCAAGGCAGAGAATACTACGTTTGATCCCAGTGGGACAAGTCTTACCTCAACAAATCTTGAGGGTGCAGTCAAAGAAATAGCTGATAGATTCTTTCAGGGGGAGGATACCCCAACTGAGGGTCTTACAGAAGGAGATTTATGGTACGACAAGAATACAGGCCAGCTAAAGATTTACAAATAAGTTGGAATAAATAACCATAATAATAGATAGGAGGAAGTACAATGCCAACATGGAAGAGATTACAGGGTTATGGCGATGATGTCACAGGATCATTTACGGGGACATTAAATTCGACAGAATTCCCAATGGCAGCTATGGTGACAGGAGCCGATTCGGATGCGGTTAAAACTTCGCTGTCACTAAACAACGTAGCAAACGAAACTAGAGCAACAATACTTGGTGGAAACTTAACTGGTACAATAGCAACAAGTGTAACAGTTGATGGAACTACAATGAGCGATGTTAAGACAGGTGCCGCTCTTGGTGATTCTGCCAACCAAGACACAACAAGTACAATCTTAGGTGGTAACCTTACGGGTACAATAGATGGAGAGGCTGTAGGAACTGTTAAGTCTGGAGCCGCTTCAGGGGCAACAGCTAATCAGGATACAACGGCGGAAATTTTAGGTGGTAATGTCACTGGGTCTATTAATAGCGTTGCGGTCGCAACTGTCACGTCAGGTGCATCTGCAGGTACAGATGCTAAAGTGGTTACTGATGCGGCTTTTGATAATAGTAATGTTCTAAAAGTAGCTAATGCACATGCCAATTTAAAGAACAGTGGTATTTCAATTAGTAATGCTGGTGTATTATCTGGGGCAGGCGTAGGTGGCGGAACAGTAACAAAGGCTGGAATAGGTGTGGCTGATGCTGACTATAAAAACTCAAATACTACTAAAACAGATGTCGATCTTGCTTCTGTGATTGACCAAGCAATTACCGTTGCTGGTGGTAAACTAAAGTTTGGGTCAACAGCCCAAACAATAGATGCTGATAAACTTGGTGGTAAGACTTTGGCAGAGGCTAAGGCGGATGCAGTAGACACGGTCTTAGGGTCAGGAACACCAGCAAACCTGGACACACTTAAAGACATTTCTGATGCACTTGGTGATGTAGATAACTTAGGCGTTACTTTAGTTAATCATATTGCTACTAAACAACAAGCAGCTGCGACGGGTATTAACCCAGCTACTACACCTACTCAGGATGTTGGGACTGTCGGATACGATAGCAGTGACAATCCGTGGATAGTGGTGGCATAGCATGGCAAACATACAATCTGTTAAGCTTAGTGATCTTAAACTTGGAAGTAGTGCGGGTGATGAGGGTATAATTGTGCATGACTCTGCGAGTGGTGCAAAATTTACTTTTAATGATATGTCCGATACAGCTGATTTGAAATTATCGTTAGAGGAGAATGGTTACAATCCGTCGGATGGTAATTATATTACAGCAACTACTGAAGGAAAAGTAATGTGGGGTGCCCGCAGAGTTTGGCTAATGCAGAGTGATTTAAAACTCGCACCAGATACTATGGTTGATGTAGAAATAATGACAGAAGAAGGGTTTAAACAATCGATGATTGATACACTTGGACTGTCACCTGCACAGAAGTCAAAAGTAAAACCACGTATTTACGAGGCTTTCGAAGAATAAACAAGGTGGGAAATAGGTTCATGGAAGGGGTTGGGTAGAAACATCTACCCCATCTCAGCCAATGCATAAAAGTGGATAAGCATAAATTTAAAACAATCAGATTATCGGTGGAAGAGTCCGAAATACTACAACGACTTATCGGAAATGTAGAGATGCGACTATCAAGAGATTATTGGGTTGTAAAATTATACGATAAACTAAAGAGAACATTTGATGCATTGGCTGAGAATGATCCTGATTATGAAATAGCACAAGAGGATACTAATGCCTAAAAGTTGGAAAAGACTACAAGGTTATGGCGACGCTTTTACAGGTGACGTAACTGGAAAAATAAATAATGTAGCTGTAAGTGCTATTACAAACACAGTAGACTTGTTTACTAATCCTTTCTCTGTCGCCACAGCATCCCTTGCAAGTTCATTGCAAGTTGGTAGTAATTTAACTGTAGATGGTACTCTGTATGTTTCTGAGGACATTAAACATAGTGGCAATACCACTAATTATATAAACTTTACAACAAATACTCAAAAATTCTACACAGATAATGAACTTGCTCTTACTCTCGACTCAAATCAAGACGCCACATTTGCTGGTGATGTCAATTGGCCTGGTGGCGGTTCTGATAGGGCCGATCTTGCGTATGGATGGGGTGACCACGCAAGTGGTGGGTATGCTGCCTCATCCCATACTCATTCATACCTCCCATTAAGTGGTGGGACTGTTGATGGTGCTTTGACTCTCACAGGTGGGAATGCTACTATGACATTTTCCAACTCTAACCAAATATCTCATCTTCAGTTAAATACACCCGATGGTTCTTCCATGAAGGGTGGAATATCTATTGGTGGTGGGGCAAGTTCAACACAAGCACAATCTCACTGGCAGACCGTAAGGCATCAGGATAATCATCCTTGGACAGGATTCACTGATTATGATACAGCTATTTGGACATCAACGAGCAGTAGTAGTTATGGGTCTTTATTGTTTGGTACGAGAGATACAAAAGCATTAAAATTAGACACATCCCAAAATGCCACATTTTATGGGACAATAAATTCTGGTGCAATAACATCCTCAGGTCATGGTTCTTTTAGTTCTATCGGTACTAGTGGGGTGTGGGTAGCAAATCTATACGACGCAGGTAGTTCTGCATATTCAAGAATACAAATGGGAGGTTCGAGTAAGTTTATAAAATTCTATACAGATGGAGAAACGAGTTCAGATTTATGCCTTACTCTTGATTCGTCCCATAACGCCACATTTGCTGGGAATGTTAATGTTACTGGGCAAGTGAATATGAATAGGAATGTTTCTCAAAATTGGGGAGCAATATGCTATAATGGTTCATCAGATGGGTGGGGTTTACAAGTAGTAGCAGGGGCTGATGATGGTGATTATACATTTCATTGTAAAAATTATAATGACACAACTGTATTGCACTGGATAAAGGGCGATGGCTCTATGTATAATTTGGGCAACGCCACATTTGGTGGGAATATCACAGCAGGAGCAGCAAAAGCCATCGCCGTTGGGAGCTTAACTCTAACTTCATCAAGAGTTAAGAGTACAGCAACTAATCTTCATTTAGATGGCAATTCGACTGGTCAGACTTATATAAATTACTACGGAGGGACAGGAGGAACAAACTTTGCCGATGGGGCACAGGGTATTGTTGCTACTATAGATGGCTCAGGCAACGCCACATTTACTGGAAATTTAACTGTTGATGGTACAGGTACTCATTCTTTTGATGGCATGGTACAAGCCAAAAGAGGATTTCAAGCAGGTCAAGCCCTTGATATTGAAGGCAATACTTTT
>Ga0208920_1000059_pt1 | contig 42028 bp, 46 predicted proteins | sample 19_taG_FD_184094 | JGI IMG/M metagenome (GOLD analysis project Ga0208920, IMG submission 184094) | Marine viral communities from the Subarctic Pacific Ocean - 19_ETSP_OMZ_AT15317 metaG (SPAdes) (version 2) | ecosystem: Environmental > Aquatic > Marine > Oceanic | place: Pacific Ocean | collected...
CTCACGGTCAGCCGTGTGAGGTTTATCCCGTTAGCTGCTTTTATCCAGCGGGTACTGGAGCCAAAGACAATTTTGACATCCATTGGATACTTAGTTTCATCGGTAGTAGTTAAGTCCCACCTACCGTTAGCGTCCGTAGTATCTGTCATCCCGGCGATAGCAGAGGTAGCGTTATCCGCACTTGTATAGGCGGTAACTGTTGCGTCTTGGACAGCATTACCTGCATTGTCGTATACAAATCCTGATAGCGTTACAGATGTTGTTGTCATGTTGTTACCTAACTAAACCTAGATCGGTCTATTCCTGCAAGGGCATCGGCTACGATAGCCCTAGCATTTTCTATCAAGTCGTCCTCGTCCACGAATATAAGTTGTATTCCTAGTGTTGCTAGATATTCTCTCGTAAGTATGTCTGACTGTCTAACGGCTGCGCCCTTTTCATAATGAAAGAATAACCCTTGTACATTTATTGCAATATCAGGTGGGTTATATATCTCAAAATCCACTACTCTCCCACCTTTTTGCATTCTGCCACCTGCTAACTGCGATTGATAACTAAAGTCTATATCAGGTTTTAATCCCAGTTTCAGCAGTGCCTGCCAGCATAGGTATTCAGGCCCGGTACCGACCCACCATTCAGGGGTAGGGATTACTTCAACAGTCTCAGCCATTAGGTTTCAACCAGTTGTAGTTGTATTTGTGCCCTTTCATCTAACCCGGTGAACTCAAACCCTGAAGCACTTACAAGGTCAACGTTATAAGTCCTGTCGGAATCGTCGTCCTTATAGGTAAACGCAACAAGTGTATTTGTGTTAATAACAGTTGTTATATCCTCCATCATTTGCTTGGGGGTATTTCCTTTATACACCTTAGCTGCATCTACGCTTACACTGAAACCAAATTTCGGGGGTATTTTTTCTCTCCACCTTAATTCGATCAGGTTTAAGTCGGGGCTGTTATCAGCATCATTGCTTGTGAAGGTAAGCTTGAACTTAATAGAAGCGAACTCAACACCCACCCCAGAATTAAACTCATACTCATTCGTTCCGTTGGTTATGATATTGGTTATCAGGTTGGTGTAAGACTCAGTAAAGTCGGTAGCGTATTCTATTTTTATATGAATATCTGACGTACACCCTGATGTAACTGCGCGAAGGGCTAACGCAAGCTTATTTCCCGCTGCATCCCCGCCATCAAACCAAGGTGTCTCAAGAGTTCCGCTTAAAGCATATTGAAAGTCGGCTATCTCGTTAGGGTTTATAACGTCAGGGGATAAATCCATCTTATACATGGTTGAACCAACAGCGAAAAAGAGCCGATAGTCCTTCAGGTATGGGCTACCCACAGCACCCGCTCTAAGCCCAAGGTTGTTTGGTGATGTCCACTTAACTTCCCAAGCCTGTTCGTTATAGCCTATTATCGCAGAAGTTCCCAAGCCACCAACTACAGGGGAATGGCCCCCAGTTCCCTCACTTGCGCCACCCTGTGCGGTATATGTAACTTCAGCTATGTCAGCATTTACGCAAGCAAGCAAGTCGTTGTGCGTACCGATTAGTCTATTTATCTGACCCTGATAGGTACTTGGAACGCCGTGGTCTTTGTCGAATCCGACAAGGCTAACAACGGCTGTGTTTGCACCTGTCTGGTACTTGTAGATAGCGTTACCTACTGGAAAGTAAATCGACTCACGCCAAACTGTTGCACCTTGGCCTGACTTAATATGGAAGGGTGTCCTTAACTCTGTCTCCTCCCACCTATTATTAGTCTCGTCGAAAGCCCATAAACCCACCTTGGTCGTAGCGTAGATGATCGGGCTACCAGTAGCATCTCGATAAACAAGAAGCCCCGTTACATAACCATTAGGCAACGGTAGCTTTCCCTTATTTGTTGCTGTACTTTCAGGCCCTGATGCCCAGTTCTTTAGTGTCCCGTCCTCACTTATCCCCCAGAGAGTTCCATGCCAAATTGTGAAGTAAGCTACTCTATGTTGTGTGGTTGAAGTTCCGTCTGGACTTGTATAGCTTGATCCGTCTTTTGTCCACGTATACCCTTTATCTCCCCTAGCAAAAATCAGGTAGTTAACTCCGTCAGAGTGGGTAAATGTAATAGCTTGCGAAGTGGGATTTGTCAGAGTTAATGACAAGTCTTCCCAAGCATCATTAGTATCAGCGTATCTATATACACCTCCGGGCCTAAATACGACATAAAGGCTTTCTGAAGCCTCGCCAGTTACCTGATAAGGAGTGATGCTATTAATCTCACCCACATGATCGTTAGTAGCTGCCGTAGATGCCCTTGGGAGAAGTACGTGTCCCTTGAATCTGGTCTGGCAATTAGTCCACCAAGCCCTGTCAATAGACCCTGCATCTAATCCACGGTTCCAGCCTATACCGCCACGAAAGTCGTTCTGTGTGAGGATAGATGCCCTTGGGTCAGCACCTCGCTGGGTGTCACCGATGGTAAACCTTGGAGCAGCGATGCTTACAAGGGTCTTGCGTACAGGCCCAGCAATCTTGTACCGCTTGGTGTTAAGAAGGATTTCATTTTGACCGACAACAGAAGCCATTAGTCCACCATCTTTGTACCCGGTCTAAGGGCAGGTAGTGAACGCTCTGCCTGTGCAGCAACACCTTCAAAGAAGGCAGCACGCCTGTCACTATCATCAGGGTCTGTCGTCCTGCCTCTGGCAAGACTGAATAGCGACCTGCTTGTAGCGCGTGCAGCAATCAGGTCAGGGTCTAAGGTTGCCGTATCTGAGTCAGCCGTAAGCAGGGACGGTAGCTTGTACCCAATCAGGCGTATAAGGCTATATCCCACCTCTGCCCTTGAATCTTCTTTAAGAAATACCTTGCGTGCTTCGCGCTCTATACGATAGGAACCGGGCCAAAGCCTACGGAATACCGCTGACTCCGTATTCACAGCCTTGATGTCATTAATCCATATGTATCTTGTAGAGGTACCTGTAACAAACTTAAGTCCTACAGATACGATAGCTGAAAGCAACTCTGGGTTTACAAGGCTTACCCGCATGTAAGTCCATGTCCTTGCAGTAGCAGCAGGGATGTTGATGGTTTCCCTTGGAGTAGCAAGGGTAGAGCCTTCACCTAAAACAATCGTTAAGTCACCAGCCGCATGTGTTACAGAAGACTTAAACCAGAACTCAAGAGTGTCGTACCTGCGCAGGTCTAACGAAGTAACATCTTTATAGCCAACGGTTGCTGCGGATACTCCACTCAAATACATACGGGTAGAACTGCTGAATGCTTTATTATCTTCGGTGTCAGCAGTAATCGTTACGCTTGAGCCAGCAGTCCAAGCGGTACTCGCCTCATCAACCTTTTTACCAGAGTATTGGTAGCGGTAATCAACTCCTGCAACAGCGACCATAGCCGAAGGAATATCATGGCGACTATCTGATGAGTGCCCGTGATTGGATATATCTTCGTCAGTTACTAAGCCGCGGGGAGTGCGCTGGATAAGTGCTTGATTAATAAATTCATGGATACGATCTGGCGGGTACTCAGACCTCCAAAATTCGTAGGTGTCATTCGTTGCCGTGGAAGCCGTAGCTGCTGGCTTGAAGGTAAGTGTACCCGTGCTGGTAGCGTAGTCGGTTACGCGACGGATAAGACCGTCATTGGTTCCAGATGTAAAGACAAGCCAGCCACCATTGAACTCGTCATCCCCGCCTATGTAGTTGGTATCAAGGAGTGTTGTTGTACTCCCATTTCCTGTTGCGGTACCTGATGGGGGCTGATCGAGATTAGCAGCAATAGATCGGCGTATTTGTTCTCTAGTTCTGCTTTGTATTGCAGCCACGATAACCTCTACTTGTTGTTGCGCTTACCTTTGCGCCAGTCTGCTATAGACCTCAACGCCCCTTTAAGGTCATCCAATTTCTCTCTGCTTACAGATTGCGTCGGCTGTGCAGCCTTTGCTTCTGTCTCTGCTTGTTCGGCTGCCTTGTGAAGAATCTCATCGAGTTGATGCCCGGTGAGTCTGCTTGCGCCCGGAATGTACACAGGCTGCCCGTTAGGGCCGACGTTGAAAGTGTCTTCTTCCATCGTACCCATAACGCTCTTTAATTCTTCGGGAGGACTGACTTGGCGAAGGTTACGTCTTTGGTTTCCTGCGGACACAGGAAGCCACAACTTTGCCTTTGCCATGCCAGTCCTCCTAAAAACTAGAACTTGATTGAAAGATCAATCAAAGCGTACTCAGTGTCCGCCGCAGCAGCAAGAACTCTTCCCACCTTGCACTCTACTGAGTTGTCAGCACCAGATGGATCTATTGCACCGTCAGTAGAAGTATAAGCTTCGTTACCAAGAACAAGAGTCCCGCCAGATAGTACGGCTGCGGGTCCTGCGGTTTGGTTCCAGAAGTATTCTCCCGATGCAATATCGTGAGTTGGTACACCTAAAGCTGGACCGTCAATGTCCGATGCATCCCAAACTTCTACTGAATGTCCAACAGGCTTATGAAGACCTGCTTCCGAAGAAGTGGTAAGCGCAGTCTGAACTGTGTCGTTGTTGTAAAGGTCAATGGTTAAAGTTGCACTTGCAGCAGCACTACTGTGGTCTGCGATTTGGAAAATCTGACCCTCGCCAGCAGCGTCGTTAATGAAAACGTAGCCATCTACATAGTCGCCACGAGTTCTAAAGTCACCTGTGTACTTACCGCTACCTGTAATAGCAGTAGTTTGGTTAGTCAGCTTTATCTGGTTCGCACCAGCAGCAGCAGCTTCAGCAACAGGTATGTCTGTTAGATGCCCTGATGATGTTTGTGAACCCATCGTTACTTTACCAGCCGTAATAGCTTCGGCTGCGTAAGAGTAGTAGAAGACCCGCCCATCGTTATAAGCCATCTTTGTGCCAAGACGATGCTTCTGCGTCGTAGTGGCGGTCTTGTCGTATCCGGGTGAACCAGATACTACAGTTGGAAATGCCATGAGAATTTACCTCGTATTTTTTACAGGCTCTTTAGTCCTGCGATTGCCGATGTTAGAGGACTCGGTTATCGTTACATCCTTTTTTTCAGGAGGACTCTTGCGGAAGCCTCGCTCTAAGTATACGTCTTCATACGAAACGGGGAGATTAGGACATTCGACCCATTCATCCGAATCAGCTTCATATTTCCAGTAGGATCGTTTTGTAACCCCACCAACAGTCATACTTTGCAAGCCAGATTTAACCACAAGAGCCTCCTAATAAAAACTAACTTATGCGCTAGTTGATGGGTTTCCGATTTCGTACTGGATTGCAGCACCACGGGTGTCATCAACTTCAAATACTGCGTAATCTTCAGTGACAACTACTTCAAACGCTCGCAGGGAAATGTCCCGCTCACGCTCTTCTCGCCTTGCCCTTGCAGCAAGATGACCCATAGCTGTCTTATCAGCGATAACTCCATAACCAGAATTATCGGTTACGGTTTGAATGTTTCCATCCTCAAAGAACGGAACACCTGAAAGCTTAATGCCTGTCCAGTAATCTTTTACTGCTGGCTTGTTAAAAGCGTCAGGGAGTGGATAGGTAGCAAGAGTGTTACCTACATCAGTTGCCAACTTCCAAAGAGCATTAGGGTGGTGTACGACAAAAATGTCGGAACCAAACTGATCTGCCTTTGCGGTAGCAATAACTGCCGATGCGTTAGCAAGGGTAAAGTTTGCGTTGTCAGCACCAAGCTTTACAGCCCCGTTTAGGGTTGGAAACAAAGCAATGATGTCTGTGTCCTTTTTGCGCGCCATTGCATCACCCATCTGGCGACCAATGATCTTGAACACATCTTCGTTGTTCTGCTGGAGAAGAGTGTCGGTAACAATTACCTTCAGTCCTACTTCAGCGGTAGTAGCGGTGACAGTTGATACATCAATGTCCTCGCTGTCCACCATGTCACGACCTTCTACCAAGTCCTCAGCATCCATCTGGGCGACCTTGGGGATCGTGAGTTGATATTCACCTTTACCAAGGCTGAACTTTTCAATAAGTCCTACCATTGGCGCATTATGCTCTTCGGTATACCTAGCCGAAGCAAGCATAATTCGTGACATATTTTGTAAATTACCAGTTGTACTGGTCTGTACAGAAGCCATTTCTTATACCTCAGCCAAAGATAGTCATGCCTAACCGCTGCGCGGCTGAACGTGCCATCTCAGTTGTTATTGCAGCATCACCTGCGTTGTATCTATCTAAAACGTCTTCGGCATTTGTGGGTGCTACGTCAGCAGAAGGTGCGCTACCTGCGAGTTGTTGGGGTGGAGTCACCTGTTGGATTCTCCCCTCCAAACCTTGAATCCTAGAAAGAGCCTTCGCGTGCCGTTCCATAGATACAGGGTCAGGAAAGTCCTGTAACTCTGCATATGGAACCTTGTACTGACTCGCTAACTCGTAAGCCTTGGCAAGTTGAGTCCTAGTATTTAGCTGGGCTTCAACTTCCCTTTGCTTCTGAGTAACATTCTGAGCCTCAAGTTTCGCCGTGTATGCTTCCTTCGCCATGTTTGCGTTCTGCTGTGCTATTTGCCCAGCGGTCACATCATCCATGCCTTGGTTGATATACGTCGTGCGAAGCTGCTGCTCATAAGCCTGAACTTCTTGGTTCAGGTTATCTAAGTTTGCGCGTTGTTCAGCTTGTACGCGTGCTGTTTCTGATTCTTGTAGCTTTCCTTCCAACTCAGCCATTCGCCTGTCGGTGGACGACTGATACTTACGGAACTCCTCACTTGACTGTACTGGTGTCGATGCCTCAGACCGTGGTTGAGGTTCGGACTCTGCAACAACCTCGATAGATTCACTACTCTCAACCTCTGGCGTTGGCTGCTCAACTTGTTCTGTTACTGTCTCAGTTTCAGTCGGAGCAGGTGTATCCAAAGGAACTTCAGTAGTTTCCACCTGAGATTCTGTACTTATGTCGTTACGCTCTGTAACCATATTTTCTTTGTCTCCGAGATATAACACCAGTTAGATGGCACATCTCACTTGTTTAGGTTTACAAATAATAAGGCAAGCTAGTTAGCTATGGCAACTTCCTGCGCGTACGTTTCCCCACCTATATTTCTCTGCATCTCGCGAGTCTCTTCATATAGTGAGGGATCAAAGGGCGCAGCTTCAAGGCCGTGCCTGCGAACGACCTTTGCCTGAAGTTCCCTTGCTTGGGTAACTCGTTTTACCCAGCCCGGAGATTCACCCGTTGTAGTTTTTAGGTCAAGCAACTCCATCGGCAAGGGGAGCATGTACATGTTTGCAAGAATATACTCACGCTCTATTTCAGTAAGACCGTCAAGGTATATCTGTTCAAGAAGTTCAGCATATTCATAGGCTGAGTTCGATCCTGCAAATGTTGCGGGATCATAAAGGCTGTCCTTGTACTCATAGAACTCCTGTTGGGAAACCCTTAACGGGTATTCATCCTCTCGCCCTTGGTCATCAGCACCGAAAGCTTGGAGTCTAATTCCTCGCTTCTCCTTGTTGAGATCGTGGTATCTCTTGGAAATCTGATAAGACTTCTGCGTATCGCTGATATTAGGGTTACTTAAAACCTTTTCCATCTCATCAAGGAACAACGAGTTAAGAGCGTAGTTGTTCTCCGAGTATTCACTTGGAGAGAATCTACTCTCTTCGTAGTAAAGCATGTCGATAGACTCCTGCTCAAAAGGCCATGCTTCCGTGTAGTTTCTACCAAGGGCTTCTAGTGCAAGATCATTCTTGTCGGGATATATTGCAACGTTCAAACCTGCAAGTGAAGGTAATAGTAGTGATGCTGCTGAACTTGTACCAAGCTGTTCTGCTGCATCACCTACTTCCTGTATCCATAGAGGTGCCCACTCTTGCAGGGTCTTAAGGTCAGTTGGGAGGAATGCTCGTTCAGCGTCTATATCTTCACCATAGAAGTTTCTACCCGTAACAAGCGTGTCTACAGTTCTCACGGCTGGGCTGAACTTCATGTTAAGGAAGTCTGATGAGACATCCCAAAGGTTCTTATCGTATTCAACGCCTGTGGCTGACAGAAGTTTACCGCGGAACGGCTCGCCTTCTGTTGCTCCTTGGAGAGATACGCTTCCCGCCCTGAATATAAACCTGAATACAGAACCCATTCCCGCAGTTAAGTCGATATTTGTCCTACCCTTAGTAAGCTTAAGGAAGTCTGACTTGCGGTGGTCGGTTCCTACTTGGAAGCCATTCAGCGAAAGCAATGTGGCTATCCCACCTATAACCGTAGCGAAGCCCACCATGTCTTTTGCTATTTGCTTTGCAACAAGGTTGTTCTTTACAGGTCTGCCTGTTGTTCTGTTAATTGAGTAGCTGCCAAGTTCTTTTGCTACCGCAACAGGTACTTGGAATCTTGAGACAACCCATCGTGGGGCTAAGAAGATAGTGTTCAGCCCTGCTGTAAGTTCATTAGCCTTCCAGATATTACCTCTGCCAGTGCCTTTGTTTACCCAGTCAGCATAAGTTCTCATCTGCCTGTCTATATCTGCCTGCTTTGCGCCAGAGTTTTTGAAGACAAGGTAAGCACTCTGCATCATGTCGAACCTTAGCTTGTTAAGGAAGGCAACGTGGAACCGTTCAAATGCTTTATACATATGCCCTATGCCGGGGATTCTTCTAAGGTACTCTGATACGAACTGCTCTTCCCTGAGACTTAGCGGACTATTAAGGTCTGCAAAGTAAGCACCATACCCGCCTTCTCCGTTTACCCCCGACCTTACACCGGGCGGTGAGAAGAACTTCGCGAAATGCTGATGCCCTTCTATATCTCTCATCGCCTGTTCAAAGTTCCTCGGTATGGCAAATGATTTCAAGCCTTCAGCAGCAGCCTTCAGGTAGGCTTTAGGTCGCCCAGCAAACAGTAGCCCTTGGTTAAACAGTCCCCCAAAGTCTCCACCCAGCAAAAGGATTCTTGGAATGTTTAGGAAGTCTACTAATGCTCTTAGTATCTTCTCCCTTGTGCGTAGCTGCCTGCTTCTTGTAGCAGCTAAAGCTGCAATATCAAAGCCGAATAACCGTTCAATCAACATGATTTCGTTGCGTTGAAGATGACGCGCTGCGAGTCCCGGCTCTACGCTTGGGTCAAAGGAATGCCCTGTAAGTTTCTCAAGGGCTATCTTTGCATTAACAACATCGAATGACCTTTCTCCTAATCGCTGCTGTGCATATGAAAGTAAAGCTGCAAACTCTTTAACATCCATAGACATAGGCTCAAAGCCCAAGGCAGTCATTTCGCCACGCAGGGCACCCATCTGGGCTATCGCTAACTGTCTTGGGTCAGATATTTGTTCTGCGAGTGAAGCTGATATGGCAGCTTTTCTTCTTCGGTTTGCTGCCAAGATTTCTTCGTTGACCTTAACTAACTCCCATGACTTCTCAAGGAGTTCAGGCATCTTGCGAATAATAGCCACTGCAATGCTGGCGTTGCCCTCATTAGTTATAGTGCCGTCTGCCAACCTAAGACCTTCAGATGGATCGGAAGCCAGAACTTCATCCAGTTCCCTTGGAACGATATTGTTCCAACGAGTAGGCTTACCTTTATAAATAGGCGGGTCTATATTAGCGTCAGTTACATCAAGGTTTGGTACAACATCTCCTTTTGATGCTTTCTTGTTAAGGTCTACTACGTCCGCTGCGCCACCTTGCCTAGAACTGCCAAGTATTTTTTTCTCCTTAAGTGCTTCTATCTGCTTGCGAATAACCTTTTCTAACTTAGCTTTGGCATCTGATAGTTTTTTCGTAGCTTCACTTGGGCTAAAGCTAAACTGCGAGGTTGAAAACATACTGGTCTTTTTTACGAAACGACCTGTTTTCTTATCTCTTGTTGGTAGGCGTTCTGCTTTTCTTGGATACTCAAAGTTTGTTTCCAATCTAGCACTAGGGGCTTCTGGGCTTAAGTTCTCCCTTTTAACTAAATTGTTATTAATAACATCCTCATTCCCGACAAGCATGGCTAGTCTATGAGGTATCCCGGTGTTGCCTCCACCAATGAAAGTTAGTGCTTCTACGTTTGCTTCTCTGTAGAAAAGTTCAAGGTCTCTAAGTTCTCCTCCTGACCATTTTTGTACCACCTTACGCATGGTGCGTCCAAACTTATCTTCAGGCAGAAGCCACCCTTGACCAAGTCTAAATTGGTTAAGCAATTGACCGTTACTTATTTGACCTAACATCATTTGAGCAGCTTGATCCATGTCGTGTGGCAGCATCACTGAAAAGAAGTCATCTGCAAGTCCTCTGTAAGTTAGGAACTCCTCTGGTTCTATATGCTCCCCAACAGCTACTTTGTCTCCAGCGTACCTATATCCTCTAGTACCCGGAATATCTGCTTCCTCAAATCCCTTCATAACATTCCACATTGAAGGAGATGTTCTTTGTATTATTCTGGCAATTAGCCCATTATTACTTCTTGCGTCTACCGAAGGGTTCGACATATCGCCGAAATACTTTGTGCCTCCCTCACGCATAGGGGTCATATCCGGTGTAAAATCTGCTTCCCAATATGTGTTATACAGATTTTCACTAAACTCTTTTACTTCATCAAGTTCTTTTCTCAGCCTGCGCATCAGTGCTGCCCGTGTGCGCCAAAGTTCGTGGGGAGATCGGTGAGGAAAACCCCTTATAGCCATTGGCGCACCTATTTCTCTTACTGCCCTTAAAGTGGCAACCATGGCAGCCATGTGAGTAAACATCATCCAAGAAGCGTTTGAACCGTTATAGGAATTAGCTACTCTCGCAGGGCCTTCCATAATGTCCATATTATTGTAGTCAAATTTTTCCGTTATCCTACCTGTGAAATGAGTAAGTGCCTCATTAAAGTTTGCATACCCATGCTGGGGCCATTGAGCAACTTCATCTAAGGCTTCACGGAAATAAGAGTTGGCTAAGGAAACTACTTCTGGGCCAAAGGTTGTTTCATAGTTTCTATCGTTTGTCCCAAGTCTCCCAAAAAGATTATTGAAGAACCTTGTGCCTACAGGATCAGACTTGCCAATACCATCAAGGCGCATAATATTCTCAGACGGAACAGCGACATGGAATGCTTCTACTATTCCATTCCACTTAGTCTGATTAATAAGGGCACCACCCCACCTCTTTGTTGCATCTGTAACACCCGTTTTTGCTGATTGCAGAGAACTCACTCCATCCATGCCTGCAATTAATGCATGGTCGGTAAGGAGAAGCCCCGGCCCAAAAAGCGTGTTGTGTAGGGAGGTTGTTGTTTGAGAATGCCTGAATCTTCCTTGAGGCATAACACCTGCATGGAAGAAGAGGGTAGGCCCTTGCGGTCTTTCTCTTCGTATGCCTTGTATATTTCGTACTGCCTGAGCAAGTTCTTCCTCAGTTGCGTCCCTCATTAACTCCCTGTATGCCTCTGAGTAAGGCCATGATGTTGCTACCTGATCGTATACATAGTTAATGTTTTTCTGATTTGCGTCTAGTATCAGCTTTGCTTGGTCGATCTGTGCAGGAGTGCCTTCTCTGCGCGCCCTTTCCAGCAATGCTTCTGCCTGCAAGAAATCATGTTTTATAGGCCAAACATCCTCAGCCGTAACAAATAGTCTCTCTCCTTGGTAAATTCCTACGCGCGGCCTAGACTGGTCACGTACCTCCGATTTAGCATTAATCATATCTTGAAGGGTAAACATCTCTTCAGGAGATTGAGGTTTGATAAATCTAAAACCACTCTGGTCAGCTTGGGCTGCCTGCATGGAAGTGAGTGGCTCTAAGTTATGATTCAAATAACTGGCTTCATACAAAGGTTCTAAACTATTTCTTTGAGCAAAAGATAACTGACCTATCTCTCTCAACAAAGCTTTTGACATGGATACACGGGTAGCCCATGCTTCTAGTGGCAATGCGTCAATCACCGAGTCATCCCACATTGCCCCTATATTTGAACCGCTTTCATCAAAGAAAGGAACATCTTCTCTTGGGTCTAATAACTTCCTCTCTTTAAGTACCCGCCAGATATGTCTTAGATGCTCTCCTGATGTAAGAGAAACTCCAAAGGGGGTAAGATACTGCTGCGGGGATATTACATCAGTTAATAAAGTTCTTTGAACTTGGCGCATGCGCACATCGAATGGCGTGAACTCTTGCAGCATCGACTTCTCGTCAATGGTGCCCGGCAAATCTATTCTCATTGCAAGCGGGAGTGTCTCAATAAGTTCGGTAGCGTCAAACCCTATTAATAGATTGGCAAGATTAACCCGAAGAAGGCTTGCCTCTTTCTCAGACAGGTAATCACCCACCCGTCGCTGAACTTTCGCTGCCATAAGCCTCTCAAGAAGGAGCCTATTACCACCCTGCTTGTTTGCTGGAACTAACATTTCGCCAGCCATAGGGACTGATAATGGTCGGAACTCTGCGTTTCTTACGTCATCAAGTAACTTTTCAACGCGATCCCACGTTTGTCCGTCTGCACCTCGCCAGCCCTCTGCCATGCCATGTGGCCCTGTTTTTGTATAGCGTTGCGCAGTAGGCCATCTAGCATGTTCGGGTGAGGGTATCCCATATCCTTCCTTGTCTATCGCCTTCAAGCCTCTTTCCCAATATGCCCTAAAGTCTCTCATTAGCTTCAGGAGCATTTCAGCCCACTTCCTGAACATGTCGTTCATCCACTGGTCGCCGCGGGTTACTCCCAAGGCTGGGCGATAGTTTGGATTAGTAAGCATTTTATATATATACGACGAAAAGATTTCTGCGCCTGCTTCTGCTACCTGACTATGCCAAGGATCAGTCTTTACTTTATCTCCCGTTACGGGATCGTAAATTTTAATAGCAAGTTGTTTGTAGTCATCGATTGCTGCGTCACCCGATTTACGCCAAGCCCTTGACCCCGGAGAATCTCCTAATATATCTACTCTCTGTAGAAGATCAGGGTCGGCGTTGTACATAAACCGCGCGCCTCTCGGAACGCCAGCTATCCACGATTCCCCAGCCTCGCCCGACAAGACCGCTGCTTTGACTGACGGTATATCCATCCATCTTGCTATTAAGTCGTTGTACTGGGAGTCACTCAGGTTCCTTGCTTTTGCTAGGGCAGCCCTTCTAGTAACGCTTGAAGCCGAAATTATCTCTTCCACCAGTTCTGCATAGTCATCTGACTCATGGAGGGGGTAAAGTGTTTTTCGGGTAAAGGCAATCTGTTGTTTTATAAGATGACTAAATTCTTCGTATTGCTCCGGTGGTAATAATTGCACAAGGTTATTCATGATTACATGGAAAAACTCATGAACCAATGTAACAACATTTCCCAACTCGTCCGTGCCTCTAGGCGATTCCCTCTCTCGCTGAAAGAGTGATATTAATGACTGCATGGGAGCGAAATGTAAATCTGGGTTTACATCCATAGCACCTGATGCTCTTATCTTAGCCCAATGCGCTGCCGATAAATTTTGTGTTGGCAGACCGTGGGTAACTGCCAGTGCCCCTTTTAAATGCTCTGGGAGATCAGGGACGTCGAAGGCAGATTTGGCCTGTCTATCTGCGACACCGACAAGCATATTTTTTATTGCGTCTTCTTCACTTATCCCAAAGCCCTCTGCCAGAAACTGCATAAAGGGTCTTAAAAACCCAGCAATCTTCTCTTGGGATTGCCTGTCAACGCCATACATATTGCCAACAGTTTTTACATAACTATCAACACTTTTTATCTCTGTGACTACTTCTATGCCTTTAGAGGTCGTTACCTTAAGGTTGCCAGTTTCGGCATCTATTACACCGCGGGTTTTAAGGTCTGCAATCCTTCTACTAGGATCGCGAGCGTCTTCTAACGCTCTCTTAGTTTGCAAAGCCCAAGCTTCGTTTTCTTTAATGTAGTCATCAATAACTTTAAGGGCGCGTTGTCCTGCGGTTCGGTCTAAATCTAAACCTCTCGTATGAATCCTCTCTGCTAGTTGAAGGGCTTCAAGCAGTGCCTCTTCGTCGGGGTCAGGAAAAGTTCTAATCCATTCAGCCTGTGCGTTAATTACCTGTCTGAAAAATTGAGCAGTACGTTGAGCGGACAGGGTGAGGGATTCAGGAGCCAGTCGAGGTTCCAGTACGGTGCGTAGGTGAGTTCTGGCTTTCCTTAGTTTTCCAAATAAAGTGTCAGGGTCAATCTGAAGAGGAGACTTTCTTGTATCTTCAAGAATCTCATTGATTCTTCTGGCGACAGCCTCTACTTCTTCCATGCTGCCTAATCTAAAGGATTGCCCTATGCTCCCCTCAACCATCCCACCTGTAATTAAGTTCTCTTTAGTTATCCTAAATAATACTGGCGTTCCATTCGCCCTAACTCCATAAAAACCACTGAGTCCTTTAAAGCGCGTCCCAACAGCTTTCATTTTCTCTAAGTCTCTTGGCTGTAAGGGAATTATTACCTCATCCCAAGGCTTATCTCCCGGCCCTACTTTCTTTAATGGCGTTGTCGTTGGGGTGTATTTTTCAGTAGCAAGTTTGTCATTCCAAAGTTTTGCATTATTTCTGATGATGTCCGGCAATGCTGGGTCGGGGTATGCTACGGCTTGAGGCCAAGTGCCCTCATCAATATCTATCTTTAAGAAGTCTTGAAGGTCTAAGCCCTTACTCATTGATTTGTTTTGGTTTCTGGCTATTGTAAACTCACCAATCATTGAGGTCGCTTCGTCCATATTCCTCGCGACAAAGAGGAACTCTGAAGCTTCTGGCAAAGCTGACGGTGGCACGTCTGACGGGAACTTAATGACCTCTTCCATCTGCGCAGCGGTTCGGTTGCCATGGCTACCAAAGCGATCAATAGCTTTTTTCGCGCCCATTGCTGTACCTAAGAAAGCACCACCAGATGCCAGACCAATAGGGAGGGCAGCCCACATTGGGAGACCTTCTCTCTCTGCTGCACGTAAACCTGTTTCAGCAGCAAGCCCAGTACCTAACTCAAGACCTAATGCTCTTGCAAGTCCTGACTTAGTTCCGGTAGATGCAAGCGGTTCAACAAGGGCTGCTGCCCCTTTCGCGCCTAACTTTAATGCTTTGTTACGGCCTATTACTCCCGTACCTGCTGCTGCTCCTCTTAATCCTGCTGCTATCGGTGTCCCAAAACCCAGAGTTAGGGCTGTGATTCCAACATCAAATGGACTTGTAAGTTGTGCTGCACCCATAGCTACATCTCTTGGGGTCACACTAAAGCCTTCCCAACCGATTCTAGGCTGATCTGGAGCCTGCATTGCCCAATGTTTAGCTAACGGCTGCATGTCAAATAAAGTTTCTGGTAGCTGTAACGCCATTGGGAGTTTAGGCTCATCTGGAGATGGGCCACCTACATCTGCGCCAAATGTTCGGGCAAGCATTTTTGGCAGATAGACAAGAGGATTCTGGTCAATCAGTAGGCGTTTTGCATAGGTTTTTGTGTAGTCGGCAGGAGAGAACCCCAGTTCATTTTTAACATTGAATCCGGTTTCTGCCTTGCCGAGACTTGTGACTTCTTTAAGAAAGTCATTAAAGGATGGAACTGCCATTAGTAATAAAGGTGTCTGGTTCGTGGACGGTATCTACTTAGTTCGTTAAACTGCCTTCCTTGTTGCGCGAATCGTTCAGTAAAGGGCATATCCTGTAAGAACTCGGTGAACTTCATCGTAGGAGGCTGTCCTGACATTATCTGTTCACCAAGCTTTCCATAGAAGTCACCTAATGCCTGACCATAGATATCCTGCGCCTGTCTCCTACGTGCAGCCGTATCCTGAAACGCATCACTTGTTTTACTGGCTAAGGTTCCAAAGAAGGCAGCGCGGGGTTCTTCTTCAAGGAATCCTGAGAACGTTTCTTCCCAGCTTGGATTTTTAAAGTCTCCGATAGCCATTAGAGACCAAACCTTGAAGCTGCAAAGTCATAGAAGTTCTGGGGCATAGCCTCTCCTAGCTGGGCACGTTCCTGATTCTGCAAAACGTAATCACCATATAAGTCTTCATAGCTTTGCGGTCGGAACATTCCGCTAACAAGCGGTGAGTATCTGCCCCTCTGTGCTGCGCCCATCAACCTAGCTGCCTGACCTACATCCTGTACGCTTTGAGGCGCAAAGTATTGCTGGGCTGCTACTGGAATATCTGCCTGTTGCATACCTCTAAAAGTATTTACATCCTGCAATGCTTGATTCCACACAGAGCCAAGACCACCCTCTGCTTGCTGTGCTTGTGAAAGAAAGTTTTGGAATGACTGCCCCGGCAATGCCATCCCTTCTGCATCTCCCGCACCAAGACCTAATCCCGGTTGGGGATTAAGGAGATTCCTGATCGCGCCTCCTTGGAAGGCAGCGGTAAGAGGGTCTTGGAGTCCTTGGAGATAACCTCCAATCGGGCCTCTGCGACCAAATCCCTCCCCAAATACGTTGCCGAAGGCACGGCGATAGCCAGCAGTAGGAGATATTTCAAAGAGGCCACGGTTATCTACAATCCCTTGGGGGGAACCCAAGCCCATCATGTTTGCTTCAAAAGATAGATTAGGGTCAAAAGCACCCGGGCCACCCGGCCCACCCGGGCCACCTTCAGGGCCACCCGGAGGAGGAGGGGCACCACCCGGAGGAGGAGGGGCACCGCCGGGAGGAGGAACAACCGCAGGAGGAGCAGGCTTAAAAGTTGGTACGTCTGGAGGGAGAGTTACATCCGCGCCAACATCAGTGTCTATATCTTCTACAAAGCCTGTTTCATCTATCGGTTCCCATACTGCACCCGGCTGACCTGTTTCTTCCGCAAAGGTTTTAAAGTCATCTAAGTCATCATCTGGTTCAAATCCTGTCGGTGCAGGTTGTTCGACTGCATAAAATTGTTCTAAAGACTTAGCATCTGGTGCTAAGTTGCTTAGAACTCTCGTCTGATCTTGCGAACTTAGGTTGGCGTATTCTCCGGGGCGTTGGTTCCAGTACGAAGGAAGATTATGGTTTGCAGCAGCTTCCCTCGCTTTACCAGTTAGCTTTTGATACTCGTCCCATCTGGTTTTCCAATAATCTGGAAGGTCGTCCCACGGGTCTCCCTGTTCAGTAACACCAACTTCAGGTTTTTTTTCTCTAACTTCCGCTTCCCTTACGCCAATAACATTTTTGAGAATGTCCTTCTGGTCAGCACTGTACTCCTCGGTTTGCCAGTCGCCTCTTTCAAATCGCTTATCTACATACCTTGACATCAATTTGTGAGGATTTGCTTGGAGGAAATCCGTCAACTGACGCATAAAGCTATTCATGGCTCCCTGAAAGCCAGCCCGCCCTTCTGTTGCAGCGATATGCTCCATGACCTCTCTAATTTGAGGCGCATCAATTTTATTATTGGGGTTCTTGCTTCCCGCAGCTTCACCCCATCGGAACATATCTGAAGGAAGATAAACGTGCCAATCTTCAGCCCCCGGTGTACCTATAACATTTATATCTGCGACTCTCTCACCCCATGGGCGAATGGGGCCAATTAGGTTTTTGTTTTTCTGCGCAAGGTCTGCTCCTACTGACCCCATTACTTGCGACTGTGCCCCGCCGGGGCCTTGACCACCCATAAGATCAAACTTGTCAAAGCTTTCAGCCGGGGTCATATCCGCGCCTAGCGCAGATGGTTGTGCCATTCTAAATTCTGCTTGCTCTGCCTGTACCCGTGGGTCAAAGGCAAACCCCGTTCCCGTCATTATTGCGCCTTCTGTTGGCCCTGACGTTCTTTGCTGCGCAAAACCACTACTACCGCCCATAGGATCAAAACCAGCTACACGGGTTGGGTCGCTAGTAGCCATTGGCGTAACGCCACCGGGCTGTTCTGCTGGTATATCAATACCAGTGCGAAACTGGAGGGGTGTTCCTGCCTGCATTCCCCACCCACCTGCTTCTTGTACTGCTCGCGACATTGCGATAGCTGCGCTAGGTGCAGTAACGGGATGCCAGAAAACTTCACCGTCTGGTGCTGTTAGAGGAACGTTATATCTTGGCATCTTACATTCTTCCTACTGGATTAACCCTAGGGCCGGGGCCACCGGGCATTCCCGGTGGTGCTTGGTTAGGGTTGGGTGTTTGCGGGAAACCCTGCATCGGAGATGGCATGACCCCGCCAGCTACGCCGGGAGGCCCGGCTGTTCCGGGTGGTGGCCCCGGTGGTGGCCCGGCTCCTCCACCTTCTGGGGGAGGGGGCGCGCCCATCTGTTGCGCAGCCATAACCAGTTGCTGGAACTGAACATCCTGCGCAGCTTCCTGTTGCTGATCCTGCTTCAATGTTTTTCTTAGAAGGTCTAAGTAAATCATCGCTTTTTCCTGCTCGCCCGTCTGCATCAGACCCTCTATCAAGGTAAGCAGTAACGCCTTCGGCTCAGTAACGTGAGCCTGTTGTGCGCTAATAGCATTCTTGAATTGGTCAACATCATTTATCTGCATGACGTTTTCCCAAATCCACTCGTCAGGTGCCAGTGGCCTGTCACCGTCACGCATCATCTGTGCCATTGTGACAAGTTGTGGCTCGTCCTGTGGCATTCGTACACCAAACTTTATATCAATAGCCCCGGCACCTTCAAGGTCTGCGGGCTTTATCTCTTCATTGAAGTAGTTGGAAATATCGTTATGCCGACCTCTTACGTCGAGAGCAGAGAATCCACCAGTCTCGTACTGCATGGATATGATCTCTGACATCTGTTTATAGCAGGAAGTCATCGCCTGTACGCGCGGTTCAATCTGGTGTGCTGACCCTTCCTGAAGAACCTTGGCTGCGAATCCTGAGATAGCAAACGGCAGTTCGCCATAACTAACGTTAGATAATCCACCACGCTGAATCTCACCAGAGATTAAACCCACGAAGTTGCCCGTATCGAGAGGCATCGTGATCTCATCCATTAGCGAGATGTCAGTCCCGGCAGGGAGTGGGACTTCCGACCCGTCTTGCCAAGGGTCGGTATCCAGCGTGGTGGTTCCGTCAGGAGAAATAATCTTATAAGGTCGCCTGACAGCACGCCTTACCAGTGTCTTGTACGCACTCATTGCAAAGTTCAAGTCTTCGTAGAGTGTGCGGTTAGCAGAAAATATAGACTCGCCATAGTCACGGGCAGTGTCGTCACCGGAAAGATCATCCTGTATCCACGGTGCCGGGCCGACTGCTCCTAAGAATACGGGCGCGCAAGGGTTGCCATCCATATCCCTAACATTGTGCTTGGTTAGTCGTTTACCGTACTTGTTTTCATCTTTGTCGCCAACGACGATTACTGCGTTCTCTGTCCTTGAGTAGTAATCCCAGACAGTAACACCACCGCTTGTCTCGCCTTCTATTGTCGGCTCAACGTCTACGTTATAGCGAGTCTTTACTGATAAGGCTGACCGTTTAGATTTATGGGCAAGCCAGACAATACCTAGGTCATCCATCTCATAACAAACGTGTAATGGGTCGAACGGAGTTATGTCAACAAAGGTGGTGCCATCTTCACGCTTGTTAAGCATTGTGCGTCCTGCATACCATCCACGAAGAACTATATGGAACGCTAGCTGCTCTCTTACACTGGGTTGCCCGAATCTTTGCATTCGTTCATCGGCAAGGTTAAGCGCACCGATAACAAACTTCTCTTTGGAGCTACCGCCCGCTCGATCTGCTACCTCTAAGCTAAGAGGAACACGCACCGACATCTGGGCGTTTGATAAATAAGACATTATCTTGTCGGCAAGTATCTTGGGGGCGTTAGAGGTATAACTCTGGTACCCGGTTCCTGCGTCATAAGGATTCATACGGTATAGACCGTAATCGTTTTCCATTCGGGTTCGGCGTGTTCGGAACCCCGGCGAGTCCCAGACTTCTTCGATCTGGTCTACTAGGTCGTCGATTTTTGCCACGTTACCACCTGTTTACAGTAATTATCTTGGTCGAGCCTACAGCCCTAGCGTAGCCATAGTTTACGACAAGTCCGTAGGTTATTGCTTTAATGCCGTGGTTGAAAGCATCTCTAGGCTCCCTTCCAACAGTATTACCTTCCCTGTCTGTACGCCAAGTATAAACATGAATCTGCTCGTCGAACGGGTTCGCACACCCGCCCAATTCAGAGATTACACCTTTTACCTTGGGGTTGAAAATTATATTCGGCTGCTTATTAACAGGGTTTTCTTTTAAGAATGTGTTGAACCTTTCAACACCATCAAGTATCCCGACTCTCTCTGATTGCATATACAGGCTGGCCTTTTCAAGCCAAGTATCTACAGGGCGGGATTCCCCTATATTATGGGCTGCAACATCAATTACTCCGTGTTGAACATCGGGCCACCACGGGCGCATCTGGCAAATCTCTATGATCTCTTCAGTAATCTTCTCGCGTTCAAAGATTTCGTCGATAACCCTAACCTGTTCCCCAATAATTTGTACAGCCTCAACAGCATAGGCCGACTTTGTTACCTGTGAGTAGCCGGGGTCTACCCATAAATGAACTGGCTCACCCTTAATATATTCTGCCCTGTCCGATATATGTGACTGAACATCAAACATGTTGTGTACAAGTCCCTTCGGGGGCGCAGGCTTGCCCGCTACACGTTCATTAAACCAGTCTTCGGAGTGCAATCGCTCCAATGCCAGTATCTCATCGTCTTCCCTGCCATCAGGGTAGACCGCTTGGTTAGTCCAAGAGGGTAATGAGAAGGAAATAGCGTCATCGTCAGGATTAAAGTACTGCCAAGCCTCCCATTGGGACGGATACCAGCCCAATGACATCTCAAATGTACCTTCCAAGAACAGATACCCACGCTTCTCAGCAATTCTGCCTCTAAGCCTAAGGAAACTTTCGTAGTCAATCTGAGATGCCTCGCAAGCTACCACCATTCGCGGTGCTTCCATCGCAAGACTACGGTAATCATTGGCAGATTTCGTCTTGATGGTAAAAATACCGGGGTCTTCCTGCGTACCACAGGCAACAGACATCTCTCCGGGGTCGATTCGCTTGGTTTGCTTGACCAGAAAGCCCAATCTGCCAAGAATATCGGTCAGATAGTTCCATTCTGCACGGGTTCTCTCGTAGTCACGGGCTACAAGCCACACGATGTCGCCATTCTCGTACTCATCAAGGTGGTTGATGATCGAAAGCGCACCTAAAAAGCTTTTACCCGCACGCTCCCCGCCAGCAACAAGCTTAATCCTAGCCTTGTGGTCAAGAATCTGTTCCTGTTCCCGCCATGTACTGAACCCGGCAGCCTCAAGAATAGTATTCCGGTCTTCTGTAAGTAACAAATCGCCTCCTAAAAGCGCAAGCCCTTGATACTGGAGGCGATTCCATACCAAGGGCTTGGCCCGCCAAACCCTAATAACTAATAACGCGTACCCGTTACCAGCGATTGTAACCCTAACGAGGCCCCGGAGGAGAAAGCAGGCCCCGGATACGACAATGGGATGGCAATAACAGTTATAACACGCGTTAATGGTGAAAAGAGAGAGGGAAGGGGGGGACTATAGGGGGGGTTAGGTGAGAGTTCAACTAACAACCTCTTAGGGGTTGTTAGTTAAACCCACCAGAGAGGGTTAGTGGGGCATTGTAGAAGGAAGGGACTCCAGCCAGAAAATAAGCTGTCAAGGGGGTACCTACTACAACTATAACTACAACTACAACACCATACCCCCACCTATTACCATCATTACCTTCCCACACCCCAATCACTCCCCACCTCCCATGGGTCGGATGCATGAGTCAGTCAGCCCCTCAGCGTACGCGTCTACGCACTCACTGAGCCGAACTTGCAGCCTCCCCCACTTGCAAAGCAAGTGAGGGGTCTAGGCACTTTTGGGTCAGCCCAAGCGTAGCTTGGAGCCTCGTACGCGAGAAGGGCTGTCACAAGTGACAGATTCCAACTCACTGCTGTGATTGACCCTCTAGCTAAAGCTAGGCTAATTTCAAAAACTGGATTTGACGCTCTCTCCGTGCGCAAGGGCTTCGCCCCGTGTGAGAGAGGGGAGGAGTTTTTGGCACTTTGGCTGCCTCGCGCCCACGGGACGACGCGCACCACCGTGGGCGTTTTGCGAAGCAAAACACGCAGTGGCAACGCCGTCGGGGAAAATCGACAGGTCGGCTGATAGGGTTTTTGGAGGTCGCTGCACCGCTCGCCACAGCGTCCTGCCTACATACCCAAGGCGAGCGAACAGGAGTCCGAAATGCGAAGTCTACGACTTACCCCCAGCGAAGCTGAAGCCATGAGTCCTTCTCGACTTATGTCGAGAAAGATTCGACGTCCACTGCTTATAGCAGTGGCTATGAAGGCTGGTCTCACCAAAGGTGAGACCAAAGGTCTCGGAACCCGTCTTCTTCGAAGACGAATCGTCGATGCTTTAGCATCGTCCGATGGTCGCATTCCCAGCAAAGCTGGGAAGGTCAAAGTCACGTCAGGGTCTTTAGACCCTGCCATGATGCCAGCAGAGGGAATCTCCGATTCCCTCCTGCTGGACAGGAATGGCAATGCCCTAAAGGGCACTGCCAGACAAGCCAGAATCGACAAGTTGGAGCGAAGCTCCAAGCCAGTGGGCAAGAAGAAGGCTGCTAAAGCAGCCAAGGCAGCCAAGGCAGCTAAAGCTGCCGAGGCTGGAAGCCTTGAGGCTCGCATCGTCAGAATCGAAGATTCTGTCGAGACCATGGCTAAAGCCATGGCAGCCCTCACCGCTGCATTTGCCAGCTAAAGCTGGCAAGTCGCCCCAACCGTGGGTGGGCACTTGCCCACCCACCCACCCAAGTAGCTAGGAGTGCGTAATGAACTACTTCAAAATCCACTTAGTATGCCCAACTTGTGCCCGATCAAGTTGGCGAGTCTTGCACTTAGGCAAGCGTACTGGCAAGTTGCAGTGCTGCGCTTGCAAGTGGATCGGCACACTTGCACAAGCTAGCAAGTAGTCGAAACGGCAACGAAGTTGCCGTCTGTGGGAACTGACCTACCCGCACTGACGAGATTGGTCACAACTAGCAGACGCTTTAGCGTCAACAGGAGTGAGTTATGGGTACAACTACGTTGTATAAATCCGACACGATTGGAACGCACTTGGAACCTGCCTACTCAGGCGTATTGACAACTTTGGAAGTTGCCGATATTCGGAAATTCTTACGCAAGTACGGGTGGTTACGAGTGTGGTGGGGATTTCACCGAAATGCGAAGCATTTCAGTGGTGCCAAGATCAGGCAAGTTGCCTTGTTCGGGCACCCAGACGACGCAAGTGAGAATCGCAAGATTGTCACTGGTCAAACACAGTGCGAGCAAGTTGCTTGCACACAGTCATAGGAGTACGCAATTATGAACAGCGAAACACTAGCTTTACACCTACTTTGGCAACAGGAGCGCGAGTTTGAACTCGCACTCACTGGGCAACTAGTCGGAAAGGAGTCCACGTTCGTACTCGACCCTGACGGGTTCGACACAGGAGTGGTCGCAACTGAGGACGGTTGCGAAGTTGAACCAGACGGTACTTGCCAACACGGGCAGGTATCCCCACTCGTACGATTGGGGCTTGTATAACCAACTAGCCGAAACGCCGAGAGGCGTTCACTTGGGAGTGACCGCCCAAGTGCTGATGATGGCAGGTCACAAACTAGCATAGGAGTGGGTATGACTAACACAGGACTCGACCCGCGTTACGACGACGCGAACAATCCCGACTGGTATTGCGTACACGGGCAATACACTGGCAACTCGTGGGGGGCAGATTTTCTCTGCGGTATGTGCGAGGACGGGTACACCGAACGCATAACGTGTGTTGACGAGTGCGGATTCTGGACTTGGGGGCTACATGGCGAGAAAGTTCTTGCATGTGTGCCTAACCCAGAACGCACTAAGCAAGCGCAAGAGTACCGCATTGTTCGCAATCGAGCAAGGTGGGAAGGCGAGTACGCGAACCTACACGCGCACCTTCGGGAACTTGTAGCGTGGGAACAGGAGTACACACCCAAGCGCGTACACTGGTATCGACATCGTGACAGTCAATTCAACGACGTGTACACGTCGGGGAACATATACGAGCCATCGGGCAAGACATTCAAGCGCATATAGGAGGACACGTATGTATACAGTTGTAGATGAAGTAGGCAAGCACCGCTACTACGGCACAAGTTTGCGAGATGCTTTTCAAGTGTGGAGCGACATCGCCAAACGCGAGTTGAACGATAGGCTTGAGCCAGATGGTAGCGGGAACGTGATGACGGACATGGACTGTGGTGGGGGCAGCCAGTTGTATTTGGAAATCAGTGACCGAGTTTACGACTTGGTTTTCGACTCTGGTTGTGGTCGCTGCTGGGACTGCGAACCTGAGGACGAGTACAACCCAGCTACCAACAAGGCAGTGTTCCAATAGGAGTACATGATGAAAATGACTACCATACCAACGCCATACACTCGGATGGAAAACCTAATTGACGCACTTGTGCAGTCTGGGGTAGACGTACGAGTAAAGTGCTACGACTACAAGCCCGAACTGTGGCACAACGGTATGTACCAACTAACCCACGATCTAACGAGTGCTTGCAATGTCAAGGAGATTGTTTCAGTGGGGTTCAGTGGGACTCTTGACGCTGATCTCAAGTGCGAAGGGGGTGATGCGCGAGAGGAATGATTTTGGTTATTACCCCTTACCCTTTTCTCTCTTCTCTTTGAAAAAGAGAAGAAGAGAGAAAAGGGAAGGGGGGAGAAGATTTCGGTTTGATTTTTGGTTCGATAACAAGCACAAAAGGAGTGCATTATGGCATCTCGATTTGAGAAGCGACTTATCCTAGCGACATTGCTCGACATCAAGGTGGACGGGCAACCCAAGCACCAGCTTGAGGAGCAACTAGGTAAGCACAAGAACGCTGAACAGTTGCAAGTTGCTTATGTGGGTATCTCACGTAAGGTCAACGGCTTCAAAGGCAAGCCAGCTACTCGCGTAGCCAAGGCTGTCAAGGCGTTCGTGGCTGCTGAAAGCAAGTAGTCACAAGTGGGGGCGAAGGGTTTAGCCTGTAACTAGAACCGCTTGCGGAAGTTGCAGTACGTGGGTTCGATTCCCACCGCCTCCACCAAGCTAAACACACGAAAACGTTCCATTACAACTGGGCGTTCTCGTATGTGTTGCGGTGTTGCGGATAGTGTGACGGTGTGACGTTTACTTAACGTAACACTACTTTTCAGCGAGTAACACCTGTTACCCGTATACATAACAAGTGTGAAGGAGTTCACATGTTAGATAAATTGTGTGATAAGCACTGGGGCATAAGCCAAATAGGTGAGACTGCCAGTCACGTTGGAACAGGTCGTGACAGGCACGGCAGGTTCCTGTGCGATGTATGTGAGGTACTTGAGAGAGTAGCCAAACATGAACGCAAAGAACGTGCTGCTATAAAGCGAGCAGAACGACAGCATGGCTTGGTTGAGCCACCTAAGTCGATCAACCTGTAATGCAGCCCCAAATACCAGAGAACATCGAGTGGGAAACCGATGAAACAGGCAGCGAGCATTGGGTCGCAAGCCAACACATAGGCACATTTGTACACGTAACAGATGTGATTGACGACAAGGACGTACTAGATGACGAATAAATATATACCCATGAACGAAGGTCAGTCGCAAGAGTATTACGACGCACTGGAAATGATGGGTACCACAAGAGGTCTGTACATAATCGCACAGGCACTCTACCACGGCATCAAGGCACTTGATGCTGTCCCTGAACCCCATCGAGAAGGGTCAAACATCGAGGACATGCGACTGATGCAGGCGTTGTTCCCGTTCCCAGATGAACTGTTTGACTCGATTGTAAACACTTGTGAAGTTTGGTGCGATGGCAACCATGAGGAGCGATACCAACGCAACGATCAGGGCGACTTGATCGACATGGATAGTTTTGGAGACACAATCGAGGAGAGAAGCTAATGTGTAAACGAGTAAGGGCATTTCAAGTGCCTAGAGCAATCATCGTCTGCTCCCACCCACATGACCGTGCGTATTGGAAGAACAAACGCAATCAAGGTGGGCGTGGCTGGGGCATGACTCGCAAGCCTAAGAAGAGTCGATAGTAATGTGTTCAATCACTAGCTGTTTCAATGATGCAGATACATGGGTAACTCGCACCATCACACTACTAGGTGAACGCCTGTCGGCAACAATGCCGATATGTGAACACCATTTAGATGGGAAAAGACCCTAATATGGCAAGCATAAACGATAAGGCTATCGTCGATCAGATCACTAGCAACGAGGGGGTGTACGAAGTAGGTGGGGAAAGTGACCCACCTGTTACTCACATTATCGAGTACGGTAACATGTTCGACGGTCGAGTGACCTACGCACTCGCGTGGAGCGAGCAAGAGCATGAACACCAGTGGCAGACAGGCTTCTTCGCATGGAAGAGGTTGTACTGGTCACTAGAAGGAGGATTCCATTAATGGGAAGCAATAGAACTTGGGAAATCGTAGTGGAAACAGGTTGGTCGGAAACGTTTGAGGTAAAGGCAGGTTCACTTGCCGATGCACTTGAGTTGATCGACAGTGATGAGGTTGACCCGCTGAGTTACGGCAAGGTGGGCGACCAGAAGTACAGCTTACGTGTTGGGACTCCCAACAGGGCTGCGTACAAGGAGATCAAAGGCTACTTCGGTGGCGAGATTAGCTGTGACTGCGAGGGCAACTGTGAACAGGACGATTTGTGTCTCTGCAACAACCTTCCTTGCGAGGATGATGAGGGGATGTGCGAAGACACTAGAGGCTGCTTACATGGTGAGTGCAACTGTGAGTGTGAGTTTTAATGAAGTGCCCTAAGTGTAGCGGGTGGGTCGCTGACCAGTACGGAGATGAGTTCTGTCTCAACTGTGGCTGGCGTGACATACCTGCAAATATATCCATGCCAATAGTCACAGTTGGCAATAGTGTATCTCGCGTGGAGATAAACCTAGACCCTGCCGACCCTGTTCACAAGAAGAGAATGAAAAAGATGCTCACTAAATGTGAAGGTTCGGGCAGGGCTGGGTACGAATACACTAACAGGAACTCTATCGGGAAGGCACGTTGCAGAGTGTGTGACCAACGTGTGTTAACTGCGAAGGCAACTGCTGTTGAAGAACATAAACCAACTCGATTGATGTTGGAGCAGCTTACCTACGCACTTGCCCTTGATGAACAAAAACCAAACCAACCACCCTTTTCTCTCTCTCTTTGAAAAAGAGAAGAGAGAGAAAAGGGGGGTTGGGGTAAACCAGAAAAGGAGAAAATTTTGATTCGTGTTATAGATTATTCGACAGCACCAGTTCAGAGGATGGTTCCTGCGTTAAAGCGGTACGTTGATGGACACATAAAGCCGGGCGGTTTTCTAACTGCCTTGCTTTCCAACAGCATGGACGCAATGGCACTTGCCGATGAGGAAAATGATGCGGTGCTTAAGGAGTGGGTTCAGTGGGTTCACAACGAGATGCCCGGCGACATGGCTGGGTCGAAAGAGATTGTGTCTGCGCATTTACAAAGGAGGCGTTTAAGCTAAACTTAAAATCTTGGTTCGATACTAATTACAGGAGTGTTCAACATGGCAAAACTGCCAACTAAAAAGTACGAAAAGCACGGTGCGTATCTATCCAGCTACGGTGAGGACATCGTTGCGTCGCTAGATAAGCACAACCCTGACCCGTGTCTACTGGTTGGGGATACAGGATGGGGCAAGACCACAGTTCTCAAGGCTTATGCCAACGCTAACAAGCGTGAGTTCACAGGAGTTAACTTCTATCCACGAATGAGCGTTGATACCTTGGTAGGTATGTGGCGACCTCAGAACGTAGACACCGGAGTCTCCGTTGAGTGGCAAGATGGACTGCTTACCCAAGCAGTACGATCAGGTCACATCTTCATGGGTGAGGAACTTACCCGTGCGCCCCGTGATCTAGCGGGTCGAATCTTAGGGCTACTTGATAGTGCCAACAGGTACTGGTCTATCCCTGAGGCTGGCGTGAACGAGATACCAGTCGATGAGAACTTCTGGTTTGTCGCAAGCGCAAACCCAACGTCAGGGAACTACGCAACCGTGTCACTTGATGCTGCGTTGTTGCGAAGGTTCTCTTACGTTTGTGAGATTGAACAGCCGATTGCAGATGAAGAGAAAGTCATCACTGCTATGTCTGCTGGGGTAATCCAAAACCACGAAGACTTTACGGAACGTATGCTGAAGTGGGTTGCTGACCTTCGTGGTTCAAGAGAGTCTGCTATAAACACAGGCGACCTTGTTAGAGTCGTGGATGCGATGGTGCGTAAGCAGATCAAACCTGTTGATGCGCTGACTCACACGCTCAAGTTCAAGTACCCACACTTTGCTGGAATCTTAACAGCTTTCGGTGCGCACCTTGAGACATTCGATCTTAAGTGGACTAGCGCAAAGGCAAAAGCTTCGGCACCTGCACCAACCCCCGACCCTGAGCCAGCACCTGACAGTGTAGCTGACGCTGAAGTTGAGGGAACAGGTAGCAAAGATGTCGTAACGGCACCTTCCACTGCTGGTGCGAAATCGGTTACTGATCTGATGTCGCAGCTTCAAAGCTTCATCGACCAGCAGGACAGCTAACAACAACTACATGGGGGCTGCGCATCCACAACGCAGATTAGTATAGGAGTTCGTCTATGGTAAAGATTAACTACACAATGGGTGGCTTTGACGAGATGTTCAGAGTCACATCTGGAAACCCAGACATGCATGTGAGGCGGGGGTCTAAGGGCAGGAACAAAGCCCCGACGGGTATAGCTGGGCAGTTTACATCAAGTGGTGTCCACCTGAGAGGGCGGTCGAAGAAAGAGGACAACCTGCTTGTTGCAGGTCGTATGAAGTACCCTGCGTACTCTCTCGATTACAGGTCTATAGCAGACAGGCTTACTGCTGCGGTCACAGACATTCGTAAGGGTGATGTGCCGAAAGATGGTGAGTGGATGATAAACCCTTATGAAGTCGGAGACTTCATGAACGCTGTTGAGTATGCTCGTTCAGCATCGCTGTCTGCAAGTCACTATGACAATCGGAAGATCGAGGATGCAGCAGTTGAGCAGCTTCAAAAGATCACACACAATCAGAACGCTGACGAGATAGCTGAACTTGTGTTAACAGGTAAGGTCAACAACCCCAACATGTACGGGCCTCTGGCTAGAGACTCTTACACTGCTAGGGCTGCTGCTCGCATGGGTGGCTTGACTGACAGGGAAAAGCAACCCGATGGTGCAAAGGCTCTGTTCACACGGTCGTTAATGGAACTGCTTAAAGCAAAGCTTGAAGATGTGATCCAATCACCCGACATTACCCAGCCACCGCCACCACCTACGGATGAGCCACCAACAGGTGACTTGTACAAAAACCCGAACGGGAACATTGGTATTCCAGAAACGTGCAAACAGCCAGAAAAAATGGAAGACCTTGTGCCTGAGCCTGACCCAGAGAAAAAGGGTACCCCTGATGACGGTGGTCAAAGCCAACTCAAGGACATCGACAAGCTTGTTGACTCAGCTATTGATGAGGGCAACAAGAAGCATGAAGCCAAGCAGGAGTCCGAGGAAATTAACGTTCAACCTGAAGCGAAGGCTGACCCTGAAAGGTTTGAGTCTGCTCGTAGAGTAGAGGATCAGGTACACGTTAGGCAGATATGGGGTGTGCAGGTTCCAGCAGAACCTATGGGAATAAGTATCCCAGACTCAGATGATGGGGCTGCTGAACGTGGCAAGATCGGGACTCCAACAAGCGACCTGTGGAAAGCCAGCTTCGGTGACATGAGGGTGTTCGATTCAACAGGGCAGACTGCCCCACGTACATTGACCATCCTTGTTGACTGCTCAGGCTCTACTATCGGAAGAAAGTGGCAGAACGGGCGACCATTCCAAGCGTTAGGCTGGTCGATAGCAGCGCAACTGCTGAAGCTTTCGCCTCAGTCGGAAAGCTTTGGGTTTAGTACCCGAAACGGAATGACCCTGTACTCAGGACAAAAGCCGGGACTTATCCCTGATGGTGTTCAAGGTGGCGGTGGAACTCCTACTGCCTCAGCCTTGGTCTGGGCATATGAGCGAGCGCACGGTAACGATACCAGCGTGGTGCTTATAACTGACGATGACCCTGATTACCATGCTGCTCCCGTAGCTGCTGAACTGCGGAACCGTGGAGTAACATTGGGAATCATTGGACACCCCAACTACCCGCCACAGTACGACGGGTACAACCAAGCTGCTCAGAACCGGAAACGTTTCCACGCTATCGGATTCCCAGCAGACTTGAGTGTCTACTTCTCAGGTACAAACGACGTTCATCTGTTGAACGAATTGTTCGACAACATCATGGCTTAGGGGCAGGTAATGCAAGACAGTACACCTGACGGGGAGATGTCCGACTACGTTGAGTACCTTCAAAGAGCCTTTGAAGGTTCCAACAAGGACGGGGTGAACCTGAGTGAACTATTCAACGAGGATGTGTCTGACTCCAACTGGAAGCAGACTGAGATACTCCTCTCAAAACTAGAGCATGAAGATACTCGATCTGTAATCGAGTATCTAATGCGAACGCCTATCGGCAGGTTGTCGATGGCGCGCATGAGTGCTAGGGCACAAGAGTACATCGAAGACGCAATAGAACCAAATGCAGAGAGGATAACGATGGAACAGCGTATAAAGCTGTCTGCAATCTTGAACATATTGTGTGAGATGTTCGCGTGGCTTGGTGCCAACAAAGACTTCTTTGAGAAAGGAGAAGAACATGGAACAAACTGAACTACAAGAAAAATGTAGGGAGTTTGCTGAGTTACAACGAGCAAAGCAGGAGATAACTCAACGGCACGCTGAGATACAGCAGGAGATTTTCTATCTTGCTGGGCGCGAAGAGGCTGAAGAGATTATCTTCGTGGATAACAATGGCGTGGTACAGACAGCAGCGATAAAGCTGCAAGCCAAGTACGACGTTACTGAACTATCCAAAGTGTACGAACTTTTACCTGAGGTACAGGTAGATGCAGGTAGGCAATTAATACGGAAGGAAGAGGCGATTACCCAGAAAGTAGACGGGCTACGAGCCAAGCAACTTGAGAAGTTGGGTGGCAATGTGGCTATAGTAGTGCGTAAAGCACGCGACATTGCAAGCAGAAAATACATCAGCATAAAGGAGTCCAAGTAATGGGACTTGTTAGTGACATATGGCCTTACAGCGTAACGGCTATGAATGACAAAGGGCGAACGACCTTCGCCAAAAAAGAACTGACTATCGACAGGGTGTTCGACAAGTACGGTATCGGTTACACGTTTGAAGAGGACACCCAAGACCCTAGTGCGATCTGGAACATGCAGGGTGAGTGGGATGACACTGCTAACAACGGCAGAGGTGGTCGTCTTGATTACACTGGTGATCGCTACGATGAGGGCGACGCTGTTGAAGCTGTCCTTGTACACCGAACGTACAAGAAGCGGGACGGTACTGATGGTGAGGCAAGAGATGTGAAGTGGATTCGCAAGCTTGCAACACCCAGTGTGCAGCAGCCCAGAGGTGAAGACCCCGAATCAGCAGTTACCCCTGACGTAACACCTGTTACGAAGAGGGATAAGTGGGAGATCAAGGACGAAACTATTCGTCGGGGTCAAGCAGTCAACGTGCTGATGGAACTTGCCAAGCAAGTACCTCTGCTTGAGGCTACGTTAGGCAAGGAGTTTCCAATCGCTGCCGTGCTACGGCATGAGATCGGTCGGCTGGCTAACTCTGAACCCGTTGACCTGTCGTACCTCCAAGGGTTAATCGACAAGGCAACCCTGCCCACCATCGCTGAGTTGATTGCTTCTCCTGTTGCCGAAGAAGAAGCTGAAGACTACGAATCAAGTGACGTTGATTACGGTGACGCTGCCGATGACATTCAAGTAAACGAAGACGGTGAGCAAGTAGAGACACTTAAGTGGGAGGACTAGATGCCTAAGTTACTTGACGCTGCATTAGCATATGCAGCAAGGGGCATGAGTGTTATACCACTCAAGCCCCAAGACAAACGACCTCTGCTTACAAGTTGGAAGGACTACCAGAGCAAGCGCATGGGAGTGGGGGACATGCGCGGGTTCTGGAAAGAACAGCCCGATGCCAACATAGGTCTAGTCACAGGTGCGATCTCAGGTATGACAGTTGTTGATGTGGATGGTGACGAAGGAGTAAAGTCCTTGCAGGATGCAGGCATCCTGTTGCCAGAGACATACACGGTGGAAACCCCGAAGGGTTTCCACTACTACTACAAGTACAACAACCTGTTCAAAACAGGTGCTGGGTTTCTTAAGAACGTTGACGTTCGCAACGATAAGGGTTACGTGGTTGCGCCTCCGAGTGAGGTAGACAGCACTGCGTACTCTGTTATCGCTGATAACGGCGGTGAGTTTGCGGAGTTCGGTGTTGTACCAGAGCAATTCTTGAGTAGCAAGAAGGGCGTAGTGTCCGACGACGGGATGATTAGCCAGCCTAACAGCAACGCTATGGAACCGTGGATTGCTCAGGCGATTACGAACGGTGCGCCCGAAGGACAGCGTGACGAGACTGCGATTAGGTTGGCAGGATACTTCTGGTCAAGAGGTGTACCCGAAGACATAATCAAGGCAACTGTTACACAGTTCGCTAACAACTGTACCCCACCCATGTCAGCGCAAGATGTGGCAAGGATTGTTCGGTCAGCTACAGGCTACGAGCAGACAAAGGTGCGTAACTTTACAGAGGGAAAGATTCCTGACCCGCTATGTAAAATCTCACCTGTCGGTGACGTAGAGATTGTATGGCCTGACAACGGGGTTACGATAGCGTTCAACCAGATATACAAGACGAAGGAACGTCTTGCATGTCAGATACAAGTCAGCACCTACAACAGTGGTGTGTTGCTTGGGCCTGTTGCGTTTGACATGGTGTCCATGAGCAGACGCAAGGAAGCAGTGATGATGCTGAAGGACAGGCAAGCCGAGGATTGGTCGGCAATCCTTGATGTAGCTTGCAGGATTGCAAGGGATGCGCAAGAAGATACGTCTGATTTCGTTGACCTACGTGAAGGCACCGCACAAAAGAGCGTTAGCCCTTGGCTAATAGATAACTTCCTTGCCGAAGGCAAGCCAACCATCATCTATGGAGATGGTGGTACAGGTAAGTCCATGATGGGCATAGCTACAGCTATGGCAATAGCCGCGTCGATTGAAGTGGTTGAAGGATTAAAACCTAACACCACTGGCAACGTCTTGTACCTTGATTGGGAAACAGACGACCAAGAAATCAAAACGCGAATGGACTGGATCGTTAAGGGCATCAACCAGAGAGGGCTTTACAGCTACGAGATGGATCGCTGGGATTTCCCGGTGGAATACATGCGCTGTACGGCTCCGCTAGTGTCCTTGCAACCGAAGATAAGCAAGAAGATAGAGGAGATGGGTTGCCCCTTGGTGATCGTTGACTCTCTTGTACCTTCGCTTGACGGTGACGCTAACGATAGCATCACTGCCACACGGCTAATGAATACGCTTCGGTCGTTTGGCACAGCTTCACTCATCATCAGCCACGTTAGCAAAGAGGGCAAGATGTTCGGCTCTCAGTTCTGGAAGAACATGGCACGGAATGTGTGGAGAGTAGAGAAACAACAGGACTTAGGGCAGGCGTACTTAGACCTGTCTATGGTTCAAGAGAAATCCAATAACTCAGGCTTATCTAAACCAGTAGGGATACGGATGAGCATTGAGAACGAGACCGCGTCGTTTAAGAAGTTGGCAATCGCTGATCTTAATGCGACACTGGCTAAGTCAATACCTATCAAGACTCGCATCATAGATGAGTTGAGAACAGGTGCAGCCCAAACAGTTAAAGACCTATCTGACACGTTACAGGAGACCCCATCAGCAGTGAGCATGGCCCTAACGCGTGGCAAGGGAACAACATTCGTTGAGATAACTGATGCAGCAGGGAAAAAGACTTGGGGCTTATTGGTTAAGTAGACATGGGGGATAACAACTCTCTCTCTTAAGAGAGAGTGTTGTTACCCCACTAACAAAAGGAGTGAGAAATGGGTACTAGGAAAGAAGCACTTGGAAAAACAACGAGTGCATTAAAGGAACTAGTCAGCACGCTTGTAGGTTGGCCTTGGATAAAGAGGCAACCGAAGCAGTTGAACATGTTTGACAGGGAGTATGCCGAGTACGTTCGTACTAATGAGCAGAGGTTCTCAGCTTGGCGACAGGTTATGAACGATGTCTCTAAGAAGGTAGCGCATGCTCAGGATGGGATTGCCGAAGTAAGGGAACTCGTAAAAGAACTACAGGTCTCCGACAAATTCGGCAGGGTTGCAGCTTCAAGCACCGACAAAAAAGTAGAGGCGTTAGAAGCACAGCTTGCCTCACTGCGAACGAACGTGAAAGAAAAGCCAACCTCTGTTGAAGACCACACAGAGAAGGCAAGGGAAGCGCGGGCTACGTCCCCAAAGAATGAACCGTCACACGAAGGGATGAGGGTAACACCTGTTGGTGAACGACCTACACACCATCTCTTGTGGGCAGTACAGGACTCAACCAAGGACGAGATTGTTGAGTACGCAAATTGGGCAAGGGATGCTGGGGAGTTTACGCCGAACGTAGCCACTGCTGATAGCCCTATGCTTGGGTGGTCTAACGGGAAACGCTCCCGAATGTTCAGGCACATGATCGACTTGAGGTTGATAAGGGTCACTGATAGGGGCGGTTACGGTGGGCCAAAGAAGGCTATCTTTATAGGCACCCTGAAGAAGTGGAAGTACACCGTAGTTTCGATTGAAAAGCTTTCTTCTCGCCTGTTTAAGCAGGGTATAGGCAAGTGGTCTGAACCTGACAGAGAAGAAGCCCCTGTTCGACCAGCAGAAGACCCTTCCCTAGAAGAACTTGAGCAACAAGCCTACGAGTCTGACGATCCAGACTTGGCTGAAGAACTGTACGACCGTGCTGTCGAGTTAGACAACCAAGCAAATGGGGTTGTCACTGTGCTGGAAGAGTACAAGGACGAAGGCGCAGAACAGAAACCCTATCATGTCGGTGCGACCAAGACTGATCTCGGTGATGACTGGTCTGCCAAGTACAGAGATGACAGGCGCGGAAACAGGGAGCATTCCTAATGACAGCTAGAGCAACATGGAAGGCATCCGAGCGACGCATAGCAGCGATACTCGGCGGTGAACGTGTGCCAGTGACGGGGCGAGAGCGTGGCTCTGCCCCTGATGTGGAGCATGAGGTGTTTGCAATCGAACACAAGTACGGTAAAGTTCTGTCGTCACGTTTTCAAACAGCGATTGAGCAAGCGCAAGCAGCAGCGGAAGGGACTGACAAGCTGCCACTTGTTACGTTTGAACATGCTAGGGGTGGAAACGTTGGCAACATCATCGGGGTCGCCATGCTCATGGATGACTTCGTAAAGCTGATACTTAAGCTGGAAGAGGACAGCTAGTATGGGTGAGAAACGCCTGTTTACTAGGCCCAAGTGTGAGTACTTACGTCACATGTTGGGTCGTACTTGGCGGGTACTGCTTGATATAGCCCGCGAAGTGCCACGCAAGTGGGAGTAAAATAGTGTATCTATCCGTTCAGCAAAGGGGTGTTAAACAGAACCGTCCGTGGGCTTCGTTTCTTAGCCTATGGGTTACGGTGAGGCAGTACCTTCTTGGGATAAGACAGTTGACTACGCTGACTCCTTCTGTCTCAAACACAACAGCTTTAAGTAGTTAAGGATTAGGGAGTCTTCATATGCCCCCTCTTCGCATGGACTAGGTGTAAGGGTGGTGAGACCCCACTCTCCTATCGCTGAACATTCAAAGCCCCCGGTTCTTACGAGCCGGGGGCTTCTTGTTCCAAACTCGACTGGAGTTTGAATTTGGAACGTCCAATAGGGGACAGTTTCCACGCGTACGGTTTAGAATTATCTTACTAAAGATGGATGATTCTAACTACCGACAACATTGGTTACACCAACACCAGAAATTCCTAACACGCGTTAGCCCGCTGGCTATAAGCGCAGCCTTCATTGCGACAGGGCTAGTGCTATGGGCTACTGGCACATTCAATATCGAAACTGCTGGCTATACCAGCATCTGGTTCCTCGCCTTCATAGGCGCAGCACTGATATTCCTACCAGTCAGTTCCCTAGCAGCAGTCTGCGTAGCCGCGGCTGTTGACTTGAACCCTTTCCTGCTCGCAGTTGTAGCAGCATCAGCAGAGGCTGTCGGAGAGTTGACAGGCTATCTTGCTGGCATGGGTGGTAAGTCCTTCTTTGAACACAACCGCTTCTACCTGCGATTCAAGAACTTATTCTTAAAATACGCTGCTCTTACATTATTCTTTGGCAGCATCATTCCTAACCCACTGTTCGACATCATGGGCGTAGCTGCTGGCAGCATACTCTATCCTGTCCGCAAGTTCCTACTGCTGGTCTTCATCGGCAAGGTGGTTAAGTTCAGTTGGGTTTCGTTAGGCTGCTACTACGGGATGACATGGTTCTAACTGCTCTCTAGTCCAAACGCCCCCCGCCAGACTAAGCCGACGAGGGGCGCAAGAGGGCGGTCGCCCTGAAACCAGAGATAACAGAACGACCAACAAATAACTTACCACCACCAACCCAGCCCGTACTTTACAAGAGTTCGTTCTACTCTGCGAATAAAAGCAAGAGGTCTACGCACAACCCACGCTAGAAGCAGTCGCCCCTTTTGCACCATAGGCAGGTCAGCAAAGTAGTTGTCACCGTCTGGGTGAGTGAGCCACCCTGCTATCAGTCCTATCTCGTACAACAGGAGCATGGGCAGGGCAACCAAAAATGTGAGCGTCCCGTCCAGTGACGGAGTAATAAGGGCAGCGAAGATGAACGCTGTCGGAACAATCCACTTGCGTAAGTTCTTGGCTTTTGAGTAAGGAACAAGTCTGAACTTAGCCAGTAACTGCATAACTACAGGCAACTCAAAGACTATCCCTATCCAGAACAACAGGCTCAATAACAAAGCCATGTAAGAAGTAAGAAGTATTACAGCTTGGGCAATATCCGCACCAAACGTGAGCAGGAAGTTAAGGCTCACAGGCATCATCACATAGAACACGAATGATGCGCCCAGTGCGAACATCCCAATGGATATCGCTGAGTATGTTGTTACGAACAGCCAGAAGCGTTGTGGGACAAAGGGCTTGAGCATTGTTAGCGTACCCACGATAAGCACAGGGAACGCCACGAACTGACCACCCTTCATGGACAGGCTCAGGGTAGACCCGAACATGTCTTGGGGTGCTGTGAAAACAGGTCGCCCATCAAAAGGCGACAGCATCTCTTCTGCGGGGGCAAGCAGGAAAGCGAACACCTCTGGGTGCCACCAGAAGGTAGCCCCTGCTCCAATACTCCATGCCAAGATGCACAGGAGTACGGTGTTCCTAAACTGCTGACCGAACCTGAACCCCCGCTCGTAAGCGGAGAGAGTCAAAGGCTACGCGCCTTTGTTGGTCTTGTCTTTACTACTCTTGCTATTGCTCAACATTCCGTTGATTGCTGTGTAGCCTAGAACAGCTATTGCAATAACGGCGATGCCGATAATGATTGGGTCGTTTGGCATGTTGCCCTCTTATTTCCTCTTGGTATTCCCGAAGTTGAGAATACCTAACTTGTTTATTTTACCGAAAACATTTCGGCGGAATCCAGTAATAGAACTGTCGAAGCTACTCATCATCCCTCTTGTATTTATCAGGGTGAATACCAAGACGAAAGATGAAGCCCTCAACAGTGTTCCCCAATTCAAACTTAGCGATCCTTACAGCTTGAACAACTGTGGCTGCGCCAACAATCGAGCCGATAAAGTATTTGAACATCCAACTAAGCGGGTGCATTAGTCGTCCCTGCGCTTACGACTGAGAAGACCAGAGAAGGCTCCGCTAATCGTGTCCCTTATTGTCTGGGATAAAGAACCAACAACTGCCACAGCAGGTTCAACAACTGCGTTTATTACCTCTTGCTTGGCTTGAACACCCTGCTCCTTGAGTTCCTCAATAGTTAGAGGTGGAGGTGGTGCTACTGTTCTAGCAGGTCGCTTACGTCGTGTGCTTTTTGCAGTCGTAGACTTGGCTTTCGCCCTGCGCTTCGTTGGTTTTTCTGCTGACTGTTCTGGTTTACTTACCATAGTTACCCTCCTAAATGGTTATCGCTAGATAGTTAACGACATCCCCGTTATGACCAAAGTGTACATAAAAATCTGCGAGGTCGCCGGGAGCCTCTTTGACATCATGCCTGAAAGTAAACTCTCTGGGCGTACCTTTGGCTAAGACAGGAGCGTTGTTGTTGGCTACCGTGGAACCACCAATATAAACATCGCCTTTGTTTTCAGACGGTACTTCTAACAATAGGTACTTAATAGGAGTTGGAACCGTAACGAACTGGATTGGTTCGCGCCCTTTAGAGGACGCTGTTACTCTTCCGTGAATAATGCCTGCCATTAGTATTTCCGTTTACGCTTAGTGGTCATCTTCTTGCCAGTACGCTTTGCTGCTTTCTTCGCGGCAGCCTTACCCTTGGCAGTATACGCGTAATGACGTTTACCCACTTTCGGCATCAGCCTTCTCCTTATTAACAACTGTTACAGGTAGTTCTAACGGTTGTAGTTCTTCTTCATGTGCAATAGCTCTATTGCGTAGGGTATCAAGAATCGACACGGCAGGTGCAAGTTGTGCGGTAAGTGTAACTTGCGGTGCCCATCGCTCGCGTGAAGGCCCGCGTTCCAGCAGCCATGCCTTGGCTCGCCAGTCTGATTCCCTTTGCAGGTCACTTACAAGCTGTACTTCTGCTTTTGAGATTGCCCGCTCTACATCTTTAGCAAAGCTGGCATATGGCTCAATCGCATCCTTGCCGGGCATCTCACCCTTACCTCTTTGTATCCACCTCATCACTGAACGTTGGCTTACACCCGCTGCTTGCGCAGAGGTTGTTAGCCAGTTGCCCTCACTCAACTTCTTGATGATGCTTTTGTGTACGGCGGGAGTTAGTGAGGGTGGTCGCCCACTTAAGTTTGCGGGTAAAGTCATTTGCCCTTTGCCTTCGTAGCTTCCTTCTCGATGTTCTGAGTTAGCTCAGCCCGCCTTCTCGATTCAGCAGCAATAAGTAGTAGCTGCTTGAACTGAGGATTTGTAGCCATCACTACATCTACGTCCTGCATTGTTATCGTTATGTTGTTCTCTGTGGTCATGTTAGTCCTGTCGCTATTTAGGGTTATCTGTTCTAACTTTATTGTAAGCGATTACATACGCATCCCACTTCGTAGAGTCCCCACCGATTTCCTTTTCGGTATAAGCCTCCATGAAAGTATGTGCATCTGGATATTCCATAATACGTTTACGAGCATAAGCCTTCGCATCCCAATCTGCTTGCGCCGCAGCTAAGTCACTGTTCAGCGAAGATTCTGATGGTTTACTATATGAAACCGATTCACCGTTAACAACATCACGGATTACAAGATTCGCATATATTTTGTTCTTGGTATCGCTCCAAGTGAACCATGAGCCGGGATGAAGAGGCACTAAAATATCTTCAATATGGCTAGGTCTTTCACTCACAGGATTCGTATAATCTGCCATTTTATGATGCATCCCCTAATCTTATGAACACAACGGTTGAATAACTAGTACTAGTACTACCGTTCATTTGCCCTGAAGAATAGAAAGTACCCATTGTAAATTTAACCTTGTCATTACTTGTATTAGTCACGTCGAATAAATAAACAGCGTGTGCGACTCCGTAAGTAATGTTTGTGATGGCAGAGGAAAAACCTGATGCAGAGACTGTCGCATACGCATCATCATCTTGGGTAGTTTGAATATCTACAGCACCCGCCCCACCAGTACCACCAAAAGATGCCGATACTTCTATCTGCCACACCCCTGTGTCAGGAAACGTAAATATCCCAGAACTTAATGCCATACCCGCATCAATTTGACCGTATCCAGCAGTATCATCAATCTCCCAATTTTCAATAAGGATGCCGCTCTGTGCATTGGAAGCTAAAGCCGTGTGAAGTCTCCACTGTTCAGCCACCTCTATGCCCCCACCGCCACCAGCAGCTTCCCACCCAACACCACTACCAGTAGAAGTTAGTACTTCCCCATCACTACCCTGTGCGCCAGCAATAGTTAGGTTGTCTACTTCTAGAGTACCTTTTATGTCACCGCCAGCCTCAATATCTAAGGTGTTTCCATCTACCTCACCTGTAACTGTGATTGAGTCTACAAACGCATCCTTCCACCTAACCCCTGTCGTACCTAGATCAACATCGCTATCAGTTATAGGCTGAAGAACTCCATCTACTAACTTAACTTGCTGCGTTCCATCAATGTCAAGAATGATTGCATTATCAGTTGAGAAATCAATGTTGGCATGGGAAGCCCCGTACCCTACAGCCAGACTAGCGTTATAAACACTTGTAATGCCTGTCTGAGCAGCATCGACCGTAAAGGTCATGTCATAAGGGTCAGCGTCTGTGCCATTGTCAGTATCAGTCCAGTTAGTAGTTATACCTGAACCGATCAACTTGATCTCGTTGGCATTGTTTATGGTGACTTCAGTACCATCGTCATCTTCCAACTGGAAGGAACTCATCGAACCTTCAGCAACTATATAAGCACTAAGTTGCGAAGCATTAATGTACTTAGTCGTACCGTCATCGTCTATTAGAAACTTGTCCCCATCAACGACTATAATGCCTGTACCGTCAGTACCGCTGTCAACTTGAATAGCCCCACCTGCAACCTTATCTGCTGTAGATATAGTTGCCAGCTTACTGTCAGCAATAGCTGCACTTGAATTAACATCTGCGTTAACAATCGAGTTGGAAGCTATTGAGGTAACGCCAGCGTTTGTTATCGCAATGTCACCGCTTATTGCTACAGGGTTGTAGTTAGTTCCATCTGCTATAAGCATGTAAGCGTCTGTGTTCGTACCCATAAACAGGTCATCACCAGACACCGTTAGGTCGCCTGTCACTACAACATTACCTGCGAATGTGGCTTTACCAGCATCCGACATATCGAAGACAAGGGCGTTTACATTAGCCCCACCGTCGTTACCTGCGATAGTAAAGTCAGCATCTGATGTTCCGGTCTTAAGAACCCAACTACCCGATGAGTTGGTAAAGGCTAGTCCTGTGCTATCACCTGATCCTGCCTTGAATGTAATGTCATCACCGTCAGCGTCAAGAACAATATCTCCCGCTACGTCAATAGTAAGGTCGCCTGATGACAGGTCTATTTCCGTGCCATCTATGGTGATGTTATCTACAACCACACCAGCGTTAGCTGTGATCTGGCTGCTAAAGGCATCTATCTCGCCTTCCATGTAGGTGGCAAGAGTCTCAACGGTGGTCATCTTCATCGTGCCATCGTCGTTAATAAGAACTCCGTCACCGTCACCTATCGCATCCGTGCCTCTGGCAGTACCACCGTCGATCAGGTTTAACTCTGCTGGAGTTGCAGTAATAGCTGTGTCGCTGTCTGCTGCAAGAACTGCAAGCGTACCTCCCACATCAGGGATAACGACTGTACGATCTGCTGTCGGGTCTTCGATTGTCAGCGTTGTCTCGTTACCGTCTGCCGTTGCACCTTCAAAGACGATAGCGTTTGCTGCGTTCATCGTCACAGTGTCAACTATTGTCTGCGTTCCGCTAACAGTAAGATCACCAGTAACAGTCAGGTTGTCAGCAACGGTTACTTCTGAGGTGGAATGACCAATCGTTACAGCGATACCGCTTGTTTCAGTAGCTAGCTTTAGCGCGCCAGTTGCGTTGGTGATATAAGAGTTAGAGCCGTCGTGGTAGAGAATCATGTCGCCAGCAGCGAGTGATCCGATCTTTAGTTCTGTGTTGTCGTTAAGTTGCAGGGCATCTTCCGACTCATCCCATAGCAGGTATCTGCCAGAGGTGGCACCGTACATCGTAACGTCTACGCCCGTGTCATCTTCACCGAAGACAGCATCACCGCTTACGGTCAGGCGTGTGAGGTTTATTCCGTTACCTGCTTTTATCCAGCGGGTACTGGAGCCAAAGACAATTTTGACATCCATTGGATACTTAGTTTCATCGGTAGTAGTTAAGTCCCACCTACCGTTAGCGTCCGTAGTATCTGTCATCCCGGCGATAG
>Ga0208920_1000060_pt1 | contig 41882 bp, 47 predicted proteins | sample 19_taG_FD_184094 | JGI IMG/M metagenome (GOLD analysis project Ga0208920, IMG submission 184094) | Marine viral communities from the Subarctic Pacific Ocean - 19_ETSP_OMZ_AT15317 metaG (SPAdes) (version 2) | ecosystem: Environmental > Aquatic > Marine > Oceanic | place: Pacific Ocean | collected...
CGCTTCTGAGTCCCTGCAATTGTAGCTAAGGCCGCCCGGTCGCGCGAAAATAGCCCCCCGGCCCGGATCCCCGGCCGGCCTACGTTTCAAGGCGTCGCGTGCTGATAGCTATGCGCGGCGCGCTATCCACGGCCGCTGGCCGCTGGCCGCTGTAGCTGGCCGCTGGCCGCGTGCGACTGGTAGCTGGTAGCTGATATCTGCAGCTACCAGTGACGCGGCCAGCGCCCTATTAGACGGCCTAGCTGGCCTTATAGAGTATTGGGCAAAATACCGCGCACGCGTGCTGGTCTTATAGGGCCGGCGCCGTCCACGGCACGCCGGCGGGATCCGCTGCAGGCTGGGCGCGCGGCGTGCTGGCTATCCGCCTGATATCGTGATAACTTGGGGCCTCATTCACTAATATATATATAGGGGTTTTTATATGACTACTGATAAATTAAAACTTGATGATAAATGTAGCGCCGTTATGACGGACATCACAACCGCTGTGATTAAAGCCATAGAATCAGGCGTCGCGCCTTGGCAAAAACCATGGGCTAATCGTGCCGGGGCCGAGCAACCAACCAACCTTGCAACTAAGGCGGAATACCGCGGTTTAAATTCGCTGTATTTGTCTATGCTCGGCGGCGCCTTTGGTTGTGATTTCTGGATAGGTTACGGCCAAGCTAAAAAGCTGAAGGGCCACGTCCGCAAAGGCGAAAAATCTACCGCTATCCTCGCGCCTATGATCCGCAAAGGTGAGGATAAAAAAACCGGCGAAGCGTATCAATATGTGTCTGGTTTTAGAGTCGTGCGAATTTTTAACGCGACTCAATGCGACGGCCTAACAATACCGACCGCTGAAACATTTGAACCGCGGACAATTGACGCCGGCGCGCTGGATCAGTTCGCAATTAACACAGGCGCCGATATTCGCCATGGTGGCGACCGCGCCTATTTTGATTTTGTAAACGACTATATCCAACTCCCAGAGCAGGATCAGTTTAACACTGCCGGCGGATACTACGGCACCAAGTTGCACGAACTGACACATTGGACGGGCCATAAATCCCGACTCGATAGGTTCAACAAAAAAACGGGCCGCACGTCGTACGCTTTCGAAGAATTGGTCGCCGAACTAGGCGCATATTATTTGAGCGAGCGTATCGGCTGCCCGAATGAGAGCGTGAATCACGCGAGCTATCTAGACAACTGGCTCAAAGCGATGAAAGGCGATATCAAGTATCTGTGGCAAGCTGCCAGCAAGGCGGAAAAAGCCGCGGGATATCTGCTAGAACTGCAGAATAAAAAAGATGCAGAAGCCGCATAAAAAATTAACCTTTATTTACTCAGGAGAGCCACCATGAAAACCATAACAATTGAACCGCGCAGCGTGTACGGCAATATTTTGTTTTACCCGGCGTGTGATACCGCCCGGAAATTTGCACGATTAACCGGCGCAAAAACATTGACCGCGGAACACTTAGCCGTAATCAAAACACTGGGCTATACAATCAAGACGCACGCGCCCTCATATAGCGCGGCGTGACTCGCGCGCAACTCGAACCCGCTAGCGCCTCGCTAGCGGGTTTTTTTGTGGCCGGGCGCCTGGTATATCCCTGCCGGCCCTGCCGGCCCCGCTGGCCCTGCTAGCGGCCCCGCTGGCCCTGCTAGCGGCCCCGCTGGCCCTGCTAGCGGCCCCGCTGGCCCTGCTAGCGGCCCCGCTGGCCCTGCCGGCCCTGCCGGCCCTGCTAGCGGCCCCGCTGGCCCTGCCGGCCCTGCTAGCGGCTAGCAGGGCGGTACCGGGCTAATAAGGATTATATATATATAAATCAAAGACTTACGATTTTTTTGGGTATCCTGTGGATATCCTGTATAGTGCACCTTATGGCTAATGGCCTAATGGCTAATGGCCTAATGGCTAATGGACTAAATCAGGAGAACCACAATGACTAATCAATACGATATGTTACGTAAAATCTACGCCCGCCTGCGCTCGGGTGAACTGGATCCCGCCACTAGAAAATTTTACATCGAGCAATGCCGTAAAAATATCCGCGAATTCTACCGGGATCCGCTGGCCGAGCGGGCCGCAATGGCCGCCGTAATGGCTGATAAACAAGTTAATGGCAAGGTATACGTATATGAATGGGGCCGCGACTGTGACCAATACGAAAGCGATAGTGTGACGTGCATCACAGCGCTGCCGCGGTTGTTTGAATATCTTGAAACAATGATGTACGACGGGGCCGAAGGGCCGTGCGCTATGTCAATGATAACCGCGGCCGAAGCGCGCGACTTTGAACCGTCGCACCGGGATCACGCGGCCGAACAAATGAATTACTAACAGGAGAACCACAATGCTAGACATACAATCTATAATTTTCGGTCACGGCATACGCCGTGAGGGATTCACGCCGGCCGCGGCGCAAATGGCCGCGCGCGCGTTTGCGCACGCCGTCGCGCTGGATCACGACACAATGGTATCGCGCTACAATGACGTTATGCGCGCATTCAATCATAAGCCTATGACGGATGCAGAAATCGCAGGAGAACCACAATGTCAGACTTCAAAATAACCCGCGCTAAAACCGTGTGGCGCTATTCACTGGACAGTGATCCGTGGCGCGCTGAAACACAGCGCTACGCCGCGCAAACTTTCGGGCACCTTATGGCCTATGGTGAAACTCTAACCGGGCCGGAATTCGCCGCGCGTATTGATAAACACTATAACCGGGGGAGCGGGCAATGCCGGATACTGGCCGTGTGCCGCGCGCTAGAGGCGAATCCTAAAGCCGCGGGATATCTGCTAGAACTGCAGAATAAAAAAGCTGCAGAAAATGGCTGAATCACCTTGTAAATGCAGCGCCGCGTACTGGCACCGACAAGCTACATATCCCGAGCCATTGCGCGCGGTGGTCACTGTGCACTGTGCGCTGTGCGGGCATAGCTGGCGGCACCCGGCACTAATACCCAATAAACCCCCAAAGGAGAACCACAATGTCAGAACTTAAAACAGTATCAGGCACCTATGGCCCCGCGCTAAATCCGTGTGAAGTTTTCATATACGAAAACCGCGACGGCACGCGCTGGTATGCGTGCGAGGGATCGAAAAACGTAAACCTAACGCCGGACAAAATCCGTAATGGCGTCAACGTCGAACGTCTAACCGATATCGACGCGTTTACATGGCCTAATGGCGTCCGGTGTCTTGATGAGCTGGAAATTGCAGTGGAATGCTAGAATACCCGCACTTGCAATAATGATATCAATGTGATATACTGTAACCTGACATTGAGCAGGAGAACCACAATGGCAACAAAGCAACAAGTAACCAAGGCCGCCACCGCGGCCGGTCTAATACTGATAGAAAATGACGCCGCATATACTTGGGACATAGAAGTACAGGCGCCGGACGGTAAACGTATAGAACCGGATCTACACGGCCTTGTCGTAAGCGAATTTATAGTGCCCGGCGGTAAGCCGGCATTTTGGGATTCAGTAATGCAAGAAGTGCGCGACATATCGCGCAATGGTCTGGAAGCTTGCACCCCGGATTGTTGTTGCAAGGAATAACTTAAACCTAATCAGGAGAACCACTATGAATGATGTAATAGACACAATTGACCGCGACGGTATAACCGTTAACATACTCATCGATATGTTCGACCATGAGTGCCCTTTGGAATGGTCGGAAGGTGCCGTTATTTTCGCCACCTTTGAGCGCGAGAGCATACTGACCGATATGCACCCCTTCGATGATCCTGCCGAGGCGCTGCAATGGTCAAAAGACAATAAATGGTTATGTATGCCATTATTTAAATATGAGCACGGCCTTGTGCAATATGCCACATCAGGATTTTCCTGCCCTTGGGATTCATGGCAGGCCGGCTATATTCTGGTGAACCCGGCCGAGTGCCCGGATCCTGCCAAGTACGCGGCCAGCGTATGCGAGTCGGTAACAGACTGGTGTAATGGCTCGGTGTACTGCTATGAAGTCACCTATAGCGACGGGGAAACAGGCGACACACTTGGCGGTATCTATGGCTATGAGTACGCGCAACAAGAGGCAGAAAAGGCCCTGAGGCACGCGTGCGATACCGCGCACCAACAAGATAATGACCGCATGGCCGCCTTAATGGCTGCCTGCCCGGTCGGCCGGCGCGCCACCTATGCCGGCTATGCCTAGGATCCTGAACCGGTACCGCCACCAAGAGCGGATCCTGCCGGCCTTTGCTTGGTGGTTATGACAATGGCCTTTATGCCCGCCTTAATGGCGGGCGTTTTTTATTCTACTTTAAGGTTTACACTTCAATGTATGCACCGCAAAAAGGTAACAGGTAACACCCCGCCTATAGTAGCCCTAAATCACCCCGCACCCCCCTGTTTTATCGACGGCGCTATAAAACACATTATTAAATATCAAAATAGACTCTGTGTTAGGGTGTTACCTGTTACCTTTTTAGTGTTTCTCCTGCTGCGACAAACACTTAGCAGGTAACACAAGGTAACACCCTAATGGCTATTTTTAGGACTTTGATATCAGGGGGATACCCCCGGATTTTTTCCCGCGCCGGGAAACGCCACCACCCCGCCGCCCGGATCCCCGTTTTTCAAAATTTCCGCACGTATTTCTGCTAAATCGGTGTTACCTTTCCAGCGTGCAAAATCCCTAATAATCCACGGCCGCACCGGAGTAGCTTTAACCTTTAGCTGCCGCCCGGCCAGCGCGTCAATCCGCCGCCCGCGCTTCTGCAGCACGGCCGTTAGCACAGCGTCTAATCGCTCGCCTAATGGTAGATCGAGCTGTAGGTCTGTACGGGCCTTAATGGCGAACTGGCGCCACTGTGACGGGGTTACAACGGCGCCTCGCGCCTCATCTACCATGTAGTCGAATGCCTTGTCCGCGTCGGATTGACTCGACTCAATCATGCGGCGCTTGGCCGGTGTCATTGGCGGCTGGCCGAATGGCTGATAGTCAATGCCTTCGGCCGCTATGGTTAACATTTCATGGTAAAGCGCGCCTATGTTAGCCGGCGAATCCTTCCACACCTGAATGCGGCTATACAGATCATCCGGCGCGTTTACTAAGGGTGTTTCGGTGTTGTCGATAACCAGTAGCCGGCGGTCGCCTGATTCTATGGCTAATGCGTCTAAATGGTTGCTCGACACCTGAATGGATGCGAACACTTTCTCGGTTGAGTTATGGCCGTATTTCCGTTTAATTAGTTGCTCGGTGGATACCGGTTCGCATACCAGTTTCAATTGTTCGTAGGCCGCATGGCGGGTGGCCCACTTGCTTTGATCCTCACGTTCCTCGAATGCCTCCGGCACCGACACAATCAGCGACTCGGCCATGTAATCATTGAACTGTGATTGCCCGTCATGGCCTATGAGCTGTGACAGGGAGATTTCCCGCACGTACTGCGAGCCGAACAGCTTTTGGAGTATCTGCGTCCACGTACCGCGCCCGGTGCCGTATGCCGGTGTCACCATCACCAGACCGTGCATACGGTAATGGGGATGCGCTACCTTTAATGCGTGCCACTGGATAAACAGATCCCGGTCGGTAGCGTCAGGGATTAAATGCTCTATAAACTCGAATGCCGTGTCGGCCTCGCCGCCCGCAGTCGGATGGTCAGGCGGAAAGTAGGTGTTGAATATCTTATCTTTACGCTCGCGGATAATGTCGTCACGCGGTTTGTCCGGCCGCATGGCCGCGTAGTCGGCCCGCAAGGTGTCCGGATCCATTTCCCAACAACTAACCATGGGGATTGTTTTCTTTGGATCCTCGGGATGCTGAACCGTCAGGTGCTTGCGGTTGCCCCTGAACCCGTCAATGGAATAGGCGCGTAATGGATTACTGAGCCGGCGCACGGTCTTATCGTTTAGCAGGATATGGTCGTTTAACAGATCCCGGTACTCCCCCGGCACGAACAGGTTATCCACCGCCGCAGTCGGCGCGTCCAGCACGGCCGTCGTTAACAACGTAGCCAGATCCTCGTTGTAGAGACTTTCCCAATGGGTACAGTCACGCGGGAAGTCATGCGCGCACGGTGCCCCGGATCCACCGGCCACAAAGAAATGTATCGAACCGCTGTCGCCCATTTCACCCTGCTCGCGCATTAAGTTGCCGAAGCCGCCGTCCGACGTGAGAGAACCTTTCAGATCCCCCCACGTCGTCAGCTCGCCCTCATACTCTAGCTTGGTATGGTCGGTTAGATCGTACTCTGACTCGCCGCCTAATCCGCGCTCGCCGCCGGGGGCGTACTTTGTAAGGTTCCACCGTTGGCTAAACATTTCGTCGATTTCTTCGAGCACCTTCAATGCCATTTTGACCGTGACAGTTGGCAGTTCTTTGAAAGGAACTGATAGCGGATCGCCGTAGTCGTCCCAATAGTAAGGTTTCTTTGTGCCGGGATGAATGCCGTAGGCGGCGAACTGCCGGCCACGCGTGCACAACAATTCGACTTGGTGCTTATCTTCACCCTGCTCGTACTTGCCGGTGCGACTCGACGTATCCGGCAGCCTACCCTTCACCCGGTAAAGCACTAAGCGCTTCGGCCACTGGCCGACGCGGCACAGATCCGATTTACCGATACGATTGCTAATGTGCTCATCGATGGCGTAGGCCATTTCTCCGTCGAGCACATCGATATCGAACGCGATTAGATCGTCGCAGCGTATGCCTGTATTGGGGTATTGTGCCGAGCGGTCGAATCGTGCGACCCACTCCGGCGTTATGTCATCACGTACCCAACCCTTTATCCGTATGCCCTTGTCGATCAAGGGTAGTGGCCGGTATCCGTTATCCAGTAATTGCTTGCGTAAGGTGGCTCTCTGTGTGATATCATTCATTCCATGACTCCGGTTATATCTGAGTTAAGGCGGCGTGTTGGTGGTTCTCCGCGTCGCCGAACCCCTGAAAACCCCGCCTCGGCGGGGTTTTTTTATCTTAGCAGATGACTAAGTAAAAGCGTTATTTTTTCGTCTATGCGCGTCAGGATCTCCGCAGCCGCCTCAATCGGCCGTTCTCGTTCGCACGCACGGCAACGTCCAGCGTAGCAGTGCCCCAGTTTAGGGACTATGTATCGACAATCCATAAGGTTATCCTATTTAGTATAAAACGGCCCGGACTCCACCGTGACTGACAGCGGCAGCCCCTCGCCGTGCTCGGGGATATCGGTCATTACTTCGTTCATCAGCACGGCCATATAACGATCATGGCGTTCCGTCACTTCGCATACGATCTCATCATGCGTGTGCAGTACCGCGTAATCCTGCAGTTCGACTATGGCGTTTCTTAGGTAGCTGGCAGCGTACCCTTGGGTAATGTTCTCGGCCAGCATACCGTGCCACAGATCCACCCTTGCAGATCCGGATCCGAATCCCTTGCGGAAAGTGGTAAACCATTTCTCGCCGCTGATTTCTTTACCGGTGCGCAGATCCTTGCGAGTGTATTCTTTATACTCGCGCTTGAACTGCGGATACACTAGCCAACGCTGATCGGGTAGCTCGCAGATTAAAGTACCTTTCATCAGTGCAGGGTGAAACAGGTAGCGCACCCTGCCGGCAGAAAACCATGTGCCGGGGTTGCCGTGTGCAGCTATGGCCGCTTCCCACAGCTCGCCCCAAAAGTTAACGCACCACGAATTCTGCGCACGCCACGCCATTACAATTTCGAGCGCCTGTTCTTCTGGCACGATGACGCCATAGCCGCGACCCATCGCTGTAAAGGCGCCCACAGCGCCCCCAAACCCTAATGCCAGCTCTGCAACCTTGCCGACCTGTCTCTCATGGTCGTTTATATCCTCGACGTGCTTCTTAAAGATGGGTTCGGCGGCGTACTTGTAAACATCCCGGCCGTCGCGAAACAGATCTAGCTTAGAGTCGCCGCCGGGCGTTTTAGATATCCACGGCAGCACCCGCGCCTCGATCTGATCCCAATCAGCCCATACCAGAATTTTACCCGGCGGCGCTACATACGTCGGCCGGATCAACCGAGCCAGTAGCCGGGACACCGGGTATTTAAACTCGGCCACCAGCGCTTCGGGTTCGGCGCCGTCGAGTATCATTTCCATGGCGTCGATAGCGCGGTTCGGCTTATATTTTTCAACCGGCGAGCGAAGCATATTGTGCTGCTGTACGCCCCGCGAACTGAATCGGCCGGTTTGGCCGGCACCGTTGAATGCGTACTGGCCACGGATCCTACTGTCCGGCGTGACTTGGTTCACCATGGCCGTGAACTTACGCACGGCGGCGGAGTTGCCGGCCTCGATCAGTTCGATAAAGTCAGTAATCTTATTAAGGTGCTCGGGCTTAAACAGATCGGCGTGTTCTGGCTGCAGTAACATTTCCTGCACCGCTTCACGCGTACTGCGGTCGGCAGAGTAGCGCGGTTTACCTTCTTCTTTTTCCGGGCGCTCTACTACAGTCTGCAGTTCTTCGTCAGGCCACAGCTCAGTGTGCAACCACTTAGCTTTACGTAAATGGTTTGTGACGGTCATCTTCACGTCATCGCACAGTTCGGATAGTTGGCCGTTTATGTCGGCAAACTCGGCCTCGGCGTAGTTCTGCGCAGCAAAGGCGAACTCAGCATCGATCATTACGCCACGGTCGTTGACCGCCTCGCTGGCTGCGTATTCCTCCCACTCGGGAACGGTTAGCGGCCGCGTGCCCTGAAAAACGGCCCGCATTGAAGTTATGTCGCTGGCGCAGTAGCTTCGGAAGTGGCCCATCCTTCCCGGCACTTCAAATAACTCACCCTGCCAGTTGTCACGCGTACCCATACACAATTGTTGTATTAGTCGCGTGCCGGCCGGATCCTTTTTAAACTGCGTGCCTAGCGTTTCACACGCTTTTTCCAGCTTGCCCGGCAGATTACTCGCTTCTGCCTGTGCCATCGCACAAAGAGTTTGATCGCGCGTTAAAGGCGGCCACCCGTATTTCTTCACCATGACCGCGTTCCATATCCAACGGTCGAAAAACGCGTTCCACGCGACCACATAGCCGCCTTCATTAACGTGATCGAGCAACGCCGCCGGCTTAGGTAAGTCGGGGGTAGATTCGGCAGTGTTACCCCAATACTGGCGAGGCGACCATACGGCCGGCGTACCGTCGTCGAACGCATACCCCCAAATTAATACATCAGTTTCAGGATGGCTCGCGTACTTGTACCCGCCGACGCGAGTTAGATCTGCCGGCGAACGGGTTTCGGCATCTATAAAGGCGAGATAGGGCATGGTGGTTCTCCGTTAAAAGTTTATAGTCCGAACTTAGTCCTTTGCTTGCAACACTCGCACGGTTTATCAGGCGGGAAACATCCTAGCGTATTGCAGTGATCGTAATGCTTTAACAGTTCACGCAGCTCACCGCGTTCCTTGTCGTAAGCATCTTTTTCAGCGTTCAACGCTTGCATATCTGCGCGATCATGCGAGTCGGCCGGTATATCACTGACCTTTAACAGTAGCGCAGTGTTTTCAGTGCGCAGTTCGTCACGTTCAATGCGCAGTTTGTCACGTTCGCAGAACACGCAGTTACACCCCTCGCCGTGCGGCGGCATTACCTTGGCCGGCTTATGAAGTATTGTCAGCACCCTGCCCACGCATTCCTCAATATCACCTCTACTAACAACCGGCCGCTGCAGAATTTTAACGAGAGTGTGTAATTGGTTGGCATACACATACAAAGCGTCCTTCGGGTTAGGACTTGTTACCGCCGCGAGGGTAAGGGTAGCCCGGCACAGACACCTAACGTGATCCGGCGGGCGGTCGTCAGGGTGCCAGTTAAGGGGGCAGGCATTGTTATCGATGTCGTGATTTTTGGGTATATTCATCAGGGTTCTCTCAAAGTAGGTTAAAGTCGAGCGCCCGGCTGCATGGGGGTACAGCCGGGGACTCTACCGATTACGAAGCGCGACGGCGCCGGTTTTTACGGCCGGCTTTTTTTCTTGACGTCGAGGTTTTTTCGCCGTCGTTATCGCTGTCGTCGTCAGCCGGGGAGGCATCGGCGGCGGCAGCACGGCGGCGGCGCCGGCGAGGGGGCGAATCCGGGGTTTGACCTTCGGATCCTTCGCCAGTCGTTTCGTCATCGGGTTCTTGCGCAATAGATTTATCTTCGTTGGGGGCATCAACGCCGTCGAAGCTAGTCCAGCGTTTTAAATCCAGAATAGGCGTGAATATCTGCCCATACTGTTTATGATCGTAACTGTCCTGATCGAACACAACTACAGGCACGTAGTGACCGGGATCCGTTTGCAACTGGCTGACCAGCGCGTTAATAAGATCCTTCATGGCCGACAGCAAACCTTTGCTCGTACCTTTGTACATTACGCTGACACCGGTATCTTCACCGTTAAGGCATTGCATAACGACGGCCATTTGTGGCGACCATTCGGCACCGTAATCCGGCAGCGAACCGCGCGGCGGTACTGCCTGATTGAACGGCACCATCTGCTCACCGAGTAATTCGCCGTCATCCCAACAGGCCCAACCGTGCTCGATACTGGTAGGGTTAACAGCCCACTCAGAATCAGGTTCAGGCTCAATTTTTTCCGCGCCGTAAGCCCATGCGCCGGATTTCATCAGGCGCAAATAGGGCACGCCACCGGATACTATGCTTTGGCCGACATTGGCAAGCCCTGCGATAAGATCTTCAGGGTTGGCAGGTACGCCGCCGGAAAACTTCACTATATCGTTCATAATAATGCTCCTGTTTATGTCTACTGTTTATGTCTACTGTTTATGTTTGCTGTTTATGTTTGCTGTTGATCTCTTACTTTTTCTCAATCTTTGCAGTGTCCATTGCCGTAGCAAGTAGCTGCACGCTGTCACTAACAGCGGGCCGTTTATCTGAATCGGGTACAAGTGTTAGACCGGTAGAAATCATAGCGACGTATTCAGCGAGGGTGTTTTTATACAATTTCTTATTTACTTTTTCAAGTTGCGCCGGCGATTTAAGTTTACGAGTGTGCGTGTCGGCGATCCGCGCTTTCTTTTTCTTTAAAAGACCTTCGATAAATTCTACGTCGGCCGTCCATGCGCGGGAAGGGCGTTTCTGTACCAGTTTAAAACCGGGCACAGCCGCGCCGCCCTCAAGCTCGGCCTGCGCCAGCTTGAACACTTCGGCCACCCACGACTTTAACTGTGTTGCCATGGTCAGCGCATTGCCAAGTTCTACCGCTGTCATGCTCTTAGGCGTCGCTGACAGTGCGGTTGCGGCCATGGCGTTGAGCGCTTCGCACGTCACGGTAGCCTTACAGAATTTACACCAGTCACCGACCTTTAAAGGTGCGTTGGGTTTAATCGCCAGATCCATAGCAACGGCGGCCTGATCGACGAACTGCTCGATCCATTCTTCGGTGGTTTCCCATGAGTGCAGGATTATGTCGGCACCAACGCGCGGTTGTACGATGTGCATAACGACGCCGGTAATATCTTCGCAAAACGCTACTAACTCGGGCGCCTCGTCGTACATAGATGCAGCCGTATAAAAACCGAGCGCCATGCTACCTTCAACGGCCACCGTCACACCATCGCCGAATTTCCAATCGAGCACGTGCAGGCGCCGCTCGGCATCTTTGGCTATAATATCAGCGGTGCCGAACGCACCGGGGATGACCGTTTCGAGCGATACCTGTTGTTCTATAAACCAGTCATCGATAACGTATTCGTCGAGCACGTCGAACCAGCACAGCATGGCCGGGCGCAGTTTAGTATCGATAAGTTCCTGCGTGATGATGAAATCCTCACCGAAACCTAGATCCTGCCCGAGCAATTCGCCGAGCGCATCTTCGAGCGCTACTTCACCGTCAGGATCCGCAGTAACTAGCAGTTCCATAGCCGCGTGCAACATTGAACCGCGTTTGGCAAATTCTGATTCAGGCGGCTCGGGCGCGGCCTTTTCAGCTTCCAAACTACCGGGGCAGTTGATACGGCGGGGGGCGGTCGATCCGCCCATTACGTGACTATGCTTATCTGGCATGGCGAGGGTGCTCCGTTAGTTGGTGGTTATGACGCCGGCGGCGATCATTTTGGTGGTGACGCTCTCGACGTAGCCGATAATCAGCTCCGACATTCCCGCCGTTAAACTTTCCCCTTTAAGAACGGCCATACCGAACAATCGCGTCCCCGCATCATCAGTATTGCGTAGGCCGATAGGGTGTATTTCGTACTGATCTTTTTCATGGATCACTTCGGGCGCGACTTGATTACTGTCCTCGATAGGCTTTATATGGTCGGGCCGTTTCAGTTCGATAAACTGTGCATCGGCGCGCATATCTTTTAGTAGCACACCGTCAGCGCAGCCGCCGATAACAATGCAATCCATAGTTAATTGTTTACTCATAGCGGAGTGATCCGCGCGTTGTTATCTTCATTAAATTCCATGATAGCTTCGGCGACGAATATCTCAACTAGCTCACGCCGGCTGCGCTGATTTACGTCGCACAGTTTATCCAGCGCTTCGATGAATTCTTCCCCCATTTTAAGAACGACGGCGCGCACGTAATCAGGATCGCGTTGCTTGCGATCATTAAGTGGGGTACTGGGGGGGCCTACTTTATACAGTCGGCGTTTTGTTCTCGTATTCATGTGGCGAGATCCTTAGGCATTGCTCAATTCAGAACGTGATGTTACAGTGATATCACAGTGAAATGCAAGGATAACCTTATTGTGAGTAAAAACAGCGACTTAAAGGTGGAGCGGCGATGCTTAAATATTCAGAACTCGAACCCGATCAGCTCGATTGTATAGCCTTTATAGACAGCGGGGAGGACGCGCTCGTGTGCGCCGACGTTGGCACCGGTAAGACCGTTATAAGCCTGACAGCGGCCGATATGGCGCTGCAGGACGGCCGTATAACGCGCTGGCTGGTACTTGCACCCTTATTAGTAGCAACGGACACATGGGGGCCGGAACCGGGCGAATGGGCGCACCTGAGACACCTTAAACAAGCCATCGCCTGCGGCACCGAAGATGCGCGTATCGAGGCGCTGGAATCCGACGCTGATATCGTCGTCATAAACTACGAGAATCTGCAGTGGTTGCTGAACCGCTACCCGCGCGCGCCGGGCAAAAACACTTTGCCGTTCGACGGCCTGATTTGCGATGAGATCGATAAGCTAAAAGAAGTTAGCTCGGAGCGGTTCAAGGATCTGCGCGGCCGCATACCTTACCTCAAGAAACGCGTCGGCCTGACCGGCACGCTTACCCCTAACAAGTTAACCGAAGTTTGGGGATCCACTTATATAGTGGACGGCGGGCACTCACTCGGGCGCAGCTTTTACGAATGGCGGCGCAAGTATTTTTATCCGACCGACTACAAACAACATAAGTGGGCGCCGTTCCCTGACACCCGGCAAACGATCATCGATTCGATCTCGGATCTGACGTTCCGATTAAAGGCGACGAACATTCCGCCGGTCATCCCCCGGCCGGCATACTCGATGCAATTACCTACGGAGATCCGCAAACACTATAAAACTTTGGAAGATGAATTTTACCTGATCCTCGAAGATACTAAGGGCAATAAACGCGAAGTCGATGTGGCTAACGCTGCCGTGCTCAAGGGTAAGCTGCAACAGATCTGTGCCGGCTTTAGTTACGTTGACGGCACCAGCGAGGCCGTATGGCACTCGAAAGCACGCTTCGATTGGTATGACAATCTGTATTACGGCTCGGATGAACAGATATTGGTGTTCTACCACTTCAAGGAGGAACTAGCCGAACTGAAACGGCGGCACCCCGATATAGCGCACCTTGGAAGCGGTGTCAGCACAGCTAACAAGCGTAAGCACATCGCCGCATGGAACGCCGGCGAGTTACCACAGATGGCGCTGCACCCGGCCAGTGCCGGCCACGGCCTGAACCTGCAGAAGTCCGGAGCGCATAACATCGCGTTCCTGACAATACCGTGGAGCGGGGGGATGTTTAAGCAAGTTACCGGCCGGCTGGCTCGCCGGGGGCAGATCGCCGATCACGTGAACGTGTGGACGGCGCTGTTCGATAACACCGTCGATCACGAAGTTTATGATACCGTTACCGGGAAGTTATCCGATATGGAAGAATTTCTCGATGACGTCGAGGCGGCAGCTTGAACGTAAACTAGAAAACGATTGCGTAATTCACGCGAGCGACTTCGGCGTGGACAGCATTAAAATGGATCTCGCCGCTCGAAGCTGGCCGGATAGGATGTTCTTCACGCCATGCGTACCCCTGATCGTGGAGTTCAAACGCTTAGGTGAAGATGCCCGCACCCAACAGCTCGCCCGGCACGCCAAGCTAGAAGCAAAGCAGTACCCGGTCGCGCTGGTGGATACGTTCGATCAGTTTAATCTGTTGCTGCAGGCTTATCTAAATTTATCTGAGCGTCCAGAGCTGCAAGAGATTCACCGAGTTGTGCGTGCAGTGCACGCGCGATTTCAACGGGATAAACTTGCTTCTCATTCCCTATGACTACATCGATATACACGTTCGGTGTTGACACTACCGTTACGGTGGGTGCGGGGGTGTTGTTTTCCATGGCGAGTTTCCTGTCTAGTTAGATATTAGCCTGACACGTATCAAGTGCTGTCTGCGTGTCAGCCAGTCGTTGCCTAAGAGAATTTATTTCGGCCGATTTAGCGGCCAACTGATCGTACATTTCTCTGATCTGCTTCTCTTTCCTTTTTTCGCCTTTGGTGGCGAGTACCGCGAACATAAGAGCGCCGGCGAGGGCGATAACGAGGGTTGCGATTAAACCTTCCATAATGTTACTCCTGTCGTTTATAGCCTTATTTTCTGTTCTTGTAAAATACTGAACATTCTCCGATTTTAGCGTTAGCGCTACCTGAACCTACCCAATCTGTTATATCGTTAGTAGCGTCCGCCAACTTGAAGTGGATACTGATGTCGTTAGTGTCGGCCGCATCAGCTACCGGAATAAAGTCCATCTGTACGTAGTAGTATTCTAAGTGACCGGTATCTACTGAGGCACCAGTCGCAGGAACATAATCCTTCACAGCCCAAGCCTCTTGGTAGCGGGGGTCGGCCGCGTTGTTATACTCTCTATCGAAGGTAAGGGTGGCTACGTTAAACGTACAGCTTGAGATGTCCGCTCCAACTCCCGATGCTGATGTAGCCTCAAGGCGGAACCTGCGAGTTTCCTCACCGGGTATCTGGTGGACAAACCACGCCACGGTGTATACCTCGCCAACTTGAAAGTCTGCTGCTGGAATGGTGTATACATACTTGTGTTGGGATGTCGCAGTATCTTCTACCCATCCATGCGAACCTTTTCGTTTCTGGTACTGCGCATCGTAGTTATCGTTATCCTCATCTACAGAGTCAATACCTGTTGCTGTCCATCCAGTAGTGAAGTTCTTAGCTACGTTACAGTCGATAAGGTTAACTGGACGTTCCCAAGATGGGTAATCTCGTATTACCTGTCCACCTTGATTAGCTCTTTCTAAGTGCTGCGCGCCGTAATCTAACCAGTTCCAGAGTACCCATTCCGAGTGGAAGTTCTGCTCTAAGTACCAAAGGAAAACTTCCTCCATCGACCATAGATCGGCAACATCTCCAGCGTGTGTTGTATCGGGTAGTCCCCAAGCACCTTCAGTTTTGTTCGTGACGTAGTGGGGTTTTATCTTAAAGCTGTTGTACTGTATCCAGCTAGACATTTTTAGGCTTGGGTGGGTCTTATTTATCTCTCGCCATGTGGCGTAGAGTCGGTCTGTTCTGTAAGAATCGTTTTTATTGGTAAGCGACAATGCCTTCTGGTAAGGTATGATATCAGGGCTACAGAGTATCATATTCGATTGCCCGATTAGAGCCAAAGCATCATACGTTTCAGTGAATACGTCGTACAACTCGCCAGAGGATATACCCCCACCATCAACCGAATTAGGGTAGTTTAGAAAGTTTCCTAAAGTGAAGTGGTTGTAGTCAGGCATTGTTTCGCACGTATGGTAGAACACATCCTTTAGATTGTCTCTGAACTGCGGCCCCGTGGTCGAGGTTAGCTCGCCGCCGTGCTGTAGTGCAGTCTCACTTGTGATAACCCCCGCGAATCCGGGTTTACCCGTCATGTGCTCACCAAGAGCCGTCAGCAAGTCCATGTAGTAACCAGCTACGTCTGCCTTCTCCATCCTTGCGCACGTAGTACCGTATCCGGTAGTTCCGATCTCCTCCCAACTACGGTAGGTATCACTGGCTAACCAAGGGGGCATACTTTCAACCCGATCAAAGCTCCGCCATATAACACCTATCCAGCACACTTTACCGGCGTCTGCTGCTGTCTGACACCAAGCCTCGATATCGTCAAACGTATAGTTAGGTTCTTCAAATGTGCTACTGTCATCTAAGTCAGCCCACACGGCCTTACGCCCCACACCGGACATTTTCTCGTTTTCCGCCCAAGTGGAATCCAGACCTAGTGCTTGGTCTAAATCTTCGTCGCGCTTCGCCTCCGTACCATTAGTGCCGGACGTGACCACATCTACCACTATTATATGACCCTTCGGAGAGTTCCAGTCGGGCTGATTAGCGCGGAATCGGACAGTATTCACTATCGCGGGGACGATTACACACCGATAATCGTTCGACGCTGTGAGTACGTCAGTCACTCGGACAGTTCTAAGGGTGGTCGTGCCCGGCGTCCATTCGTCCACAGTGAAATCCGACACGTCTAAAAACCACCAATCCTTCAGGGGTTCAGAGGCGTCTAATCCGTATATGCGCACGCCGGCAAAACTCGGAACCTGTGCGGCGGTACAAGATAACGATATTTCAAAGTGGGTAGTAGCGGCGCCGTCATTATCGCGCCAAGAATTCATCGCTAAAACTGTCGTACCTAAGAAGTCATTGTCGGTTATCGACCCGCCGTTTAACAGATCAGCCGCCCCGTTGTTGTTGTATCCGTACCCTACAATGGGTAAGTCTTGTAAGTCCGCCGCCGTGATTTCAATCGCCGTCGATCTGGCCGGCTCGGGGTATCCTTCGTAGTGAGCGTTAGAAATTAGGCAGTATTCTTCATTAGAAGTATCGAACACGCCGAGGGAAAAAGTGTAGTCTGTTGTATCGGTTTCGGGGGTGTACGTACCGGACGCGTTGTTGTTGTATCCGCCTAAATACTCGAAAGGCGAATACCCGAGGGAAGTCAGCGCGTTGTCCTTTCCGTAACGAAGCGTTAATGCGTAAGCGTCATCAGCGGAACCAAACGCGACCGACGACGCCACATCGCCTTTGAGTTTCAACGTGCAATCGCCGAGGTTATCTACGGTGAATTCCCTAAGAGCTACGCCGGCGACTTTATTCTGAGCGTCTACAATGGATCCGATATCCGGCCCGCCGGACACGTCAGAAAAACCGCGTTCGGAAGCGTTACCCCCGAAGTCCAGAACGGCGTTCCACACGGAGCCGCCGACAGGCCATCCGGGCCGGCGAACGATTGTTACTTCGTATTCGTCGCCGTCCACCAAGGGGGCAATAGACGTGCCCGATACAAAAAAATCGTCATTTATTACAAAAAGGGACTGTGGATTAGTAAAGGTGTGTAACTCATAATAATTGGTATCTGTGACGCCTTGAATTGCCACGCTATAGGTGAAAATAGCCCCTAAAGCGGGGTCTGCGTAGTAGTTGCTAAACCCTAACGCCAATTGCCCGTCGAATAGGCTACCATTATCAATGTAAAATATGGCGGTTAAATATTGGGGGCCGTATATGTTCGGCCTGACCGGATCACCGGGATCATCCAACGCTTTTGTGCCGCCGCTGCCAGTGATGTTACGAGGGTACATTTGACCGTAACCTTCGTATGTATAATAACCATCCGGGCCGTCCGCGACGAAGTTAAACACTACATCCTCGTAGGTTTCTTGCACCTCAGTAAGAAAAGCCGTGCTAATAAAGTACACGGTTAAGTCACCGAAAGGCCCGAACCGAACGCATAAACATCGGTAGTAGTTCGCCAGTACAAAGTGAATGAAGCGCCAAGAGCGACGGTGATACTTGTCGTGATAGCGGATACAGCGCCGCTTTCCATAAGAAATAAGTTTACGCCGGTATCTTCTTCCACCGTAACAGCTCCATCATATAGGCAATGGAATTGCGCCCAATTACCTAAAGTCGCTGATTCAGCGGTGAGAATGGCGGCGGCAGTAATGAAGCGCACCGTGTTAACGTATATATCGTCAACGGATACGTTGCCAGTTATGCTGGCGTTCGGCGGTTGCAGATACGCTACATTCCTATTTATCGCCCAATAATCATCTACCGTGAGACTACCGTTAAATACGCCGTCATTTCCGGTAAGTTGCCCCGTAACATCGAGTGTGGTAGATACGGTAGCCGCCCCGGTCACTGCCAGTAGCCCGGTAAGGTTCATACCGGCCCCGCCAGTAATCAAACCGTCTAAGGTGGACGTGGTTGATACGTCGAGCGCCCCGGTTATGTCTGTGGTACCGACAATGTTGGTCGCTAATAGGTTAGTTGCGCCAGTGTCTACCGTAAGGCTATTTACCGTCGCGAGGCCGTTAATGGTTGCGCTGCCGGAGGTGATCGTCGTCGCACCGGTTATGGCTCCGGCGAGCGTTAAACCCGCAGTAGATTCTAAAGTGCCGCCGGTGATGGTGCCCGTAGCGGTGATGGTGCCCGTAGCATCGAGTGCGCCCGTCACGTCTAAACCACCGCCGACTGTGGTTAACCCGCCAAACTGGTTTAAATTAAGTGTGGCCGCAGTGTTGGCGTCTGATTTAGCCAGTATGGTGTTGGCATCGAACGCCATGTGCGGGTCGCTATCCGGGTCAGCTCCGCCGATATTCAGCGCGTTTATAATGCCGCTAAGATTGGCGTTCGACGAGTTTTCGACCCGCAGGGTGTTATTGATAGTTGTAACGGTATTGTCACTAGCGCCTATATCAACTCTGCCGCCGAGGGGGTTTATATAAAGCCGGCTGTGATTGGTGGCGTCATCTTTACCCTGTATCTGATCGCCGGAAATTGCGATGTGCTGTGCTGACGACGGATCCGGAGCGCCCACGTTGAGGGCATTATTTACGTCTACCAGATCGACTGGATCAACACCCGTCACGTCCGCTTGCGTTACCGATATAGTTCCGGCCACCGTTCCCATAAGCTGAAAGTTGGTACCGTCGTAACGCATTTCGTATATACCGCCGGATTGAATCTCGCCGGCGGTCAGCGCGTTGCCCGCGCGATCTACAACACTCGCCACACCGATAAAGTTAACATTGATAGTGGTCGCGCCGGTGTTAGTAGCTGTAAATTTACAGGCTATATACATCCCCGCGAAGTAACTTGAATAGCTAGAATTCAGCGTCAATGTGTAAGCGTTAGCGACGCCGGCCGTTGTGAGCGCGCCGTTAATGTCTCCGTAATACCGAGCGACAACGGCCATGCCCTCGCGAGCAGTGTTGTTCACTTCCGAATACTGCATCGTATTTTCGGGCCACCCGTTCGGCGGAGCGTCGTTGTTGTTACCCGCCGCTATATCCCAATCGTTTATCTCTGCCATTGTCTTTTACCTTAGCGAGCTTTGAGTAATATCCGCGAGTGTTTCGGTGATACCGTATAAGCTAAAATTTACATCGTCAGCGGAGTCTATCTTAACACCTAGCGATCCGCCGGGCTTAATAAATATACCTGATCCGGCGTGTTGCGCCTGAAAAAGCATATCAACGTCAGTAGTAGCGCGTGTCGCTGTCCATATAACCGTGGTGTCATCATACGTCGTGCCGCTGTCGTCGTGATACAGAACGATACTCACCCCGCCGCCACTGTAACTTTCTATAAGGGATGCTACTAAGAGCGTAATTTCTGTGCGTAACTGGCTCGCCTGAAACAGCGTAACCGCCGTGGTCACGGCCGGTTTCACCTGTAATAACAGTTCGCCCTGTGCGTGGGCCGCTCCGGTTAAACTCATCGTCCGTACTCATCCCGAGTGTGCAGTAACCCCGACTGTAGTAAGGCATTACCGCCCGCCGTAGGTAAATTAGGCGCACCTGCAACCAGTAATCCGCCCAACGCGTTCGGTGGAGTTGTTATCTTCGATAAGTCATTGCTCTGCAATAACTGGCGTTTAGCTTCATTCAGCGCGTTGAAGCGGGTAGTACGTCCGCCGGCTTGCGCAACGCTCTCGTAGCCTTTACGGGCCGCGTAGCCGCCAACGGACGGCGGGATTCGCATTCCCGTCGCCATGGCGCCGACAAAACCGAGTAAGCCGGCCAGCTTACCGCCGGCTGAATCGTCACCCGCCTGCGCCAATCGGCGCGCGGTCGCGGAGTTACCTACAGCGTGTTTGAAAGTCTCAAACATTTTTTGTTCGCGGCCGATGAAGTCCATAAATTCTTCAAAGTTCTTTTTACCTCCGAACGCCAGTTTTAACGCTTCGCGAGTGTTCGGCTTATCGAATAACCCCTTAGTCAGATCCGACGTGTCGGATTTACTGCCTAGCTTACGGGAGATAGCGCGCAATGTGCCGATCTTAAAAAAGGCCCGCTCGCTCTCGCCCATGTTGCGAATTATATCCACCGTGAAATCCGCGTCGTCGGCGAACAACCGCAGACCTTTATCCATGGCGTCGTTGTTTAACGCGTCACCTGACCACGCTTTACGCGCCGCTTTAAGTGCCGGATTCTGCCCAAACAATTCATCTTTGAATTCTTCGCGCATCGCCTTCACCTTGTCCGCCACTTTAGGCGCCGACTTGTAAAGGCTAGTTACGAGATCATCCATGCCTTGCACAACAAGATCCATCTCGGAAGTTTTGAAAATCTTACCGGGGATGAGCAATTCTTTTTTAGGAAGTTTCTTCGCGCCTTCCAGTACCCGCAGCTTATTGGCGAACTTAATCGCCTGCTTAAATTCGGGGTTTTTCAGTATCCTAGACATATTAGGCGTTAAGCGGATATCTACTTCGTCAGCGATACCGTATAACTTGTCGGCGCGGGTTTTCATGCCGGCCACAAGTTTACGCCGCGCCACGCCGAAGTTATCCTCGCCGCCCACTGCTTTAGCCAGCGCCGGAAAAATACGTTTCCACTGTTCTTTATTACGTGCTGTTAAATTTTCGCGCGCTGCACGGCCTGCCGGCGTCGCTGTGTTGGCGACTGTTTCCATCGCGTCACGTAACCCCGGCGCGAGATCTGAAACGTGCATACCGGGAGTGCTTGCCAGCTCACGTTTAGCCTGATCCAGCGTCATGTGCCCTTGTGCAATGTCGTCATCTAACGCCTGCAGTATGGCCTGTCGCCCTTTTTCATTCATCTGCGCCTTTTTAGTGAACGGCCGCGCCACAAATTGCGCCACTTTCTTTACACCCGTTCCGACTACTGGTAAAGCCCCGCCGAGCGCTCCGCCTACTACGGCGCCGGTACCGGCGTTCGTGCCAGCTTCCAGCGCTTCGCGCTGCAGATCTTCAAGCGTAGCGTCACCGCCGGTTAGCTTCGATACACCTGTCATAAGCGGATCACCTTCACCGTAACCATAACCACCTAAAGCGCCGAGCTTTAGACCGGTTTTAGTGCCGGCACCCATGGCCGCCCGTAGACCGAGGCCGCCGACTGACCTCGCCATTCCGTAACCGCCGGTTACTAGGCCGCCGCCCACCTCACCAATTCCCGTTATCCATGGGTCATCGCGACGGGCACGTTCCAACTTGCGGCGTTCGTCGTCTAAATTTTGCTCATAACTTTTGTTAAAACCCGGCGCGTCACCGGCGAATTGGTCGAGGGCCGCCCTGCCGCCTGCGATCAATTCGTCGGAAAAACCGAACGTGGCCCCCTGCCCTATGCCGTGCGCGGCCGACGCCCAATTGCTAGTCGTATCGACGCCCATTTGAGAGTCGAAGTCGCGCCTGTCCATATCCGGGTCAAATTTGGCGTGTAAACCGGCCAACAGATCTTCATCCGACCATGAATCGTAGACCGGATATTCTGAACGAAACTCTTGTAACTTAGTAAGATTGCTGCTCATAGCTCATATCACCTTGGTCACGGTAGCCCGAGCGGGTTATTGGTAGTTCCGCCCGGTAGCCCGAGCGGGTTATCGGGAGTTCCGCCTAGCGGGCCGTTACCGCCGGGCGTGAGGGTGTTCAAACCACCGACACCGCCCTGCAAACTTTCGTAGCGTAACCGCGCCGCTTCTTCGGCGTTCAAAGGTTTACCGTCGGGGCCGACAGGATTGTAAACACCGCCCACTCGGTCGAGTGCTTTCATAACCCACCATTCTTTCTGCGTACCCCAATCGGTTAGCTGCCCCGCTTGCGTTTCCCAACGGCTTACGTAATCTGCGGCGTGCGCTGACTGAGCCATTTTAACGATGCTCATTTTCTGCATACCGCGAATAAACGACGCCAGATACGCCGGATCGGCGGTGTCGCCCGGCCAGCCGCGCATGGCGATTTCTATGTCGCGATCTGACGCGACACCCGGCGGAAGGCTCTGTATCACTTCGCTATTTTTAAGTGCGTTGTACTCCGTGCGCAGTGCGGTGACGCCATCTTCATTTCCGAGTACGCCTTTCATCCACTCACTGAGTCCGCCCGCTAAACGACCGGCCGGGATGCCCTGTCGAGCGAATTCGTCAAACCTGTCTGCCATGTTAGCGAACCGCCCTACTTGCGATTCTGCTTTCTGCGAATCTGCTATAGCGTCGCGCAGCACTGTCTGTTCTACCGACGTCATGGTTTCACGACGTTGTAGCAAACTGAAATCTATGTCGCCGGTACCGGTGTAGCGTTTGTGAAACTTGTCCAGCGACTCTGCAGTGAAGTCGAAAGGATTAACATTACCGTACAGTCTTAAATACTGTTCGTCAGGGTCGTCCCATCGATCAATCTGCTGCTGCGCTTGAGTCGCTTTAACGTACCCCTGACCCACGGCCGCCGGGTTATCGGCGTACCGCGCCATCAAGGCGTACATTTCACGCATATTTTGGTTGCCGCCTTGGAATCCCTGAGCGGTAGGGTCACTGGCGATTTGTGGTTTTGACAGCAACCCTTGCCGGCGCGCTTCTATAGGAGCACCCCCGTTCGGATCCGCCGGCACTGACGCTGACGGAGCACCGCGCACTGGCGTCATGTAGTTAGGGCCGGGCTGTCCGCCCCCGCCCCCGCCACCGTAACCTAGCGGCCCTAAGCCGGCTAACAGCGCTTCTTGCGCGCCGGCGTTACGCGCAGTTGCTAATGGATCCGCTTCCACACCGAGTAATCCTGTTAACGCGTCCTGCGGATTTTCGGCGGTCGCAAGTAACCCCGCGTTTGCCTGAAACAGCGGGTTCGCCATTAACTGCTGGTAATCACGGACTGACATATATCACCCCAAACGCATTCGATTCGCGCGCAGTAGTCGAGCGGTTTCTGAGTTCGCACCTAAAACCCCCGGCGTACCTGCCGGGTTAAGCGCCGCACTTCCTATAGGCCCGCCTGCCGGTTGACCCATTCCTTGCGAGGGCGTTACCTGCGACGGCTGATTTAGCAATTGATTAGCGTCAGGCACTAACTGCTCAGTGCTGCCCATACTTTGCTGCGCTATGAGATGGGCTAGTTCCTTACGCAATTCTTCAATGCGTTCCCGATCTTTCTGCGTGTTGCCGGCCGTGCGGGCATTAGAGAGTCCACCCATTACCGCCTTATACGGATTACTACCGTCGTAGTTCGATGACAGTAAGCCCATACCCACGTTAAACAGGGGGTTTTCATTGAGAGAGTTAAACCCGTCCTGATTCGTAAGACCTTTTAGCTTGTCTCCGAGATGGGACATACTCCAATTCTGCCCTAAGAAACCGCCCGCTCCTGTTGCTGTTGGTTGTGTTAACGTATTCATCGTGATGACACTCCTCCTAATATTCCGCCGGCTACTGCACCCCACGGCCCCCCGACGGCATAGCCTGACGCCGCGCCGCCCGCTGCGCCCTGTAAAAAGTTACCGCCGCCACCGCTGCCGGTAGATACCGTATTTCCAAGCCCGGAAGGTAAACCGTTAACAATGTTGGAGTAGTCACCCAAGTTCAGTGCGGGCGCCTCCTGCGCAAAATCCCAACGGGCACGTTCGGCGTCTATAAGCTGTTGTGTATGATAATTCATCGCGTCACCAACGCCGAGTAGCCTGTCGATGTTGCCATATTCAAGGGCGCTGTAATCCGGCGTCATGCTTGCGGCGTACCGTTGCTGCGTGCCTATATCGGAGTACATATCGCCGTAATTTTCCATCCCGCCTAAGCCAAGGGTACCGAGGGCATTACCCGCGTTAAACTGTCGGTCACGATCACCGCTGTAGAGATCCGACCACATACCGCGCGCCATTAGATCCTGCTCCCCTTCGCCTAATGTTAAGTTACCGTAACCTATGCCGATATTACCGCCGGAACTTGCCGCCGATTGCCCGAGATCGCGCTCGCCGAGATACAAGTCACTGGCTAACCCGGTGCGCTGTATATCCTGATCTCCGCTTTGGATTCCGAGCTGGCCGAGCAAACCGGCGGCCTGATCCTGCCGGGCGCGTTCCTGCTCGTAGTTCTGGCCGTATATATTTGTAGCCAAGTTACTTAGCTCGGCCACCGTATCACCGGTAGCCCGCCCGGTTGTTAGAGCCTGCGCGCCGCTGCCGGTACGTCCGGCGGCACCGAACGCGGCGTTTATACCGGGCAGGAGATCTTCTTTGAAGCTGTCGGTGACGGATTGCGCCGCCGCTCCGTACATATCATCAAGGTACGGATTCGCGCCGAGGTAATCCCCCTCCGTCGATGAAACTAACTGCTGTTGGGAAACGGGCAACGCCACTCCACCCGTCCCGTTACCGACAAAATCGCGGGCCTCGCCTAACCCACCATAGCCGGACATCCCCTCTAGGGAATTAAGGAAAGGATTTGCAGCGCTACCCGCGTTCTGTACCGTACTACCGACGCCCGCCATATTGCGAGCCGCGTACGGGTTCATCGGCTGGCCGGCCTGACCCAACATATGCTGCCCGGCACTTATCCCGCCCATTGCCTGATTAGCGTAATCGCCTAACTGGTAAGGATTCAGATTTTGCATATTCATCGTATTCGATAAATAGTTACCCATAGCATATTCTTGAGGCGAGCCGCCCGTGGCGCGCGCCGTCATGGCGTCAAAACCCGCCTCATGGTGCGGGCTGAAAGGCGCGACCGTATCATGTGGATAATATTGCGCGCCGCCGCCTGCGTATTGACTCTGAGCTTCCTTAAAAATATCTTCTAAGTAAGGTTGTTGCCCTTCCCACGGCGTACTCTTAGTCTCTTGTGTACCGCCACCGCTACCACCGCCCATAACCTACACCTTCACATTTTTACGAAAAATGGTATGCGTCGCTTTAAAGCCCGGATGTTTAGCCATTTTTTTATGCCAACCGTTACGACCCATAAATTCAATAAATTCGCAGCCATTAAGCCGCGCATAATCTCCTAGCACTTCTTCCCAATCACCCAACCAACTAGACATATCTTCGCCGGCCATAAACTGAGTCCACAGCGCCTTGTTAAGCGGACGTGTAATTACTTTAGTAACAGCTACCGCTTTAAAATCGTCGATGACCCATAGCTGCGCATAGCCGTACTGTAACTCATTCAGCACCGAATCCAGAGTGTGCCCCGTTTCGGGGGTAACTACTCGGCGCAGTATAGGTTCAACCCTATCCCACACTTTCATCACGTTTTCAGCCGCGACGGCGCCTATCGCCGCTCGCGTATCTTCTACTACGTGTTCTGCGCGCAGTTCCTCAAAGCGTTCCCGATCTTTTGCTGCTGCCGACATTAGTAGCCCATCCTCCTTCCGAAGCCGCCCATGTTGCCCGTGCTGCCGCCGTAGCCGCCATAGCCGCCCATGTTGCCGCCATAGCCGCCATAGCCGCCCATGCTGCCGCCGTAGCCGCCGTAGCCGCCGTAGCCGCCCATGCTGCCTCCATAGCCGCCGTAGCCGCCCATGCTGCCTCCATAGCCGCCGTAGCCGCCCCTGCTGCCCATGCTGCCTCCATAGCCGCCGTAGCCGCCCATGCTGCTGCCAACACCGCTTTGTCGTACCATGCTGCCCATGTTGCCCCTGCTACCGCCAACACCGCTTTGGCGGACGCCCATGCTGCCGCCGCCAACACCGTTTTGGCTGGCGTCGCCCATGTTGCCCAAGCTCCCGCTAAAACCGACGCCGCCGTAGCCGCCATAGCCGCCGTAGCCGCCGTAGCCGCCCATACTGCCGCCATAGCCGCCCATGCTGCCGCCATAGCCGCCCATGTTGCCGCCGTAGCCGCCTATGCTGCCGCCATAGCCGCCGTAGCCGCCCCTGCTGCCCATACTGCCTCCATAGCCGCCGTAGCCGCCCCTGCTGCCCATGCTGCCGCCATAGCCGCCATAGCCGCCCATGCTGCCGCCGAAAGTGCCAGCCGGTACCGAAAACATTCGAGGATCGAGGCCGCGCGCCATGTTATGCACTAGATGATTGTAGGCGCCAAACTGCGGGGCGGTAGTTGAAAACGGCGGAGCTGAATAAGGCGCCTGCCCCTCGCCCGGTTTAAGCAGAGTTACAGGGGGTTTTTCTGCAGTCCCCCGCAAAGCATTGGCCAGCCCGTTATGTATTTTTCCAGTGTTGAAGATGCCTATAGTAGACATAATTTATCTCCTGCCTGTGCTCGGTCGAGCTTGTGGTTTAACACCGTCAGCGTGTGAAAAACCGCCGCCAATATTCGCGCGAAAACGCTGATAACGGGAGTCCGCTCTAACGGACACCTCGCCGTTAATACCGTTTAACGACTTTACCGCCGAGAAACTTACGTTGTCTTGTAGCTGATTACGAGTACCTATTTGCATAGTTACATTCGTACCGCCGGTACCTTCCACAAGGGGGCGCACGCTGTTAGTAAACAGTCGTCTGTTATCCGGCCCGGCAATCTCGGCGGTATCCAGCACGGCCGTTAAGGGCGCTCCGCTGAACGTCGCGGCTTTATTATCCGCGTCGAACGCCGATATCGACAAAACCCCTCCGGCAAATTCACTAGAATCTACAGGTATAGATTCGACGTCGATGCCTAAAGGCAGCGGTACGTCCAAACCGTCGAGGGATACTCCGGATGATACAACTTCGCTGAAAACCTGCGTATCGACTTCCGCGTAACTCCATCGATCCGCTGACCAGTTATATATAACTATCCTGTTGTTGTAGTCGAGGGACGACGTTGTGCGGAACGCCCATATAATCAATCTGTTTTGGCGGTCTACCACTCCACGCATTTTATCGACGGCATCCGAGGCCATTTCACCCTCGACCCATTTAGCCACCCGGTTAGCGCTTATAGGTGTTGATACTGTGCCGTCGAAAGCGTAAAACCCGTCCCACCCGTAGTAATACGTAAGCCCACCAGACCAAACAACCGACCACGGTGCCGGCGTGCCGTGATTACGTTCTACTTCGTCGAACTGGAATATAACAGGCGGCCCTACATAGTCGGCCCTGAATATTGAGTGCTCTAAAAATATCGTGGCGTAGTCACCGGGCACTACTCGCTGCACCCGACCGCCGCGACCGAATAGTTCCTGATAATCCGATTGCGTTGCCAAGCTCGGCGTCCACAGCTCCGAGTTGTTGTAACCCGACCATTGCACAAAGTTCGGCCCCTGCCCGCTCACGTCGCCGAACATCACAAAATCGCGAACCGTGGCGCAAACTTTCGCCGACGGCGCGGCAGGTAAATCGGCCCACGCCGAGCTGGCCCCTAGATCCCAATACTGCGGATCCACTTCGAGGGCCGTCGCTATAATGCGGTTGCCGAATTTAGTGAAATCCCATGACGACGCCGCGTATGGCGCACTCGGGCCGCTAACGTCCGTCCACGTGTCAGTGTTTTGTAATTCGTACAGCTTATCCGTGTCACCGGCAAAGTTAAAAACGACGTTATTTTCATCCTGCGCCCAAAAGTTACCTAGGCACGCATCACTCAGCGCGTTCGTAAACGCGTTGAGTGAATTTAGTGACCGATAACTCTTAGCCTGCGGCACCACGTTTTTAGCTTCCATAGCACCCTCGCTCATAAAGCTAGGCGCATCCGGCATCCACTCACCAAAGGGCACGATTTCGGGTATCGTACTCATACAACACCTCGCGGGTCAGCGTAACTCTGCTTAGGCACCGCGCCGTAGCGTTTACGGTTTTCATACTTAGACATTTCCTCGATTGCGGCGGCCAATTTGCCGGCGTATCGATCTTCGAGGATATCTTCTTGAATCCACTCGCACGCGGCGCGCAGCGCGGCGTATAGGTAGACGTCGTAGTGATTAACCAACAACCAATTCGTGTCGGGGTCATCAACGAGTGCCGGCAGGCGTGCGTAGTAAAGCACTTCGACGCTCGTAGGCGCCGTCGCGCTGCCTTCATTAGCGAGCACCATTTTAGTACGGGCGTCAGTCGGCACCGTCGGATTACCTTCCAGCGTGTAAAACTGACCGACCCGGCCACTGCTCCACGCTGCGGATTCGCGTAGGGCTTGCGGCGTCATGTATTCAGTGTGGCGCACGTTGTCGTCGATGAACACGTTACGCAGTTCGAGGAAATCCGCCGGTAGATCTTCTTCGCGGCCGTCGAACGATAGGGTAACGGACGTTTCCTGTATAGACAGGCGCAAGTTACGCGCGAGCTGCGATTCACATACCAGCATTATCTGCGGAAATTCGGTGTTGGTAACGGCCACGTCGTCGCGAGCCATCCAGCTATCCACACTCGTTTTAAGCTGCGATAAGGTAGTCACAGTCGCATGGCACCCCCGCCAACCTTACGCCCGGTGCGTAAATTCTTGTTGTCGGCGCTGTTCAATTTCATCACCTTGAACTGCATCCATGTGTACTTATCGGAGAAATTCTCCTGCCACTCTTTCAACCACATCATGTGAGTGTTGATAGGTGTACGCGCAGCAAGGCGGAAACCGCCTCCTTTATTTTGGTGCAGGCTGCGCAGTTCCGCACATGAATCTAGGATCTCACTCTCAACGCTGGTAGGAGTGAATTCGACGGTGTGCATAGCATCGTCGTCTACATCAACGTAATGCTGCACTCCGGTCGGAGAATTACCTAATGATATTTTCTTGCCCACTGTTACCCGCCGCAGCGGCCGCTCTGCGTGCAGCACGTCGATTAGTAGCGGGAGGGGGATCCTTGGTATCTACAGGATCCGGCCCACCGTTAACCGGTGCTGACGAAGTGGCCGCTATTTCATCTTCGGTGGGCGATCCCAATCCCTCGGGCACGTCTGAATCGTTAGCCATACGCGCCGCAACGGCCGCCATAGCGGCGTCACGTTCGCGTTCTTCATCGGGGCCACGCGGTTTAAACGTAGGGGCACATAGTTTCGCTTCGCGAGGGTGCGCGTAATCCAGCGGTCGCGTCACGGCGTCGAGGGTCACTTCAATCACCCCCGTTGCATTAAACGCTTCAAGCAGGTTACGCCCGTCCGACAATGATTCATCTTCCGGAACCTCGACAACTTCACCCACTTCCAGCCGACGCCGTTCAGGCGCTCCGCCGAAGTGGATGGCCTTTGTAGCGACCTTATTTCCCAACTGTTTAATTTTTATGCGCGGCATTTTACTGCTCCTGTAGGATTGAATACTCCCCCGGCAAAATGCCGGGGGGTATTGCCCCTGTTTAGGGATTGCTTATGCAACCATCGCAGTTGTTTCGTCGATATCTGCAACCGTACCGCTGGCAGCTTCGTTCTTAGAGCATATGCCCCAATCTACGAGAATGTGCCGGCGTTCTGCATCACCGATTTTCGCGATAGTTTCCGTTTTGTACCCGTCAAGGTATGAGATTTCCCAATACTCAGTATCGAGAACCCACACGTCGCGTTCCCTCTGGAAGCGGTTTGGCACCACGTCCAGTACGGAAAAGTCGGATACGTATGTGTCAACAGCACCGACCACGGTAACGCCCCCGCGAGGGTTCTTACCTTGATCCTGATACTGCGTCGCTATACGAGCGCTGGAACCATACATATAAGTTGAGAACCGTTGTTTTACCGTCGGCCCTACCATTATCATGTTTGGATTACCGCCAGCTACGTAACAATCTTTAATGATTCCTAACAGTGTAGCTTCCGATAGTGCGCGCGCTGTACCGTCACCTGCTGACGTGTCCGGATACCCGTAGGTAGTGTTGGACAACGCCGGATCGGTGCCTGTAGCCCCCCGGTTAGTGTTGGTTGCGACCCAAGCACCTAACGCGGCGGTTTCCATGGCGACCGAGCTACTGCCGACAACGCCATGACTACCTGTACCGCTAAGTGTGGCAATCGCTTCCACATCCCGTCGAAGCTCTTTACCCTTTTTAGCGATTTGATACGCTAACTCGGATTTTCGGCCTGCCTTGTTGACAATATTCGCACGTCGAGAAACGGCCAGATACTTGATGGATATCTGCATATAGTTTCCGATGCGCTGCGATTCGTCACTTCCATCTGTGCCAAAATCGGCACCATCAATGGCGGCGTTGGACGTATCCACCGCTGCCAGCTCATCGATCTGCCATTCGTGCAACGTCGATTTGGATGACCCTCGACCTACGTTCGCCTGAAAGGGAACTTCGGTCGGACTGATGTTATAAATAACATCGGTCAGATCTTCCCGCACGTTGTCGCCGGAAGTGGCTAAATCATAACGGTCAAAGTTTGCTGTGCTCATTGTTTTGCTACCTTTAGTTCATTTGTGCTTCGATTACCGCAGCCGCATCTTCAATCTTTCCGGACTTCGCCGCTCTTTGTCGTAACTTAGTTAAATTATCCTGTTTCACGCGCGCCCCGCTTCTACGTTGTTTACCGGGCTTAGTCAGCTTCGGCACGTCTTTTTTGACACGCTTAACTGTTTCGGTCGCCGACTCCTGTAATGCTTTCAATTCAGCGTTTTCCTTTCGGAGTTCCGCCAATTCGAGAACAGCTACAACAACTCGGTGATCGAACATTTGCCCGACTTCATTTTCCGTATAGCCTAGATTCGCAAGCGTGCTTCTTGCTGTATCCCGTTTTTCGTTACTGAAATCCGGTACCGCTGTCTGCAGCGCGTGTGTTTCCCTTTCCTTTAACTGAGTAAGCTGCCCTATCTGGTAATGACTAAGTTCTGCTGCCACCCTTTCACGATTTTGCCGGAGTGCACCTAGTCGCTGCCCTACTTCTTCGCGCCGAGCTGTCCATTCTGCGGGGTCGCTCTCACGTAGTTGGGCGAAACGGGGATCATTCAACTCAGCGCCGATCATTTGCTCTGCAAAGTTCAGATTTTGCTGAACCGCTGCAAAGTGCTGCTCGAACGCCTGATTGCGTTGTGAAATCTCCGTTTCTGCGGCTATGCGATCTTCTGCAAGTTTCGCGGTACTGCGTCGGTAATCGGCATCTTTCTGGTAGCCAGCTTCCAATTCTGAAAGTGTGACCGTTACTTCTTGATCTGCCGCTTTAAACGTATGGCTGATTGAGTCCTTTAAATCCTGTATAGGGATATCAAGGCCAGCCGCTAATTGTTCAAGCGTTTCAAGGTTCGCGGTTTCTTCGTCGTTAGTTGCGGCGTCATCTGCCGATGTCGCTAAACCCTCGTCGGTGTCACCGGGTTCGCCAGTGTCCTCGTTTGGATCATCGCTTGCTGCTGATAAGTCGCCACCTTCGACGGTATCATCTTCGACGGCGGGATTTTCATCCTCACCTTCGGGCGTTGCAGCTTTAAAACGCCCTCTTTCGTCACGTTCCGCTTCCGGCGCGGCTGCGCGCCCGTCGGAACTTTCATCATAATCCGGATGCGCCCTGCTAGGCGCATCCGGTCTAGGATTAAACTGCCCGTCACCGTCGAGTAAACCCTCGATCTGCCCGGCAACCGACCTTAGATCTGACCCCTGCGGGCCGCTTGTAGGTGTGGACGGGCTTTCGTTAACAGGTGGTGAGTCGTTATCCATGTTCTTTTACCTATTCTAAGGCGTCCGCTTCGGTGTTAGCGGTGGCGAGTTTCAGGGTTTGATTCTGTGAGGCCATGCTTATAGACCTGCGTAAACTTTTTAACGTGCGGAGTGACCTACAAACTTCACGCTCTACGGCATCTGTTTCAGGCTGCCCATCATGCTTAGTATCTTCCAGCATTCGGATCAGTCCGTCACGTACAGTGTCAAAACCGCGCTGAAACGCCGGATCGTTAACTAGACGCTCGGCGTCCGCAAGCACAGTGGTCGCTTCCCTTCGGGATTTACCTCGCACGTGAGAGTTTTTTGTATCCGCTCCACTCAATTTTATACGCCTCTAAATTGCTAGAAGATTACCCTATTAGAGTCACCACGGCTAGTGGGTTGCTATCGCGTCGATACGCATCCCGACGGTATCGCCGTCGGCATCCTTCACCAACTCCACGTCATATCCGCCGGGGCGCTTGGGCATAGTTACGTGCGGCGCCGTAATTTCACGGTTTACGAGTTTTTCGATCCGCGCGTTTTGATCGTTTACGGCGGATATCAAGTCGCTATTTTGAGTCATCAGCGCGCCGACCACACTGGCAAGCTCCCTAATACTACCGGCAATCGCCGTCATATCGGGAGCACCCATGTTAATCGCCGGGATCTTAATCTCCGGCACTTTCACCGTCACCTGCGGAGCGCCAACCTTAACGGTCGGCGGGTTCATCTGGATGGTAGTCCCGACCTGTGCCGGTTCCGGCTTACTCGGGGGGGTCAGTTTCTTCAATCCGTCGCCCATTGTCGCTATCCTCACTGTCAAATTCTGCCGTTGGGCCACCGCCGCCGTCGGCAGTTTCGCCGCTCTCACTTACGATCTCAAGCGCCTTATTGTACGTTTCGCCGCCTTCGATGGCCGTCACAGTAGCTTCGGCCATAGTCTTATCAGCGTTGGCGTGTTTTAGCAACGTGTCAGCTTCGATATTGGATATCTTCGCAGCCAGTTCGGCGATCTCGCCATCTTTGAGCTGGCCGTTAGCGATCATTTCTTTCTCTTTCAGCGCCAGTTCGCGTAGTTTAATTTGCTGATCGGTTCGCTTGAGCTGATTATCGATTTGCTTGCCAGCTTGATCGGCCTGTAATTTCTGCGCGTCATGCTGCGCGTTGATGTGCATTTCCTGACCTTTGCGCGCCTGCTCCTGCCCGAGTGCCTGCGCCTGTGCCTGCGCCATAATCATATTTGGATCTGGCGGCGGGGGTTCAGGCGGTCGGAAGTCAGGAGAATCAGGATCGATGAAATACTGGCTCGGATCGCCTAAACCGGCAGCGGCTACCAATTTCTCAGCCGTGTGGTAAATGTGCCTCCCGTCGGCCATGCCCACTCCCGACGCTTCTTTTTGTATTTCGAGCAATGATGTTAACAGCCCGAGTTGTGTCTGCTTAGTGTTGTAACCGAGGCCGACGTTGATACTCATAGCGGTTCGATCACGCCACCCTTGCGGATCCACTTCCACCCAATCGCCGCGCAGCTTGACCGATTTTTCGATATCCCAGTGAGAACGTAACAGTTGGTGCGTTTTTAGCATTAACTGTCGGTAGCCTGTTTCGGAGAATATGCGCACCAACATTTCAATACGCTGACTGGCCCGGTCGAGGGCGTTCGCCATCACGTCTTGACGCACTTCTTGCAAGTCATTGCCGCTAACGGTTGCCTCGGGAGATACGCCGGTTCGCTGCATCTGCTGTTCGTTAAAGAACTGCAGCACTGGCAGGATCTCGCCAACCATACTCGGCACTTGATCGGGCATAACCGCGTTAGCCGCCATGCCTCGCACCGGTATGAATTCGGCTTGAGTATTAAGCATGGCCTCCATGGTAGAGCCATCTTCTGTTAGCGAGTCCTCGCTGATAAACTTTTTCCGCACGTTGAGTTTGTAGATATTATCAAGCATCTGCCGCGTCAGAATCGACTGTAGCAATTGCAGATCCTTCATAATATCTATGTAGCTCATGCCGTTGTGCTTATGCGGCATCAGGATTGCGGACATTGCGATCAGCGGTTGATAGTTAGTTTCTTCGTTAGAGAACACCCGGTCGCCGATCATAGTCACCATGCGGTGCTCTGCTACGCCGTCGCCGTCGTAGTCAAACCATGCGTAACATTCATGTACCCAAAACTGGCGCATACTGGCGTCGTCATCGCCTTCGGCGTCCGGATCTTCATCTTCATAAAACAACCGGTTAACCCGCTCATCATTCCACAGGGGAGTTTCAGCGCTGCCGACCTGATCCAGTTCTTCGGGGGGGTGCCCTTCGAGCACTAACTGCGTATACGTTTTTCTGACCCGGTGACATACAAAATCTGCTTCGTCTAAATTCAGTGACGTGCAATCGTTATCCACCAATGCTTCTTCGGGAGGCACCGGTACGATACGCAGCTCCATAATGTCTTTAGTGGTGCGTATGCGCAGATCGTACACTTCGATATCGACTACGTTACCCTCAGCCTCTAGCTGACTTGGCCGGGTGCGCTGTTCAAGTATTTCCACTTCCGGGTCATTTTCGAGCATCTGCACGCCCATGGCGTTAACGCCTTTCACAACGCCGACGTCCGTGTGCTTGCGTTCTTCCATGTAAACTTTGACATACCCGTTCGGGTACATCAGGCAATCTTTCATCCAGTGATGCAGCGGTAAGAATCCGCCTTGCCCGCCGTTGTTGGCGCGCATTACAAAGTAGTTCGCCAGATCCGTTTCCTGTCGGGCTGCGTGTTCATCTTCGGCGTTAACAGCGTCAAACGATACGATCCGGTCGCCTGATAGAAAAACTTTCAAAACGGACGGCAGCACCCACTCGACAGTTTCAAGTGTTTCACGTGTAACAAACTTGGAGTACCCCTCGCGTTCGCCACCGTACTCGTCGCCCATGTAGTAGTTAAAATTCTCCTGCCGGACTTTTGCCAGATCACCATCTTCGCTGTTCATCGCCCGGCGTATTTTATTGCCAAGGAACCCGACCACCTGCTCATCAGACATTTGCTGATTCTTTTTGCGCCCGGTCGAGTGCTTAGAACCGTCGCGTCGGGCGTGCCCGCCGCCACGTTGTAGCGATGATTGAGTGCTGCGGTTAGAATTACCGCCGGTTGTGCCACCTCGCGCCATTTAATTACACCACGTGCTTAGTATCAGGGTCAGTGAGGGTGTCCTGACGTTTACCTTCCCTAGCGTACTTCCGTCCACCACCCCCGTTTATACCGAACTGTACCTGTTGTGCCTTGAATCCGCCACCCTTACCGCGATAACCTTGTGAAAATTGTCTGAAAGCATCGGCCCCATTGCGCCCCCAAGTTTTAGCCGGCGTGTCGCGGGGTATGCCGTGTAGATCATCGAACGCCCATTGGTAGTTATGCAGCGCCCGTAGGCCCACCTCGCACCCTTCCGCGTCGAACTGACACTGACTGAATATCCGCCGGGTCAGCTCGATACCGTCATTCACCCGAGGGATCTTTGGCACAACAATTATTGGGGTAAGGCCGGCGGTACGTAATATTTCTTCACGTGATTCCTGATTACGCGACGATATATCCGTCACCTTCACGTCATGCGGCAGGTAGTGTTTACCGTATATCCAGCCGTGCAGGCGTTTCAGCTCGAATAGTTGATCGACGTAATACGTCAGATCTTCGAGCCGATCTTCCATGTAGTAGCTAAACCGGTGGAAACCTTCAAGGTGCTGGTGGAACCAGATCGAGTTCATATCGTTACGGCCAAGATCCCAATAGGTGTTCACCGGCACGCCGCGCACCATAGGAAAGTTACCTATCCGCCGGGTTTCGCGGGCCTGCCGTAATTGCTTACCGTATATAACCAATTCACCTGTCGATTCAAACGCTTCATCGGGCGTGGCAGGATACTCCTGCTTCATTTTATCGCCCTGTTCTTCTTTCTTTTTGCAGTACCATGCTTTTTGCGCCGGCGTTAAATCTATGTCGTGTTCTTCGCGCAGTTCCTTGAAGTACGACGCCATATCATCGGAAATCGCCACTTTTTCATTCAACACGTAATCGGGATGTTTCCACCATGCGAAAAAGAAAAACCGGTAATCCATCTTCGTTAATGATATGTCGCCGGCGGTCACTGCCGATAGCATGGCGCGCGCCGCCTGACACATATCGTAGAAGTTACCGAACGGCCCCTCGGCCGTAGACTCAATGAATACCATTTGACCGGGCGCGACCGTGTTCAGGGTGCCGGTGATAACCTCTTTTGCTTTTTCGGGGAACTTGGCGCAGAGCTTGCCGAACTCTGAGATATGGACGTACTGATAGGTTCCTGAGCGGAGCGACGTGCCGACTCGTATGCTTGAACCGTTTGAGAATATAAGCGAGCGTTTCGAGTCGCTGGTGGCTTTACGGGCCTTGCGAAGATCGTTTGGCAGATTGTCATAAGCGAACTTAATTTTGTCACTGAAAAACGCCTCGGCATCCTCCTTATTATGCGCAACAATACCACAGTTCGTGTTGTCGTTAAACAGCGTCCGGTCGAGCATGAATATCTGTATGGCCGTGGTAATACCGAGCTGGCGGGCCTTCAATATAATATTGAGATACCACATATCCTTGTAGAAAATTTCCTGCGCCCAATTCCATTTAAACGTGACGACCTTACCCTCTTTATTTTTGATCTTATAAAGATTGTTAAGCCGCCACCAAGGGTCGGAAAGGTTATTAGTTGCGATTGGGTCATTCATTTATAAATACGATTTATCTCATTAACCACTCAAACAACATAAACCAAACAGCGCCGCAATAGAATGCTGCGCACGTAGCCGCAGCAACCCGCACGAATAACTTATTTGGCTCTCGATAGAGAGCCATTAGCTAGGCGTCACGTCTATAGCGTCGGGTAAACCATCATCGTTATTAGACGCGTTTTTTAACATTTCTGCCAGATCTCCGGTCACGTCGAGATCCACCTGCACCTGATCGCCGTAGATTCGCGGCACCATCTTAGCCGCGAACCACTTGCGGGTATCGATCCGCACCCGGCTACGTTGTATCGCCTCGGTGTCAGGGATCCAACCGTTCGCCAGTCCTTTTTTGTCGTAGGTGCGTTTCCAGTCGCCGCCCACGTCATCGGAAATAGTCAGGATCTCATCGATCAACATTTCAGCCTGCACCCGCCGCGCGAAGTAGTACATTTCACGGAACTCGTACATTTTAGGGTTCGAGAACCAGCGCGTGACGGTCTGCAGATTAGGCATACGCGGATCCTGACAAATTTCCGTCAGGGTCTTTTTCGCCATGATCTGCTCGCAGATACGCCGGGCCATCGGCAGCGAGTATTTACTATTATGCCGCCGGGTTATCTTTGTGCCTTCTTCCGTTAAAAACTTCGCTTCGTTTTTAAAGGTGCCCGGCGGCGGTATCCCGCGAATCTTCCCTTTATGATTCGGTTTGCTCGGATTCGCCATCGGAACCAGCGTATCCCTTAGCGGCGCCGGCGAAGGGTCGCCATGCTCAACAGGGGCGGGCCGGTTTGCCGCCATTCGCGCCTGCGCTCGCTTGTTTTGGGGGTTTTTCATCGTTTACGGCTTTTTACCTATTAGCTGTGTTTTATTTTTCGACCCCTGACTGGAACCAAACCAGAAATTGAGCATCTGCGGCACGGCCGCCGTGAGCACGCCGATCAGTATGCCGAGCTGGCCTTTCTGCCAGTCATCGGTGACATCTATATCGCCAGTGAAAAAGAGCGCGATTAGAATCATGTAACCGGTTAAAAAGATGGCTGTCAAGAGCGCCTGAAAACCCATTCCGGTTGTCTTTATCATATCGCGAGCGCTGTTACGGTCGCCGGCCTCGATCTCAGCCTCAGTGATATCCAGCTCGCGCATACGCGCCTCAAAGTCCGCCTCGGCGATTTTCAGTTTTAGCAAGGCGTCAGGATCGGTCTGTAGCATCTTCAACGCTTCGTCGTCACTGTCAACGCCTAGCGCCTGCTGAATCATTTTGCCGGCCGTCGCGCCGAGGGGGCCGCCGAGGGCCATGCCGGCCAGCGGCGCGACCGTGCTAACGAGTTTTTTCAGTTTATCTATTTTAAACATGGACAAGCTCCACGTGGCCCCAATCCATTAACTTTTGATCGGTGGTTGAACCGTCGCTATCCCAATCACCGCCCCAACGTAAAGTAAGGCCGTAGTGCGCCGCAGCCGCGATGAAACAGCCGGCAATCAAGGCGAATATGTGCGTGTCATCCCACGGCACGTCGCCGTCGATCCATGGGCCGAAGTCGATAGCGTCGCTGAAATACTCGGTATGCAGGTACGTCGGATCGTCGGTTTTGTTGTGGCGAGAATCAGGATATTGCTTGGTGCTGGCACCGGAGTTGTACAGCGCATTCTGCAGTTCTTCGTCGCGGTAGCCGTGAATGATGGTGAAGTCATACGGCGATATCCGCAGCGCCAATTCGGCTATTTCGGTTAAGGCGGGGTGGCAATTATCTAATTTCGCGCGAGACTTGGCGCCGAACGAGTGAAAATCCATGCGAGTACCCGAGCGCAGTTATGCGCGTTAAACTGACGTTCTACTTTGCTTAACTCTATTTTGGTGTCATGGCGTAACGAACTGTTAGAGCCGCTTTGAATCTGGTTAAATAGCCTATCTTCGAGCGTATCCATGCGCTGTTCTAGCCGCGCACACTTATTCCATGTTTGCAGCTCGCTGATTGCCTTTTCGCTGGCGATCATCGCCGCTTTTATAGGTTTCATATCGGCCGCGTGTTCAGCGTGCGTGAGAATAAGCTGATCGATCTCATTGATAGCCGCGACAGTGCCGGTGACTAGCCCCGTTGCTATAATCACCGAACTTATTAAATAAACCATTGGATTATCACGTATTTTAGCCTTTACCGTGCCCATTCAGTCGTCCAGTTGATCTATAAACACGACAGCGAGGATGCCCAAGTCTACGTCATCATCACTTGAAATGCTTAATTTGTCCACCCCCGGTAACGGTATATACGCGCCGTGGCCCGCGCCGCCCCCGCCGGGCCGTGTGTCGGCGTCGAATTTTATGTATCCATCGGAACCGATTGCCAGCGGCCGCATAAGGCCGCTCCGGCCAACGTAGCCGGCGGTAGCAATCGAAACGGGATCGAAGATCATGCGCGGTCTATTGTCGTTACGGCACCTACTTTAGTAACGTCTTTTGTAATGCCGTCCACCGCTTCGTCATAGTCGCTGCCTTCCGCAACTTCGGTGATTGTTTTAATGGCGTCAGGATCGAGGCCCCTATCTTTCCACGCTTCGGTGAGCATTTCACCGGGCTTAACCTCTTTATCGCCGGCTGAATCCCATACCAGCGTACCGGTACCGCGTAGCAGATCCGGAGTTTCACCTGTGGTGTAAAAGCTGACGTTGTACTGCTGCGAAGCGAGCGTAGCTACCGGGACGTCCCCGGTATACCGCCCGGTACTGCCGCTCTCAACCATGGCGATATCACTGCCGACCTGAACCCAATCGTCATCAAATATCCGCGCGACCATATCCGATAGCCCGTCCGTCGTGATCGCGATATTCAGTTCATTAGCCATAACTTACTACTCTACATCCTCGATGACATTACCCGCAGGCAACTTACCAAGTGATCGCAAACCGTCGAGTGCCGCCTGATCGATGTCTTTACAGAGATTATCTTTAACCTCTTGCGATAAAAAGTTTATCGCCTCGGTGCCTCTTACGGTGATATCTTCCTGCTTCACAATCACCGGGGATGGGCCGGACTCGTCACAAAACACGTAACCCACGGTCACGGTAATTTCACCAAACTCCGGTGCCGGCGGTCGGCCCATCTGAAAACTGATGATACGGACGTGCGTAGTCGGAGCTTCCCCCGGTATTGGCACGGTGACGGTGTGGTTTGGGTCGCTAATTTCAATACTCATATTGCTACCTTAGTTTATATGGTTGGCTGTCTGCAATTCGTCAATCAGAGTTTCGAGTAGTTCCAGTATCTCGGCGTCGGCTGCGGCGGTGCCGTCAGCCAACAAACCGGCGAAGCTGCGCCGAGTGGCATACGTGCCGGCCGTCCACGCGGCCGCGCCGGTGTTCAACTGCACGGCCTTAGCGTTCGATTGCGCTGTAACAAACCCGCCGGCTGTAACATACACATCACCATTGCGCGGTACGCCGGGAGCGCCGGCCGTGCCCTTGATCCGTATCATGGTGCCGGCCGATACGGTGTCCGCCTCGGCATTCACCCCGACCCCCCATTGCACCGAGTTGGCGGCGCTGGCAGTGCACGCGCTGGCGGCACCTACGGATCCGTGAGCAAAACTACCGGCGCCGGACGCGGTGATGGTGCCGCCGGCGTTACACTCGCCGGTTGCCATGGCCCCCTGTCCGGAGGCCAGCACCGCCGACCCGCTGCCGTTCGCATACCCGGTGGTGAACGCTCCGGGTGCTGTGGTGCGGAGCGAAGCGCTCGCCGTCGCGTACCCTGTGCAGAACGTGCCTGATGCTGTCGTTTCGATAGTGCTGCCGTTCGCGAAACCAAAAGTGACGGATCCGCCGGTTAAAAAACCGGCGTTGTTATTAGCCACCTTTGACGTGCCACTCGTTGCCGGCGTCGTGACAAACCCGCCAGTGATATTTCCTCCAACAGCAAAACCGTTAGTAGATGAGAGAGTCAACTCGGAGTCGTCGTACCGGTCGGCGGCAACTCCTAAAAGCAGGCTGCCCCAATTACTATTAGACATGGTGACGGTGGTTCCGGTGTTCGCCCATGGGCTGTAATAAGTGGGTGCGAATATGGCCCCGTTGCCAGAGTTAACGATGCTTAATGTTGGCGCTCCCTTACCTACCCCCGACAGTCCGACCATATTAAGGTTAGGCGCGGTGTATTGTCCGACCGACGAATAATCGATGGTTTGCGTTCCGCCGGTAAAAGCCGGCCCTATCTCGCCGAGGAGGTTCCAACTTTCCATCCGAGTACCGGCGCTTACGTCATCGTCGATTACGATGCCCGATTCAACGTCTTGGGTATTGCGAAAATTTAATGCGGTGCCATCAACTAAAGTGTTGCAGGTGATCGTGTTTATATTTGCTGTTGACCATCGGCTTAACGACGTTCCGAGATTGTAGCTGTCCGATCCGCGTGGACTTACCGATTGCGCTAACAAGTCCCCGTCCAGCGGGCCGTTACTAGCGTCAAGTCGCAAATAGGTTTCGTCACCGCCAACTATAGGAATTCCGAACATTGATTTATACCTCTAAAGCCTAGCCCGGAGTCTATACGTAAAAGGCGCCCGACGAAACCGCCGGGCGCCTGTTGCCTCACTTCACTTTGTCGTTAGGGTACACCCATCGTTCGGTAGGCCTTTCTCCGAGGCCGGGGAACAGCACTTCGCAGTGAATTCGCCCAAGGGGATCCGGTTTTGGATCGATAACTTCCATAACCTGCGCCACCCCCTCTTTGATCGGCTTACCGTCGAGGGTACTGTTTTGCACGGCGTAAAAGCCGCCTTCACGTACTGAACCTGACATTGTGGTTCTCCTGATTTTTAAAGAACGCAGCCGGGAAAATCCCCGTCTGAACGGCTAGTATATCACAGTGATATCCAGTTGTCAAGTCGGCATTTTTAGCCGGAAAATATTTTTTGGCATTTGGAGCTTTGTGCTTGGTGCTTTACGCGGTCAGCTCGCGGGAAAATTTCCGCAGATCCATTGACCGGATTTTCACAGAATTCGGAAATCGCGCTTCTGAGTCCCTGCAATTGTAGCTAAGGCCGCCCGGTCGCGCGAAAATAGCCCCCCGGCCCGGATCCCCGGCCGGCCTACGTTTCAAGGCGTCGCGTGCTGATAGCTATACGCGGCGCGCTATCCACGGCCGCTGGCCGCTGGCCGCTGTAGCTGGCCGCTGGCCGCGTGCGACTGGTAGCTGGTAGCTGATATCTGCAGCTACCAGTGACGCGGCCAGCGCCCTATTAGACGGCC
>Ga0208920_1000062_pt1 | contig 37366 bp, 61 predicted proteins | sample 19_taG_FD_184094 | JGI IMG/M metagenome (GOLD analysis project Ga0208920, IMG submission 184094) | Marine viral communities from the Subarctic Pacific Ocean - 19_ETSP_OMZ_AT15317 metaG (SPAdes) (version 2) | ecosystem: Environmental > Aquatic > Marine > Oceanic | place: Pacific Ocean | collected...
CAAACGTTCGGCTAGTATTAAGAACATATTGTGCAAGTTGTATGTGACCTTTAGTTGGAGGATTGAAAGCACCGCCAATCAAAGCTACAGATGTCTTCCTGCCTAAACTTTTGTACTGATTCTGTCGCCTCTTAATCTTCTTAAGTGTAGCTTCTATCAGTTCGGTGGCATCCCAATCACATTCGTTACAAAGCTGGAGAAGAGAGGACAATAGATCGCCAGTCTCTTCCTTGATGTTTTTAAAATCAACAAATCTATGAAGCTCTACAGCCTCGCCAAAGATATCATCTAATCTCTGCGATAACGGAGTATTTCCGAAAGCCTCTATGAAAGCATCATTTACTTTTTTTTGCGTCTCTTTGTTCATTTCTCTTCTCTTTTTGTTTAGCTTCTTTTTTTCTGTAGTCAGTTTCATAGAATCCAGTGCCTTTAAATATAACGCCTGCACCTTTGCCTATGATCCTTCTGACCTTCAGCTTGCCGCATTCAGGACATTTTTTAACCTTTGGGGCAGACATAGCTTGGAACTTTTCAAACGTATGTTTACAAGCCGAGCAGACGTAATCATAAGTCGGCATTATTTTACCTCAGTTTTAGCCCACATATAAAAACTTTCTTTGCAATCTTCGCAAACCACATATAAAACTTCTCGCGTATCATCTCCATTGGCGATTGAACCACCAGAAGTCCATCTACCACCAGAAGTCCATCTACGACTCGCTGCATATCGTACTTCTTTTCTCTCAGCAACCTTCATATTGCCATTGCATTTAGGACACAATCTTTCATTATCTGTATAAACCTTGACTTTTGAAAGAAATTCGGATACTTTAGCTTTATCTGCTCTATCTTCTTCTTTTTTTTCTAAAGCTTTTAAGCGTTTTTCAGTTTCAGCTTTCAACGCTTCGAATTCTGCTCTTGTTAACGGTAATTCTACTCTATTTCTACCCATTTATTAGCTCCTCAAATTAAAACTATAGCGAATATACCAGACACTAGCATGATTATAAAAAGAATTATAGCAATAGGGGTAGCATATAAAGTTTCCTTTTTATGTATAATAGCTCGATGCATATTTAACAAACATAACGCCGCAAAAAACCCAAATGCAACCAAGGAAATAATAAGAAACATAATATTAAACATTATTCTCTCCCTTCAAAATAGGATCAACGCCATCAAAGGCATAAGCGTGACTGCACCAGTCTTTTCGTAAAAACTTCATACGTGTTCCAAATTCATCATTTTTCATTTTATTCTTCCTTTATCTTACCTAAAAGTTTATATACATCAAACATTTCGGCAACAGTATGAATAGATCTAGGACACATGTACTTAAACTTATTCTGTTTGATGAAATCTATAACTTCTTCATCGCTATGATCTGATCTCATATACATCGCTAATTGTTTAAAGTCCATAAAGTCAGACAAGCGTACTTCATGTCTCGGATCAAACGGAGTAACCCAACCAACATCAAAATTAACTGACATATATTGTTCATACGTCATAGGCGTTATAACATATTCACTATCTGCCAAATGTTCTCTGCCAGATAATAATGTTGCAAAACACCTGTGATGACCATCTCTGATATATCTGCTTTTATCGGGGAACTCAGATATAGCTATAAGATGTCCTTTAGAATCTTTGTTAAATTCGTTCAAGGTTTGAGCAGTCCACAAACCCGAACCATCGACATGTTCTACCATGCCATCTATCTGTCTAAAATTACGCAATATGTTTTGCGTAACTAGTAAGTCTGCTATTTTTAGCTTATACATCATATATTAAAAACTTGTCCTTTCACAACATATCCGGCAAAGCCAGCCTCTTCAGCATCTGGCTTTTCTCCATCAGCATAATGGTCAAGCCACATTTTTCCCTTAGTTGCAGAACTAAGAGTAGATAAATCCCTGAAGTGAGCATGAACGCCAGATTTAAACGGAGTAGTCTCGCAATCATGGAAGATAATATCTACGCTATCATAAAACGTTTGAATCTGATTAGGGCAAAACTGAGTATCAGTAGTCAAAAAGACTTTACTCATTTCTCCTTCCCAAATCAAACCGTAAGATGGAACAATTGTATAACCATTCATAACATGAACAGTCTGAACGACTCTAAAGGTTACGCCTTGAAACTTAAACGTTCCATTCTTGGGAATAGGTTTAGTAACAAAGAAGTCTGACAGTTTAGTAATTTTATCTTGGATAGAACCTAAACCGCCTTGTAACGTATTTTGCCACAACTGCACCATTAGTTGTTCATCTGCAAACAATTTAGGTTTATAGCAACTAGGATCAAAGTAACTACAAAACGCGAGATACTCTAAACCGCCTGCATGGTCAGCATGAGCATGACTTATATAAACAGCGTCGATATCCTTATAACTCAAGCCTATTTCGTTTAATGAGAAACGAGCATCGCTACCACAATCAATTAACAACTTCTTGCCATTGATCTCTAACAGCATGTTAGTATGATAGTTGTCTTGCGTAAACGCAGAACCAGTACCTAAAAATGTAAGTTTCATAGCGATATTCCTTTCACGGCTTTTATTATATCATAAATTGCGTCACTTATGAATTAAATAATAAATTAATTCTCATATCATTTTAGCTTCTCTCAAGACTCGCTCAAGTTCCGCTTTTTCTTTGTCTGTGTACTTGAATTTCTCTTGACCGTAATCTAATGATTTGTTAATGTCCGCATCCTTGTTACGTCTGTTAGCGGCTTTCCAATCAGCGATCATTTCTAACTTGTCAAGCATAGACATCCCAGCATATCCATCTTTGTAGAATTCTGGATGATGTGAGTTATTTTCATAATGATGCTTCAATGCTATTTTGATAGTTTGCTTGTGACCCTCATACTCCTTACTTCCGTATTTAGATTTGCCTAATCTTGTAGCATACTTTCTAAAATACGGTTCTTCATGTTTTGAGAATTTAGATCTGTCATGTCTGAAAGCTCTAAGCATAAGAGCAACGCATATTTTAGATATATAGAAAAATACCCAAAACTTGTGAACCAACATGCTTAAAAAGTTTTTCAATTTATTCATTTGTCTATTGTACCAAAAAATATGACACAATCTCTAAAATTTTAAGTTGTGTCTTTGTTTTTTGCTATGATGTAGTGATGCCGCATATATCAGATATAAGTTTACATGTCCAAGACATATTAGACCATATAAAAGCATACCACCAAGATTACAATTGGAGTATCCAATGGATGCCTTCTAGCGATCTGGGAGGATGGATGATGTTCTGTAGTCTTGGAGAGTTCCATCATCAACTAAACATATCTAAAGAAATACTAATGCTTCAAAGAGGGATAGCGTTTCAAGCAGACATATTATTCGATTGTGCTAAAAGATCAATGGAAGGTATTGACAGTTTGGTGAAACAACAGCTAAAAGCAGGTAATCTGGTTATGAAAGAAAAACTAGTAAACCACGAAGATGGGACTCATTCAATAGAATCGTATAAACCGCCAAAAACTTTTAAACAATTCCAAAAAAGATTACCTAAAGATAACCCATTCTCACTTACTGATTTCTCTTAAAAGCAGTAAAAATAAGCGGAAGTGGACCTAAAAACACACAAATAAGTAAAACCAAAAACGTCATAATTCCCAATATAACCTTATGTTGCAAATCAGAAACGTCTTTGTTGTTCACTAAAAAACCATTCATCTCTAATGCTAAAAGACCTACAGTCCCAATAGTCATCCCAACAAAAACCCATATATAAAATAGGACAATCATTAATAACCCCATCTGCTATATCTGTCTTCACCAAATGCATCAACATTATCGAATATTTTATATTCAACGATAAAAAACGCACCAGTAGTAATTGCAAGAACTGCCAAAAATGCTCCTAAACCCCAACCCCAATGAATATCAACTTGGAGATAATCAATGCTTGCTCCTTGCGGTAGAACTTTTAAACAATGCTCCACCTTTTCTTCCGCCAGATTGTGCGACAGCTACCGCAATAAAATCTTTGGCGAACGATTTTTTGACTTTGTATGTATTGACGATGGTATTGGTCATATTGTCCATCGAGGTTTCGACAACGTTGGTTTGACCTTCGAGAACGGTTGACAAGTTAACTTCTTCTCGAACAACGCCCATCGTCCAAAAGTTAATACAGACGACATAGATGACTGCGACTACCGCGAGTCCGATTCCGATTAATACACCTTTACTCATTTTCTTCTTCCTTATTCTAAAGTTATTTAAAAGCGGCGTATCCCATTGTGAGACCTTTCCTTAAAGTATTGAAATTACATCATTAACTACATTTTAACTAAGTTTGTTTTTCTTTCCAAAATCTCGTTAGTCCATTAATTATCTCCTTATTCTTGTTTACCCTATTCTATTTGAATTATAAATCGGGAAATCAGTTTCTTGAGTATCCCAAACTGGTGATACTATCAAAGTACTCACCAAGTCTATCTTCCATCTTTTGTCCTGCTGTTTTAGCTTTTTTAGTCTTTGCTTCGATTTTTTTAACTAAAGCCATAACTCTACGTTTTAGCATTTTATTGTCTCCAAAATCTAACTTCTCTATATGTCCGCAAAGACGACTGATATCATCATGCATAGAGCATATAGGGATTCTTTTTCTTTTAGCCATTTGATTAGTATACCATAGAATGCGACACTTTTTGAATTAAAATTATAATTCTTCTATGCCTGTTGCGAGAGCCAAAGCTTTCCTTAATGTGGCTACAAACATTAAATCATAATCAACTTTTTGGAAATCGATCTCCTTCAAGTTTTTATTACCTATAACGCTCATAACGATTTCATTGACGAGATCTACAAGTTCGTTGTGTATCTTTGCTTCACTCGCGTTCGCCCACTTACTGTCAGACATGCATAATGCGTAGTGGATAGTATCAGCACAACAATTGATAAAATTGCTAAACTCTACTTCTCTTTCTCTTTCATTATCTTCCATCAAATAACTCCAATGCTTTTATTTAACTTGTAAAAACTTGAATTCTTCTTCATCTTTAATGTTTGGAACATCCTTCAAAACAAAATCTGGGTCTGAAGCACATTTGACTATTTCAACTAAATACTCTTTCATTCGTTTTCGAGCTTGATTGCATGTTTTTTTAGCTTTTTTTTTGACAGCATCGTCGCCATGCATTTCAAGAGGTACAGTTAAGATCATAGCTTCTATGCAATGAACTATATTATCGCACATCTTATTTAGTATTTTTTCTCGTTCAGCAGCTTTCATTTTTTGATTCGTAATCCTTAATAGCGGCTTCTATTGTATCTTCTACAAGAACGCTACAATGTTTTTTAATTGCTGGCAACTCTAGATCTGTAGCGATTTCGTTATTAGTTATTTGTAGAGCTTCTTTTAAAGTCTTGCCCTTCATCCATTCAGTCGCAAGCGAAGCAGAAGCTATCGCAGCACAACAACCAAACGTTTTGAACTTGACATCAACTATTTTTTGAGTTTCTTCATCGACTTTGATTTGAAGTTTGAATAGATCTCCGCAAGCGGCTGATCCGACTTCACCTGTACCAATAGTATCATCGACTATTTCGAAAGATCCTACATTCATCGGATTTTCAAAATGTTCCATTAACTTGTCTGAATATGGGTTGCACATTTTTTTCTCCTAAAAAGGTATGTCTTCACCTTTAAGCGTATCTTGTTCATTTATGCCATCGTCTTCTTCTTGGAGACTGTTCCAGAATTCAAGCTCAAGCTCATCTTCTTTTAGCGTCAAGAAAGGAAAGTCGTTTCCTTTTAGCTTTGTCCTTTGTTCTTCGCAATCTAATGAATAGCCAAGTTTTTTAAGTACGGCTGGAGCTTCTTTTAACTGCGTAAAAACAAACTTCTCTTTGACCCAATAAAAATCTCCACATGTATCGAACTTCTTTCTAAAACCGTATTGTATATTTACGGTCACTTCTGATGTTCTTCCTTTAGGAATTTTAGGTGACAAAACTTCGAGGTTAATTCTAGCTATAGGGAGAAGACCGCGAATAGAAAAAAGATTTCCATCACCAATACCCTCAACGCACATTACTACATCACCTACGTTATATTTGGTTTTAATATTCATACTTTAGAAAGAGAAGTTATCCTCTGTCGATTCGGATGAAGATCTCCTTAATTCTTTGATATATCTTCGGTAGTTCTTCCTCTTAGCGATCTTTTCTCTTTTTCTTCTGTCAGAAGGCTTCTCATAAACTGAATGTTTCTTGTGATCCTTCAATACATTACTTCTCTCGCATGATCTCTTGAAACGCCTAATGAGAGATTCTATATTTTCATTACGTCTTGCTAAAACTTTAACGCCCATCTTACTACTCCTTAAAATTAAAAATTAACTACTTCAATGAACAGTCTAACATAATCGCCATTCACTTATTTATAAATCGTTATAATACAAACATTTTTTTATGTCTTTGAAACGTTCTAGTATAGGCTCTCTGAGAAGGTTCTTGACCTCTCCCCAAGGCAGTATCGCCTTGATAGTACAACTGTTCCCCTCTGCCGAATCCATAACTACAAACGCGACTAGATCATCATCTGTACCATCAAAAATAGTATCCCTACCTCCACCAGATCGCAAATTCTTCCACTGAAAAGTCCATGTATAACCTTTACCAAATCCCAGTATCGACTCTCGACATGACTTTACGTGGACATTTGGGTAATTTTTATCTTTCCTATTATAAGGAAGATCTTCATCCCATCCCTTTGATGCCCCAATTCTTATCTCTACGTCTGGGAGTACTCTCGGAAAATCTTGTACTTGATGTAAATAATCAGCTACAAAAACTTCAGATTTCTTACCATAAAAGTTATCCTCTGCGATTTTGTCAACTTTGGCTTGTCTTTCTTCTGCGTAATATTTTGAATTTAAATCGTTCACAAATTTTTTAACTATACGGTTAATTTTATCGTTAACTGCATCTTTGGTATAAGAGACTCGTATATCTCTTACTATTCTAAATGTATCTTTCTTAATCATTTTTTTTTTGGGATAGATCAACAGTTCTGGCTTTTTAGTTGACTTCCTTTCTCCGTTTTCTTTGGTTGCGGTAATACTATATTTTACATCGACAGAATGAAAGTCAGCCCAACCTGAGTATAACGCGCGAACTTCATCACAATCATCATAAGATAAAATCCATGAATGCTTAGTTTCTTTGAGTAAAGCAGCAAGTCTCTGATGATCTTCTTCTGTAAATCCCTCTTGATAAAGAACGTTGCCTTTAACAAAATATGGCGGGTCAAGATAGATTAAAACATCATCCTCACCTGATACAAATAACTCTTCAAAATCCAAATTGGTGCAACAATTATCATGGATTGATATGGTAGCGAACTTGTCATGTAAACGAGTCGCTTTCTTACAAATGTTTTTGGGAGACCAACGACAATCTATTGTGTATATGGACTCTTGCTTCTCTCCCCCAAGAGGACCGCCTGATTTTGTCCCAAGTCCAGAATAAGATATTTGGTGTATCGCTAACTTTTTAAAACCGATATCAACGATTTTCTTCCTCTGCTTAGGCATCTTTTTTATAGCTACCAGTTCCTCTTTAAACTGATGAAAATGCTTTACAGATGGCACGAAGGCGTTTATACGCTCTTTGAAATTGTCTATGTATCTAATAACCGATGTCCATAAACATGCAATCCCAATATCCTTATCGTTGATCCAAATATTTTTGATATCTGTTTTAGATAACAATTGCAAGCCGATGCTTCCACCACCAAAAAAAGGCTCTCTATATTGCAAGCCTTCTTTTACAGAATCAGCCAAACGCATCGTAATTTTATCACGAAGTTTTGACTTCCCGCCTGGATATCGAAAAAATCCTTTTGACATATCGGTTAACTACTTCACTCTATCGTAAAAATTTGTCCATTACCTAATTCTACGTCAGTCCAATTATCTATATTAACAAAAACTGGAACACCTTTTTGGAGAGAAATATTTACCATGTCTTTTGTTCCTTTACTGTTAATCAAATTACGATGATAAGCAACAACATGTGTAGGTCTACCTTTTGCAAGCATTTCGCCATTCCTCATCGGTCCTGCGCCCCTATGAAACACTGCCCAGTTAGCAGGAAACTTTAAAATTTGCTCATCAGAGAATCCGAACTTCTCAGCACATTTTCTCGATGTTTTGTCGGCTCCTCTCGCTTCTCCTTCAATCAGAATCGTTCCTTCTGGCAAAGATTCAATGAAACTCTTTATGATGTAGCCCTCACTAGCATCGTTCCAATCTCTGTCTCCGCAAACTAAAACTCTGAATTCTGTCATTATCCGTTCTTACGCCTTTTAGTGCGATTTCTTCGTTTGTTCGATCCCAACTTTCTTCGTCGGCGACTCTTACTATGTCTTGCTTTTCTACTCATGTTTCTATTGTATCCTAAAACTGTTCCACTTTAATAAACTTCTCCAAGTTGCTGCTCAAGATCAGATACCATACATTTAAAATCTGATAATTGGATTTCTCTGATCTCTCTATCGGCATCGATTACATCTGCTATTTTGGCGAGAAACGTTTCTATTCTATCTCTTTCCATGGCTCCAACTTCTCTGGAATTAATATCGAGAAATTCTTCCATCATCGGCCACAATATCATCATCTGTTTTTCGTCTATCGGTTTACTTCCCATAACTAGTTCCTAATTTATAATTACTTTCAATCATACGTCTAACAAGATGGTCAAGAGCACGATCTCTTGTGTCTTTGTTTTGAGATTTGACAAATGCTTTATCAGCTTTATCTAAGATTTGAGTGAAGTCTTCATTTCCTTGTAATGCATAAAAGGCATTTTCTGCAAGATCTACACCAGTAATATTTGAGAAAAGGTTCTTCTTTTTAAGTCTTTCCCTTCTCTCTTTATTTTTGCGTTTTTTCGCCTGGGCTTTTCGTATTTTATCTGACTTACTCATAGACATATTATATCATAAGAGCAAGACACATAAAAGGTTGTAGTTTAAACGCCCCAGCGAGGATCGTCTCTATAGTCATTAACTCGTTCGTCATAGTCGTCATCAAGATTGCTTGGAACTGTTGGACCGCCTAATGAGCTAGGCATGTGACTAGAATGTTCTGAAACTGTTGCATCTGGATACTGTTTTTGAAGTTCTTCTGCCGTTCTTGCGAAATCAAAAACCTTTCTACTTGACTGACCATGCTCAACTAGCTCATAACCTTCTACTTCTCCGTCTATATCATAGACTGGCTCAATAGATTGATATTCGTCTGGTCCTTCTTCATCATCATACTCCTGTCCTTCACGATCTTGGAAAACTTGTTCATCTTCCCAATTGTTATAATCTTCTCCCTCATAAGGCTCGTAGTCGCCATCCTGTGCCGTTTTTTCTATATACTTAGCTGTTTTTATGACTTTCATGCATTCTTCTTACTTAACATTTTCTGGAATGATAACGATGATACCATTCCATGTACTTTAATAATTTTAGCTTTTGCGACTTCAACACGTTTATTTATTTCGTCTCCGATCTCAGGTGGGATCTTCCCTTGAGAAAAGACTACCTCGGTTACAAGAGAATCTAAATCTGCTATAGTTCCCAGTAATAATGCTAAAACGTCTTCCTCTTCTTGTTGAGCCTTTTTAATAGTATAATAATTTTTTGCCATAGTGATCTCCCATCAATTATTATTCGACATGTTTTCGTTCATTCCTTCCACAAAAAAAAGAACCGTTTTCAGGGGGAGGAAAAACGGTTCTCATAAGAGCCATAAATGACCCTTTGACTCAGATTGCAGTCTAAGTACAAGTCCCTTTACGGGACTCAAGACGTACTCGGAAGTACGTCAGTCCAAGGATGCTCTCCTTGGGGATGTATAAAATATCAAGAAAGGTATAGGTCAACTTTTAGGTTAAAAGAACAGGACTTGAACCTGCAACTTTCGGGTTTACTGCCCGACACTCATTCCAATTGAGTTATCTTTTCTGAAATAACGTATTAGTTCTTGATATATATTTTGTCTGATATTGGAGAGACTCAAGCGGGTGTTGGGTAATGATTAGAATTTAAACAAACTTTCTCGCCGCTTTAAATTTACGACACGGTGAATGGCGAGAGTAGGAATCGAACCTACGATCTTTTACTTATGAATGTAAACGTTTTACCTTTTCTGGAATTACGCAAAGAGTTCTTGAATCTTTTCAATATCAGATATTTCAAAAGAAAAACTGGGAAAGACGTTGGTCAATTTTTTCGACCTTACCGCTATATACGGGTAAGGTCTAGAATTATTAAGTTCCTGTATTGGCTTAACTAGTTCCTCAGTTATCATATTCGGTTGTCAATTAGCTTACTTCTTTGTTGCTACATACTATATCGGCAGAACGATAGTACAACTTTAATATTTTTAAAAAATTTTCCGATGATACGTTATAGTAACGTATGTTAAAATAGAAAGGTAGAATAATGAAGAAAACTAAAATGGTTAGGACTGACCTTTATATAAGTAGAGTATGTCACATTTCAAAAGATTCAGCTTCGTTCCATTCTTCGTTATCTCTCCATTCTTTTGTAGCAACGAGAGAAGCATAAACTACAGTATCACCTTTTCTGACAATCTGTCCAACAAATCTCTTGCTAGACAACTCTTCTACATCAACATCGCCAACAGTATTATCAACCTTTTGCCCCATATCTATATCAGCAATATCATTAACGATCTTCTTAACTCTAGCGTACTCTTCATCAGAAGCCTCTTTTAAAGCAGCCTTCAAATCAGATACAGAAGTAGCTTTTCTCAACGGAACTCTTGTAGGAGGAACTTTGTTGTTATAATCATTTGCTTCGATGATAGCTAAACTGCCATAACACTCACGAATGAGAGCAGACCAGATTGAAGTCCAATAAACATAACTAGGTGTTCTCTCTACGCCAACAACTCTACCATTGATAAGAATGATAGCTCCGACTTGCTTATCAACTGGCTCGAACTCTGCTACAAATCGATCAAGCTGTTCCTTAAACGAGTTAAGGAAGTACTCAAGGTGAGCAGCACCAGAACTGCTTTTAACGCCAGCCCTTTTGTTTAAGGCACTAATGTCTCCCCAAAGTCTATCATAGCCTCTGGTGTTACGAACCTTATAAGCCTTTTCTCTAAGAGGGAAAGGCAAAATCATCATGTTATGTTCTCCACTTGCAACATAACCTCCCTGGTTTTGCTGAATACACATCGCATTCGTAAAAGATCCAGTTTGTTTACCTTTCACAATACCTACATGAGGTAATGCATGGTCTTGGGCAGACTGCTTAACAACGTAGCCAGCTTGTGGAGGAACGATCATTGTTTCTTTCTTTTCGTTTTTGAAAACAAGCGTACCATATCCGCTTGTAGAAACTTTAGCAGACTGATTCGGAGATACAAAACTATCATCAGAGATATCACTGATAAGAGGTATAACTTGCATAACTCCAACACTTTGTATTTTTCCTGGCGTACAACCTTTAAGGATTTCAGCCAACTTCATTTTTGATTTTTCTTTTGCCATTTTTCTATTCCTTACTTAGCGACTAAACGATTTGTGATGATATCAAGCAATCCAGCGATTCCTTGTTCCAACTCACCTTGACTAATAGCCGCACGGATCATTGACAATCCAATGCCCTCTGGCTTAGACACAGGTAGAGGCTCAATGCTATCTGACAAAGATCTCAAGCCAGCCGTTTCAGCAGACATAACTGGTGAGATTTGGAAGATAGGAGTGTCTATGTCCATATCTCTCAATGCGTTAATAACTTCATTAACTCTGCCAGCAGGAGCATTCTCGTAACCGTCTGAAATCATATAAACAGCATCAGGATTGGTTTCTACAACCTCTAGCAATGCGTCTGCAAGAGAAGTACTGCCAGAAGTCTCTATCATGCCATACTTATCAAACGATCCATTCGTAGCTACAACCGTAGCCTTCTCAGCAGAAGCTGCTAGAACATCCTTCATAGATAATGCTATGGAAATCGGTCTATGTTTTTGCGTATCAGAACCGAACATAGACAAAGAACTATCTACAACTACGCCAACATGATAGTGTTTCATTGGAAAGGTAAGACTTATTCTCTTAGCCTTCTCGTCTAATGCTTTACGTATTTCTTTTGAACCGCCCTCTTCTTGAGCGTATACATATAGTTTCACCATATCTTGTTTGGTTGGATCGAATTCAAGCTCAACACCAGCCTTCTTCGCTGATCTCTGTTTAGCCATCTTCTGTCCTTGAGACATAACGCTTTTAGCTTTTTCGATAACTTTGGCAGCAGGGATGCTTGAGTGGAATCTACTACGAATACCCTCAAGAACTTCTGGTGGTAAACCAACTCCCTTATCAAAGTCTTTCCTTGCAGCATAAAACGCGGAAATCAAATCTACTTTCCATGTCTTCTTTTTACCGCCAAGAATGAAACAGATACATTCCCTAGCTACAGAATTATTGTCAGCGTACTTGTCAATTGACTTCTTGACAAAGCTCTTCTCTTTCTCGGTCCATTTGCTAGGAGCCTTCTCTAAAACGCTTCTTAAAGCACTAGACTTTTTCTGACCGAGAGCATGGACAAGAGCGGTCTTCATCTTGTCTTTATATTTGATAGACCAGAATGAAAGGTTCTTACTTCCTATGATCGTATTGAATATCATCTTTCTGCTACGACTATTGTTAATCTTCTGATCCTTAATAACAACAAACATTCTAAGCAAATTGGTGATAGGAAGTTGAGACGTAAGATCTCTGATAACTTCATTCTCTTGATCTGCACTTAAGAAACATTGGTTCAAATCCCAAGGATAAGGCTCTGAGATAAGGCGTAGAATGCCCTTCTGCATGCTTATATTGGTTACGCCAGGCAACAGTAGCATTGAAGCGTAAAGTCCTCTGTTAACGCCATATACAGCGTCATGGATAGCCGCTAAAGCTGTATCTTGATCTTTCTTCTTGTTATAGAAGGTGGACCTATCTGTGGCTGTAGTCATAGAGTCTATGAAACTGACAATTGCAGTTTGAACTTGCTTCTTATTTTTAGTGACAGAAACCTTGCCGTTCTTATAAACAGCGAGAGGTTTTACCTTTTCTACTTTCTTTGTTGCTGTAGCCATAATTTTCTCCATTTTCAATATCAATTACATTATACATATTCTAGAGTCACAAAATGAATTATTTGTCTTTTTCCAAAACTTCAGAGAAGACACGAATCTCGCCAACGGTCCTTTTTCTTTCTCTTCGACATCAACCACAGTTTCTGGATCTATGATGATATGAACAAATGCTCCACAATTCATTTCGGTTTCTATTTTTTCATTCTTTCGAACTATTTTTTGAAAGAATTTATCGATGAACTTGTAAGAATTATCGTCTGACGGTTCCATACTATATTCTTTATAGCATAACGGGACAACCTTACCTAACAAAGTTTCAACAGAAGGTAAGAATCTTATTTTGCCGGATTGTTAGCTTGCCAATCCTTATAAACTTTTTTGACAATAGACTCAAAATAATCATGTGGAATTAACGCTTCTTTATTGACTGTATATTTATATCCAGTTTTATCTCTGAGATTTGCTTCTAACGTAGATATAACTTTATGTATGGTCGTTTTAAACGGTTTACCACTATCATCAAAAAGATTGATATAGCAATGACAAGCTGCAACAATTTCACTTTTGTGTTTTGACATATTCCAAAGATAAACAGTCAGTTCTCGCTTATTGTCATGCTTAATCTCTAACTTTATAGAAGGCTGTACATCAGGAAAACACGAGAAAATATATCCCTCCATTTTTGCATCATGACTCCTGCCGATTCAGGAGTCAGAAAACTATCTTTCTTCTTCATAATATCTCCGACAATCTTTTATTCTCCCCACAACTCAAACTGGTATCCATCTTCTGTTTCTCTAACCAAAACTGCTTCAGACTTAATAAACTCTTCGGTTTTAAGGTTTAAAACATTTACTCTATAAACTTTGTAGTCTTTTTCCTCAACAATTAGTCCCATCTTAAAATGACAACCAGCAGGGACTCCATCCATAAAACCTCGCATATGTTCTTCAAGAGTGAAGTCTCTCCAAGTAATCTTCTTTTTCTTGACTTTCTTTTTAACTTTTTTAGGTGTTTCTTTCGTCGCTGTCATAATGTCTATCCTTTATTGTTTTCTTCAAGAATTTTTAAACTGATTTCAAGAGCAAGATAAGAGTCAACGACATTTTGAGCAGTCGTTGCTCCGTACTTCTCTTCTATCTCACTTTTCCTCAACAACAACGCATCAAACAAATCTTGGGCTTTATCAAAATACTTTTGTGCGTAATCAGGTTTGGTTGTCATAAAATCTTGGACATTATTTATTCTATCTGCGATTTTGATTATGAGAGCATCAATGCTAGAAGAACGAAACGTCTTCATGTATTCTTTTTTCGCGTCTTTATCGCCTTCATACGTTAGTTCTTGAACTACTTTAGCAGCCTCTTCGCCTATGACACCATCAAGTTCATAATATGTCAAATTAGTATTTTCCAAAGCGTCATGTAGCATCGAAGCAGACAGAGTTACATCTGTGCCCGCTCCCCAAGACCAAACAGACCTCATAACTTGGAAAGGATGGATTATGTAAGGGAGAGACATCCCATTAATCTGTCCTTTTCTATTTTCAGGTCTATGCCATTTTACAGCTAAATCTATTGCGTCTTTTAACATCGTCTCCTCCTCAGTTACTACAAACATAAATATCAGTCGGACCATCCTCGTGAATATGTATGTTCTTGAAATACGGCATAAGCAAACTCATAAATTCTTCAGGACTTATCCAATCAAACTCTTGATGATCAGGTATGCATCCTTCACAAAATTGTCCATGATGAACGACTCCATCAACCAGTTGAGAAACTTCTGCGTAATAAACGCCATCAATTTCATACTCTTTAACTGCAATATCTTCTGATGGTTTTGTATTGAACGTGTTGAAAACAAACTTTCCATTAGGATTTAAAGCTCTACTTACTAACTCAGCACTCGTTTGTTTGATGTCGTCTTTTTCTAACAACCAATAATTAATTGCTTGTTGACAAAAAATGCAATCAAATTTACTATCAGCAAGACCTTCTGTATCATAAAAGAATTCTCTGGCACCATACTTCTCGAATCGCATAGGACCACGTTCGATTACAGATGCTTCCTGCAAGAAGTCTTGTAATGCGAACCTACAAGATAGTTTGGATTCTGTCTTATCTATAGCGAATGCTCTACTCGCACCGCGATCAATAGCTTCTTCGGATGCTCGTCCAGTTCCGCAACATAGATCAAGAAAAGAATCGCCAGCCTTGAAACCAGCCAAATCTAACATTTGACCAGGTCCACGCTTCAAAAATCTCTTGTACAACTTATTATATGTATCACAATCAATCATATCATCTCCTTAAATAATTTAAAAACTCCGTGATCCTTAATCTCGAAATTACCCATGAGAGCCTTTAAAGGTCTAAGCGAATCTCTTACTATCCCAGGTGGGCATAAGTTTAAAACCATTAAGCATGTCTTCTCTACTAGCATTTTCAAGAGTTTTCCACATTTCATCAGAAATGCCTGGAAAATCTGGCTCATCTTCTACCGCTTTAAGAACAATATACAGATTTTCGGATGTTATTTTTCTCATATCCATATTCCTAATGCTTCGATTTCTTCTTTTGTAAGTTTTTTGAGAACAGCCTCTTTTAGTTTGTCTTTTTCGTTTCTAGCAAATACTCTAAAAAAGAAAATAAACCTTGTTTCAAGATTTACTCAGGGGACAAATAAATCTCATGTTATTCGTCAATGATTTTTTGAAGTTTTATAACATCAATGATTTCGATGGGATGACCATTCTTCTTTAAATCTTCAGCTTTTTGCAATTTACTACCCGGAGAATCTCCTACTATTACATAATCAACTTTTTTGGACACAGAAGACTTAATAGTTCCACCATGCTCCTCGACAAGACCTATCCAAATTGCCTTACCAGTCTTTTGTGCACCAGTAAAACAGAAGTTCTTCCCAGACAACTTGCCATTCTTAGGAACCTCTACCTCAACATGCATTAACAACTCGTCAATATCATCTGCATTCTCTGACATGTATTCATCAACAGCCAAAGCAGTGACGCTACCAATATCTTCGACTTGTTCAAGATCTACAATCGTAGCAGAACGAATTTTATCTAGACTACCAAGATGCTCTGCTAAAGCTCTACCAGTTCCTTTGCCAGCACCTGGGATGCCCAAAGAGGCAAAGAATTTAGCAAGAGGAATTTTCTTTAATTTCCTTCTAGCTTTATCAATTTTAGCTAGAAGTTTATCATTGTCTTTTGTTTTGTCTGGATTCGGGACCATATGAATAGCAGCAATAATCAAAATAGCAGTTCTATATGTGAAGTCAGCATCAGTAAGATCTTCAACCTCTAGTCCATAGAAATCTGCTGGGCATCTAACCAATCCAAAAGATACAATCTGTTCAGTTTTGCTCGGTCCTATTCCTTTAACTCCAAAAGTAGTTAAGTAGTGAAGAAGAGTCCCAACATTTCGAGCAGCACATTTATCATTGTCGCAAACTAAATCTGTCCCAGTCTTTCCGATCTGAAAACCAAGAGTACTATTGCAAGAAGGACATCTACTAGGATATTCTATCTTACTTGCCGCTTTCTCAACTTTAATGACTTTTGGTATGATCTTTCCGCTTTTGATAATACGCACTTTAGCTCCAATACCGATACCATCAGATTTGACAATACCAACATTATGTGCAGTACAATTCTCTACATTAGTCCCAGCAAGTTGAACTCCCTCAAACTCCAAAATAGGCGTTACTCTACCTGTTCTGCCAGTCTGCCAACGAATACTCTCAACAGTAACAACCGCAGATTTCTCTTTGAACTTCCAAGCAAGTTTACCTCTAGGATTGCCGGTAACAGAACTTCCATGAGTACCCAACTGTTCTCCATCTTCAATATTGTTGACAGAAAGTACGATTCCATCGACTTCAAAATCAAGCGTAGTTACCGCGTTTTCCATTTCTGCAAGATTGTCATAATGGAAAGGCTTGAGAAGTACAAACGGAATATCGAGTTCATTCCTACACCATTCAGACCTTTCAATTTCAGTCTTGTATGGAGGATTATCATGGTTATCAATTGCATAAGCTGTGAATTGGAGCTTACGTTTCTTAGTTATTGTAGGATCGTCAAATTGTCTGATCGCACCAGCAGCATAGTTTCTTGGATTTGCTGGCGGCTTTTTGCCCGTCCAATTATACTTGTTTTTCTTTCCGTCTCTCTTGATGTCTGCAACAATCTTATCAAAAACTGAGATTTTACAAGTGACTTCGCCGCGAATACGACAAGTGACAGGAAGCGGTAGAGTTGTATGAACGCCATCAATATATTGAGCGTTTTCTGTTACAAGTTCTGCATTAACTCCATCGTTAGGTCTAAGCCCAGCAGCAACTAACTTGCCTTTTTCGTAATAAAGAGCTAAAGCGACTCCATCATGTTTAAACGAAGTGACAAATAAAGGATCTTTAGCCTTCTTGGGATCATACTTCAACTCATCGCAACAATCTTTAAGCCATTTCTTCAAAATCTCATCTTTTTCATCAAGCGTTCCATTCGCTTTAGAAATACTCGTCATTGGAGGATCATGCGCGATTTTATTGTTAGTAGTTTGGAATTGAGCAGCAGTTACATTATCGAAAACTTTAGACTTGGGATGGAGCTTAGCCAATAAAGCTCTCATAAGGTCATAGACGTTATCTGGAACATCTTTATCGTTCAAAGGGTTGATGCAATCTTGCCCTAAACCAAACAAATCATCCAAAACAGGGATGATCTGCTCTAATTCCAATATGCTGTAACCCTCTACTTCAGCGAACGTTGTATATAATTCTGCGTCATAATCTTGTCTACTCATTCGGTAGTCCTTTCGCTTCTATTGCGTTTCTTCAGAAAATCGGGAAATATCCTAACTTATGATTTGTTAAACATTTTTTTGTACCAAGGCTTTACTTCTTTAATGACTTCAAATTTGAAGCATCTGATCTTGCCTCCGTCATGAATTATAGCCCCAATATCTTCAATATTGATTTTGACTTTCAATAATTTACCATGCTTGTAATATTTCAATGCTCTTTTTTTAGTCCAAGCACTCAAACCAAAAGAATTCTCATAAGACTACCTTTAGAATAACATGCTTACTCCACATCTTACAAAAAAGAATGCAGCAGCAACAAAAATAGCGACACAAACAAACGCACATATTGCGGCGGGACCAGATTCAAGCATATTAGAGATCCTCCACCATCATATTTTTCCACTGAGTGAATCTGCGTTCATCCCTCTGCTGTTCCAACTCAGTCTTCTCTACTTTACTAGATAAACCTCTTTCTACCAACCATTTATCAAAACCAGAACAACCGCTCTGTGTCAGTAGAATACATACTAAAAACGTAGCTATAATATATTTAATCATAAAATTTCCTTTCTAGGTTGAAATTATTATACCATAAACTGAATCACAATGTAGGAATTATTTTTTTAATTAAAAGTTTAACCGAACGGTTCAATTCTCCTAAAGTTCCATTGTTAGAAATGAGATGGTCAATCTCGATTTGGTCTATCCCCTCAACTGAATTTTTGCTGTCAGCTATCGTTATATCGTTTCTATTCGGTAATCTCTCCGCTATGATATTATCATCAGTCCCAATCCTTACAAAGATAAAACCGCTCTCTTTAAGATACTTATAAGAATTGTTTCTGCAATCAGAATTAAGACATATAACTCTCCCCTGGTAAGCATATACAATACTATCTACTTTTTCAATATACTTTGGTCCAAGTTCTTTTTCAAACTTTGCGGCTAGATACTGTAAAAGTTCACCATCTTGAGATCGGCTCTCAATGTCCATTATCTCATAGATTCTTCTCTGCATCGTGTGCAAAGGCTTTGCTATATTACATTCCCAAACCCAATATGAAGTACCTTCATATTCGAGATAAGCTTTAGCAAGTTTAGAAGCAGAACTTTTGCCGGAACCCGAAGGTCCAATAAACGCTATTTTAATCGGTTTCGGTTTCGGTTTCGTATAATTCATTAGTCCATCCCTTGTATATCTTACCATCTGCTCTCATCACCGGGTTAATTGCTTCGCAAGCACAACTTCTAGTTTCTATTTCTACTTGCATCTTCTTAGAACGGAAAATTATATTACCTTGTTCATTTGTCGTATAATCGCTAATGCATAAGTCATCAAAAATCTTTTGAGAAGACACGAATCTCTTTTGTACATCAGTAGGATATTCATAGTCAAACATCTGTCGTACAACTACAGCTTTAGCTCCTACAACATCATTAGCCCAACTAAAGTATCTCCTTAACTCTCTAGCATCACTTATACCGCCTTTCATTAGGACTACTGACATTTTGATGGGAGTAAACAGGTGTTGCATATCAAGCATTCTATATCTTACGCCCATCAATTTGAAATTCTTCTTTTCATCATAATGCATTCTTGACAAACATAGGTATAAAAGTTTTCTTAGTCTTGCTCCCCTTTGTATGACAAAAGATCCGTTTGTATAAACTTGAGTTGGAGCCTTGTCTATACAAGAGCTAATAATTTCAGCTATTCTCTTATGCATAAACGGTTCCCCTCCACCAGTGATCTCTATTTTGTCTAAATCTAGATCTTTGATTTTTTCGAGATGTTTGACATCAAGTCTATTTCCAAACCCCGTTTCTTTTTTCAATTTGGTAATACAACATGGACAAATCGCGTTACATTCGTTCTCTACTGGTACGATATACAATTTCATATTTTTTCCTTAAATATCTAAATGAATCTTACTGGGTTGAGCAGCATTGTTAGAATTATATTTACCATTATACAACTTTATGTCTCCCACACTTTCAAACCAAAACATTTGTCCGATTCTCATATGAGGATAAATTATAGTCGGAAGCTTAGCTGTCATTTCAAGCGTTATATGACCATAAAAACCTTGATCTACTAAACCAGCACAAGCATGATTCTTGATAAACAGTCTTCCGACTGAACTCTTGCCAGTACACAAACTAGCAAAATGATCAGAACCAAACTGCTCAACAGTAGAACCTAAATAAGCATGTTCTACTTCCATCATATATCCATCTTCTGGAATAATGATCTCTTCATATTTCATCGGCAATTTAGGGTCTATGCAAGGAGTAAACTTATGCACCGAATTAGGTAGCAGTCTACGAAGAAGCGGAGCAAGACGATAGTCATAACTATTAGGATTAACTTGTTCTTCGCTAAAAGGATCGATCCTTATTCGTCCATCAGCGACTTCCAACTCAACTTGTTTCCCTGTCAACCAAGCCATGTTTAAACTCCATATACTTTGTCAATTATTATCACTGATCATCTTACAAATATCCACAAAATATTTCTGATCAAAATCGGATTTCATTCTGTTTATATTCTTATGAACCCATTGAACGTTTCCTTTAATGTATCCTTTAGAACTATCAATTCTGTCAAGAGAAGCTGTTATCTCTTTTTTTTCATCTCCGGGTTTATTACCTATGACTATAGATAGTTTACTTAGAGCACATTTCTTGTTTTGCTTTATATATAGATCATATAAATATTTTTTAGACACATCATATTCATGATTTCTTTGCCTAGCGGTTCGTTTTATCCTAGATACAGTTTTACCACTCATTTCTGCAAAACCCTTATATTTTAAAAGAGCATTCTTTTTTATAACACATTTTTTACACATCAATTTCAAACCATTAGTTAATTTATAAGAACTAACATCTTCTTCATTTCCGCAATCGCATAAACATTTCCACCAAAAACAGTGATCATAACCTTTACCTATCTTTTCAATAACTTTAAGTTTGCCAAACCTTTTCCCTTTCAACTTTTTTTTATTACTATTCGTTCTAATTTCTATGTTGTGTTTATGCAAATATTTTAAAACCGTTTTTTGATCGGTATCCAATTCACATGCAATTTTTCTAGAACTTTTTTCTTTCTTTATATATTCGCTATATAGAAACTCTTTATTATTCAGCTTTTTTTTCAAATTTACATTATTCATACTTTACATTATACTTAACATTACAAAATCCTTCTTATTCTTTTGTGATACTGTCCCAAAAATCATCACTGATGGATGTAAGGGTTAACTCTAACCATCTTACATTGTTTGAGATCTTCTAGCTTATTACCTCCAGAATAAGATATACTACTTTGTAAATCTTCTTTTAGTTCCCTGAGTAAAAAATCCATATCTCCTTTATATTTGATAAGCATTTTCTTGCCTTCTATATTTTTTGAATAACCTTTATTTTTTTCAGAAGCACTACCATAATATTCTTTATATAATGTATCATTAATATCTATGATTTGACCAGCAGACTGATTAAACCCAGCAAAAAGAGATCCAGCCATAACGAAATCTGCTCCAGCACAAATAGCTTTCGCTATATCTCCATTTTCAACTATTCCTCCATCAGCTATTATAGGAATGTCTGTAATTGTAGAAGAACAAGCCATCAAGCATGAAACCATAGGTATACAAAAACCAGTTTTGTGTCTAGTAATGCAAACTTTTCCATTAGCAATACCGATTTTGATCGCTGATGCCCCCCATTTTTGTAAAGCCAAACAGGCTTTAGGAGTAGCTACATTCCCAGCAATTAAAAATGAAGATGGAAAATTTGTTTTGATATATTCAATCATTGACCTTACTCTATCATACCACGCATTTGCGATATCAATGGTTATATATTCTGGACAAATTTTTTCTTTTTTCAATTTCTTCAACGTATCATAGTCAGCACTATTAATTCCGATGCTGATAGAAACAAATAGATTTTTATCGATCATATCTTTGCAAAATTGTAAAGTATCTATATCAAAACGATGCATAACATAAAAAATATTGTTTTCTGCACAAAAAATACAAGTCTCTTGATCTACCACACTCTTCATATTAGAGGGACAAACCGGCAAAGAAAACTCTCTTTCTCCTAAAAACTTTGAAACATTACATATATCTCTGCTTGGAACAACACATTTATCTGGAACAAGACAAATGTCTTGATACCCAAAACCATATCCTATAATTTTAGAATCAAAATCAAATTTTATATCGTTTTCTATTCTCATTTAAATTTAGACATATCAATATCAATGCCTTTATCTCCTATAATACCATTTATATCCAACACATCAAGTTTACTTAAATCCAGTATCCCCAAATAGTCCCAACGCGAGTCTCCTTCATATCCATCATGACATTCGTAAATCCAAGACTCATAAGTCCAAAGAGTGGGGATTTCCATTGTTTTTGATAAAATCGGTCTTTTGTTCTTTTTAGCTTTTTTAATATAGTTCTTCAACAATGGTACAATATCTTTCACGAGATAGTATAGCCCATCTGTTTCATCTATATCTAAAATCTCTGCTACGCCAATATTCTCATGTTCGCATTCTAAACCACAAGAATAGTTATAATCAAAAGACAGATCTCCAGCAAAACTATTTATGTCAAAAACTAACATATTCTTCTTGATCTTAAAACTTCGAGTAAAAGATCGTTGTTCAAAATCAATAACATCGAGGCTATTATCATCAAGCTTGTTACCTAATAAGTCAGTACAAACACAATCATAAAAAGGATCGCCGCTAAGACTTGTTTTAATTTCTTCGCCTTCTTCATAAAAAGTAACATTAAGCCGCATGATACATTTTTCTCGGTGATAATCTCTTTCAGTTGAAAACATTATTATTTACTTCCTTTCTTGTGAGCGTCATATAGTCCGTCAGCTATTGAAAGTATCATACCAGAATCTTTCAATCCATCTACTAAATGTTTAGGGAGTTCATCGAAACCGTAATATGCTCCCGCCAATGACCCACATACAGCAGCAGTCGTATCGGTATCGTCTCCAAGATTGACTGCATCCAATACAGCAGACTCAAAATTCTCAGTCCTATGGAACGCCCACAAAGCCGCTTCGAGAGACTGTACTACATAGCCTGTTCCTTTGATTTCTGGTGGCTGTCTATGCTTGAAAGATCCGCTTTGAATTTCATCAATCAATGGAGACAATTTCAATATGTCACAATCTAAAATATCTTCTTTAGTTGCTCCGCTTGCAGCTTTCGCTATCATCAATCCCAACAATGCACATGCATCAAGACATTCTTCTGTCGCATGAGTTAGTCTCGAATGCTCTATACATACTCTAGGAACAAGTTTTAAATCATTACTATAAAAAAGTGGGACAGGAGCAAGTCTCATGATCGATCCATTGCCAGCATTATTCGGATTAGTTGAACCAGAAAACGGATCTCTAGTTGTCATAAATCTATCTAATGCTTGTCTTGTAGTTTGACCAATATCAAAACAGAATCCGGTGCTACTCATATAACCTTCTTTGTACCAACGACAGAATTTAGTCATTTGACTAAAAGGATCATGCTTTCTCATTGTTGTTAGACTTATAGCTGAACAGAGAGCCATAGATGTGTCATCTGTCCAATCCCCAGCTTCTAGTCCGAACGGTCCTCCTGCTCGGTAGTCTTCGATTGGCTCGAAGAATCCTGGTGGTTTAAACTCAATGGGAGCACCTAACGCATCTCCTATCGCCAATCCTATCAATGAACCTCTAAATTTATCTCTTGTTGTCATAATATTATTCCTTTTAATCTGCGAATAAATCAAAAACAGTTCGGTTCTTGAAATTCGTTATTATTAATTCGTTACCTACCTTCTTCGTTTTCGACTGGTTCTTTCCGCTAGACGTACCAGAATAGGACCATTGCTCTCCATAAAAATTGAAACCATTATACAAGCTCCTAATAAAACCTCCTTCATCGTCATCATAACTTATTACAAATCTATGATTGCATTCTTTAATCCTCTCTGCCAACTTTCTATGATCTGCGATAGTAAAATTATGTTTATATAGTTTTGAATTTTCATCTAATTCTGTGTTGACAAAATATGGAGGATCTAGATATATCAAAACATCATTACCGCGAGTACTCAACGACTTCTCGTAACTGTCAGATGTTATTTTTACGCCTTGCAAAATTGCTGATGCTTCATGAAGTTTGCCAGTTTTGACTATTGACCAACCTGGTGGATTAGAGAAATAGAGTCTTGATTCTTTTTCATAGTTAACTCTACCTCCCCAAACAGTTCTATTGACATAAAAATATCTAAGAGCTTGATCCATATCTTCATCATGAGCGAATTTATCGAAAATATCCCTCATTCTATGATTATAGACTTTTCTACCGTTAAAAACGTCTTCTGTGGACTCTTCTTCGAAATGAAGGGGAATCTCCCTACATTTGGAAATAAAGTCCTCTGGGCGGTCCCTGAGAGCCTTATATACGCTCATAAGATCAACGTCTAAGTCATTTATCCATCTTTTCTTGCTAGGCGAGACATGAAAGAAGATTCCTCCTCCACCAACAAAGGGAATCCTTACCTCTTCGTAAGAGTATGGGAAATATTTGAATATTCTTTCTCTTACGTTGGCTTTTGATTTTCCGCCTGGATATCTAAACACTCCGCTCATATCAACCTTTAAAATACTTACTCTTCTTTCCTCGTTTGTCTTTGTATGCTTCGTTAATCTCATTATACGCTGACCAAACATCACTATCATAGAATTTAGTAATAGCATCTAAGTGGGATGGGACAGTACTCAAATCAACAGGATAGAAGTGATTAGCATCAACACCTATATTAAACATATTCAATTGGTACTTCCATGCAGCATGCACATGACCTACGAGATTGAATCGATCTTGTTTCCCAGAAGTAGGATAGTGAGTAGCATAACAAGGTATATCTCCTACCTGAATATTTAGCCCTTCTCCATTTGGGATGACTCTATCAAAATATTTAGACAAAACTTCATCGCTCAACTCAATATCATGATTACCTCTGATAAGAGTTTTTTTACCATTGAACTTTGCGACTTGATCTATTTTATCAAGAGTTTTGTTACAACAAACATCTCCTACGAATATTACTTCATCATCTGGTTTGACAACGCTATTATGTAGTTTAATCAACTTCGCTATCATAACATAAGCAGAATCGAACGGTCTACCTAATATTTTCATGCGAGTGTCGCCAAGATGTCATCACCAGTCCGCAGTAATCCAAATTGAATTACGCGGACTTTTCTCCTCATTTTTTGCTTTAGTTGTCATTTAAAAACTCCTTACTTCCTTTATTCCTATAAATAATCATATAAGCACATCCTTTTGATATATTCATTTTATCCGAAATTTCTGTCACATTTAACCTTACTATAACTTAATTGTTTACCACAAGCTGGACATTCTATTTCACCAAACCATTCATCAGTCTCTTCTACTCTTTCTTCTATCGCAAGACGAGCTTCTAAAATGATATGATCTATCATTTTAACGGTATGTTCATCCATACCGACATCAATTCTAGTATGAGTTTCTACTTCAGGTTTTTCGTCTAAGAGTCGTTGGGCTTCTCTTAACTGTCGTTCAGCTTTATAGTCCATTATTCTTCCTTGATAAATAACTTTTTCCAATTCTTCTTGATTCTGTTTGTAGATTCCCAATCTTCCCAAGGTCGTATACTTATTGCTTTAGCATCCAACATAATACCTATATCCATAGATGTCATTCTTATTGCTGGGTCATTGGGAGAAAAGCCTTTATAGATTTTAGACTCGCCATATCCTAATACATACTCTAAACTAGCTGGAGGAAGTATAGCCCAAACTTCGACAGAAGGGACAACAATAAAAGCGTTGTATTTAACACATTCTTTTAAAGAGTGCGTCTTTATAGTCATCATTTTTCTAGGATTGCCATTTGATCTGTCATAAGCTTTTATCTCTATGAGTATTTCTTTGCCATCTACAATAAACTTTTTATCTGGCTTTGCGTTTACATCTTCTGCTTTCGTAATTATTTTTCCATCGTGTCCGCATCCGTAATTTTCATACGTTATTTTTTTACGAGATTGAAAGCACATCTCATTACAGATTATGTTTGCCCATATTTCTTCTTTCTTATCAGCTTCGGACATATAGCCTGCCCATTCTTCTTCCGAGCGATCATCTCGTGCGTGAGTTGTATCTCTTTTCGCCATTATTCTTTCTCTCTGCGAATATCTTTAGTCTCAAGATAGTTTCCCATTACGTCAAATACTTCCCAGAAATTACCTTTATACTCTTCGAAAGAGACATTTTGTCCGATCAACATCTCTTTGACTATCTCTCTTCTTTTCTCTGTCAGCATGCTTGAGAAAACGGGACCATAAACGATTCTCGTTATGCCAGATTGGATTAAAGCCCTAAAGCAATCGATGCATGGATAACCTGTTATAAATGCTGTAGCTCCTTCTAGTGAAACTTTAGCGTTATATATCGCGTTTCTTTCCGAGTGTTCCATCCAATCATACTTGAGGGGGGGTTCGAGTGGTACATTGTCATCTAAAGCTCCCCTCAACGGTCCATTATATCCAATGCTTAAAATTCTATTTCTTTTATCTACAATAATACATCCATGTTTCGTGCGAGGATCAATACTTCTTGTTGTTGCTACCATAGCTAACGCCATAAAATAATCGTCCCAACTAGGTCTTCCAAATCTATCTGCCATTTTTAACTCCTATTAACTTTTATCAAAAATTATAAAACTAAATTCATCTATTTCTACTTTTTTCGGTGGGACAGTTTCTATCCCAGATGTTTCCGTATAATCTTTCACACCTACTGTTGATGCAATTGATTTAACAGATTCAACCTTTGTCGCCGTACTGAGAGACGCTTCTGCGAGAGATTTAAAGGTTTCTCTTTCCATCGCCTCTGCCATCATATCTGTTATATATTTTTTCATTGATAAACTGAATCCTTCTGGTTCCATATTACTCCTCATCGAAAGAGATAAAACCGAACTGATCAATTTTTTTGATCTTGCCTTTACCTCTCCCTTCTATTCTCAAACTCCACAGTTTCACAATGTCAACAATCTCTTTTAACTCTTCGACATCTATTTTTTTTATCTCTGAACTCTTTAAGTACTGCTTCTAAAACTGAAATGACAACTTCTTTCTTTGTTTTAGGTTCAACCTTTTTTTTGGAAATTGCAGCCTCATCGACCTCAACCCAAGTCTGCTCTGCTGAATCCCACAATACTTTTTCTTAACTTTTTTCGGTACTTTTACTTCTTTAAGCCAATCGACGACTGTATCTCCGAAATCTTTTTCTCTTTAGCCATTCCCACGACTTTCATATCTTTAATTTTGTTATAAATATATTCTGATCTATCTATTTTTAAAGCATAAGAATCTATTTCGGTAATGCCATAACTAATTTTCCTTAAACGAAACAAATCCAAAAGGTCCATTAGGTTTAGGCTTTTCGACTTTTACAACTGACGATTTTTGATGCTCAAATATCTCGGCGTTTCTTTTTATCAAATTAGCCAATTCTGAATCTGTAAGTGACATAGCACTACATTCAGGCTGCCCCGGCATCTTAGAAGGTTTAGTCTTCGGCGGGGCGAGATAGTCATTAATCTCGTTCATCAATTGTTGCGAAGGTTGTATCGGCATTCCTAACTGGATACAATTCTCTGCGCTACTGACAGATTTACCATCTAAAATACAGATAATCTTGTATCCTTTTCTATACTTCGTATCCTTCTCAGTAATGATATTTTTGCATTTTCTATAATTTAAAAGAGTAACATCGTGAGTATGACATGTAACATTTGTGAACGAGCGTTTAGGCCAAAATTGAGAGTCATTACCACCCAAAGAACAATCCCCCCAAAACGCATATTCAGTTTTAGGGTCTTCGCTCAAAATACGTGCGACAATTTGATACGCTACCGTTAAAGTCTGCTCTCTTTTGAAATCACAGAATATTCTCAAATAAGAGTACTTCTTGAAGACTCTAGCAGCATCAGCAATAATATCGAAATCAGACATCTTCTTCATCCTTTAAATCAATGTGGTCAAAGGAAGGCATAGAGTCTATGAAGAGCTTCTCTTCACGGTCCTGCTTCCTTTTGCTGACCGCTTTTTGCAAATTCTCCTCTCTCTTCTTGTTCTTGTTTCCTCTCTTGTCTATTTCAGTACCAAGAGAGCTTAAAGCGTCTGAGAGAAGGGACTTATTCTTTTTTTTCTTCTTTTTAGACATGTATATACTATATCATATAGTACATTCACTTTTAACGATCTCATAAATTTTATCAAGATCAGTAGAACCTACGACATGAAAATCTCCTATTTCCTTACTTAAAAATATCATCAGTTCAGCCCCGATCTCATCAGACTGAGCCTTCGTTTGAAATCTAGCTATTTCATCATATTCTATATCGCTATTATCTAAGAAGATATGCAGAGATGGATACTCTTCTTCAAACGCTTTAAAGATACCCAAGATGTGATCTCTGACCTTACATTCTAATCTCATTCCATAATACCCAGTCAAAAGTAAAGGAGACGGACTAACAATATAATCAAACCCAGACTCTAGTGCAGTATGCTCAAGCTGCAACTGCTTGCCAGATAAATAGACTTGATCCCAAGCTTTAGGAACTCTATCTATATACGTCCATTGCTTGACATACTCATTTACGAACTCTACGTTATATCCGTCAATCTTCATTTTGGAAAAGACATGAGAAGCGGCTGTGTCTTTGCCGGAACAAGGTGGTCCATAAAAATTGATACGTCTTATCTTACTCATTTTAATAATCCAAATCTATCAGCCCATTCAAGGAAAACTCTCTCCGCATCTTGAGGAGTTGATAACGGAATTATTATATCATCATATGGATCTTCTGGAAGATTCCAATTATCAGGTTCAGGTGACATTATACTCTTCTTCTCTGTCGCCAAAATCTTTACGTCTGACAACATGACATCATCCCATTCTTTTTTATCCTTGTGCCTATCTAACCCAAACTTAGCAAGAATCGCATCTAACAAGACTTTTTCTAATCTGGCATATTCTGGCATCATCCATTTAATAGGTTTAGGCATATCTGTCATATAAGCTTCAGCAGCATCATGCAAAAGAGCAAACTTGCCTCTCAAATCTTTTTGGGTTAACACATTTTTACCTTGATATCCATCAAGCTTGTAAACATAATTCACCATTCTAACAGAATGTTCCGCTACGGAATAAAACGAATTACAATGACCGCTAAAACGACAAGTCAAACTCAACGCATGAGCAATGTCTCTTATATCTATATCTTCTGGTTTGGGATCGTCAATATAAAACTTCTTACCTGTATACGTCTGCATCCAAAAATCACTTTTATTTGTCATTTTAAAACTCCTCTTCACTTACTAAATACCATTTTATGTACGGTTTAGGTGCGTCATCTGTTATATAATTAACTATATATATGTTATCATTAGGGAGTTGAACCCATCCAGTATAACCTCCATCAGATTTTCTATTGCTATCATGATCTAATGGAAGTATAATACTACGAGAGCAATAAGGCTGCTTCCATAAAGACCTTTCTTTAATCAAACATGCAAATGTATTTTTAGCCCAATAATCAGCATGCATAGAAAATGACTGCTCTCTGTATGTGGCAAAATATTCACCTGATTTAAGTTTACCTAAAACAGGTCTATGACATCCAAAAAACTTAGTTTCTTCTGCTACAGTCCAACTTTGACCTTTATCGCTAGAAAAACTGATATAAGCAGGGAGACCCTTCCCAGAATTTTCCCTCATGATACATACAAGCCTTCCATCATCTATCTTGCATATAGAACCTTCACATAAATTCAATCCTTCTATGTTAGCGATTTCATAATAACTCCATGAAGACTTGATATTATTGGTTTTCCATACGCTCTGTACTAGTCTTCCATCATCTTTTGTAGTCTTGCCAGGTTTATATCTGTGAACGCCTATAAAGAAATGATCGTCCGACATAAACATTCTATCAGGAACAATACCATTTATATTTGTTTTAAATGGGTCACTCCAATTTACTCCGTCTTTTGTAGACATGACCCAAATAGAGATAGCTTTTGGATTATTCTCTGACTTGACAAAACTATCTTCTAAGCGTTTTACTTTATCGCAAACTAACCACATCTTGTTTCCGATTACGCTCAGTCTTGGACAGTTCCATCTTTCTTTATCGCTTCTCAACAAGATAGTCGGAGCAGAATATCTGCTTCCATTAGCAGAAGATACAATATTTATCTTTGTATTCTTGTAAGATTTGTGATCCTTTGATTCACGATATACAACGTAAAACTTTCCCTTGAAAAAAGCAACGTCTGGATGACCTTGCCATACCTTATCGTTTTTAGTTACTGTTCCTGTTAACATTAGTCTATATTAAAGTCCTGTGACGAGCCGCACTGAGGACAAACGGGGTTGGGATCTCCCCTAAATTCAGCCTCAGTGTACCAAGTCATGTTTAAAATTTTATTCTTTATCCTATCCAATTCCCAAACCAGCATCTCTTTAAAGTCGATATGTGCAGTCCTATTGACAAGTTCGTGCGGGACGCCAAGATCTTCTGCTAAATTAGCATCTAGCTTTATTTTTTCTCCCTTTAAACCTTTATTTAGAATATTTCTAAGATCTTCGATTTGGGTTTTATAAAATGGATTCCAACCATCCTCAGACCAGAAATCGTCTTGTTCCCACCCGCAATTATCACATCGCAAATAAGCCATTATTAACTCCTATTATAAATACTATTAACTAAAACTATTATAACAAGAAACCAAGTCACTATTTGATTTCATCTATGTTATATAAATATTTGTCAGGAAGGTATGAAGGAATATTGATCCCCATTTCTTCATCTTTTAATCCTACAAGTACGGCACTATGAGTTGTTACAAAAATCTGCTTGTTTTTAAAGATTTCCATTATCTTTTTAACCATTCTAGCATGTCTAGTAAAATATATCTCTTTACATAGATTGTCTATCAATATGATATCTATACCCTCCATGTATATGGGATTACATAAATCTCGCAATAGCGTAGCTATCTTTCGCTCTCCACCTGAGAAACTCTTGAAATGAACTTTTGTTATATTCCCTTTTATGTCTTTTTTCTCTACAATAAAATCAGTGTAGAAATCTTGTCCAGCGTCTTCTAGATCGGGAAGCCCTGATCCCATATAACACTTAAGACCATAAACCAATTCAGCTAACTCAAGGAAACGATCTTTCATTTCTGCATGGAGTTGGAATTTATATGAATTAAGAGGACTGTCAGCATCTATAAAATAATGAAAAGCCATTCTATCTTTTCTTGGCAATTCATTCTTTTGAACACCTTTTGTGTTAATCACAACCTCTTTATCGCCATCATCAGTTTTAAAAACGCCAGTCATTTCCATTATTTTATCTGCGGGGATTTCGGCAGTTGGATCAAAATAAGATGGATCATAATCAGAACTATAAGTACATTTTCTAAAAAGTAGACTTGTATCATAATTAGTATATCTGTAGACGTTACATATCGTTTCTATAGCTTGGAGTAACGTTGACTTGCCGCATCCGTTAGGCCCGCAAAAACAAGCTAACGGTTTTATTTTTTTTCCAAGTATGTTTAACCCAGGAAATTTACTCTCTGTGAAATCAAATTCATGTTCTTTGTAGCCACAATAATTCTTCAAATATATCTTTTTAAGTTTTACCATAAATATTTATCGGCGAAAGAAAAAAGACTCTTTAATCGATACATACTTGTGGCTAAACTAATTAACAAGAAGATATACAAGAAGGCAGAAGGCAAATGTAGAATTTGTGGAGAGACGGACTATGAGATATTAGACGTTCACAGAGCGATAGTTCCAGGCAAAGACGGAGGAAAATATACAAAAGGCAACTCGATATGCTGTTGCTCTAACTGTCATAGAAAGATTCATGCTGATAAGATACAAATATTAGGTTGGCATACTTCTACTAAGGGAAAAGTACTGCATATTATCAGAGAAAACGGTGAAGAAGACTTCGTTTAAAACTCACATAGCAAATCATTATTCTCAAGAGCCTTTTGAAACGATCTGAGACATTCGATAGCATCTAGAACCGCTTGAATCTGTTCTGCATCATCTAGAACCTCATCAGGCGTAGCATACTTGTTATGGAGAGAATCTAAATAGTTACGACTCGATCCTTGTGGTAAAGCATTCTTTTTAAGTTTCCAATCCATCATACCTCCCTTTAAGCATACTTACGTTGTGCGTACCAATTAGAAGCTACCTGTTGAAATGGTTGTACAGGTTGTTGTGATGATAGAACCGCTTCTACTTCTTGATTAAACTGTTTTTGATGTTGCGGAGATATAGTTGTATCGATTATAACACTTTCTATAAGATATCTAATAAAATTATTCGCTATATCTAAACGCTCATTAATATTAGTAGTAAAATTTGATTTACGAATCATATCAACTACGCCGCCATTTATCGCATCCTTTTTCTGAACCCTATTGTACATTTCCATATCATAACTATTGTTAAATACCATATATTTAACATTAACTGGGTTCTGAGAAGTGATTCTATGTATTCTATATTCAGCTTGCAAGTTATTTGATGGATTCCAATCCATATCATTGAATATGCAAATTGAAGCAACATCGAAGTTGAGTCCTACCATGCCTAGCTGCATCGTATATACAACTGCTCTAAAACGACAAGGCTTAGAAGACATAGGATCGCAAGGCTTCTTAAACTCACGAGCGATTTTACTTCTCATCGCATCTTTAGTCTTTCCGCTTACAACACCTGACGTACCTTCTCCATATATCTCATTTAAACCGTTGGAGATTTCAGTAGCTACGTCTGGATGCTTTGTTACAATAAACACCTTACTCGCAGGATCAGACAGCACAGATCCAGCTTCTTTTATGGTAGCAGGAACCTTCTTGTGAGCCAACGTCTTTAACAGCGAATTATGCCAGTTCGTATTAGAATCAGGCATAACGACATCGTTAGGAGGTTCAAGCTCTATTACATGTCTATCTTTAGGTGGCATATCAGGTCTGATATCTTCTTTATTACGTCTAAGGTACGTAGATGAGAACATCTCTAGAATGAGAAGTTTTCTCTCATCATCTAAAGTTTTGACCCATGCTAAAATCTTATCTGCTTTTTCTTTCCATAACTTTGCAGTTCTATCCTCGATCTGTTCTTCCGTCGATTGCTCCCTCCAATGCTTAGGAATACTAACAGTTTTTGCTAGGTCTGCTCCTCCAAGGAACTGTTTTGCGAATCCGTTATTATTGAAAGTAGGAGTAGCCTGTCGTGGACCCTTATTATTATATAAAATTGGATGCCTCAACAGCGTCAATTGAGAGAAGATATCTTGAGGATTGTTGTCTGATGGTGTTCCTGTCAGACCTATTCTGTGAGGAATGTCATGTGCGTTTATGGCTTCTGCCATTTTCTTAAAAGTATCACTCGTAGGTTTTTTAATTGTTTGAATTTCATCAACAATCAAAGATGAAAACAAATTTGCTTTTGAAGCATCGTTTATCTTTCGACTGAATTTTTGCTTTTCTGCCCCTTTACCTCCAAATGCAGACATAGGAACAATAACCCAAATAACTTCTGGATTAGTTATTGCTGCCGTTAACTCCTCTGGTTTACTACATACTGCTATTTGATCAGCACGATGTCCACAGAATTGACCAGGAGCTTTTGCTATCGGTTGCTTATTGTCGTCAATGTCTAACCAGTTCTCACGAACTAGCATACCAGGCGTAATTACAAGTGTCTTCTGACCATCATTCCTAACCATATCAGCACCAATTACGGCTTGTACAGTGTTATGACATAAAATGTCTTCCGCTATATAATTGTGAGTATCATCAACACATAAATCATATATATATCCGTCATAATCAACTTCCTCTATCGATACGATTTTGTCATATAACAAATCATTGTCTTTTATTTCATTTAGCTCCTTTAAAACAGTACTGACACATTTGGATGGCAACGAAGCATATGCGTTTAAAGTAGATGTTGTCCATTTGCTTTTTTTTGCTTCAGCAACTTCTTTTTGTTTTCTACCAGAACTTATCTTATTAACATTTTCAATAATTTCTAGCATTTTAACAGTAGAAGCCATCCTTTGTCCTGTCAAATACTTTTGGTTAGATATCCCTAAATGTCTATATGGGATATCATAAGATGTTATCTTAGACAGTAAATGGTGAACTGGTTTACATCCCCTATTAACATTATTAGTTTTAGTATAAGTCAATCTAACATCTTGTTTTCTTTTATAAGAAAATCCTATTTCATCTAAAAATGTCGAAACTCCATCACCAACAATTGTCAAAAAATAATACTCTTTTTTAGCCATATCACTATTAGTGGCTCTTTTATATCTTGAAGCAAAAGTATGAGGAATACCGAATCTGGATAATAATGACGCTACTTGCATCATCAAGACGCGACTGGCAGAACACGTTCCTATACTCTTTTTACCTTTATCTATCCATCCCTCTGCATCAAAAAAAGCTCTTAAAAATACTTTAACGCAACTATCATCAGATTGCATAACAGTATCAGGAATTCTTTTTCCTGCTGATCTTTGTCCCCATCTATATCCATTTGACTCAAGAAATCTTCTATATTTGATGGAACAAGCTCGTATATATTTATGATCAACAATTTTAGCCGTACTAAATCCAAGAGAATCGTAAAGATATTTTATACGTGACAAAACGTCATCATTCCATTGGTGAATACAAAATTGACCGCTTGTATCGGTCTCATACCCCTCGGCTATTTGCCATCCAAGCAACTCCGCCAAATTTGGATCACAAACAATATTTTTATTTATTATATTAACTCTTTTGGACGGGACGCATATGGTATCACCAACATTAATATCATTAGTCCACCCATCAATTTTTAGGAATTTGTGAGCCTTAGTCGCTTTAACGACTCTTCCTTCAAGGGTTGTTATTTTTCGTAGTTTACCAACATATCTTTGCCTGTAAAACTGAGAAACTGGCAACGAAACTATCTTGTTCTTATTTACGGAATTAATATGTGCCGTTTGTACAGGAATAGACCAAATTTCTTTATCAACAGATGAAACATTAGTGAATGTTTTCCAAGCCTCTTCCATTGTATATATTTGACTATTAATCTCTACTAAAGAATCTGCTGATAAGCATTTTCCACTTCCAGGTTCATCTGCTAATATAGAAACGGTTCTGTTCGCTACAAAACGTATTCCAGTTTGTTGAGCTTCTTTTTGCGTATCAGAGACAATTCTGGGATCAAATGCAGCAGGATAGTTTTGCTCTACAATAGCGTTAAATTGATCTCTACTAACCGTAGTCTCCATCCCGAACCTATCAGAAATTACGGTTTCTTTAGATACGTTATTCTCTATCTTAGTGGTTAAAGTTTTAGTGGTCTGTACTTGTGCTTTAGCTCCCTTTGCTCTCTGTTTGTATCCCTCAAAAGATGTAAAACCAGTCATTTTTTCGATAAAAGGTTCCATAGCATCAGCACCAGTATATCCCATATCTACGAGTTTTCTCTTTATTTTTCCCCAAGACATAGCCGCCAACTTCTTTTTATTCATTTTAGTTCCGACTAGACCCTTATCTAACTCTTCCATTTTTCCACGATTTAATATACCTTTTTCGAAAATATCAAAATAACCTTCTTGTCTATTAAATCTGTAATTTGTCCTTCCAGCATTATAAGCTATATAATCTCTTATAGGATAAAGGTTAGGATCATCAGGTTTAAACATTAGTCTAAGACCATTAAAAACATCGCCTTTTTTCATTGGAACAGTTGAAACTGAATTTTCAACTTCATCGAAATTCAGTGGAGTTACAACTACAGTTAATCCCGCACCAGGTTTACCCTTACTTTTAACTGGTTTTTGATAATTTGGATCAAACGCTTTTTCGCTAGGCAACTGCATTTTAGAATTCAAAATATCATGATTTTCCAACCATTGATTAGAAATGCCTTTAAACTTATTCCAAGATTCTCTAGTGCCTCTGACATGAACCCCATCATCACCTTGAATAAATGCATCTCCCATATGCTGTTTAATAATTTGTGCAGATTGAGAATCACCTAAATCTAATCCCTTTAATATAATTTGTGGAGGATTAGTATCAGTGTTTTTTTCAATTTTAGCTAAAACATTACCTTCTCTTTCCCAAATAAACCAACCAATCTTACCCTGAAGAGCCGTTTCTTGAGAATCAGATACAAGATTGCCATGAATCTGATCTTCTTGCATTCTTTTTGAGGCTTTAACAATGGCTGTTCTAGCTCTAATTAAAGCAGCCATCAATAGCTTATATTCTTCAGTTCCATATTCTGCTTGAGCTAAACGAGATATGTCAAAAAAACTTGTACGAATTTCTTTAACGATGTTGATGCCAGCAGTATCATTCCAATTAGAGGTATAGGCAAAAAACCTCTCTAATGTGTTTTTTATGTCTTCTACATAACTATATGATGCTACTTTATACCAGTTCATTTTTCCAAAGAAATAACAGATAACTTCTCACTATACCAATTATTTCCGCAAATATGACTTATTCCCTCTTTAATTTTATCTTTATCTCCACAAACATGTAAAGGATAAGATGATGCTAATTCTCCATCAGGAAGCTCAACTACAACTTTAACCCTCCACCACTTGTCATGACTTTTATCGCTAATAATATAACCTACAACATTTAAACCATAAAACGGTCCCTCTAAAGGAGTTGTGAATACGAGAGTGTCTGCATCTACTCTTAATGGAGGATAAATAGCTCCGTTGGGGTAGATAAACTGTATGCCTGGAAAAACTTCATTATTTAGCGTTGGATCAACAAAAAAAGCTACCATCAAATTTTCCGCATCGAAAACTTCTAATACAGCATTATAAAATTCAATTACATTCATTTTTTTATTATACCATAAAATATACCACTTATTTAATCTTTTTTGTATTCTTTAATTTCTTCTTTAAGTTTCTCAATAATTTCGTCAACATCTTCATCTCCATCTAAAAGTGCAAGATCATTAGGCCAATGAAATGCATGACCTCCATGCTCTCGAAAATCATCAATCTTGTTAGCACTATCATCAATGAGTATGCTATTTTTACTAGCACATCTAAATTTGTCTTTACCGCAAATGAGTTTAGTAAGAAGGTCTGGGAAATGTTTATCTATCCATTCCATTTTGCCGCTGGGAGCGGGTATACAGCTTCCTGGGGACGTTAAAATGTAAACAGTACCCAA
>Ga0208920_1000068_pt1 | contig 33072 bp, 42 predicted proteins | sample 19_taG_FD_184094 | JGI IMG/M metagenome (GOLD analysis project Ga0208920, IMG submission 184094) | Marine viral communities from the Subarctic Pacific Ocean - 19_ETSP_OMZ_AT15317 metaG (SPAdes) (version 2) | ecosystem: Environmental > Aquatic > Marine > Oceanic | place: Pacific Ocean | collected...
CATGCTACAGGTCACGATGTTTTCTTTAGTGAGCAAGAGGCGATAGCCAGGGCCAACGAGCTTGGTGGGAGTACCACTAACCCGCCAGAGACTACTGACGACGCGATGAGCGCATTGGGCAGCGTCCGGCCTGTAAACGCGGTAGGTGAGGACCAGGGATGGGGTTGGAACCCAATCACCGGCAAGGCATACGCCAATGATACGGCTGGAGCCCAAGATGTCGACGGTGATGGCACTGTTAGCGTTCAGGATTGGGTCAAGTTCCAGGAGCGCGATGGCGCGGCCGGCCCTGACGGGACGTGGAAGAAGGACAGAGATATAGCAACGCAGGGTATGATCTACGACGCATTGAAGCAGGGCGTTGATGGCGCACTACTGTCTGATGCTGAGAAGGTTATCATCCAGGCCAAGATAGACGAAACCTGGCCGGATGGCGACCCGAGGAATCCACCAACAGGGACCGGATGGGGCCTTACGTCAGGATCATATAATAAGGCTGTTACTGTCACCTATAAAGGACGGACTTATTCTGCTCCAAAAGGCGCGGTGGCTAATAAACTGCTGGGAGCATCGGCAATATCCGAAGAGGAGATAGGTAAAGTGCTAGAGGAATACGGGTACTTATGAGCGAACTAGCAATACAGCTAGATAATGGGGTAATGATGGCGGAGTCCAGGCACATACCTGGCTTATTCGCCCTTGGTCGACTGGCTTTAACAGAGGACCCAGCACCTAATCAGCGGATTAGCGGTGATAAGTTGCAGAAACTGGCCGAGGTTTGTGTGCTACAGACGCAGAACTTTGCCGTGGTATCGACGGTTGATGGCAAGGTTGTGGCTGGATTGTGCGCATTGGTTCACGATCAAATGGTTTACGAGCGAAAACAGGCGTCAGTGGTCCAGTTCTACACCACTGTCCCTGGAGAGGGGATCAAGTTGATCAGGATGTTCCTGGAATGGGCCAGATCCAAGCGCCAGGTCAAGTCAATCGTGTTCACGCTGGAGACTGGAGCGGACCCGCGCATAGGAAAGATGCTGAGAAGGTTGGGATTAACGGCTGAGATGCCTATTTTTATGGAGTGGCGATGAGTTACGGACCAGGAACAGCGTCATTACGAAACCTTGAAGGTGGTTGTGACGACATCAGGAAGGTCGTGTTACGGGCCTATGAGATCAGCGAGGTTGATTTCTCGGTGATTGAGACACGTCGATCGGAGGAAACGCAACGCCAAAATATAGCCAATAAGGTTAGCTGGACCATGGATAGCGATCATCTGTACGAGGACCCTGATGGTACTGGGGTTCTGGCAGTAGACCTGTATCCGTGGGTGGATGGCGCGACATCACATGACCCTGATGACTATTCGCTACTGGCGAAGGCCATGTTCAGGGCGGCAGGCGAGTCAGGTGTACAGATTAAATGGGGTGGGTTCTGGCTGGGCAAGCGGTTTGACGGGCCACACTTTGCGAAACGGAGAGGGACATGAGTAAGTTATTCAAGGGCATTGGCAAGGCGGTAAAGGGCATATTCAAAGGGATCGGCAAGATCTTCAAGAAGATAACGTCCTCTACGCTGGGCAAGATCATCCTGGCTGCGGTGGTTATCTGGACTGCAGGGGCGGCCTTTGGCCTGGAGGGATTTAGCACCGGCACGGGCATCGACAATATATTTGCGGGGGTAACCGAGGTTGCCCCCACCTTAGAGGCTAGTGGTGCGGCGGCGGCAGCGGCAGGGCCTGGCGGTGCTGCACTGGGCGGAATCGAGGCATCTACCGGTTATCTTGCCGGTACACAAGGCGTTGGTAGCGGCGTTCTTGCTGCGTCGGAAGTGTCTTCTGTTAGCGGCACAGGACTTCTGGGGGGGATCCAGGGAATTGATGCTTTGGGGACGGCAGAATCATTGACGGCGGGGGGAGGAGTACCGACCTCCTCCGTCCTTGGGGCAAATGCCCCGACTGAGATGGTCACCCCAGGGAGCATTGGTACGGAGCCGTTAAAGATGGCGGCGGACCAAACAACAAAGGCAATGAGCCCCCTGGAGACAATGGGGCTGGAGGATATTAGCTGGGGTAGCGCAGAGAAGCTGGCGAGCACGGCATCGACCAGTGGCGGATTCCTTGGCGGGATAGGAGGCAAGATTGCGGGAGCAGGCGCCTGGATGCAGGCGCATCCAATACCTTCTTTAATGGGCATGGGTTTTCTGCAGGGTGCATTTTCACCGGACCAGGAAGACCTGCTTGAAAGACAGGAAGAGCTACGGCGAGAGAGATATGGATCTCTGGCTAGTGTGGGAAACGTCAATATCGGCTTTAAGCCGCCGAACAGGCCAGGGGTATTGAGATCGAAGGCGACAGGGGCGCCTGTCTATAAAGGAGGAGGGATTCTGTCGAGGCTGAGAGAGCGCAGCAGTATCTATTCCGGAGGGACACAGAATGCCTGATGCACCACGCCCTAATACGGACAAGACGGCCTCGTTGTTACAAGAGGCTGGAGCGGGACCGCAAGGCGGACCACCGCCAGAAGCCCCACCAGCAGGACCACCACCAGGAGGGCCCGAAGCAGGAGTCCCTGGCGAAGAGGCAATGCCTGGGGGCCCACAGATGGGTGGGGGCCCAATGGCAGGCGGACCGCAACCAGGGCCACCGCGAGGCGGAGCGCCGACACCTATCCAGGTAGAAGGCCAGAATATCAGGGCAACTGGCGAGGAAGGTTCCCAATATACAGGCACTGTAGGCGGAGAGATGCCAGGGTCAGAGGAGGCGACTGCAGAAGAGCAGGCCGCCTATGAGCAGGTTGTCATAGCCGGTCAGAAGATCCTGTTTGAGGACCCGAATACAAAGCGCGGTATTGTGAATATGCTCAAGGCAGGGGCTCAAGATCCCACGGACGCTATAGCCTCTGCTGCTGTACATATCATTGGCCAACTGGACACTATGTCACAGGGAACTATTCCGGAGGTTGTGATTCTGCCTGCGGCTGCAGCGATGGTTGAGGAGATTGCAGAGATATCCAATGCGCATACCCAGCTACCAGAGATCGATCACAAGATGTTAAACCAGGCAACCCAGAAAATGGTGGCAAAACTGGCGGAAGAGTACGGCACAGACCCGACCGAGATCCGTGCTGCCTTGGACTCTGTTCCCCCAGAGCAGATGGATGCCATAAAGCAGGAACAGGGGCAATACCAACATGGCTAGTTTCTTTGAAAAAGGTTTGGCTGGGGCCGCCAAGATGGGCGGCCAGTATCTCATGGCGACATCCCTATCGGACCACAAGGCGAAGATCCAGGTGGCCCGAGATAAGACGCTTAATGATTACTCTATGGCGAAGCAGGAGGACATGCAGGCTCACCAGTTTGATCTGGAGGCCCAGGCGCAGACAAACAGGCTCTTACTGGAGGAGAAGCAAGAAAAGAACAGGAAGTTGCACCCGAACTACTTGCTGGCCGAAGACAAGCTGAATAAGGCGACTGTTTATAATGACCTACTGGCTCAGTACCGTGCCGCACCGGACGCACCTTCTAAGACGGCGATAAGAAAGGAGATGGCCTTGGCTCTAGGTAAGCCAGAACAGGCGGGAGCCAATTTTATCAGTCTGGGCGGCGGGAGATTCCTGGACAAGAACCTGGCGCAGTCATTGGCCGACACTGAGGGTGGAGATGTGATGAAGGCGGTGTTTACCGCCCCACAGAGTCAGACAACCTTCTCCAGGTGGAAGCTGGACCGAGCGGCGGTCAATCACATGCTGCAGTTCGATCAACAGGGGCGCCTCAGGAAAGGAGTGAAGGAACGACCTCTATCTTCGTATGTCGCAGACATGAACAGGGACTTTCCGTCGATGGAGCAGGCAATGGCGTTGCTCACAGATGCCGAGGGTGAAGTGGTCGAACAACCCGCTACCGGCAAAAGAGTCACTACTACAGAAACCCCTGCGGGGATGGCCCCTGCCACCAAGGGCAACAATGCCCAGATCCAGAATCTGGAATCTCGCCTGGCCGCTATAAAGGCCAATGACAAGATAGGCATGTATGACGACGACCCAGAGGGTAGGGCAGCAGCGGAGAAAGAGTACACGCGTATCCAGCGGCAACTCCAGTCATTGCGGGGCCGCTAGTGTCTGAGCAATATGACGACGATTTTCCGAGCTTTGATGAATTTCTTGCGCAGGAAGACCAGCCGGAAGATGACTTTCCGAGCTTTGATGAATTTCTTGCGTCCGAAGATCCACAGGAAGAGGTCCTGCCGGAAGAGGCTCCTGTAACAGAACCCCTCAGTTTTATAGATGCGCCTAGTCGCGTTACCTCTTTTCTGGACCCACGCCCAAGCTGGGAGCAGCAGGAAGAAGAGATCGAGCCTGCATCGGTTACAGAGCTATCCGAAGACGCGCAGCTCGGCGTAAAAAACAACAACTGGCTGAACATTACTCAGGACGACGATAACGACTGGATCGGCCAGTCAGGGGACGATGGCAAGTTTGTCACTTTCAAAGATCCCGTATACGGTGTCCGAGCGGCTGACCGGCTGATTGAGAATTACCATTCAAAGCATGACATAGATACCATCTCGGGGGTCATCTCCCGCTTTGCTCCATCCGAAGAGAATCCGACTGACAGCTACATTGATTTTGTCAGTGGGGCCACGGGCATTCCCCGAGATCAGTCGATAGATCTGGCTGATCCTGAAGTTCGTGGTGAGGTCCTGAAAGCGATGGTCGCCTTTGAGACCCCTGACGCAGCCGAGAGGTTTACTCCGGAACTGCTGGCGGAAGCTCGGGGTATTGAGGAAGGGGTTTCGAGGGCAGATCTTGGACAGGAAGAGCCGTCCAGCAAGTTTGGTTATCCTGGGTTCCCGTCAGACGGTCCTCCCAAGGTTGATGAATCCAAGTACGGATATCCGGAATCGTTTGATGTCCCCACCGCGGAAGAGGTCCTAGACTTCTTTAACCCCGAGGAAGGCGTCAATATGTTCGAGGCCGGCCTTGAGGGCATCAGTCAAATCGGACTGCGGACAACGAGGTATCTTGGCGGCCTGATCCAGCAGAGCGGAGAAGAGTCCGAGGCGTCCCGCATGGAGGATTACCTTGGTGGACGCGGTGTCTGGATGTCTGCCGACGAGATCCCTGGCATTGCGATGCAGGCGAAAGCAGAAGGGCAGAGCACCGATGACTTTCTGGCCGCCCGAGCAGAAGAGCAGTTAAACAGTCCGTTGGCACGGTTAGGCGAGGAGATCGCCGCTGACGCCATGGCAGAACTGGAGGAGCGGGCGCCGGACGTTGTCCCTGGCACTGCCCCCTATTATGCGTTCCACACGCTTGCGGCTGTATCAGATATGGCTGGGCCTGTGGTCGCCGGTATTATCACCAGGTCCCCGAACTTTGGCCTGGCTCTCATTGGTACACAGGTCTATGGTTCTACTTACGCGGAATCAAGGGCCAAGGGCCACGATATAGACCGATCCAACCTGGACGCATTTGTTTATACCGCGTCTGAGGTCCTGACAGAAAAGATCCCGATGGGGGTGCTGACCAAAGAAGGCAGCTACGCCCTGCAGCGAATCCTGCGATCAGCCGTGGCAGAGGGTATACAGGAGCCGATCAATGCCGCGATCCAGATGGCTTACGACATTGGCATGTCTCCCGATATCACGTTCAAAGAGGCCATGCAGGATCCACAGGTACGGCAGCATTTCTTTGACGTACTGAAAGAATCCATGATTGTTGGTGCTGGTGCCGGTGGCGTACTTGGGACCGTTGCTGCAGGGATGCACTCTCTGATAGACAGGATCTCTGCAGATGCAGAGCAGATTCATGGCGCCCCGACAATGGACGACGCTATCCGGACAGCAGATGAGCTTATAGCGCAAGATATTGCTGATCCCCCCACGCCGCTATGGCCTGGCGATGCTCCTCCGGAAGGGCCTACTGGCCTACCGTTGATACCGTTGACTCCTCCTACCACAGATTTACCTGGTGGTGGCGAAGTAACAGAAACTCCGGAAATTCCCGCAACTGGTAGCGGGACCATTGAGATCGATGGCAAGACCTTTGAATACGAAGACGGGAAAATCATTTACCCCCCCTCAGAGGGGGGTTTACCCCCCCCTGCTGGAGATTTACCCCCCTCTGGGGAGGGGGAATTACCCCCCACCGATACTCCGCCTGCGCCAATAACCAACATCTTTGATGATATTGACATCGATGATGTGGAGGACGTGGAGACTCCGGTTGTAGAAGAGCCAGTCGAGGCGCCTCCTGTCCCCACAGAAGTAGAGGAAGAGGAGCCGGTGGATGAACTGCCTGCCGTTAAGGATGCGGGTAAGCTGGGCGCGGGTTCCAGGGACAGATCGACCGGCGTTGGTAAGAAGATGGGCGACAGTGTGTACATGCACATCAGCTACGCAGAGGATCTGGACGGATTTGAGTACGCCAAGTCCCTGCTGCCGGAAGGATTCAATCCCAACACCATACGGTACAACCCAAAGACCGGCGAGTTTGCGTTCTACGAGACTGAGGAATTTGACACGCACCCCGAGCCTACTGCTGGCCGCATGGTTACGGTATCCACGCAGACTGGTGAGGCGACTGAGCCCAAGGACAATGACCAGATATTCCACCACAAGTGGCAGTGGGTTAAGGACGACTACGAGGGTTTTGATGTTGGTGGGGCTGCACAGCGATCGGTTGATTGGCAGACAAAGGCCAATGAGACAGGGACCAGCCGAAGCAACATAGGCCGGAAGAACATCTGGAATCAGTTTCTGACTGACCAGGATCTGGATCCTAATGAGCCAGGGACTGCGCCAGAAGTTAAACCCGCAGGAATTGAATCGGTTTATCTCAAAAGTGATCGCGATTACTTGACAGACCCCGAGGGCAATGACCCCGTTACAGGAACGCCGACCACCGTTAAGGTTTATCAGGGATCTGGTCGGGAGGAAGCTGGATCTGTTTACACAGAGGGTGACCGGCCTGTTTTTGGTGATGCCTTCTATGGCGCATTGACGGCGCAGAATGCAGAGGAGTTTGGCCCCAACATCCAGGAGCGTGAAGTCACACTGCAGAATCCGCTTGTTATCTCCAGCAACGAGGGCATGAACAACCTCCTGATACAGTCGGGGGTGACGGAAGAGCTCTACGAAATTGAGCAGATGCAGGAAGCCGCGACCAAGATGGAGGAATGGCTCAGAGCGTCCCACCATGATGGAGTGATCATCAACCTTGGCATGAACGACATGGACACTGCTGGCAAGTCCAACAAGCGCCTGCGCGAGTGGTTCAGCACTTCCCAGGTTATAGCGTTTGATGAACCGTCAGGGCCGGCGCCTGGTGGGATGGAGATCACTCGCGAGAAATTCCCCACCATAGAGACATTCATCAAGGAGCGGGGCTTTAAGGAGGACGAGCTACCTTTTGCCGGAAGAGGTCCCTATCCAGAAGACCTCCCTATTATGAAGGCTATCCGCGAATGGGAGAAACAGACCGGAGAAGACTACCAGGATTACGGCAAGCCGATGCCTCCAGGAAGTGCTCCGACAGAAACGCCAACAGTAGAAGCGCCTGCGGCAGAGGAGCCTACCGAGGAACTAGATCTGCCCACAGATTACGAGGGGATGCTGGAGTACATAGGCGGACTGACTGACGCCCAGGCGCAACTGATCGCCACAGACCTTATTTTCTTTGATGTCGATTTGGTCACGGCCGAGAACTTTGGCGACCGGATGCTGGCAGAGGACGAGGACGGGTCTGCCGGATTAAAGGACACCCTGTCTGACGCTATAAAGCGCGTTGTTCGTAGTGGCGAAGGTGCAGGAGAAGCTCCAGGCCCCACAGAGCAGGCCGAGGAGGCAGAACCGGCGGAGACTGTCGAAGAGCCTACAGAAATCACAGAAGAGCCGGTTGATGTTCGGGAGAGCACCAGGAAGGACTTTTATAGCGGGTATAGGAGGTTTAGTGGTGTCGATGGGGTGGTGCGGGGAGAGCGGAGTGATTTTAGGCACCAGATCCTGGAGTATGCCAGACAGCAAGCTGCAGAGAAATTCAAGAGCAAAGGCCCGCGAGAGGACTATGTTGCCACGTTCCTGACAGGCTACGAAGGCGGGATCGAGCCAGAGAAAGGTGGGGCTGCAAAGGCAGGCTATGCCGCAGGTAAAGAGTATGCCGCGACCCACGAACCTTTTGACAAGGAAGCCACTACCGCACTGGTCAAGAAAGAGTGGGCCATTATGGAGCAGGAGCTTGTTGACGAGGATCTCCTGCCGGACGTATCGCTTGATCTGACAGAATCGCAGTTAGATGCCGGTCGTGTGGAGGGGTTCAATCGAGGCGCGGAATTAAAGACAGAGGAATACAGCCAAGAGTCGACTGCTTATCAGGGAGGCTTTCGCCTTGGGTTCTTTGGCGATAGTTTTCGCATAGACAGTTGGGGCCAGGAGGATCGCCCTGATCTAATCAAGCGCGGATACAGAGAGGGCAGGGCCTGGGCACAGGAGCAACCGGCAGTCCCTGACGTTCAGATATACGAACTGAAAGAAAAGTTCGAGGCGCTGGTCAAAGGAGATCCGCTCAAGGACAGTCGGGTCCTGGGCGCATTGGGGTCCATCCGTTCCTACGATCCTGACGTAACAGAGAAGGAAAAGAAGGCATTCGAGCAGAGAGAAGCGGGGTTTAAGGCCGCCCTGGATGATCCAGCTAAACCTCTGAGAAAAGGATCTGCCACACCACGGGTGGAAGGGTACGCCGCGGCCAAGCACATCATGCGCGATATCGTCCGTGAGGCGTACCTAAAAGAGATACCAGGGTCCACTGCCTGGGAGCCCACCCATTACATGATGGACCTGGGGGACACTGTTCCTGTTGTCGTGAGCGAGGTAAATGGAACTGTTACTGATGAGGGAGGAATGGTCTTCCCGCTTGAGACCGTCAAAGACGATTTGATGCCGATTCCGGCAGAGGTGCCAGAAGGGCAGAAGTCTCAGGCGGAGTTGCTGGCCCCTTGGAATGACAAGTTGGCGGAGCTTGATAAGGACATTTCCCATTTTCCTCTGCTACCAACGGTCGCCATGGATGAGCTGGAAAAGACTGGCGGCATCGATGTCAGTAATTGGGATATGTCCAACCTTGTCACTTTGGCTGAGAATTTCTTTGGCGTTGCCAACATAACTGGCAGGAACTCCAAGAAAGAAATAGGTGATGCCATTATCTCCACGATCAAGACTGGAGAATCGTTCCAGTTTGAGGCGGAGACAGAGAGCCAGAGAACCTTGCGAGAAGGAGACACTCGGGAATATCCGGAAGCGACCGAAGAGGCAGAAGGGTTCGTCCCGATAGAAGAAGACGAACTGGCCCAGTTTGCCGAGGATATGTACTACATCTCGCCAGAGACTCCCCCAGACTTTATGGGACTGGAGTTATATTCCGAGGCCGAGTATAGGGAGCTTGTCCAGAAGTTAGGGGAAGACCTGACCGTTGGTGGCGACATAACTATGATTCCCTCCCCAGAACTGGGGGTGACGGTCGGAGGATACACAAGCTCAATCAATCCGCCGTGGTTTCAGGACGCGGAGTTGCGATTAAAGAACCTATCAATCACCAGGAGCGGTAGGGAGAACAGGGGAGTTCTGGCCTGGAGCATCATTGCTGATGAATACGGAGCAGGAAAGACTGACTTTAAGGGCAAGTCTGCAGAAGTAATTGAATACATGCGGGAGGTCATAAATCAGGGTGTCACCGAGGAGTGGGAGAGATACCCGTACCGCACAGATGATTACAAGGACATCACTTACGGGATGGATGACAAACAGCTTGCGGAGTTCGAGCGAACACTAAGGGTATTCCCAAGAGGAGCGAGAGATGACGATTACCAGAGACCAATTCCAGGAGAGGGTGAAGCAAGGGCAGGAGCGGAAGGCGGAACTGCTGCTGGACCAGAGGAAGCAACGGGTCCGCCGGAATCAGGCGGCGGTCAGGCTGAAGAGGGCGCAGCAGATACAGAAGAGGTAACCGACAACACGATCTTCACGGACGAGATGAGGAAGTGGGCGGACGATGTTATAGACAGCTATTTCCGCAGCACGACGATGGGTAGCACCAGGATCGATCCGGAGGTGATGGCGGCAACAGTCGTCCAGGCCGGTCACTTTATCGAGAGTGGATTCAGGTCCTTTATCCAGTATGCTCGGAAGATGGTGCAGAAGTTTGGCGCCGGTATCAAACCGTACCTGCAGATCGCTTACGAGGAGGCCCGCGGGAAGGTAGCCGCGGAAGATGCGGCGGAGATGGAGACACCGGAACAGGTCCAGACCCTGACCGAGAAGTATTTTCCAGAGGCAGCAGCAGCTACTGTTGGGGAATCGGTCGAAACGCCTGCAGGGGTGGACCCGAACCTGGAGGGGATTGACCTGGCGAACACCATGATCTCCTGGGAGACAACGATAGAGGACAACGGCAAAGCGGTGGAGTTTCCGTCTGTGCCGGCCGAGATAGTGATGCGTCACCAGGACAAAACGATTAACATGGTCAAGATGTTGCTTGAGTGTATCCGAAAATGAGCATAACCAGAGATGAATTATCAGAGATGCAGCGAGGTGGCGCTCAAGTACGACAGAAACGCCGCGAGATGCCCGTTTCTGAGCCCGTAGAGGCTCCTGCTGCCGCTCCCGAGATTGACTTGACCGAGTTTAAGGCGGAAGTTACCGAGGCCATACGGGGCATAGAAGCAGCAGTACGGGCTGCGCCCAAGGTGAAGAGCGTATTTGTGGATAACATAGGAACGGTCGCTGACCAGCCGCTTAAAACCGGAGCCGGAACAATACAGCGACTGGCGATCAGCGACGTAAAGAACAATTCAGTCCTTACTTTGTACGACAGTCTTACCGCCAGCGGTTCGATCATATATTCAACGGGTACTATGGGTGCAAACTCACAGCCGTTCAGTGTTGATTTAACGGGCGTGGCGTTCTTTACCGGACTGACACTAGCGATCACTGGTGCGAACTGTAAAGCAACGATAGTGTATGAATAATGGCCCTGGAAGATCGTAAATTGGATGATCAGGACTTACTCGAGATAATGCAACTGCTACTACTATCAGGAATACTGTAATGGGGAATTTGCGGGGCTGTATTGCCAATATGCGCCAGCAGAAGCTCCTCAATGAGTCTGACATTCAGGCTATTGAGGCGCGTCGTCCCCAGTTTACGAGTGACGAGGCTGCCGTACTGGACTACCTGGAGGAGTTGCAGATAGTTCGCCATAGCGTGGTCAATGACATTCGTGAACAGGCTGGACTGGAGCCAGTCCCTTACGAGCACATACCCCCTGATGAGCCCCCTGTCGATGATGATAAGCCCCTGACCATCCCAGAGATGGCGGATCTGATCGAGACACCGGAAGATATACCCAAGGACAACAAGGCCCTCAAGGCTTTTATCGCTACCGAGTTGCAGGTAGACGTGTCCGAAGTCACCCAGCCTCAGATGAAAGAAGCGCAGGAAATGCTGGAAGAGGTCCTGGTCCGGCTGGCAAGGCAGATCGTTGCTGATGCCAGACGATCAGGGGATCGAGTTGGTGGCAACCCAGAGGTGGAAGCCTTTAACGAACTGCTTAACCTGTATGACTCCCAGCCCTCTCTGAACATCAGATCCTCTGACAGCATGGCGGACCAGGCGTATTCCACACCCGCGCCTCTGGCCTTCCTGGCCGCCAGATCTGCTGGTGTCGGGAACCAGACCAAGGTCTATGAGCCCACTGCCGGTAATGGGATGCTGTTGATTACAACCTCTCCCGAGAATGTCATTGCCAATGAGTGGGCCAGTTCCAGGGCTGCGGTGCTGATAAAGCAGGGATTTGAGGTAACACAGGTCAACGCTACTGGCGCCCTACCCAAAGCCTCTGGGATGGATGCCGTCTTGGCTAACCCTCCTTTCGGATCTCTGGACAAGCCCACCAAGGTTGATGGCTACACTATCAAGAAGATAGACCACCTGATTGCCGCGAATGCCTTATCAACACTGAAGGATAGTGGTCGTGCAACCCTGATCCTTGGGGCGGGCCTCAAGGCTGGTGAAATCAACAACACAGATATGATTTTCTTCAACTGGTTGTACTCGCACTACAACGTGGTTGATCACTTTGAAGTAGACGGAAAGCTGTATGCCGGTCAGGGCACGTCATGGCCTGTCCGGATGGTACGAATCAATGGCAGGCGGAAAGTAGTATCAAGTCCTGGGAAGGTCGAGGCAGATAAAGTCTCACCCGTTTCCGTGGACAGACTGGATAACTGGAGAGATATCTATGAACGAATCGACAGCACTTTGGAAGCCAGCGTCGGTGACAGGATCGGAGCAGAGGACGGCGCTGATGGTCCGAGGTCACCCGACGGAGGCGACCTACCTGGACCTGCTGGAGGGGAAACTACATCAGATGGCCCTGTCGTCGGAGGACCTGGAGCACCTGGTGGTTCAGTTTCCGGCCCTGGAGGGAGTCCTCCAGGAGAACGTGGCGGCAGCACTGGTGGAGTCGGGGGAGATACAGGCGATGGCGAATCAGATCGACTGGGAGGCGGAGCCGGAGGAGGCGGAGCCGGAGCAGGAGGGGTGGGCGCGGAGCTACCAAGACCAGGACCTCGAACAGGTGATCTCGGCAGCGACGGCCAGAAGAGTCTAGCAAGGCAGGGCAGGGACCTTAGCGGCCTGCAGGTCCCTTATGTCGCGCAGAGTAATGCGGCCAATGAGGACATTTTTGCGCCATCCACACTAGCTGGAGCCATGGACCAGGCCCTGATCGAGCTGGATCAGAAGGTTAATGGCATCGATGACTATGTGGCAGAGCAGTTGGGCTATGCGTCTGTAGAGGCCATGCATAAAGGCAGTGGCACCTGGAAAGGCGGACTGATGGGATTGCAGGTGGACGGTATTGCTACCGCTATCTACCAGATGCAGAGGCCAGAGCGTCGGGCTGCAATTATTGCGGACGATACCGGTGTTGGCAAAGGCCGCCAGGTTGCGGGTCTTCTGCGCTGGGCGAAGCTGCAGGGGAAGATCCCTGTATTCATCACGGCCAGACCCAAGCTGTTTGAGGACATTGCCGAAGACTTTGAGGACATAGGCACCCCGAGCATTGCCCCGTTTATGATGAACGATGGCCGGACCATCCTTGGGAGCCATGGCACTACCGGCACCGTGCGTGATGAGATGTTGGAGAATCTCAGGAGCGGCCGACTGCCTGATGACAGGGACATGGTGTTCCTGACATACAGCCAGATCCAGCGAGAGAACAGGCAGCGCGAAGCCCTTAGAGGCATAGCATCTAACTCCATCATCGTGCTTGACGAGTCACACCTGGCGGCGGGCGAATCTGCCACAGCAGACTTTATGATCAACCTGCTTGAGGATGCTCACGGCGTTGCTTACTTCTCGGCCACCTTTGCCAAGACCGCGAAGAGCATGGCGATCTACCACAGGACGGACCTGATCGATGCGGTTGAGTCCATGCAGGAACTCATTGACTCACTGGCTGCCGGTGGCAATCCGGTGCTGGAGGCGTATGCCGCCAAACTGGCAGAGTCTGGGCAGTTGGTGCGCAGAGAGCGGGACTATGATGGCATTGTCATCACGCCCGAGATCATCAAGGAAGGAAGAGAGGAGCAGGTAGAGCTTGCTGACAATGTGACAGAAGGGCTGCGGGGCCTTGTTGATGCGGACCATGCGTTCCGTGAGGTCGTCCGACTGCTTGCCGCGCACCTGAAGCAGGAAGGCAGGGCGGCGAAGGCAGCCGGCAGTGATGCGTCGAGAACTGTCTACCACCACCCATTCGGGGCGATCGTTCACAACAACATCAAGCAGATGCTGTTTGCCCTCAAGGCGAAGTCGACAGCGGACAGGGTGTTGAAGAGTATAAAGGCTGAAGAGAAACCTTGGGTTGCGTTTGAGACAACGATGGGGTCCTTCCTGGACAGGCACATTGCTGAACAGGAGTTGCTTGTTGGCGAGGAGGTGGACCTTACATACACAGATATCCTGCTCAAGGCGCTGGAGCGCACCAGAAGACTGAAATACACCGATGAAAAAGGTTTCGATACCTTTGAGATCTTTCCGCTGGATGAGTTGCCGCGCCACGTCTTTGACATCTATGTCCGCACCCAGGAGTTGATAGAGAGCATCGACTTTGGCGACCTTCCGGTATCTCCACTGGACTACATTCGCAAGCGGATCACCGATGCCGGATACACCGTCAAGGAGATTACCGGCCGGAAGAAGATGATCGATTACACCGCCGGCACTCTGGAGCACGTCCCTGCTGAAGAGAGGAACGACCAGGGATTGACGGTGCGTGAGTTCAATAATGGGGTGATCGATGTTGTCCTGGCAAATGCTGCTGGGGCTGCGGGGTTAAGCGCACACGCCTCTCCCGCCGTTGGTTCTGATACCAGGTCCAGGCGGATGATAGTCTCGCAACCTGCGGCCGATATAGCCACTGCCATACAGATGTTTGGCAGGATTAACAGGACGGGACAGATCAGAAAGCCCATCTACTCCCTGCTTGCGCTAGATCTGCCTGCAGAGAAGCGTCCTCTATCGGTGATGCTGCGCAAGCTGAAAGCCATGAAGGCCAGCACCACGGCCGACGAAGACTCGATGGTGACGATCGAATCTCCGGATATGTTCAACAAGTACGGCGACCAGGTATTCATGCAGTATGCGATCGATAACCCTGGCATGTTCTCCCGTCTTGAGATGAAGATGCCTGTGGTGAATAGGGATGAAAAAGGAGAGCTAATTGTAGATCCAGGCTTTGCGCTCTCGGTCACCGGCAAACTGTCGCTCCTCACATCGGCAGAGCAGGTAGAGTTTTACGACCAGGTGGAGGCGGCCTACCTTAACGAGATCGCTTACCGCGACGAGTCGGGGACCAACGAACTTGTCTCGCATGACGTGGACTTCCAGGCAATCTCCAAAAACAACATTGTCATCGCCCCAGGCAGGGCGCTTGTGGGAATGGGTGGTCCGGCTGTGCTACAGACCCTGGATGTTAAAAGGCAGGGCAAGCCGCCAACATTCAGAGAGGTCCTGATCGAGGGCAAAAAGAGCTTCAAGGAGCATGGCGTTGCCAACTCCGCTGAGATGGTAGAGAAGGTCAAGGCTCGGGTTGGAGAGGGGGACGAGGCTCACCTGGAAGGATTGATCTCCATACTCAAAGCGGTTGAGGGGATGGACAAACCCTACCGTCGAGCCCAGAACATGATCGTTGAGTTCAAAAATTCAAGAGCTGTCTACCAGAAGAAGATGGACATCTTTGCTCCAGGGACAGGACACAGGATCAACTTCCTGGGTGACTGGATGATCGGGATCGTGGTTGACCACTCAACGACAGGGGCCAAGAAGGGCAATCCATACGCCCCAAGCAAGCACGTTGTAACCATGATGGTGAACACCGGCCTGAACAATGGCAAGGTCCGGATTCCTCTGAGCAAACTCATGGCCGCAGGGATGGTGGGGGAGAACATAGCGCCCGCAGATCTCAACAAGGTCTTTACAGAAGAGACAAACAACGAGGCCAGGATAGACAGGCTGGTGGTGACCGGCAACTTACTGGCTGGATTTGCTGCCACATCCAGGTTCCAGGGCAAGGTGATCAACTTCACCTGGGACAATGGCACACTGGAGCATGGCATCCTGTTACCGCAGGTAGCCAAGATCGGGGACCTTCGACCGCACACCACGCCAATGCGGGACGCGGAACAGATATGGATGTTCCTGACAGAAAACTATTCAGATACCGTGCTACGCGGGCTGGGTGTAGGCAACATAGAGGACGGCGTAAAGCTGACCGGTGTGCAGAGGGGAGCGGCATCTGGCATACAGATAAGCGTACCCAAGTCAACCAGCAGGGGTGGCGTCTACCACCTGCAGGACTCGGTGCTGGTGGGCATTACTGGTCCTTTCTTCTCTGTAGCGGACTCAATGCGTGCAACAGTCATGGGCAAAGAGGATGGTGTTCGCGCAATAGAGGAGGTGATGGAGCGCACCACCATCGAGATGAGCAACCGGTTGAAGAACCTGCGCTATGCCCCAGAGGTAGCGGAGGTCCGAGAAGAGGACGGTACGCCCAAGGGCTCGACAGACTTTTCTGCAGGAGAGAGCGCCAATCCGGATACCGACAGGATCTGGAGAGTGTTCCCGCAGGAGTTCACGTCGAAAGATACCAGCGTCAACAGCGTCAAGATGGCCGCCCCGTTCAAGTTGATTGACTGGAAGTCTGGCACGATAAATGCCGATATCGGAGGGGGTCCACACGATAATGCCGTTGAATACCTGAAAGGGTTGGGTATTGATAACGTCATATTCGATCCGTACAACAGAAAGCGACAGCACAACCTTGAAGCTGTGGATAAGATCAGGGACGGCAGGGCTGACACAGCCACTGTCAACAACGTCTTGAATGTCATTAAGGAGCGGAGGGTTCAGAGCCATGTGATCGAGCAGGCCGCCAATGCGCTCAAGGCGACTGGCACAGCTTACTTTCACATCTACGAGGGTGATGGATCCGGTAATCCCAAGGCATCGACCAAGGGATGGCAGGAGAACAGGAAGCGTGACGACTACATTGCGGACATTGAAGAGCATTTCGGCAGGGTCACCACATCCAAGGGGATGATCGTTGCGCAGATCCCGCTGGACAAGGAAAGGCCACCCGTACCGCGAAGGGACGTAGATGCGTCACCTGTGGACGCGGCCAGAGTCACTAACTTCGCGCACCAGGGCGCTATCAGGGACAGGGATCCGGCAACCACGGAGATTGACGAGTCTATTACCGAGGTGGTTAATCCCTGGCAACTGGTCCGGCGTCTGGAAGACCATTTCGGGGTGAAGATCCGGCAGGGCCGGCTACAGGCCAAGAATGCCGCAGGCACTCACGATCGATCGACCGGTGCGCTCCGTATGCAAAAGCTAGGAGCCATAAAGACTGCCGTACATGAGGTGGCGCACCACATGGAGGAGGTTATGGGTCCGGACATGGTTGCCCTGACCCAGCGATTCGAGAAAGAGGTCGCCGCCATGTCCTACGACACAACCCTGGAAGGAGAGCGGTTGCTGCGAGAGGGATTTGCCGAGTTCGTCAAGTTCTTCACGTTGAAGCGGGGTTATGCGGAACTCAATGCGCCAGGGTTTTACAAGGCATTCGTTGATTACATGCTGATCAATTACGAGGAAGACCTGGGAATGCTGTATCGCCTTGGCGACTGGTATAACGATTACCGTCGAGCGCCGACAGACCTGGTGGCCTTATCCTATGTGGTGACAACTGACAAAGGCCCTCTCTATAAGCGACTCTGGCAGGGGGCCAAGGGTGGTGTTGTCCCTGTAAGTGAGATGATAGGCGGCTGGGCCAGGGAAGCCTATACCGGCGTATTCATGGAGCAAAACCCAATACGAGTGGCGGTTAATCGACTGATTAAGGTCTACGAAAAGAACCACCCTGGAGAGCGGCTGGATCTGATGAAAGCGGGTGATGCCGCGGTCCTGATGACGCTATCGATCGACGCTTATGGAGCTGCGCAGAACCAGATACTTAAAGGGGTTATCCGTCACCCCAATGGCCGGTTCGCAGAGGGCGAGGAGTTTACCGGACTGCCGGAAGGGCATTCCTTTACCGATGCTGTTCGCCATGCAACGACCAAGCAGGTTTCTGACCTTGGTCAGGGGACCTACAAAATCATGGACAGGGAAGTGCTCACCTATTTTGACACTTACCTTATCTCCAGAAGGGCGACCCACGAATGGGATCGTTACGAGTTCAATCAAATTCCGTTTGAGCCGACAGAGATGAATCAGGCGGATCACGATAGACACATTGCTGACATGGAGGAGCGGTTCCCTCAGTTTATTGAGGCGGCCGAAATGCTCTATGAGTTCCAGGGCAATATGTGGCTCAAGATGTTTGAGTCTGGACTAATAACAGAACACCAATATCAGTCCGGCCTTATCTTACATCCGGATTATGTCCCGCTAATGCGCGACAGGTCAGACCTGACGTTGCTCAGTAACGAGTTGGGCGCCGGTTACAATGCGAAGAAAGGGGTGATTGAGAAATTCCTGGGTTCTGATCGACGGATTATAAGTCCGCTAGAATCCATAATGATGAACGTCTTTCAAGCGCAAAAGCTGATAATGAAGAATGACGCCAAGGTTGCTTTGGCGGAACTTGCAGAGTTCGTTGGTCATGGGTCTGCTAAGTGGATGGAGCGCATTCCTGACTACCAGATAAAGATGACCAGGCTGCAGATCAGTGAGATTACTGCTGCGCTCAGATCGCAGACAGACTGGGCTGGATTGAGCGAGAGGGAACTGTCTGTCTTCCAAACTGTGCTTGAAGGGTTGGACGATCTGGACGATGCCATTGGCGACCAGCACCTGCGTTTCTACAGAGCGGGGGAAATAAGCACTAACAGAGAGCCTATTGTATTCCTGTGGCGCAACGGCGTCAGGGAAGCGTGGCGCCTGGGTGACGACAAGACAACCTCAGATCCATCCAGGTCTGACAGGGCCTTTGCTGTTGAGTTGTACGAGGCGTTGACGGGATTCAATCAGACCAAAGTGACTGGCGCATGGAAACTGCTTCGCGCCTATGCGGTTGCGCAAAGGTTCGCACTCACATCTCACCCGACATTCCAGGTTGTCAATATGATAAGAGGTGACCTGGCCGCCTGGGTGCTCAACCCATACTATATTCCTGGGGTCGATTTTGTTAGGGGCTTGTCATCCACTATCTTTTATGACGAGAAGAAGCAGAGGTATCTGGGCGCAGGCGGTAGCATGGGGGGAATCAACGTCGCCAACATGAGTGACCAGAGAGCTATCAAGGACATCCAGTCAGCAGGACGTAAAGGTTTGGATATCCGCAGGGTGACTCTAAAGGAGTTCATGGCACTGACAGAGTTCTCAGAGTCCGCTATGCGCATGGGCATTTTCGGGAAGATGTGGACCCACGCCAAGGAGGACGGCCTGACCAACTGGGAGGCGTTGGTAGAGGCTACCTATGAGGCCAGGAACATTATCGACTACGGGGTACATGGTAAATGGATGGTAATCGCGCAGAGCATCATCCCTTTCCTTGGGGCTGCACTGCGAGGAGCGGAGCGATACTTCCGATCAGCGGGGGCCGGCGGAACTCTGTATCTGAGAGATGCTTATGCAACCCTGACTGGGACAGAGATCCCTAATGATACGCGCAAGGAAAAGATGGCCCGACATACGGCGCGGCACATGCTTTGGACATCCGCTCTCCTGGCCGTAGTAAGTGCAATTATCGTCAGGCTGTATGACGACGATGACGAATATGACGGCCTGTCGGATTATCTAAAATACACTCACTGGAACGTCAAGCTGCCTGATGGCAAGTGGTTCTCTACACCAAAACCTTTCCAGGAAGCGATACTCGCTAATATCGTTGAAAGGTCTATGGAGGCAGCAGCACATGACGATCCGAAGGCATGGGACAGAATGTGGAAGGGAATCTTCCTCACCCTGTTCCCTCCGTATGCGCCTCCGGCTCTCCTGGCGCCCTTTGAGCATGCACGCAATAAATCCATCTATAGCGGGATGCCTATAATCCCTACCAATAAGCTGGGGGTTGCGGCGGAGGAACAGTTCCAGCCATGGACAAGCACTATAGCCAGGAAGATGTCCAAAGCTATGCCTGAGAAATATCGTATGGCGCCGGCCATCATCGATCATTACCTCCTCAGCATAACCGGTCAGTGGGGCAGGGATTTTATTTCATTGACCAATGAGGTGGATCCGAAATCGCCAACACTCGGATTTGAGGAGAAGTTCTTTACCAGAAGATTCTTCCGCAAGTGGACCAGAGGTAACGTGTACTCGCAGGACTTCTACGAATTGCTTGCCAGCGGCCGCGGCAACCTGGACGTCAAGTTGAAGACCTTTAATATCTACGTTGACAAGAAGGACGATACCGAGGCTATAGAGTACCTGCGCAAGATGGATGACATCCAGGCCGGTTATGTTGTAGCGAGTTATCTCGGCAGTCGCGGTCTTGGTGAGTTTACTCAACTCAACTCATTCAAGGCGAAGAAGCGCAAGCTGGTTGCTTACCGGCCGCTCCCCGACCATCCCATACATCGGGTAGAGAAGCTGACAGTTGTTCTGCGGGACGCCCGAGACATTGCCAGGGAGGCAGAGTCGCTGTCGCCGGACCAGAAGAGGTCGCTGGATGATCTTATTGCCGAGCGGGTTGCCTATGAGCAGCTAAATACCATGAGTCTTATCGGGCTTAAAGGTTATCACCTGCGCAAAGAGGTGGATCTGTCGGACAACAGGGCCAAGATGGAGGCCATCTCCCCAGCCACTGTCCGCGCCATAGACCGATTAGAGGAGGCCAGGAACGTCCGGTCCTGGGTAGAGGTCAAGGGTCTGTGGCCGGACCTGCAGAGGGATCTGCTGGAGAAGCGCGATGCTATTCTTAGCGGTGAAGATGGACTGGCCCAGGAGGAGGGGAACCTGATAGACACCGAGATTCTGAACGAGGGGATCGATCCTGCGGCCTACAACGTCAATTAGACCCTATCCTCCCAGCTATGGCTTGCGTCATCTTCCCATCCGCAGAAGTAACAGTTTAGGGGGAGTTGCTTCCCCATAACTATCGGGTGGAGCATCCCTGAATGAAAGCATTTCGGGCAAACGGACTTATCCCCCTCTCTTTGCTTCCTCTGCGCATCTACCTCTAGTTTGCGCAGGCGCCTTCTCTCCTTCACGATCTCCATTTCTTCCGCCCTCCGCCTGCGATGCCAGTCCTCCTCTGCGGCTAGTTCTGGCCTGCCTCGCTTAATCTGCTCTGAGGTGTATTGTCCGTGAGCCCTATCCCCGTTGAACGTAACCTCATCTTCTAACTCATCTGGCGGTATTACTCTGTAATTAGCGTTGTAGCTGGGCATTGGACGACTAAGGTATTTGTCATCGTTGAATATGTCCGGCAGGAATGTGTAGTTGTTTTCGTGGTAGTAACTCACTGACTAGCCCACTCTTCAAGGTACTCCAGGCTGGACAGCTTGAACTTTTGCGGTATGAAATGGTTGGCGATCGCATTGAGGTACTTGGTCATGGTCTCCGATTTCATGCGGGACGTAACTGGTAACTCGATAGGATCTACCATCAGGGCCAGCTTATCCTCGTAGGACAGTGGCCTGATGATGGAGTCATAGGTCATGCGGAATGTTTCATCGACCTCACGCAACAGTGGAACGCCGAAATGGAGCTTGCAATAGCCTCTATACTCGGTGGCCGTCTGGTCCCCCTGGCCTTCCAGATCCCTGAACCATTTGTACTGCAGTCTGTTCTGCTGGATGCTCCGGTGCTTGAGGCCGGTAGCTTTCTCATCAGCAAACTCCCTGACCTCGTTCTCTGGAGTGTTCTCGGTTTCTTCTACCGCCTTTTGGTCATACGGGAACCAGGTGTCACCCTGTTTCTGTAGTAGCATCTATATCTCCCCCACCATTATCCCCTTGTGCAGTACGCCTTGTGGAATAAAATGTTGTGGGTATTTTTGAGTGTCATCCCAGTATTCGGGCCTGCAACCTTCTTCCATCGTGTACCATCCCCGCAGGGTGTACTGACCGTACTCTCCGGTAACTAAGTGATACCTCTTCCCTGGTTTGTCCGTTTTTTCGTGCAGCACTAACTTGCCAGTTTCCCAAGGGGTCCACCTAACTTCAAAGTCCCCAACGTCGGGGCCGCGAACAGACCCTTTCCCTTGCCAGTAAACGCCCATGTGCTTCGCCAAGGCCATTTCTGCTAACGCTCCTTCTATATCTTCATGCCACTGTCCCCTGGCAGATGGGAACATTGGGGGATGTTTTTTCACTATATTATATATCCTCCTCTGTGCGCCGGCATTTGCCCCCATTGCCATTTCGGATGGCGTCAGCACCACGACTGGATCATCGCCTTGCTCCCACATTGGTAATGTATTCATCTGTGCCAATCCATAATTGATTCGTAGACCTCTGGTGGAGGCAGGTTGTCTGAGCCTTTCAGTTCCTCATATAGACGCTTAAAGGCCCTTTTCTCGAACTCTTTGATCGTAAGGTATCCAAAGGTAGCCCCATGGCTATGCAGTGCTAGATGCTCTGTTTGGGTTAATGGGAGGAGCCAGTCGTGGCCTATGTGGATCTTGTTGTGCTTCCCCTGTTCGCCAATGCAGTGATGCACCAGGACCTGGGGGTTAAACGACACTATGCTGACATGATCCCGTACCTCCTCCATCCAGCGTTGTTGCCTTGCTGACCGGTTTACCTTCTTCTTGGATGCCTTACTCTGCACACAGGAGCCCGTAGTACGTCTGTGGGCCGGTTATGCCTGCAGGAGGGGGGTAGGGAGGCTCAATGCCGTAAGGGGGCAGTACGGCCCTCACCTGCCCTCTACCGTCGCTCTTTCCCCCCTTTGCTGCTTTAGCTTTGCGGATTTTCTCCCGTAAACCAGGACCTTTGGCCTCGTTTTCGGTGTCCCTGGCCCTTATGGCTGCCGCCAGGGTGGTGTGAATAGACCCTGTTAGGGTGACCATGTACAACTCGGGGTCCCTGTTCATATCTATCGATCTTTCGTGTTCCACGGGAAACCATTTGTAGAATCCCGACCTCCAGTCACGTTTCTTGGTTCTTGTCCTCATATTCTCTCCACGCCCTGTCAAAGGCTTCATAAAGTGCGCCCCAGTATTCTTTATGCGTACTGAGGCTCCCTGTTGCTGCATCAACCATGTCGACCACGGCCATGCAATCAAAATCTCCTGCGTATGTGTTCTCTCCAAAGTTCATGTCAGTGCATTTCTTGGCGTATAGGGCCAGTGTGTATCGTCGGGCTGCGGAACGATCGTCATCCTCCTCGTAGGATAGCCTCTGTACTGGCGGAATGACCTTTGGCGTAGGCATACTGAGTTCCTGCATGACCCTGCGGAACTCGCCAATGGTTGGCGGATGTGATGGATGTCTGTCCGGACAGAGGTCAAGGGCCCGATATATCAGTTCCGGCGCCCTCTGGGATAACTGGGATGCCCACAACCTCTTCTGCCGGTTCACGTCCTGATGCGCCATCCACTGATTCGGATACATCTCGTTCATGGTGGCGAACAGGTGATTGATCGCCTCCAGCCCAGGAGAAATCGTTGAGGAGTTCGTCTGTTGATTGTCTTGCGGGTTTGTCATCTCTCTTTCTCCTGTTTACCCAGCCGGCAGCCGCCCCACGCCAGACCTGCATCTTGTTTTTGCCAACCATCCACCCTTTTGACTCATAGAAGTCGAAAAAGACCTCTGCTTCGATCTCGGGGATCTCTGGGTCCTTGGTGAGCATAAATTCACGAACCTCTTGCAGAGTTGGGGCAACAAACCGCTTTTTTGCGCTCTCTTTTGGGGGACTTTTGTCCGCTCTCTCTCCCAAGCTCTTGATCTTTGCATCTGCATCTGCATCTGCATCTGCATCTGCATCTGCATGTGTGGAATCGGTGGAATGTTGTGGAATTGTGCTGTTTTCCACTTTTTCCAGTGGAATATCTCCTGCGGCCTTCCTTTGGTAGTATCTGGCCTTATCATAAGCAGTCTTTTCCGCCTTCGTCGCCAGATCTCTGTACTGCTTGTGGTTGACGATGAGCCAACCCCAAGGTCTGTCTGGATTGAGCAGGACGATCCGTTTGCCGCCCTCTGCCTGCGTGAGTGAGAAGGGGTCTGGAGCCTCAAGAAATTCCAGTCCTTCTGTTATAATCTCTAATGGTATTCCGGTGCGTCTGGACAGGGCCGGTGGTGTGATATCAATAATGCCGCTAGCGTCACAGAGCACGATCATCTGCTGGAATGTGACTAGCCCCTGCCAGTGCGCCGAGAGGGTCCCATCGTACATGCTGTCAAAGATTTTCCCGTACAAGTTGTTGTTCTCCTAGTGCGATAAACTCGCTCTCGCTCATGTCAAAAGCATCCGCCAGGCGACTGATTGTTTTTGAGTTGACCGTCGAGGCCGCGCTTATCTTATCTGCTCGACCTCTCGTTACTCCGAGCTTTTTAGCAAGCCAGGGAACGTCCTTGTCTTTAAGTAGAAGGGCCGTTTTAACTGTTTTACCTATATTCATAATCCAAATATAAACTTTGCGAGTATAGTTTACAACTGATATAGTATAGTTTTATACTCAAAGAGTACAAAAAGGCATATAAAAATGCAAGAACTAGAAAATGTTAGGTTGCTCAAGAAAGCAGGACGAGTCTCAGCGTCCTCAAAGGTGGTCCATGCTCCTATGTTGGAACGATATCTGGAGAAGATCCGAGAGGTTACCGGAGTCGAGGACCTTTTCAACAACGCCTACTTTGTCCTTGGTCAACAGACCTGGGCGGTGGACGAACTGGAGAGAGAATGAGCAATTCTCAGCTTATAAGCAAGGAGTTGCCATGAGCACAAGCAGAACACTCAAAACCCACATAGGCGAGGACTGTCCGGTAGAGGTCTGGTGGGATTATCAACCTTATGAACGCATGACGTTGGAATATCCAGGGGCTGCCGAGGCCGCGACACTGGAGATGGTTCATGTCGACGGCCAGGATATTATGGAGTGCCTGAACGAGGTTACGTTGGAGCAACTGAGAGAGAAATGCCTGGAGGACGAGCATGAGCGATAGCTTAAAATTTGCTACAACCGGCTGCAGTAGTTGTGGACGGCTTTTTGGTCCTGGCGATCAGGGTTACTCCCACTGTGACCAACACGCTGCACTAGAAATGAAGGTGAAGGATTCTGAATACGGTGATCACCAGCTTTACTCTGTAGAGGGAAAGATCTGGGTATCGACATCCGATGGAGCTTGCCGGATCTACGAGAAGCAGAACGGCATGGACGAGTGGAGTTATGAGGCGGCGGAGTGAGCAGGGGAACGCACGAAGAGATCATCCGAGACATACAGGGTTCTGATCAATATAGATGGTTAGGGGCTATGGTCCTTGTGGCGAAGGGCCATACGGTGATAGTCCCTCCAAGCCCGACGATCACGCACTACCAGTCAAGAGGGCAGCACAACGATGGAGGCGATCTATTGATATTGGTGGAGGATAAAGATCCACAAGTCGTTGAGGTTAGGAAACTCAATTATGCGTTCAGTTCAAACGATGATTGGCCGTTCAGGGATTACCTGCTAGGCCCTGTAGCGTCTTGGAACGATCCTTTGTGGATTATCAGTTTCTCCAAAAGCACGGAGCATTACGGGTTATGCTCACCTCGTCGTTCAGGGTTCGAGAAGAGGGTAAAGATAGTGAATAAATGCGATGGAGGGGTGGATAGAGAGCAGGAGAACTACGTTTGCTCCCCCACATCTATAAAATTCTTTAAGACCAGTCTTGTACCGGAGGTGATATGAAGAGAGTTAAGCATCCCCGAGGTGACTACGACCAGCCAGAGCGCAGGTCCGAGCATGAATTTGAATACCGTGGCTTTGATATAACCTGGGTTCGCCCACCTGTGCCACCATGGGCCGGTGTGGAGTGGTCAGCAACAAGGCCAGGATTTGAGGAGGAGGGATCTATCCTGTCCTCTTTGATAGAAAATCTGCAAACGGAGATAGACCAGTATTGGGCCGAGCAGAGAGAAGAAAACAGAGATCGACTCATAAAAGCGGAGAGAGAGAATGTCGGATTTAGACGATAGAGTAAGCGATTTTAAGGGTATTGTTGGGACCACCAAGGACCAAGGGCAACTGCTGGATATCATCATCAGGCTGGCGATCCTAGAGGGCAGGGAATTGCAGATGAAGGAGCGGTTGAAGGAGCTAGACGATGGAGAATAGCCTGGAGAACATCACGGTCCGGCCACCCGAGTTTGCGAAAGAGGTGTGGGATGTCCTGTCCAATGTGGACGTTAAGAAAATGATCAAGACTGAGAACAAGGTGGAGTTCATCACCTGGTCCCAGATCTGGCGGACCATTATGGGCATCTACCCCAATTCAAGACATGAGTTCTGGGTGGAGAGGATGCAGTCAGTTGGTGACGATGGTCCCTGCGAGACAGTGGAGACTTACTGCTCTCTGACCATCTCTGATGGGGATCACTCACTAACCCGCGTGGGTCACTTGCCTGTAATGCACTTTGGAGGCCGGTTCCGTTCAGTTGAGAACCCAACATCCAGGGAGATATCTGACAGCAAGTGGCGTTGCCTCGTCAAAACGGCGGCATTATTCGGTCTGGGCCTGGAACTTTGGTCTGCGGCGGCAGAGGGTGGGCAGGGTACTAACCCAGAGCAGAAGATCATGGATCACGCCAAACTCAAGTCGGACTATAGGATGAATCTATGGGCTGCGGCGATAGTGATTAAAGGGGCTTTTGTGGAAGAGGTCCCAAGTGTGGCAGTTGAGGCTTATGTCGAACTGAGTGACGAAGAAAAAGGCTGGCTCTTGCTGGCTGAAACCAAAGGTGGCTATTTGACCCAGGCTGAGAAGTCTTGGCTGAAAGAGCAGCACTATCTTGAATATAAGGCAGATGAATAATGAGTGAAGACAATCAGTTTGTAGATGGCATGTTCGCCAAGGAACCACATAGCAATGCGCCGAGTTTCGTTAAGTGCGGGATCAGCATCAAGCGCAAGGACATGGGCAACTGGCTGAGAGGCCAGGAAGGCGACTGGATCAACCTCCAGGTCAAGGAGTCCAAGGGTGGCAAGTGGTACGTTGCCGTGGACAACTTCAAGCCGGATCCTGATAAGCAGCGGTCCGCTCCCGCAGCCCCACCGGCAGATCTGGATGACGATATACCTTTCTGATGGATAGGCCGATAGACCTGCTATTGTCAGTAATGTCCGGTGTAAAGGAGACAGGCCCAAATAAGTGGGTTTTCTCCTGCCCTGGACCCAATCATAAGCGCGGGGACAAGTCTCCAAGCGCATTTATGAGGCTGACGGACTACGATAAGCCGCCCCTGCTCTACTGCTCTATGGGGTGTGGATACCATGAGATCCTTGGGGCGTTGGGTTATAAGTATGCCGACCTGATGCCTGATAAGGCTGATGACAAAAGCAGATCGTATCGGCCAAGGATCGCGCCAGCCGAGGGGATGCAGCTAATGACCAATTCAATGTACGTCATGTTGTTGTGTGCAGAACAGATGCGAACTGGCGAGTTATCTGACTCAAACAGAAGCGACCTGTATGCTGCCATTAGATCGGCGCATATCGTGGCCGAGATGACGGGGGTCAAGCTGGCATGAAGGTCCAAGTTAAACCACTGACAGTCAACAGGGCTTGGCAGGGCCGCAGGTTCAAGACCAAGGCGTACAAGCAGTACGAGAAAGATGTCCTGACCCTGCTCCGCCCTATGACCGTTCCGGACGGTGATCTGGGGTTGTGGTTGATCTTTGGGTTGTCCAACATGCAGTCAGATGTGGATAATCCCGTTAAGCCCTTTGTAGATATCCTGCAAAAGAAATACGGGTTCAATGACCGGAGGATATTCAAGATGGTGATAGAGAAGGTTAAGGTGAAGAAGGGCTTGGAGTTTACGGAGTTCGATTTTAGAAAGATCGAAGGCGGTGGGGTCGAGTTCCCCGTTTAGCACCAGCCTGGTGTCCGCTGGAAAGGCCGAGGGGGTGCGAGGCCCTCACTAGGAGAAAACAATGAAAATGTTATTAGAGATAGCGGGTCACTGGTCGTTTTTGCTCTTTATCTGGGCTCCATTGATCGTGATTGGAATATTTGTCGTGCCGGTGGCATTGATATTTGCCGAGGAGGGGAAGGGGCGCGTACCGTTCACCCAGCACAACACGCACAAATACTGGCGGATGGTGCATTTACCTGCGTGGGCCTGGATCTGGGACAACGAGCGTGATGGCGCCAATGGGGATCCGCGAGGTTGGTGGGACTTAAACTGTTACTTCTGGGGCGATTCCGGCAGTTTCTTGAATCAGTATTGGTGGCTGGCTTTCCGCAACCCAGTGAACAACCTCACATTCAACTGGGGGTTAGCTGTCAACATGGAAGGGGCCACTGTGAGCCTCCTGGCCGGTCAGGATTACGTTAGCGAGGATTCTCCTGGGTGGCAGTTTCTCATGGCGGACGGCCCCAAATACCATTGCTACGGGTTCTACTACGCAAGCAAGCCCTGGATCGACACGCGCTGGACCGGCAAGAGGGCCTTTGTTGTCCGGATCGGCCACAAGATCCAGTTGTGGCACAACGACCATGATTGGACTGCTGACTACATGAAGGTCTGGAAAGGTTATACGGTACGGGCGAACCCGTTTGTGAGGGTTGGGTGGGGGGAATGATGAGGACACACCTAGAGGAACAGAGAACAACAAGGGACTTGCGTGACAAGGTCAAAGCACTACAGGCAGAGGTTGAGGAATACAAAGTAACCTGCAATCAGCTAGGTCTAACAAAGCAGAAGCATATACAGCGCATCAAGGAACTGGAGGCAGAGAGAGGTGAACTGTTATGTCCATGCGGTTGCTGCATACAGCTTAAAGATATTGATGACCATGATTATAGGGATAAATACCCTTGGGTAGAGTCCCCCGAGGGGGAAGGATGACCCAGTACATCGCCATTGCGCTCGGAGTTGCGCTCCTTTTCGGCGCATGGCAGTACCAACGGGCGGAGAATCTGAAAGAGGCCAACGTCAAGCTCAAGATCGGCCTTGATGCTCAAGAACAGACAATAGACTATCAACGTCAGAGGGCCGCACAGGACGCTGAGACAATCAAAGAGTGGGGAGATACCAATGCAGCAATCAGATCGGAAACGACCAGCCTCGCGGCCCAGCTTAACACCCTGCGGGTGGATGAGCATAAGCGGTCCCTTGCAGCCCCTTTTACAGTCGGTGGCAATGCTGATGATCGTCGCCGGACTGACCTCCTGCGATTCGTGGGGCAAGACAACGATAAAGATGATACCCCAGCCGCCGATTCTGGTGATTCCGAGTGAACCAACAGTGGCAGACCTTGCCTCACAGCTACCTGACTCAATTAGGATGGACGTGGAACTCGCTATGTTCTACATGGATGCCTGTAACGAATACACTGCCGAGCGACAGGAATACGACGACTATCAGATATACGAAGAATACATGCTCACTCAAGACGAGGCTTGCAACTGGGTCATCGATGGGTATACAGTTCAGGACGGTCTGACAGTGGAGTACATCAATTTGCAAAAGACCGATTACGTTGAACGCTTACGCGCATGGGGCCAAGCCCTTGTGCGCACACTTGAAAAGTTACAAGAGGGGTACGAAAAATGAGCTGGTATGACACTGAACGTGTGGCCGCAACGGTCAAAGCATTAGGGGATCGCAAGATCGCGCTTGTTGGAGATGGGGGAGAGGTGGCGGCGACCACCATCACCCTGAACGAGCTGATCAATTACATCCACGTCACTGGGGGTTGTGTGTCTCGACACCTCAATGTCCTAGAAATGCGTGAGCTCGAGGATCGGGCCAATTAGCTGGCGGCAACTGGGCCGCATAACAGCAGAGGCGGCAATCGTGTACTGGATCTGGGTTGAGTCGGGGCTAGTCTCCCTGACTCTCTTCTGCATTCTCATTTCTGTATTTGTGGAGGTCATCACCGGCCTGGTCGATGATGCTGTCCGGTTCGCTATCTCACACAGGGCCTACCACACTGGCGAACTGATCAAACCTCTCAATGGGGGCATACCCAGAACGCTGGAAGAGGGGATAGATGAGGGAGGGGTTTCCCCCTCCTCCAAGCGGTCACTTTCTAAGTGAGATTCCTCCGGTGGCCTTGTCGATCAGGATTTTCACGGAGTCACCGGCATATTTTGGCTTATCTCCCTCCCCCACCCAGTTGTAGCTGGGAGATCCGTCCATCTCGGAGCATCCGGTGAACTCCCACAGGCTTGTCCATGTGACGACGACGACGGCTTCCAGGGTTCCGTCGTCCTGCCAGCACTCAGGCTCATCGTTGGACACTTTGAGTTCGTGCGCCAGTTCTTCCGGCCTGTCGTAGTCGTACTGAATGCTCCGCAGACAAGAGTCGAACAACGAGGGTGGAATAGCATGGGCATTCTGGAATGCTTCGTACAGAGAATGGGAGGCTCCCCACTGGTGTGGGATGATTACGACATAATGTTTTTCTTTCATGGTTACTCTCTTTGGTTTATGAGTGCCAGCCTTTATTGGCTGACGGGTATATTATACCAAATGGGATTTGCTCAACTCGGCGCAAAGCCGCATAATCACTGGGTTTCAGGGCTACAGCCTCCTGTTTTTGAAGGCAAGAAAAACCTTGACACCTACAAACGTAGGGGCAAATGTCCCGAAAACAGGGCCTCGACCTTCTGCGGCCCTTTACCTATGAGGGGTGAAAATAAATGACAGCATCAACAGTAACAATCACTGACGACGCAATGCGCAAAGGGTTTTACGAGACTCTGACCATGAAGATCGTGGACTGGGAAGAGCGGTCCAAGGATGAAAACCTCACTGGTCCCACCCAGGCTGCGCTCAATCGGAAGGTCGAAGCAGCTCGGGCCTACCTTGCGATTCTTGGAATCAAGGGATCTGTGGTAACATTAACGAAAGCGGATGCCGCAGAGTTACAGGACCTAATGACCTATGAGTGGAAAATCTCGGAATGAGTTGAGCGCAAGGCGCGAAGCCTTTTGCAGGGAATACATGGTGGACGGTGTGGGGACTCGGGCTGCAATTCGCGCTGGGTTCTCAAAAACCTGCGCTTCCCGCCGCTCCGCGATCCTGCTCAAGGACCCATTGGTTCAGGCCAAGCTGGACTCCCTTCGAGAGGAGCAGTATAAGCGTCTGGAGATCACATCTGACAAGATCCTTGATGAGATACGGGTTGTAGCGTACACCTCGCTGGACACGATCAACGGCGACGGTGGGGAAGATACCAAGCGGGAGACTCCCGTAAGGATGGAACACAAGCTCCGCGCCCTGGAACTGCTCGGCAAGCACAAGCGTCTGTTTGTTGATAAGGTTGAGACTACGATCAAGCGTGAGGATCTGAAAGAGATCACCGCTGACATGACCCCCGAAGAGGCCAGCCAGATTTACATGGATTCACTCAAGCATGTGAACTAGACTTTCAGAAGATAGCCTTTGACGAGGTTCTTGATCTCGGCGTGACGTTTCACCGGAACCCAGAGACCTCTGATCTCCTTTTCACCGGCCTTGGTCTTGCGCTTGACGAATGCTTCGTGCGCCTCGCGTTGTTTGTCCTGCTTCTCGGTCATCTTCTATCCCTGTACTGAATATGGGTGGCCGTCCTCGTGTGCTTCCATCACGAAATCACGGAACGATGGTTGGTAAGACTCGTACTCTTTCCTGCTGATCGGCCATGCGCCTATCGGGCCTTCTGCATTGCTATAGAGGTCGTCCAGGTAGGGCTGCACCTCCTGCTTGTAGAAAAACTCTCGGGCATAGGTGACGCGACAGTGATCGCAGTCCGTTTCGCTGATTTCTAGGTATATCATTTCTTCCATTCTCCAATTAGTTTTGGGAAGTACAGCGTCATTGTCCAGGCTGTTTGATACTCCCGTTGGTTGGCTGGATCGGCGTCCTGCAAGACCTTGCATCGGGCCTTCGCCGCATCGAAACCCAGCGGCGGCTCCTCTTCCATTATCCGGTCCGCGCCCCTGCTCCAGTGTGGGCATTGCTGGATGTTGTACTGGTTCATAATTCCCCCGCTTTTTCCTCTAGCAAAAGAATAGGAGCAGTCTCTGAATTACATCGAGTACAGCGTTCCCATTGGTACAAATCATTTTGAATATACTTGTAACTGTTGTATCCACAGCAATCAAAACAATCTTCCGAATGAATGATGCGTTCTTTGCCGTTGTCAATATGCGTATGAGTTGGCATAGTTATGTTTTCCTTTTTTAATTTATGGTTAACCACAACTTGAGTTGTGATGCTTCATCAAGTTCACTCTGAATCTGGGTCCCAGTGCGGTCGTCCTATCATGCTTCCCCCGCTTCAATTTTATAATCGTGAACCCCATTATGAGGGGTTTGCTTGGCCAGTTCCCCTCGCCTCTCGGCATCATCTCTGGTTGAGAATAGAATGTGCTGTCCGTCCGAATACGTCGCCACGCGCTCGTACTCATGGCCGTGTAAGTTCTTGCACATCTCTATCATTTTGTATTTGATATTCATGCGTCCTTCTCCTCAATTAACAGTTTGCAGATAGGTATAGATACCAAACCGGATGTTTCAAACCTCACCGGCTCTGACACTATTCCCGCATCAATTAGCGTGTACAGCATCCCAGTGTTTTCTGAATAGTCCTTGATCGCTATCTCCCCTTCGCCCAGCTCAGTTCCAACCAGGTTCACGGATGCTGTCGCTACTGGCTCTCTGTACTCGTCGTCCGAGTACAACTGGATCGCCGTCCCGCCTCCCTTGGCATATTCTCCGAATATCACGTTACAGTCGGTATCGCTAAATCTCATTTTCATGCGGCCTCCTTGAACTCTGCGAATCGCTCTTCGTAGTTGCCATGCCCGAACCCCTTGCCTTCCTTGTGACACCACGTCAAAAAGGCGTGAATTTCGTCCGCCTCGTTGATCCGCAGTCTCTCTTCAAAGAGGTAGAATATCTCGTCGGGGTCATACGACCCCATTTCCAGTCCGCGCAGAATGATCTCGAAATTCCTTTCGCCCAATTTCTTCATGCGACCCTCCCAGTGTCTTCGTCAGTTATCACAATAAATAGGTCCATCGTCAGTCCTCTTTTTGAGTGTTTTGTGTTAAAATTTGTATTCCATTCTCCGCTGCAAGTCGCGCCCTTACTGGGTTTGCGACAATTTCTGGAGGTCTATGTTCCATCGGTTCGCCAGTCTCGAAAATCAGGGGTGTAGTTCCCTCGATAAGCTCGACGGCATTGATGGTAAGGTCCGGCTCTTTCATAAACCCGACCCTCCATTCTGCGTCTGCTTGATTCAGATATGCGCCAATGGCGTGACTCTCCACGTCGCATGTATCCTCATCCCAAACAACCTCGGAGATAACCCATACTCTGGTTATCCTCATCTAGGCTCCCCCCGCCTGCCTGTACGCCTTGTCCCAAGCATCCATG
>Ga0208920_1000072_pt1 | contig 31891 bp, 46 predicted proteins | sample 19_taG_FD_184094 | JGI IMG/M metagenome (GOLD analysis project Ga0208920, IMG submission 184094) | Marine viral communities from the Subarctic Pacific Ocean - 19_ETSP_OMZ_AT15317 metaG (SPAdes) (version 2) | ecosystem: Environmental > Aquatic > Marine > Oceanic | place: Pacific Ocean | collected...
ACCTCCACCGGGCAAACCAGATGGAGGAGTAACACCCACCGGGTTTCCTGTCCCGGTCAAGCCAGCATCGTATAACCCTTCAGCAAATCCAGTGTGCTGCCCCGCCACGCCCTGACCTCCACCGGGCAAACCAGATGGAGTAGTATTAACAATACCCGCCGTGTTGTTGCCCAATTGGTTAGCTATATTCGGATCGACAGTCGACCCGCCCGCTGCCTTGGTTGCATCGACCAGTGCTTCAGGAGAAGTCGTAACGGTATTGTCACCGACGGTCAATAGCCTTGCACCATCACCGGTTTGCCCGGCAGCGTTTGCAATTTTTGCAGCCTCGGCTGTTTTGAGCCCGGCACCGCCAAACATTTTCAGCTTCTTCGCAGTACCGATCGGGTCCATCAGCGCCGCACCGAATGCCTTGGCACCGGAAACAAAACTGTTCATGAAACCCTGCGAGGCGGTCATAGACGCACTGTAGGCTGCCGTACCGGCCGCGAGTGCCAGGCCCGCTGTAAATACCGTGGCAGCGAGCATGATGATCTTGCCGATCTTTGAGTTCAGAATCTTGCCGACAAAACCGAATACACTCTTCACGACTTTACCGACACCGTGAACAACGCTTTTGACTGCCCTTTTAACTTTCTTAATAGGATTAAAACCCATCGCTCTACCCTCAGTTGTACAGGAGGTACGAACCTCCATGCCTTTTGAAACCAATTCTCTCTGTCAGCATCCACGTGCGCGGATCGATGTCAACGTCAGGTGCCATACCGGCGACCTTGATTGCTCGTCGTGATAACACCCAGTCACGGAAACCACGTAACAGTTCGGCACCACCACCGGGGATCTTCGACACCCATAACGCAACCGCCGCATGCTGCCGTTGCGCCCAGACGCTGTTCTGCACGTGCGCCATTATAGCAGCGCCAACCTTGCGGTTCTCATCCAGACCGACCATGGCGTAATGCGCGGCAGAACTGATCATCTCGACACCAATCACCCGCATATTCCGCTCATTGGGTTTCAGTTGCGGGTACAGTTCAGCCTGTTCCAGTGCGAACCGCATCAACGCATTAATATCCTTCAATGTTGCTGGTCGAATAATCATAAATTAACCCTGCCAGTTTGAATCATCCCATGGATAGTCAACATCAGTAGAACTTTCAGAGTCCTCTACCGGTGGAGTTGAGTGAATATCTTCCTTCCCCGGACCACCGGTAACAGTCGGCATCGGGAAATCACCAAGGTCGAGCCCACCGATCGTGTCTATCAATTCCAGCGCACCCACGAGCATGTCTTGATGAACACTCACATAAGAGGCAATTCTCTTAGGTGAAATATCCTTGTTTGCCATGGCCGACGAGATGCCTTCAAAGAACGACTTGTACAGGCCCGCTGCAGTTTCGTTAGTTGACATCAACGCCTGGTATTTGCCCTGAATGTCGGCCAGATCCATTGCTTGCGTACCGGCCAGATATTGCTTGTTGAGATCCGTGTTCAGTCGCAGCACTTCAGCTTCAAACATATTCGCTGCTTCTGCGTTGAACAGCGACTCACGGTTCACTGCATCGGCGTTGAATGTCGAAACATCTGTTTCCAGTTGCGCTTTTTGTGCTTCCAGTTTATTTGCTTCTTCTGCATTACCTTGAGATACTGCTGTTTCCAATTGAGCATTAAGTTCTTCCATCTTGTTCGCAGCGTTGGCGTTAAACTCGGAAACCTCAGTTTCAAGTTTTGCATTAAAAGCTGCCAGATCATTTGCCTGTGCTGTGTTGAACTTGTCCAGATCCGCAGCAACACCCACATTAAATTTGCTGACATCAGTGTCGTAACCCGCTTGCGTCTTTTGCCGGTCTGATTCAATGGCAGCATCGGTTAACGCTCTGGTTGCAGCAGTCTTTGAATCCTGCAGTGCCAGGGGAGTGGCACGATCGACCATGGCTGCCTGAGATGCCCCGGCAGCAATACTGGAATTCTGAAGTCCACGAGATGCTGCCGACAACATGCCCTGTTGTTTGGCTCGCACCATGTTCGGGCTGTCCTGCGACGTAATCTGATTTAACTGGTGCGCAGATGACTGGTCCGGTGTGTCGGCAACCTTGACTTCGCCAATGTTACCGGCGAGCGCATCGTCAGCCGTATCCGTCTGGCTGAGATCTGCAGTGGTCGATGAAGCATCAGTCGAGGTACCTGTTGTTGCAACAGCGTTGGTAACCGTTCCAGATGAAGCAACAGCATCCTGCGTTGTCGTTTCTGCGACATCAGGCGCTTCGACCTTCATGTCACTTACTGTCGGCTCGCTGACAGCAGTGTCATCGGGCATTGTAGTGTCATCGGGCATTGTAGTGTCATCGGGCATTGGCTTTTTCCTCTAGTTCCTCAATTCGGGCCAGCAACTCTTGAACAGCTTTTATCAATGGGAACACAAAAGCAGATGGTGAAATGGCTTGCTTACCGTCAGGTTGCTCGTCCCACCCATCAAATTCGTATATACCCGCTTTCATCATCGCAACTCTTACTTCCTGTGCGATTAGCCCGTGGTCGACTCTGTCTGACATGGGCTTTATGTTTTCCGAGTCATAACTTGTCCACTCTTCCGGGTACTCACTGGGTGACTTGTAGCTGAAAGTAACTGGACGAAGATCATTTATAAAAGACAACCCAAGATCCGCATCAACGATATCTTTCTTCATTCGTTCGTCAGATGAATAGTACCAATCAAGTGCCGAATTAAAATCAGCGTAAATATGATTGGTGGTATTACCTATATATACATAGTTATCGGTGTTAACAGGTAAATCTGACCCGATCGCAATCCTACTGGTAGCACCTGTTGCATTTAATACATTAGAGACACCAATAGATATGTTTTTAGATCCGGTTGTCACTGTGCTACCGGTTTCATGCCCAATGAAAACATTTTCACCACCGGTAGTGAGGTCATCACCGGCTGCTGCCCCTAGTATTATATTGTCTGACCCTGATTCCAAGACGTTGGCTGCGCCCCAGCCCATTAGTATATTATCAGCCCCGGTTGCGACTCCGGTATTAACAGCGCCGCCGATAACTACATTTCTAGAAGCTGATGTTGCGTCATTAAAAGAGCCGCCGATAACCACATTGAAGTCACCTGTCGTGCCGCATTGTCCGTTAGTACCTATACATACATTAGCCGCCCCTTCCGTCAAGGTATATGCGGCCATCGATCCGATAATAATATTTGAATCCCCCGTTATGGCGGTAGTTCCTCCTGCCTTCCAACCCAAAGCTATGGTGTCATTCGGCGTAGCACACCATATACCTGCGGAATAACCGATAAATGTATTCCTAAGACCATCACTATTGGACAACCCGGCTCCAGCGCCGATAGCGGTGCAATGATCTACATCAGCATCAGCCCCTAAAAGCGCATTTTGTCCCAGAGCGACATTGCCATCACCAGTTGTATGATTACCACCCGTCAGATCCATGGCACCACCATTGGTAATAAAATCACCAGCAGTAATTGTGAGATCTCCAGAGGTAACTGTAAGATCTCCAGAGGTAACTGTAAGATCTCCAGAGGTAGCTGTAAGATCTCCAGAGGTAACTGTAAGATCTCCAGAGGTTATCGTTATACCTCCTGCTGCAACTGTCAGTGCGTCAGTCGTGTCGAGTGTTCCGGTTACATCTACCCCGGCAGCATCGAGGCTGAGTTTAAGATCACCGATATGTGAGAAACCGACGTAGTTGGCATGACTCCACATACCCGATCCGGTTTCATTGGTGAAAGTATACGAAGGAGTACCAACTGCTCCGTCAGGAACATCGGTGACTCCTGTAACAGTGAGTGTTCCGGTTACATCTACCCCGGCAGCATCGAGGCTGAGTTTAAGATCACCGATATGTGAGAAACCGACGTAGTTGGCATGACTCCACATACCCGATCCGGTTTCATTGGTGAAAGTAAGCGAAGGTGCTGTGACGATTCCATCGACAAATTCTATTGGCGCAATTGCCGACACAGATCCATCGCGCAGAAGAGCAGACCCACCGGCTGCTTTTGCAGCCCAATGAAGTGCCGAGAATTGCCCGGCTCCACCACCAGCAGCAGCAGACACAGGACTGTCTTCGGCTTTTTGCGCCCATTCTTCAGCGTAACTGGTTTCCAAAACACAAAGTGCTGTTTCGGCTACACACAAAGTTGTTTCGTCCTGACACAGGACTGTCTCGGCAGCAGACTTTGCAGAGTGGTGTAGTGCCGAGAATTGCCCGGCTCCACCACCAGCAGCAGCAGACACTGCACTGTCTTCGGCTTTTTGCGCCCATTCTTCAGCGTAACTTGCTTCCAACGCAGCGTTTGTGATGTAGCTGGTCGACGGTCCTATTAACTGGTAATTTGTTCCGTCGAATCGAACAACGTACACGACACCGTTTGCAATATCACCGGCAATCAATGTAGCCCCATCCGGGCCTTTAATTTCTATCGCGCCGATGGTGTCAATATCAAGAGTTGGCGTGCCTGTGTTGGTATGCGTGGCAACGAAGACTGCTTCATCACCCGTGGTGTTCACCGTCCTGACATCTGTCCCGGTGAACGCAATTGCATAAGCGTTCCCACTACCTGTTTCAGTAGCAAAGGTGGACTTGCCGGTCGACATTGCGTCAGCAGCAACAGGTAATAAGTCGAATGCTGTTTCAATACCATCCAGCTTCGGATTCATCTCCGATGAACGAACCTTCGTGTTCGCAATAAAAGCTTGGGTATGTACCCAATAATTGTTAGCCATTTATCTCTGCAGCCTCCGGGGGTCGTAATGCAGAATCATTCCCTGAAGTATAAACGGGTCTGAGTATGCAGTCTCGTTGAAAATCATGAAACCTATGTTGGTTGCCGTCCCGGTTATATTTGCTCTAGCCCTGGCAATTGAAGCGCCGTCCCATGTGAACTCATCCCAGTTGTCTGAATCCCAAAACCCGCCACTACCGAAAACAGATACGTCATGCGTTCCCGAAATAAATTCATCACCACTGTAATCAAGATCCACAATAAACTTCAGATCCTGCTGCTGTGGAGAGTTGAGTTCCAGATCCGCTCGTCTGAATCGTTTGCGACGTAGCGGAGATCCGACGTGGTTGAACGGCAGCCGTACAAACGAAGTAATAACAGCGCCGTCAAAATCCTTGCCGATCTGGTCTTCGTATACAAACCCGTCGTCACCATCGGTACCACCGAGAGCGTCAGACACAAAATAGGTTCGTTCTTTACCGGTTTCATCATCTGTGTTGTAGATCTTCAGTACCGGATACGGGTACTCAAGAAATCCGAATTCCGGCGCTTTCTTACGGTTGTAATCCTGTCGTCCACCAGCGGGTACATACAGAATTATCGCGCTGTTCTCACTGAAATATTGCCGGTACTGGTTTGTCTCTCGCACGATAGTTGAATCCGTGAACTGACCGCGCAACTGGGTGACGATCGGCTGAATAAGTTGTGACACGGTAGCGCCGACAAAATCACCGAAGGCATCGGTACGCGCCACACTGGTAATGCCCAAATCATCAAGCGCATAAATCGTGTCGATCTTCTGCGTTGAGTGCAATTTACCACCGGTTTGTTCGCCGACCAGTTTCATTTCCCAATCAGAAACACTCTTACCAAACAGGCCGCGTGTCTCTCTGTCTGTCGTCAACACGAGGACATTACCGACAACACTGTTCATGCCGGTTATTTCATCACCCAATCCGAATTCGGCAGAACCAAGAAACCCGCTGAAATTGAATGGAAGACCAACAGTCGAATGAACAACTCGCCCACCGGGGTACGCAAGAAACAAGTGATTTCTGTGTTCCTGAATAAGAAACGGATTACCAACCGGCAAAACGTCGCCAGCAGTCGGTGCAACACCCGGCATCATTATCGGCGAGACATACCCGCTCTGATCTATTTCAATAGCAAAGTCATCAACTCCGCTACAAGCGTATGCACTGTATGAATCGGCCAGTGCAAAAAAGTTATGGTTATGAAACTTGTAATGTCCACCGGCTGACAATGTCAACGTATACCCGGCTGCACTTGCGTCGGCAATTTTTGTTGTACCCGGTGATTCAAGCACATCGCTATCAGCCCACGTACCACCACTCACCGTGTGGCATATAAAATATCCTTCACCAGATCCGTCCCACGCAACAGATCCTTCATTCAACACGATCTTGTGGATGACTGCTGTTTCTCCAATAGTGGAATTGGTCAGCGTGTCACCTTCAACAACAGCCGACCCTGCCGCGAGCCCGCCGTTAAATGGAACAATAAATGTCATATTGACACCAGTAGTTGTCCAGCCTGATGCAGACGCTACATGAATGACACCGGCTGTCTGTCCTATGTTATCCCTGACGCAATAAACCTTGTCGAGCAATTGCCAGGCACCACGCACGACACCGGCACCCGGTGGCACGGTTATGTCGGCCCGGTAATTATCTCTTGCTTCAAGTAACCAGATGTCCTCGATATCAAGCGACGGTGATATGAGCGCACCGGGTGTTGATGTGACTGAAACAGTTGATAAGGCAAACGTGTCATCAATGGTAAATGTGCCGGTTGCCTTGGTGATCCCGATGGAGTCACTGCCATACGTGCCATCGTCATCCCAGATCCCGCAGATCTCACCTGAGAACCCGGAATCACTGCCAGTAACCGTTTGCCCCAGAGACAAGCCATCGACTGTGTCTACTTCCATTCCCTGGAAGGTGGCATCACTGGGTTTTGGTCTGCCGTCGAATCTTTCAAAACCGGGTATGCGCCGATAACCGCCGTTGTACCACGGTTCATAATTTGTCATGGCAATTGCAACACCAGTTTTAATTGAGATCGCCGGGGTGACAAGATCTAGCCCACCACCAAACGAGAAGTGTTGAATTTTTGTGCTACCGCGAGCGGCCATGATACTTAACTCGCTATGACTTCAATAAAGTTGCCTGTGCTTTTGAATTGCGAATATTCTTGGCTAGGCAACTGGTGATCTTGTAGACGCTGTATGAACTCATCGTAGATTTCAGTGCCTTGCCTTTTCGCTTCGGCAGCGTCTTCGTAGTTGGCATAAAGCTGCATCGCTCTGCCAAGGATTACCTGATGATATGTCAGTGGTATTGCTGACACATCAGCGTTTGCCGCCAATTTGGTGGGCTGGAGATAGTAGTCTGCCGTGATCAGGTACGCATCGTCAGGTATCGGATCAAACTTCAGACTGTTATCGGGCATTATGATGACACGACCGGGTTGTGCTTCGGTCGTAGAAAGAACATCTGCCTTCATGACTTCATACTCGACAGCGGCTAGAGGACCACCGTCGATTTTGAATGTTTCCATGTCCCAGAAATGATGGGACGTGGGTTTAGCGAGAGTCGCTGTTGATGCGACAGTGCTGACAGAGAACCCGGTTGCATGCTTCAGGAACTTCCAGTTATGCCACAGCATCTGGATATAGTAATCAGCAGAGATTACCCAATTGACCATGCGGGCCGCTTCGCCCACTTGGCCTGTAACTGCTGACGGGGCGGTACCAGCGGCACCTACCTCACGATGCAGTTCCTGTACAAGTTGTAAAAATGTACTCATCAGCCATTATCGTCTTCTGCTTTCTTGGCTTTTTTGTTTTCTTTCTTCGCAGCACGATAAGCCTTGGCAGCAGCAGACAGTTTACTGGCACCTTTACCACCAGGCTTTTTACCAGTGGACTTTTTAGCGTTGCCGTTTTTCTTCTTGCTCTTCGGGTCTGGCGCAGGAGCAGGAGCAGCCTCTTCAGCCAGTCCTAGATACGCATGTCCTTGGTTGAACTCGTTGCCGTCCTGTACAAGAACGCAAAAAGATTCACCGACATTTTTTCTGTACGGTGCTGCTGGATCGAAAACAGGTACTGACTTGTCTTTTCTCGTCACGATATGCTCCTTCAACGGTGTGGAAACATGAAACGGTCGCGCAGCTTCGGTGCATGCTCGCCGCTCCTCGGTGTTTCGGAAACTGATTCGTGAGTATTTTCATACTCGGAGTCGATTGCAGATCTGCCAGCTACTCCTTCCTGCAGATCCTCACCGGCCTTGAATCGACCTTCAACACTCTGACGCAACTCGTCAGTGTCGATCATGTCCAGTGACACGGCGAGATGTTCATCAACGTAAGTAGTGATGATAGGTGAACGAATTTTATTACCCATGTCGATTCTCCGGTAAAAGGTCTGGGGGAGAAACTCCCCCAGACCAACCGATTAACAGATCGATGCCAACCGGAGTCAGCACATATCCATGCTTTCGCCCTTGGACTTGACAGACTTTTTACCGAGTGAGGTTCGGCCTGTCTTGTTCTTCACGACGGGGCTTAACGGATTCTCGCTGTCGAAACCGGACAAGGCACTGAGCCCTGTACCGACACCGACGCTGTCACCGTCATCCATCTTCGCACCACGAATGGTTGAAGACTTGTGACCCGGAGGTGAATAGTCTTTGGACGAAGAAAAACCACTAGTGTCTTTCATGATGGCTGTCCTCCGTTAGTACCAGTCAACGACGATTGTGATGTCGCCGTCACCTGCGTTGGCATCGCCATCGGCACCGACATAAGTCACTGCGTCAGCGATGATGTCGGCCCCTGCCGCTATCTCTGCTGCCGTCGCGGAGTGACCCAGATTGATAGCCAAAATCGGCACATCAAAAGACAGGTTCTCCGTTCCGTTTGCAGCGATACCGATCTCGATACCCGCTGCAGCAACAGTGACAGCCGCCGTAAGCGCGACAGTACAAGAAACGATTCGACCTACTTTACCCGGCGGGCCGATGAACGTACCGATCAAAGCATCGGTATCGATCGCAGCAGCCGCAAACTGGTAGGTGATTCGTAAGGGTTTGTCATACGTGTACATGTCTTGATTGCTCCCTTACGTTGCCGAATCCCACTTGATAATGCGGGATTGTGTGACATCATGTCCCACAGAATCGGTGTGGCATAAGCCATAACCGAGTTCCGCATACCAGGCGATTCCTCTTGAACGCCCGAAGTCCGTGGGAATTTTTCCTCGGATCTCTTCGGGAATGGCAAAGGCCTCAACGACCGTATCGGCACCGAAGAAATAGATAGCGTCTGACAGCGTCCATCCTTCCGATGCAATGTTGGTCTGTTCGCAGTAACGAATGCCTTCGTAACGACCTTTCTCGCCGTTCATGATGACGTGCCAACCTTCCGACACGTACTGGTGTATCGCTTCAAGGTTGTTTTTGAATGCACGGAACGTCGATGGCCGACCGATAGCCATGTAGTTGTTTCCGTCGAACGTCGGAATGTCGCTCTCAGCCATTTCATCGGCAACCAACTTCGCGTGCGCGTTGTTGAATGCGTGGGTATGAGAACCTGATGTCGCACCGGAATAGAAAGACACGGTGCTTGAGGTTAACGACACAACCTTTCTGCTCGCCAGATCGAATTGCGCATGTGCCGCAGTATCGAGTGCCTTACGAGCGTCGTTCTTCAGAACTTGGTTGATGACCTCGGTGACCGGTTGTTCGGAAAGGTCATCGAGTTTCTTGGTGAAAGGAACACTGTTGCCGTATTCCGTGATTGTCAGAGAGTTCTGAGCAACCGTGAAATTGGTCGACGGCATCTCGGTCGTTTCAACGAGGGCAGCACCCTGCGTCACTACGTCCGAATAAATGTTCCAGTTAAAGGTTTCGCCCTTTCCGAGTCCGAATGCCTCGCGGGCATCACAGAACTGTCGGAAACGGGTCATGGGCTGCAGTGCCATCCTGAGTTTACGACTCAGGTTGGCTGCATACATGAACCCGCCAAGGCTATTTGTTTGCCAGACTTGTCCAGTCATAACAAAACCCTCCTGGTATTACTAAACACCCCTCGCGAGGTGAAACCAGATCTAGGTCATCTGCCCACGCGACTGCTTGATTTCGTTCAGCGCATCTTTGGGTGATTGCGCACCCTCGACCTCTGTAGGTCGGATGTCAGCCGATTGAGCCGAAGCAGCAGCACTAGGCATTGGCACTAGATCATCCTTTCGGTCCTGACGATCATTCAAGTCGTTCTCGACAGTGAGATCTTCGGATGGCTTGTTGCCGCCCGCCCACTCACGAGTACGCTTTCCTGCTTCTGCCATGACTTGCGATTGCACCCAATCAGGATGTTCTCTCGCAATTTCGTCGGTCATGGTGTCAGCTACGAGAAACAGATTCTGGTCAGCCATAATGTCAGGATAATCTTTCTGGAATTGTTCGTACCCAGAAACAGCATCCTTCGCGGTATCCCGTTCATCTATTTTCTCTACCGCTCTGTCAGCAGCCGCATCAACCAGCGTTCCAGTTTCGACAGGGGTCTGGGGCGAACCAGATATCTTGTCGGTAATGAAATTCACCAGCTTATCGGCAGCCTCTTCCTCGGTGTCCGAGAACATCGAAGAAATGACTTCGCGAGCCCCATTTCTGAGGTCTTCCTGATCGCCTACGTCCGGGTTGGATGGTAGGTCTTCATGGATGTTCGCTGAACGATTATGCAGAGCGGCCTCGTTTACCCGTATCTGCTCTTCTCGCTCATCGAGATTTCTACTCCGATTTGCCGCAATTTGCAACCTGACCTCGGCAGCCTCGTGTTTCTGTAACTGCGCTCTGGCTCGGTCGAGCGGCACGAGAACCTCCTGTCCATCGACCAGAGTTTTAAACATTTGCTGTCCGTTATGTTCGACAATGTAGTTTTCCATGACAGGCGCAGTAGCAGCGTCATCATCAACGCCCGGCGCAGCCTCGCTTTCAGGCGTATCGGCATCCGGTTCGACAGTTGTAGTACCACGTGCCTCATCGATGGCGGCGTGCATGGATGCCTGATCAGAATCAGTAGCCAGTACACCATCACGCTCATCATTGCGATTCTGTTCAAACCTTTCAGCCATGGAATCGATCTCGCTGAATCGCGGCGTGTCTTCAATTGTGCGCACGGCGGGTTCCTGCTGGCTGTCAGCAGAAGCGCCTCGCTTGGTAGCTTCCGTAGTCATGATTTAATCCTCGTCGTCTTCTAACATCTGGAATGCAGTGTCGCCATTAATAATAGCTTCCGCACACCAGTCCAAAAAATTCTTTGCTGAACCGCATTTCAATTGCAGCCGGTTCCACGTTTCACGGTCTTCTTCCTTGTGCGGATTCAGATCCAGTAACACTGTTTTTACTTCTTCGACATCCTGCTTGGCACGTGCATGCAAATGTTTACCAACCGCACTAATCAGAAAATCTCTGAAATGCTCGCCGGTCAATGCCTCTTTATAGCGTTCGCGTTCGGCCTCATCGAGAAATTCGATGTTGCTGTCGTCAAAACTTTGTACCGCGCCTTTACCCATCAGCCACTCCCCGTTGATGCTGCAGCCGATTGCCGGGCCGACTCGATAGCAGTTACACGTTTGCCGACTTCACTGGCAGCGGCACTATCTCGTTTGGTGCGATCTGACTGATCACCCAATTCACGAGTCCTGATATCAGTCTGGTCAGCGATGTCTCGTTGTGTACCGTCTGCGCGTACCGAGATCCCCAGTTTAGCTTCAACCTCGCGCAACGAAATGTTATCGCGCAACGCGAGTTCGGCGTAACCGAGTTCACGCTTCAACTGCAATTCCATCATCTGCTTCTTATCCCTGGCTTTATTGTCTTCGCGCCTGATTGCCAATTCCTGCTGCTTCAGCTTCATCTCCATTGGCGGTTCAGGCGGGTTTTCTTCCAGATGCTTTTCCTGTTCCTCATCAGTACGGAAAAATCTTGCGCTTGATTTATAACCCAGTGCGCCGAAGACATCGTCTGCAATCGGTGACGGTTTCACCCGGCTCTTCATGCCGGGTACTTCCAGAATCTTTGAGACACCCAGAAGCAGACGTTCAACTTTACGCATGGGATCTGTGTTACCCATGCCGACGTTGATCCTGACAACCAGATCCTTGCGAATTAATTCATCCGATGGCTTGTCGATGCCATATCGCAACCACAGGTCTGACTTCTTCGCGGCCAGAGTAATTATCGTCAGGTCTGTTTCGTAGTACTGGATCAACTTGACCAGTTGTCGCAGCGTTTTTTCCATCCACGTTTCAAGGAAAATACGCATGCTGTAGTCAGACATTGCGTTGGCAGACAGCCCCATCTGCGCCTGACCACCTTTAGTGTTGTCGGCACCCTTCGATTGCTTGTTACCTTGTGTTGCCTGACTGAAGTTTCCGACCAGATCGTCGTACTCCATCATCAGCCGGTCTTGTTCCTGATAACTGGAACTGGTTACGTCATGGGTTTCGACAGTCTTAACGTCCTTTTCAGGATCGTTCATCATGACTCCACCACCAGGGACGTTGCGAATCAGTGCATCGAGGTCGACTTGGCTACCTCTTCGTACATAGTATCGTTTGTTAAGTACCAGTTTGACGTTATCGAGGCGCTGATTCGCGACTTCGTTTACTTCGGTTTGCAATCCGGCCCCTTGCTCGATATCACCGGCAGGGTAATTGCGGAATGCTTCGATGGATGAGAAACCCATCGTGAAAGGACGTTCACCAGAATCCAGATGCGGATATGCTTCAGCTAATGGCACCGGATCGGTGAGTAACAACTCGGTACCCATCGTCCAGTACATCATGTCAACACCATTCATGCGAATGATGTTCATGTGCGCCATCAGCATGGTGAATTCTTCGGTGACATACTCGTTGGCCGGATCGATGCGTCGATCGCCCTCACGTGCTTGTCTGGTTCGATCGTATAGTTTCCGGCGAGTTGCAAGCAATGTGTCTATTGAATAATTCTTCCATTGCTTCTGCCCGGTTTTCGGGTCGTCGGTTTTCATGCGGGTCAGTGCTTCTTCAGCATAGATCGGCATGATGTAAACCAAGTACGGACTTGTGCCAACCGGATCTCGCCAATCGCACATTGCATCAAAACGGAAATTCTCCGGGGCAACGAGGTCACTGCAAAGATCATCCTTTAATACTTTGCGTTCACGTTTACCCATCGGCACGCCATCCTGAATAACCAACTGACCCTGCTCATCAAGTGCAGGAACAATCTGTTGCTCAGTTTTGTATTGCCAGTACTGGTGAGAAATGCACAGACCGTAAACCTTGGTACATTGATACGCGCCGATCGCAGTCAGGTACCACGGCATGCGCCTGTCCAGTCGATACTGGAGCATGGCTTTATTAATAGCGGCCGAAATTGTTTGTCGCTCGTCACGAGGATCTTCAGCTTCAACATCAACCAGATCCAGTGTTGAGAACGCGGCGGTTGTCAGCGCAGCTTCGGCTGCCTTGGTACTGGATCGTGTTTTGGGTCTGAATGTGCGCGAGCGTTTGTAATTGCGACTGTTGATACGGCTGCCTGGAGCATGCTCACTATTGAAGTGCGCAAGGTTTCGCTCCCATGCAGTTGTGATGTTCGCTTCGATGTACCGGGTCGAAGAGTGATAGATCTTTTGCGCCTTGCTTATAAGATCTTCGACACGCTGTTTCTCTTTCAGCATGGCGACTTCTTCAGGAGATGTAGCTATGGGTGTGTCGTACTCAGGTTGATCACCCGGCGGGCGGTCTTCCACAGAATCTACATACGGCGCATCGACATCACCGGTATATCCAACCGGGCCTTTCTCTGACTCGCCACCTTCCGGCATGTTGCCTGTGCGAGTCGGGTCTTTCTGGTCATCGGACTGCATCTGCATCCTCGCTTATTACTTCATCCCTGATGTTTCGTGGGAGTGCTTCGATAACGTCTGAGTCGAATTTCTTGGCACGTGATACTCCGAATCGTTCCAGTATCTCACCGGCAGCCATAACTGCCCGCTCCTGCAACCTAGTGAGACTATCTGCTTTGAAAAACAAATGGTACCCCCGTGTCAAAGATAGTGAGTCACAGGAGATAATGCACATGTGACTTTCGATGTTGACGCGCACCCCCCACTGGCGATTCGGGTAGTGTTTCACCAATGCCATACCGACGTTCTTGGCGATCCACATTTCCATCTTGTCGCGACGGATCTCGTCACTGTCCTCAAAGTTGATCTGGTTATAGTCACCAGTGATCTTCTTCTCGGTCGGCCCACGTGTAATTATATGTCTACTCATGCTGGTTCAAACGACTCGTCTGGTTCAAAAGAATTGTGAAGCATATCGCCGAGTATCTCGGCAAATGTCATTGACAGGGAATCACCGTCATCCGGTGAATCCAGCCCACGCTTTTTCATATCGGCTTTTCTCTCCAGCCGCATCTGCTCTTTATCGTTATACCCGTATTCAATACCGATCAGGTCGTTGCGTGTCTCGGAATCATTAGGAAGATCCGCACCGTCATGCAACCACGAGCGCATTCTATCCCACATTTCTACTCGCTTGTTGAAATACAATTCACCATCCTGCGCCTTCGACCCGGCAATGACTTCAACAATGTCGTATCCAAGCATGCGGAGTCTATCAACGACCCCTGCTCCAATACCAACCCCGTCGACAAAGACAGCCGCCGGGTGAAATTCCTTGATCGCCTCCGAGACTCGCTGTGAAAGTTGCATGGTATCCAACTCACGATATTTCCTGAACTCCAGAACTTTACGACCCTGCCTGATGCAGATAACTGATCGGTCATCACCATACCTCGCTACGTCAACACCAAGGACAATCGGCATTTGGTAATAGGATTCATAGATAGCCTCATTAAGCATGGTCTGATCGACCACGTCTGACCTGATGAACTGCATGTCACCCGCACGCGGGAACTGTCCTTTGACACGCACCCGGATGAAATCGCTGTCTTCACTGTAAGTTTTAATCTGTGCCGCGATCTCTTTCTTGTTGGTCATCTTCGCCGTGCGAGAATCGACCTGTTGCGTGTGCCATCGATGCTTATCATCGGAGAAACAGTTGCGGAACTTACCGGTGTTCTTGGTAGGGTTCCCGTACACGAACCACATGGCTCGCGGATCGGTCATCGCGCCTTCAGAAACTTCCCAGATCTTGTCCGGTATACCAGATGCCTCGTCGTAAATAATTAACACATGTGTACCGTGCAACCCGGCGAACGCTTCGCTGTTGTGTTCGGTATTCGGGGTCGCACTGCAGAACCACGTTTCCGGGTGTTCCAAGTGAAAGAATTTCGTGGCCGTCCATTTGAACCAGTGTGCGTTGATTGATCTCTTGTGCCATAACGCTAACTCTCTCCACGTCTTGGTGGTCAACTGGTTAGTGGTGTTGGCGGTGATTACACCGTTAAGGTGCGGCCTGGTACTCATGGCCCACAGAATTATCCACGCCACCTCGGCTGACTTGCCGATACCGTGACCCGATGCAACCGCTTCACGAATTGTGCCTTCCGGGTCTTTATTTATATTGTCACGCACCCGGTTAAGTTGTTCTTCCTGCCACGTGTCCGGGCCGTCAAACTCTTCCAGTGGAGTGTCTTTTACTCCCCACGGAAATGCATATATGACAAACCCATACGGATCGTCATAAAACTCGGCAATGTCTTCCAAGATCTCCGCTTCAAATTCGGAGTCAGACATGCGTGATTTTATTTGTTGTGCGGCTGTCATCAGTCTATCACGTTCACCACTAATTGCGGTGCATTGGTATCGCCAAATTCAGTAGAGTAACTACCCAAATCAATAGCGGCTGATATGTTGTCATACCAGATGCCGAAATTTGCGTAGTGGGTGTCATCATAATTAGCGTGATCAACCATAGCCTGAATCAAGTCAGTGACATCGATGCAGACTCTAAAAAGCCCATTGGTGTATGCGCTGTTACTGTCAGACAACCCGGCCTCAGTTATGGTTATCTGCGGGTAAAGTTTCCCGGCAGTGTTTTTAGGTAGGTTACTTGCGCCCCATGGGGTTTCTGTTTTAGTTCCAGGTGTCTCAAGGAACAGCAGAAAGTTGTCAACGTCGTTGGTGTCGGACACGTAAAAAGATAACTCGGCCCATCGTATCTGTGCGTCTTCTGCCAAACCGGTGAGAAATGCCGCACCACCATCCAGTCGGCCCAGTGGTGCGCTAGTGCCAGATATCAACATGTACTGGTTGCCGTCATCCCAACCACCAGCCCCGTCATCGTTACCACAATGCGCCTCGGTATTGATCGTATGATTATAGGTTGTCGGAAAGGTGGTGACGGAAGTTACGTTCCAACCTTCATCGGCTTGTGTTGTGTTGGCAACAATGGTTGCCTCGCCCAATGAATTGATCATTGATATCGTCACGTCGTCAGGAGTGAAATCAAGCCGGGCAAGCGAGTGCTGCTGTATAAGCGTTGACTGTGGTCGATCAGTGTAGGTCATATCACCACCGACACCACTGGACTGCAGAAAATCCCACGGTGCGATGTTATGCGCCTGACCACCGGGGCCGCCGTTGTACGCTTTCATCGGTCGAGCCGGGAGTCCGTGTTGCAACGATGGAGAATGCCAGTCTCCACCACCAAAGATGCAACGCTTCGGGTCATCCAACGAATCATAAAACAAATGCCAGTCAGTTGGTCTTGCACCCCACCCGTTAAATGCTAAAGCTGATGTCTCGATACCGGTGGGCGGGTACGCTATTATGAAATGAACCCAGTCGCACACCGTTGCATTCTCTATAGCAACAGCCCACGCACGTTGTGTTGCTCCTAATAGCAGCCTGTCTGCTTCCGGCGAGTGATCGTTCGGATGTTTGCCGCCAGTACCATCAAGAACAACAACCTCGACCAGATTGTCGCCGAGTATGAAGCTGTAATACATTGCTGCATAATCAGCGGCAACCGGTGTTCCGTCCGGGTCACCGGACCCACCGTTACATTCATACGGGAGATCGAGCCCGTCGTTGGCTGTCACGTAAGGTGCGTTCGGGTAGAAAAGTTTTTGCGCCTCGATAGAACGCACGTAAGTTATGTTTGCTTCACCCTGATTGGTCAACGTACCGCCCGCCGAAGTGAATCCAGTTATTGTGTGGTCATCCCTGTCACCGGGAGTGTCGTGATTGCCGCCGACCCAGATCTGCGGCCATTGGTGGTTCACTCGCATAACACCAGGGTTGTCTAAAAAAGACTCGTACTGGTCGTAGTAGTCCTGCAACGATGGAGGATCTCCGTTGTCAATCAATTCCTTCTCGATACGATTTACAGCATGCCCCCAGAGAGTTTCAGTGAAGTGTGTATATCCATTATCACTTCCCCAAACAAAAAGATCCGGTTGGTTTGCCTCTACAACTTTGCTTAAAGGAAACGATATGGTCTTTCCAAAACAATTAGTATGCATGATGCGAATTGCGTCACCGGCTCTTGGCACGAGAACCGTGTAACCTGTATCAGTGCCGTCGAGAACGATCGGGTATCTCTGACCCGCAGTCAGTCCGGTCTTTATGTCAGACCCGGTGTTATTAAGCCCGCTCGTGGCAACAGAACGCGAGTCACCATCGATGAGCCACGTCACGTTCGCGCCGTCAGTTGTTTTTATCCATATTGCAATTGACGACGTGGCTGGTGTGCCAATTTCAACGTGCCACATAGCTACAGCCATTACAGATCCCTCGCGGCTGCCGGTATAGATTTACGAAGGTAACAATGATCACGCATAATTTTCGCGACCATTTCATATCTATCTTCCTCCAGTCGTTGTGCAAAGAAGTGACTCATCGAAAACCCGGCATCAACCGCATTCATTTCATCAGTAATTGCAACAGACGCATCGGATGGATCACGAGAAGTACCCCATAACGCTAATCCGGCATCGGGGTTTATAGTGGTACCCGGATCAGTCAGTGCGCCGGATTTCACACGACTGCCTTCGATAAATACATCGACAAAATAACCTTCCTTCAGGAAGCACATGGCTGCACCAATGTGATAAATACTCGACTTCTTGGTTTGCCCGGCAATACCAGGCGGGTACAGGACGTTAGACCCGGATTCAATCCAACTTGGAATTGTAACCACAACAGACTCAGAGTCAGACGCATTAGGTCGCCAGCAAAACTCCAACGGATCGTTAGCTTTTGCACCGTCGATCCACATACCATAACCACGATAATTGAAATTAGTATTAGTAAGTGATGGGTCCGGGTCACTGCCGCAATCAAACAACATGGTTTTTGCCACCCGTATGCTGGAGGTTATTTTTATGAAGAAAGAAAATAACTGGATGCCATACTTCCCGTTTTCCACCATCGACTTCGGGTCAAACAACCGCAACACGTCGCGATTGTTGTACTGGTATATACAATCATCAGGGGTCCACCAGTCAGTACCGCCATTCTGGCTTACTTCGGTTTGCGTATCGGGTGTCGCGTCATATGTAGATGCCTGATATAAATTAAAATCGGCAACTGTCAGTACGTTTGATTCAATAGTCATGGTACGAACAATCTAGGCGCATTCGGGAAATAAATCTGGTTGAGAAACGTCTGAATGACACTGCTCTCTGACGAGTTCAGTAACCGGTCATACAGAATCCACGCGGCGATATCACAATGCAACCACGAGGCTGGCGAGTTACCTGCGCCGGTACCGGGCCAGACGTAAGCACCACTTGCACCCATGCGAAAGTACTCAGGTTCAAAATCGGCTGTCGAAGTAATTGCAGTGTCAGTGCTTTCTTCAACACCATTAACCCGATGACTTACCGAGTCAGCACCGATATCGATATGTGAGGATACGATATACCAACCGGTTGTAAGATCAGTGGTTGTGTCAGTATCAATATCATTGGCTGCCCCACCACCACCGAACACACCGTTTGCTCTAGTTACCTGCCCAACACCACCTGTACCTGTAGCTGCAATTAACGAACAACCTTTTTCACTTTGCCATGAACCGAATTCCAGTTCACCAATACCAATTGCAACTCCGCCTGAAGTGTCAGTGTTAATGCGTAGTACACAAAACGAGGTCAGATAGCCACTGGTGAAATACGACGAGGTCAGATTAAATACATCCAGGCAATTGGCAACCCCGTCGAACTCGGCATACGGGGTTCCGTTCGGACCGGCAGTAGCACGATAGGTCGGGCGGGCCGACGCACTTCCAGCATGGAGCAGTATTGTGCTTTGCTCGTTCGGGAAGTCCTCGACTGGATCAGTGTCGTCGCACGGATCACCACTTGCATCGAGCATCTGGTTGATTGTACTCACCCACGAATAGTCCGTTGAGATCGGCACACCGCCGGAATTCATCCACGGAGGCGCACTGGTTACCGGTTTGGTAACCGGATGCGTCACCGGGTGAGTAACGCTATATGTTGGCATCAGTCTGAAACAGCCATGTTAAGGCTGAACGTCGTCCCGCCTGATCCAGTTCTGCTTCGTAAGTAAATACCACCACCGAGTGTCAGGTCAATTGTTCCTTTTGCCGTGAACTGGGCATCAGGATGATCGAACCATTCACTGTTGTCCGGGCTGGTCTGAAGTTTGATTTCAGCACCAGAGTCGAAGGTTCCCCATGCGTAAACCGTTACAACATGAAAACCTTGAGTACCCCTGACAGACGGAAGAAGAACAACGTCTACAGCCGCATTTGTATCCACCGATGTTAGTGGTGTAGTAGTCAGTAAGTCAGCCACTATTTACTCCTCGTTTACATTTCCAGAATGCCGATCCGTTTCGGGATCGGCTGCATTGTCCCTGTCGAACTGTACCTGTGTCCAGTACCGGCTATTATTTAGCCTGTCCTGTTCTTCTACCGTGTCCGACACAAATGGTTTTTCACCTTCACGTGAAGCCCAATTTACTTCCGGGTCTTCGATCAACTTTCTCTCTCTGCGCCGGATGTAGCTTTCAGGATTTTCCATGTCACGGACATATTCCTGTTCTACCTCGGAGAACAGCGTTTTGATCTTCTTACCTCGGTGTTCTTTTCTACCACCTTGGTGCTTGACTGTCCGCATGATTGCTTCATCCCACTCGGACTTGGTTCGGGCGGTGTACGCATCCATCATGTATATGAAAGAATGCGAGTTATCGGGAAAAGCCCGGTGACCGAATTCATGCGGCCAGACATTCGACTGTTGGTTGTACGGGTTACTGTCACCACCGATGTTATCGGGTCCAACCGCATAAACCGTGTCCGGTTCAAATTTCTGTTCAGGTACTCCTCTTGCCCGGTTGGTTTCGTTGGCCCGGTCCATCACCTTGCCATAATGATCGTTCAACCGTTCTTCATTCTCGCTGCTTTTTTCATACGGATGTGTGTACAGCCCATCGAGATTCCAAGCTTTGTGTGTAGGGTTATCCCGATCGTGAACACCCATGACCCGGATCATCTCTGCATGGTCTGCATCGATGTTGCCTGACTTGCCTCTGAATGGCCCTAGCCGGTTCGCTATATCTATTTCAAATTCATTATCCATCATTTGCATCGATGCTTCGCGTGCCTCTTCCAGATCGTCACCAAAAACTGCTCGACCTACCCTGTCCTCGCGCATATTAAAATCGGATGCCGCCTGATTGTTGGCAACAGTTTCATTCGGTGCATCGGCCATGTCGTGTCTTCCACTCATTACTTCACCTTTGATTTCGACATTTTGAACCGAGCCGCGACCGGGCCGGTCTTACTGTACTTTTTACGAGATAACTCTTTCGCCGGGTGATCCGGCAGCTTTGCATTTCGTTTTGCACGTGCAGCCTGTTCCTGAGCGACCTGCATCGAGAGTGTCTCGCCGTGCGGTGATTTGTTGCCACGGATATGCTTATGACTGTCGCTTTCTTTACCCATCAGTCTACCCTTTGTGCTGTGCCTTCGATAACGGCAGGATCGCCTTTGCGTTTTCTGTGCGCCAGTTCACGACGCTTTCTGGCACCGTCGAGTGTTTCCTGGTGGTTGACCGTCACGTTCACCTCTTGCAACAGGTGCTGCTTATCACCGAAGCGACGGAAATTCAGTCGACCCATTACCCACTGGCGCGTGTTGATTTTAAGTTTTGCCCGGTGGACGACATCATGATTAACCCGGTTGCCGGTCTTGTCGTCCTTGTTGTCATCTGAAATGTCGATGATCTCATCGAGCAGGGATTCAGCCTGAACATGTCGACACTCCTGATAGATCTGGTTGATCTCGTTGTCGTTCAATATCAGCCTGTAGAGATTGTTGAACTCTTCCGGCAGGAGGTTCAACTCTTCACTGGCCGCTTTCAGGGTCGAGCCCATTGCAACCTGTGTGAACAATTCCTCGATTCGCTCGATCGGCCAATCGCGCCTGATCCACTGTAATTCTGCGTGCCGTATTTTTGCTACTGCATCGTCAGTGGCGACGATGTATCCACGGAAGGTTTGTAGTGAAACCCCGGCAGCCTTGCATGCGGCTTTTCGGGTTGCGCCTTCAGCCAGTTGCCTGAGTATCTCCCGCCATCGGACATCGTCCATTGGCGTTCCCGTGATGACACGGGTCTGCTTGGTGACCGGATTTATGCGGTCGGCTGAAGCACTCATACATCACAGTCCGGCAAACGGATTATGGCCGGGCTTTTCGACAAACTGCTTTTTCCGGTTGCGGCGTAATTTCTGGTACACCGGGTACGGTTTCTCGTTGCCGTCGAGCGCAAAAACCATCGATCGCATGCTCATTACTCTGGTCTTAGGGAGTACACCGTCAGGCATAGCATCGTCCTCCAAATATAAAGTGGTTCCCGGCTGAAGGGGGATACAGCCGGGAACCCATCCCGCACTCATCGGGTGTACTGGCGAGTCACACCCCCGTAACCGGAGACAAATCAGCCACGGAATCATGAGACTAAGCCCGGCATGGTAATAAAGTCAACTGTTTCATGCAAAATCGGGTATCTGATTTTCAGCGAAAAAAAATATTTCCGTACACAATTTGGCATCCTACTGAAATCGTGAACAACATCGGATCGTGTACACGGGGGATGGGTAGAACTTAAACCTGGAGAATGTGAATTTTAAAATTTGCGATTTCCAGATTACAGGGTGGTACCGTTTGCCCGGCACCTTGCCCGGCCTTTCCCCGTTTCCCCGTTTCCCTGGATCATGAGACTCATTTCCCATCGGTTTTCCACGCCCGGTTTACCGTGACTGTGAGCCGACCCTCTGAATCCGTTGCTACCAGTACATTGTTGCCTATCGTATGCGATGTACTTGTCACGTCTTCCCTTTTAGTCAGACCGACGAACATGCTGAAACCCTTACTGGGCTTGATCTTCAGAGGATGTACTTAAATACTTTTAAATATTTTTCAATATTTCTCTACATTGATGGGTCAATATCGACATTTTTCGCCTATATAAGTGTTAAAATCAGCACTGGCACAAAAACCACTTCAGGAGACAGATATGGATGGACTAATATTCGGGCTGACCGACAATGCTGTACTCATTGCGTCAGCGTATGTCGGCGCACTGAACGTCGAGAAATACTTTGAGGGGCGCGGAGTACTGGGAGCTATCGTCGGTGCAGGAATTGGCAACACAATCAGCGACAGTCTTGGCGCAATCATCGATCCGTCGATGCACAATATGATCGTCGGCATTACTGTCGGTTGCATCATCCCACTTTTCGCGCTACCCATCATCGAGAAATTCAAACCGACTGCTGACGTTAACGTGCAGTCAATCACTCACACTCAGGAGATACGACAATGAACAAATGGAATTTAACGGCAAGCGAAGTACGCAAAGCAACAGCCGCCGCGAAGTACGCAAACCTTCCGGTAAACTCAGTACTCGCACGACCGGCAACCGCGCGGCAACTTATTAAAGACGTTGCAAGCGAACAGCAAAAAGCCAAACACGTTTAACGGAGATACGACCATGACCGCAAGTAAAGAATTTAAGTTAGTACGTAAAACCGATAACGTAATAACCGACGAAGGTAGCGCGCGCAAAATACGCAAGCTACGCAAGGCTGACCCCGATAAATATTTTATAGGACGTTCGTTCGCTAAGAATGTCGGTGACAAATGGTAGACCGACAATAAGTCGAAACCGGAACGTCGTGATGATGTGCCGGTCTGTCGTTATTTTGACGGCACTGATGAGACTAAAATTGGAGAGACATAAAATGAATTTCGACGAATTTAAAACCGCGCTAGAAACTGCCAAGATCGTTAAGGGTTTTGTTAAATTTTCTGAACACGACGGCTTTTACATCAAGCTAGTTAAATCCGATGTTTTGGAAATGGTAACGCAACACCTTAGCGACGGCATGTTTCCCTATGAAGTAAACATAGACGCGGAATTCAATGAAACGAAGACGCATTTGTATATCAACTAAGACACGACACACACACACACACACACATGGAGAAATGACATGAATTCAATGCAGATAGTAGCGTGGCGATTAATGTCTGAAGAAGACTACGACAGGGAATATTTTAACTGGTCTTATCTTGATAAAGATAAAACTGATGCCATTGACAATGACATCCTTTTTGACAAATTTCGCAACGACATAAACATAGAAATGAGGGAGAAATAATGACAACAAAACAACATCAATTAGCAATGCGTTTAAAAGCCCATGCCTTAGCAAATTACGAAGATGGATGGGATACATTTGTCGAATGCTGCACTGATGAAGACTATCTAGAATTCGTAGGTGACAAGACAACATGGGAGGCAACATTCAACCTTGCCAAGACTGTCAACGAAGTAATCGCTGATCGACGCGCCGACGCTAAACATTACATCGATTAAATTTCATCGAGTATGCACATTGGCAACAGTGTGCATCTCGATGCAATTTCGCATCGAAGGAGATATGACAATGTACCAATACGCAATTATCGAGATGATCGGATCAATACCGCACCTTGTCACTACTTCAGAACGCGACTGCGATTCTGATGCGCGGCAAGATTTTGAAGAGTACGTTCGCGACATAGCCCTCGATATCACGTCCTGCTACATGGAACGTGGCGATGGCACGTATGGCAATGTAGTTGCCTATGCGCACTTCACACGCAACGTCGGCACTGTTAAGTTTGCTGGCAAAACGGTGGCTAAATTTTATTTAGACAGCATAAGCTGAAGGGGATACGACCATGACACGCGACGACTTTATAAAAGCATTAGCCGACGGCCACACGCATTACAACGACAGCCATATATTAGTACGCACCCGTAGCGGTGCCGAATACTTGGTACACGAAGACCAGTTAGACGGTTTCGAGGATGGAAAATACGACCACGTTTTCGGCACACGCAACAATGGCCGGATTCACATGAAAGGCCGCCGCAGGGTAGACACACGCGACCAACTGCGGTCATTTAAGTTAGGAGCCGTTACATTGGTGAAACCATCATCAAAGGAGAAATGACAATGGAATTATTTAAACCGCATCCAGAATCACATCCTGCCGCCGTTAAGGTTGGACGCATCAACGGGCGCAACTGGTATAACGTGCCGGTGCATATTCGTCACAACAACAGCAAACATTGCTGCACGGTTGCCGACTACTGGGTCATCACAACCGCACATTCGGCTGCCGACGCAGCAAACTTCGTTCGTGATCAGGTCATCGATATTCCTGAAACCGAAATTACTGCTGTCGGTGCTAAAGGTGGCAAGGTAGAACGCTACATCGGATGGTACTCATCCATCGCAAATTCTGTACACGGATCACGCGATCCACAACTAAAACTCGCACTGGAGAGTTGATATGAAAAATGCTGTTAGACATACACCTAATACAAAGGGGCGCACTGGCAAGCGCAATGCATGGTCGGAGCAGGAATGCATCGTCGTGATCATGGCGTATCTGAAGTTGCTGAAAGTGCAACGTGAAGAGGGTGAAATACCTCACGGCATGAAAGCACGATTGCGTAAAAAAGCCTTGCCGCAACTGAACAACCGTTCAGCCGGTTCTTACGAGGCTAAGATGCAGAATGTTTCGACATTCAGGCATGAGTACGGGTTAGAAATTGTGCAAGGGTACAAAGCCTTACCGGGCGCACAAAACCTGCTCGGTCAATTGCTCGTCAACTACGACGACGAGTTCGCAGCGGTAGCTGAATTCTCCGACGAGTAAAGTCGAAACCGGAACGTCGTGATGACGTACCGGTCTGCCGGGGATTATCTCCCGACACTGATGAGACAGATATCTCAGGAGACATGAAATGAGACTTGAATTGAAAAACGTCAAGCACTTTGCTGAACTGTCACGAGACGGTAACGCATTTAGTGCAACACTCTATGCATCCGGCAAACGTATATGCAAAGTCAGCAACGATGGCAACGGTGGGTGCGACATGCATGAACCGTTGCAGAAAGAAAAATTGTCGCTGATGCGCAAACGTCTGCAACCTGTACTGGACTACATCGCGACACTCCCGCCGCACGTCAGTGACGCATACAAAAATGATGACGGTAGTCCGTTGACATACGATCAGGACATCGACTCTGTCGTCAGTGAACTGTTTACCGACACAATGATAATGCGTGACGCAAGGCGAAACTTGAACAGGTACGTGATGGGTTTCGATACGAAGAGTAAGCAACTGTACACGTGGTCTTTGACACATCGTGGTGAGACAGTTCTAGCATCGAAGGTAAACGCGGCAGCACTGTCTGATCACATGGGTAAGATCGGTATGAAAAACCCTGACGTGATCTTGCTGAATCAGTTGCCGGAATCAGAGATTATCGGTTACGTCAAACAGGCACACGCAGCAAACTTCACCTAAGTCGAAACGGGGAAACCTGGCAAACGCCAGGTTTACCCGTCTGACCGGGGATAGTCACCCGGCACTGATGAGACAGACTCTCGATTGATTGGAGATATGACAATGTACAAAATAGTCAGATCGTATAAAAAAGATTGGCGCAAACTGCGCACCATTAAAACCGGGCTAACGCTAGAACAAGCACAAGCACATTGCAGTGATCCAGAAACTAGTTCGACAACCTGCACGGGTGCTGTTGGCAAAGCGTGTACCCGCAGACACGGTGATTGGTTCGACAGTTATACTTCTATGGACAAAGTTAAACGCGCATAGTCGAAACAGGTCACGAGGTTTCTCGTGACCTGTCTGATCGGGGATAGTCTCCCGACACTGATGAGACAGACTTCTCAGGAGATATGATATGAGCAGCAACATAGAAATGAACAAACTGCAACATGAAAACGAAGAGTTACGTGTCAGCGCGAACCGGGTCGAACATGCGAACCTTATTCTACGGGGGCGTGTCGTTGATTTAGAACGCCGATTACGCCACGCAGAACAGAGACTAAAAAAGATTGAAGCAGGACGATTGCGCCGCGAACGAGAAGTGCGACTACCTGTTACGCATCGCATAGCATTGAAGAGCCACGGAAAGAGTTAAACGCGCATAGTCGAAACAGGTCACGAGGTTTGTCGTGACCTGTCTGACCGGGGATAGTCACCCGGCACTGATGAGACAGACTCTCGATTGATTGGAGATATGACAATATGGACAACCTGCTCAAAATTAAACAGCGTACAGTTTATGGTCAGACGTGGTACTACCCGGCATGTGATAAGTCACAAGCGTTAGCTAGGATATCTGGGGAAGGCACATTAACCGTTGCTGCATTAAACATCATCAAAAACGATCTTAAGTTCAATATTGAGATTACCCGTGACTACACGGTAGATCCATCATACCTGCATGTAAAACGCGCATAGTCGAAACAGGTCACGAGGTTTGTCGTGACCTGTCTGATCGGGGATTATCTCCCGACACTGATGAGACAGATATCTCAACTGGAGTAATGACATGACAGAAAAGGAACCGACCATCACTTTGTATAAAAATGATGGGTCTGAAGTCGAGTTACCGACGATGTACGAAATGTGCGGTAATTGTCACGGCAAAGGATCACACGTTAATCGTGCTATCGATGGCAACGGCATCACATCATCCGAGATGGATGAAATTCTGCACGACGACCCTGAGTTTCTCGACAACTACATGAGTGGCGTGTACGACGTACCGTGCGATGAGTGTCACGGTAAGCGTGTCGTGCCAGTCGTGGATCGGTCACGTGTCTCTGACGAGGAGTGGCAGGAATATCAGGAGCAGTGTGAGATCGAGGCAGCCTGTGATGCTGAGATGGAAGCTGAACGCAGGATGGGGTGCTGACATGATCGAACCTGACTTTAAAGTACAGATCGACATATCTATCAGCGTACTTCACGCTAAAACTCAAAACGCCAGGGAATGGGTACATGACCACATTCCTGATGACGCGCAGACATGGTGCGGCGGTATTGTCATTGAACCTCGTTTCCTTGATAACGTCATCGAGGGCATCCAGCAGTCAGGCATGACAGTGGAGGCATTTTGATGACACGTCGTGATCAGATACCAGTAGTTGGTGACTACGTCGAATGCGCTGATGAGTTCAAACAGAACGTCACGCATACCGGCACTGTCGAAGACATCCTGTCAACGCAGTTTATTTATGTCGATCACATGGGTGTGCAACGTTTCTCTTTCTTTCGCAACTGGTGGAGGTTGATCAAGTAGTCGAAACCAGTACGTGCGTTTTGTGCGTACTGGTCTGCCGGGGATTATCTCCCGACACTGATGAGACAGATATCTCAGGAGACATGAAATGTTTGAGAAATTAAATCAAGACATCACACTCGGTTGTTTTGTGCATACTAAAAAGCACAATTTATCCGGGCGCGTCATTGGATTCCAATTTGGGTCACCACAATACCCGGAGTGGTTGGATATTCAGGAACCTCCATTGACTGATGAAGAACGTGACGAACTCGTGCTGGTCAACATACTGGTCAACAGTGGCGGCGCGATAATCGTACCTGACAGTGACTGTGAACTTATCGAACCTATCGAGGGATTCACGCATCTTGATAACAAGTTCTACTTTGGTGCGGAGGATGCATACAATGTCAAAAGCTAAAGATAAAGACAGATCGACAGTCGGATATACACTGTTCGACATTCCATGGAATGCTGATGGCAAGGCATTCGTTAAAACCATTCGTAACTTTATAAACCGGGATCGATTCACTGTCCGGGTGCGCGGTAATGGCGCACGTGCAGCAGTCGCACGGTTGGAAAACCTGCACCCTCGATCTTACGATCAAGACTTGCCACTCGATAAAGCAGAAACAGTACGTGTCTATTTTGAAGACAAGCATCACAGGAAGATGACTGAGAACCGGAGGGCAGCGAAAGAACAGGAAGGATGCTACATGAGAGATGTTCTGAGAAACCTGTACGACATTCTCGGCATCGACTGTGATCAGTCTACCTCCAACACTGTCGCACTGGCAGAGGGTCTGAGATCGCCGCTACAGGCACTTTTGTCAGTCGGCACGGTTCCATTCGGCACAGTCGATGAGGATCGTTACGGTGATCAGGGTCGAGGACCTGACGCTGATGACTTCACTGATGACCTGATCAGTCGCATCTCGGATCTGGAACAACACGAGAAAGAATTGTTACGTGAACTGGATCAGGAGAAAGAGCGCACGATCCGGTACGCATCTAATTACCATGATGCACGACGAGACTGCGCGATCCTGCGTGAGAATCTGCGTCAGATTCCAAGTCGCGAACCGGTCACGTTTACCATTGCTGGTCGAACCATCACTGTCACCTGACGGTGAATTGCAGATTACCAGGGAAATTTGAAAGGATGTACAGTATGAACCTGAAAGGGTTGTAAAGTCGAAACAGGTCACGAGGTTTGTCGTGACCTGTCTGACCGGGGATAGTCACCCGGCACTGATGAGACAGACTTCTCAGGAGATATGATAAATGAAAATACTTGATACCATACAATTCTCGGCATTGCTCAGTTCAATTGGTGAGGCTATCAATCCGACACCTCCGGGTAACTGGAAAGAAAGTCTGGCTGACGCATTTGACATGCTTCAGCACGTGCCTGAACTGGGTGATGATAAAATGTGGATCGTGTTACAGGAAGAAACCTGTACAACATTCTCGGCATATGATCCAGACACGTATCCGTTCAGTAACGTGTTCTTGTCACGTGCTGCCGCTATGCGAGCAGTGCGTGACCAGTACAAAAGTTATCTCGCATTCATGGAAAAGGATCGATCACCTGACGATGACTCGGTACATGAACTGTTCGATGACCTGACTGCAAAGCGCACGTTGTCACCTCTGCCTGTGGAGTTCATCTGGGAGGACACGAAGAATTCTATCGTGTACTGCAAGTGGACTGTCATGTCGGTATCGGTAATCGAACCGGATCAGACTCTGCCGCACATCGACAGGGAGAAACTGGCACGTGACTTTATCGAAGAGATGCGCAAGTTCACCACACCTGAACAGCGTGTAAACATCGATGTCGAGAATGACTTGGTGTCGAATGATGGTACGTGTGCATCGCACGACTATTGTGATGCCAATGTCATAATGATGATCGCACTGCAACACCAGACGGATTACTTCAATACTGGTGACGATGAACTGTGCAACGACATCAAAGCTGCATGGGATCGTGCGAAGGTGATCGGGTTTGGTACGAACCTCGATGACATTGCAGAGTTCACTGGTGCTGAGGCACGACTAGACTATTACGAGGTACGACCATAGCGATCCAAACTAAGTCGAAACGGGAAACCTGGCAAACGCCAGGTTTACCCGTCTGACCGGGTTTAGTCACCCGGCACTGATGAGACAGACTTCTCAGGAGATATGATATGAACAAAATAGTCAGGACATACGCCAAAGAATGGAGCAAAGATGGGTTTAGCATAACCGAATTTACTATGGATAATCTGGTTTTAGTTTTCTCGTCAGATGATGATAGTGAAACTGGGAAAGGATGGTATTTGCAGAAGTTTCCCGATGGGGCTACTTCCCAATTATTTAGAACTAGTGCAGAGGGGATGGAGGCTTATCGGACTGATAAGCTAAAGTTTGGAGAGACTTTTGAACGTGAAGTGGAACCGGTCTGCGTAGCAACGCATCGTGACTGTGCCACCTTGCGAGAGAATCATCGTCATCTGCTTTCTTGGCTTTTACAGCAGGTTCAGAGTCACAACCAGTATCCGCCATCCCCGCTGTTGGAAAAGATGCGCTCAGTGATTGAACAGGCACTTGAAAATTTAGAGGAGATTGAACAGGCAATTGAAAATTTAGAGGAGGTGAAATAGTGAACGGATTCCATAGTTACGACCAATGGAGGACTGCATCACCATTCGATGAGGATGAGTATGACGATACTCGTTGCATCTATTGTGGTATCGATTTACCTGACGATGTCACTGGCATGACTGAAGAGCAAGACGGTGCTGTCGATGAAGGTTTTTGTAGTCCCGTATGTCTGGCAACTTTTTATGGTAACGGCGGACAGCAGTCACCTGATTGGGGAAAGTTCCGGTGCAAACCGGAACTGCTCCCGGTCATCGCAGCACTGCGTGAAGAGGCTGACGAGTTAATCGATTTCTGCCGCAGCAATGTCAAACCAGTCACCATCAAGGACATCTTTGAACACGCACCCGATGGTGACTTTCAATGGGTGGATCACGAAGGTTGCGACTGGCACGTGTACGCCTGTGGTGAATCCGACTGTCCTGTCGGTTGGCATCGTCAGTTTTTCTACACTGACATCTCACGCACACTCGGCAAGCGCACGGTAGAGATCGGAAACGGTGATGCCGACGGTGATCGACAAATTGAATGCTACTGGTCGGAAGTCGATGACATGACAGAAGATGATTTCTTACTGGATGTCGGTAGAGAAATGGCATTGCAGTCTGATGAGTACTTACACGGTTGGGCATTGTACTGGCTCGACTGTGCGATAACCGGTGACGATCCTGTTGCTTATAGTCTGCTTAACAAGTCCAAGCCTGGAGATGTCAACTGGACGCAATTCTGCATCGACTCGGCTCGTGACGACATCAAGTACCTGAAGATGGGTGCTGACCGGTTGAAGTGGCAGAATCGATTGTGGCATTCGATACTGATGCCGCTGCGTCGAATCCGGTGGAGTTGCCGCCATTTCTTTTCCAGAATCACACACAGGAGTGAATCCTGACATGGGAAAATCTCAAATCATGCAGAAAAACAGCGATTGCCTTAAAGGCATGCGTTGTCCTGATTGCGGTCAAACCACATCATTCAACATCGGCATCGAGATCATTTGCACTGTCACGGATGACGGTGCAGAAGATCAGCACGGTGATCGATACTGGGATAACAAGTCGTTCATCGCATGTACGGACTACGACGATCTGGGTTGTGATTGGCAGGGCAAAGTGGCTGACACTTACGAGCAGTTCACTGGTTCGTTCAGGATCGAAATCCACACGCACGGTGACAGTGCATTATTGTGGCGCACTGGTGCTGTTCTATATCCCTGTGTCACTCAAGCACGTGTTGCTGGCAAGTCGCACTTTGAACGGCACACGTCCATCGACCAGTACCGCATCATCGACAGCAATCGAAAGGTGAGATTCAGTTCAGCACCTGACGTAACCTGACGGGCATCACGCTCCGATATTAGCCTCGGCATCCACATGGGTGTCGGGGCATTTTTCTGTCTGACAGGCGCGTGAATTCGCTCTGGTGTATTTAGGGTATTTTTAAATCCCCTCTTTGTCATGGTACGTTTGCGTGTCTTTTTTATACCAGTAAAAAATAAAAAAAAAATATCACTTATAGTCTGGATGTGATTCAAAACTACACTAAATGCACCATTTCACGGTATTTACCCCTATGAAATACCCTAAATACACCACAATTTAGCCTGATTTCACTCTCCCGGCTCTACACACCAGAACCTCCTCACCTCTTCCAAAGTCGTTGCAGTCGTCCCTGCTGACGATATCTGACTGCCAATCAAACCGGAAATACACCACTTTTTTGCCTCTCACGCATGGAAGACAAGCACGTTTGTCGCTCATATTTCCACGGATCTGGGGCTCTGGTTCCAAGCACGAGATCCCTTTTTTTTTTTTTTTTTTT
>Ga0208920_1000073_pt1 | contig 31651 bp, 53 predicted proteins | sample 19_taG_FD_184094 | JGI IMG/M metagenome (GOLD analysis project Ga0208920, IMG submission 184094) | Marine viral communities from the Subarctic Pacific Ocean - 19_ETSP_OMZ_AT15317 metaG (SPAdes) (version 2) | ecosystem: Environmental > Aquatic > Marine > Oceanic | place: Pacific Ocean | collected...
TTTCGCTGGTGGAACTCTCGCAACGGTGGACATCATACCCTCGCATTGTTGGACGACAGGGAAATCTGGGCTTTTATCGATGAACTTGAATTTGTCGAAATAAACTTCATCCCGGATAATACCAAGCCCGTGGATTTCTTTGCCGAATGTGCTCCTAAAAAGATATCTAAATTCTAATGGCTAAAGTCAAGACAAAACTCAGAATCACCAAGCCCGGTGACAGTCTAAAAACACAAAAGTATATTACTGTTTACAGACATCGCAGGGGCAAGGACATTGCAGAGGGTTTCTTCGCAGTCGGCTCAATGCTCAATCGAGTGAAGCGACTTAAGAAACCCTTTGTTCAATGGCATGTAACCAATGATTTAGAAAGTGCTGTTTCCTATGCGATTCGCCATAAGGCTGCATGGGGTATACCTTTGCTGAAAATTGAAAAAGAATTATTGCCTGACCTTGAAAAGTCTGATAATTGGGATATCATACAGCAACACTTGAAGGAAAATTGACATGGGTTGGTTTTTGGCGTTTTTATTGGTTGCATTTTTGGTTACCCTGCTTATTAGTGCAGCGATATCGAATTGTGTAGAAAGGAACGAAAAATGTTAGTTTTACTTTGGATTGTGTTTAGTATGCTTGCTGTAATTGCCCTTGCAGGGTTTGTCATATTTTTGAATGGACTCACCCTTGATGACGGCGGAATCCAGATTGCCGGGACTATCCTATGTGTGTTATTCGGGACATTTTCCTTGATTATAGGGATAAATAATGTCCAAAGACACAGTATAGATGTCGAAATCAGAGAATCACAAATAACCGAGGTGAACACGGAACGTGTGAGGGAAAATAATCCGAGCAGAGTTCGAAAAACTAGATGCAAAGGAAATCATTGATGCTAGACAAAAGTGAAAAAGAAAAACTCTCATACGCCTATCGAGTATTACATGCTGGACTTGACACGAAACCCACAAGCCTTGGTATGGATATTTCTCTTGCACTGATTGGGGTGCTAGCAGGTGAGGAAATCAGACCAGAAGAAAAAGAATTACTTGACCAGCATGAACACATGTTTTAAGGAATTGACTAATGGCATATCTAATTGACGAAAATGAAGATCGGTATTGGGTGGATGAAAGCCCTGATCCCACAGTAAATAAATTACCCTTTGGGAAAACAATCGGTTGCACTGGTTGATGAAGAACAGGGCGGAATCATTGCGTGGTTTGGTGGAAATAAACCACAACACATGGCTTACACTGTTTTGGAAATGCTACAGGATTTATAGTAGGGGCGGCCCCCTTAAAAACATATTATTTTACTTGACACCGCGAAAAATACTGATATAATAGGGCATCGAAAGGACAAATGATGCTTGTACATAAAATTACAATTGGATTCGTTGATCAAACCTTTAACACTGCAACCGGAAAATACACTGGTCAAGAATTCATAGCGGGTGAGGTTGAATACGAAGGGGATGAACAAAACGACTATGGTGAGTACGTTAATGATAATGGAGAAGTCATTGACGACGTTCAAAACGAAATGCCAACTCCTGAACCATATCTACCGTTTGAAATGGTACAACCAAATGATTGATCCAAAGAAAATCACCGACTTTCATCGCACCGAATACGAACTACAAGAGTTTCTCTTGTTTTGTATCTTCGTTGCAGGCAAGACAGCAAAAATCATCGCACCGAAACTGGATGGTTTCCTTGAGGATAAAACTCAACTTCCTTTTGACTATTTAGAGTCAATGGGTCACGAAGGGTTCAAGGCACATCTTCGTAAACATAAGATCGGCAAGTATGGTCTACTTGATAGTGGACTATGGGCACTTGTCAGATTCAAGCCAGACCTTAGAAACATGTCTTTCAACAGTCTGGAATCTTATCTTGGCATTGGTCCTAAAACAAGTCGCTTCTTCGTGCTGCATTCTCGTCCGGGAATTAAAACTGTTGTGCTCGATACTCATATTCTCAAAGACGTTCGTAAGCGTGGTATCAATGCTCCCGTGTCAACCCCACAGGGCAGGAAATACGAAGATATTTCAAGACAATACGTGAGACTTCTTGAGGCAGACGGTGTTACTGACTTCGCAGAGTTCGACCTTAACAAATGGAAAGAGTACGCAAAATGAGAATCAAGATTGGTTAACTTCTCTAGCCGACTCATTCAAGACAAAAAAGTAGCGAAGGTGACTAACCTCCTCCCGAAGGGTCAAGGGTCCACGAAAGTGTGACCCTTCGGGGCGGCCCCCTTTTATTTATATTATTTTCCTAAGTCACTTGACACACATGATTAACCTGATATAATACGGCAGTGTTAAGCAAGTTGCTCTCTTGGTCTAACGGTCAAGACGATGGGCCTTCAACCCGTAGACGGGAGTTCGATTCTCCCAGAGAGTATTGACTAACTATAACCCTTTTGAGGATTTGGAATGCCAATCACCCGCGAAATCGTTTACAAGACTTCTGATGGACGAACACACAGCGATAAGGCCACAGCCGAAGCTATTCAGAAAGAGATTGACTGCCGCGATGAAATTATGGAACTGTATGAAAGTGCTCTTGGAGTGGGGCAATCAACGAAAAGTCTCAATTTTCAGGGCGGGATTATGATGCTGATTGGAGAAAACCCCGTAGGACTACGCGACATTCTCAGTAAGCATATCAGACGTATGCCGAAAAATCAACCCGTTCTCAAGGGTTGACAAATCCAAACCGTTCGCTATAATAAGTAAAGAAAGGCGATCACATGGACTTTTACGACGGATTTGAACCCGAACAAGAACCAGATGAATATGCTTGGCTTGATGAAGAACAGCCGAGTGGGTGGGAATTGGCTGAATTTTGCGACATCGTTCGCATGACCGATCAGGAGAATGAGGCACTCCCAAAAAATATGCAACAGCCCGTTCCAGAAGAAGTCAATAACGCTCTGATTGCAAAAGCTATCAAAGATATGAGGGATAATGGAGTATCAGACATTACTCCCGATATGATCTCTGCGTATGTTGATAGACTGGTGGGAGAAAGAAGTCTTGAAGTTGCAGTCAAGGATGGTTTGCGAGATGTTTTCTTTAATGAGGAATCAGACGGTCATATCAGGGTAGAATATCTCCCCGCAAAAATATACACCGGACAGGGCAAATACGAGCAAGAATACTTTGCTTCTGTGGAGAGAAACAAGCATGCATAAAGTGACTCACAAAGGCACAGATTACGAATTTGAATCATTCGACTACGACGAAGACAATCTTGGCAAGATTAACCTTGAAGACAAAGATGGTGATTCAGAGGGAATCTGGGTAATCTTACATCCTGATTATAAAGAGAAGTATAATAATGAAGAGTCTTGTGATGAACCCGTTATCTGCTTCTTGGCCAATCAGTCCCTTTCTGGTCTACCTTGGGGTGCTGTAGTTGTTGCCGAAACACAGGGCGATTGTAGGCCACTTGGCAAAATCAAAGACCTCAGTGGCAATGTAGTCTTGATGGGTCAATCAGATTAATTAATATATTTACGACGGGGCGGCCCCGTCCGCCCTAAGTCCTTATTGCACAACGAGTTAAAATCTTATCTTTTTTCAAAAAAAACTGGCCAAAGGGCTTGATTTTTCCGATATTAAGTGTATAATAAGAGCGTATCAAACGAATCTTTTTCAGAGGAATTAGCATGACTCAAACCACAACCGTTTTCACTGGCAAATCAAGCAAGGACAAAGGATTCAGCAATCATTTTTCTTATGATGATTTCAGCAATCCCGACCTTTTCAAACAGCGTGTAACGCTGCCGAATGAGTATATGAGCCGGGTCAATTCGTTCATGGTTGCCGGTGATGATAAGCAACTCTACAAGATTAAGGGTAAGCCCTACAATCTGTCTGCCGATCAGGAAAGAATCCTGTTCACACAATTCAACTACGCTAAAAAGCGAATGATCGAAGCAGAGACACAAGAACAGTTTGATAAGTGGGAGCGTATCGCTATGTCGTTGCGTGATACCATTTTCAACGCTAACGTGTTTCTGGCCCCTTCTGTAATGAAAACGATCAATGGATGGCAGGTCGAAGCACAAGACCTTTGTAGCGAAGGACTTATGGGCGTGATGCGAGCAATCCACGGTTTCGACGTTGACCGTGGAATGAAATTCAGCACTTACGCTTTCCGAGCGATCAAGCAGTCCATGTTGCGGCATATTATCGGTAAACAAAACCGTACCGCAAAAGTCAACCAATACAACGGCGAAATGATCCATCAGGATCAAATTGTGCAGGATGACAAAGACACCTGCAAAAGCGAGGTCATGCAACAGTTGCAGCTTGCAATCAACGGCGGCGTTTTGGATAAACGTGAAGCACAGATTTTCAACCTTCGATTTCCAACAAACGGCGATAAACCCTTGACGTTGCGAGCGTTAGGGAAGGTGGTCAACCTTACAGCCGAGCGAGTTCGTCAGATTCAGGACGAAGCACGCGACAAATTGCGTATGCACATGGCAGAAAATGACCTTGACTAAATCATGCTAAACTCCCGCCACGGCTGGACTTACAGCCGTGGCGGGGCGGCCCCCTTGTTATCCTATTATTTTTGCGGTAAGGGTTGACATTTTTCAATAAGTCGGTATAATAAGACACTATGGGATTCAACTCAACAATCGTAATCTTGAATGATCGTCTGCATGATATTGCTGCTACTCCAGATTTTGGTAAGCAATTAGAAACGGCAATATTAACTCATGGCTATCCGCAGCGAGTATGTACGCGAGTTGTAGGCACAGAAGTTGTTACAGTTGACCATGCTGATACTACCAATGTCATTGCTGTTGGTGGAAATTGTGCATCTGTATTATCAAAGAATTTCAATGGTGGCAATCATCATAGTGACAAAGCAAAACTTGACTTGCTCAAATATTGGGCAAGCGAAATGGGCTATACGCTCAGAAAGAAAAAATAATGGGTTCTTATCGCATACTTCCCGGTGACGCTACCAAGCCTCAAATTCTCGATAATGCCAAAGGGATTATGATCCCCCATGTTTGTAATAACATTGGGGGTTGGGGTTCTGGTTTCGTTCTTGCTATCAATGAGGCTTTTGGAAACAAGGCAATGAATGCCTATCGACGTTGGCATAGCAACGGTAACTTCGATATGGATTTGCGTGCAGACGATGACTTTGGTTATTCTGATACTGCATTCGTTCTTGGCTCTGTTCAGTATGTGAGAATAGATAAGCCGAAATATCTGGGAAGACCAGTTACCATTGCCAACATGATTGGTCAGCACAAAACTATTCCGCATGAAGCAAAACCGATCCGCTACGCTGCATTGGCAACGGCTATGGATGAAGTTGGTATTACTTCTCATGCCAACAACAGCAACTATGAGATTCATGCTCCGATGTTCGGTTCCGGTTTGGCTGGTGGAAATTGGGAAATAATAAAATCACTAATCCATGAAATTTGGGTTGACAAATACGATTTAGACGTTACAATATACGAGTTCGAGCAATCGAAAGAATAGGGTATGCTCTCACAATCCGATGACCTTCCAGCCCTGAAGCGAGGTGTGAGCGTTGTCTTGCAAGCTTTAAGGTGAAGCATGGAGCTTTTAACTCCAGGAACAGGGTTCAATACCCTGGCAGGACATTATATCTCAAAAGAAACAAAAGAAGGATTTTTAGCTAAGATACATAATATATCTAGGAGGTATATTATGTGTAAAAGAAAATGTCGTAAATGCGAATCTGTGATTCCTATCTGGACTAGAATAGATGGAAAAAACAGAAATCTTCAGAACAGGAAATTTTGTTTGTCCTGTTCTCCATTTCGTGGTCATAATACAAAACCAGATGATCCTTTAAGACCATCTAAGAAAAGTGGTCCATATTCCAATTGGACAGAAGAAGCCAAGGAAAATAATAAACAAAACATATATAAAAGAGGATGGGAAAGAAAGGTAAAACTAGTTAAATTAGCTGGAGGCTGTTGCAAAAAATGTGGATACAATAAATCTATGAGAGCGTTAACATTTCATCATAGAGAACCTGATCAAAAAAAGTTTGGGTTAACTCAATCTCAGCTTTGGTCAAGAAAATGGTCTGAGATCATGAATGAATTTAACAAGTGTGACATATATTGTCAAAACTGCCATGCAGAAAAAGAAGATGAATTAAAGAAAAATGATCCTAATTATTGGAGAAATGTATTTGATTTTTGGGATGATGATTGATATAATTAACCAGTAGACCGAGGTTCGATTCCTCGTGGACTCATTATGGCTAATCAAAAACTAAATCCTGAACTTCCGTTGCTGAACCTGAAAGATATGGCTACTGAGGCTAATAAAATCCCTGACAATCCGTGGGAATATCCAAATGGTATTGAAGATGTTGTTGTTTTGGTTCTTGACAGGGCCAGTGTTAGCTTTGAGAGCCACGATAACATTAGTACAGCCTGTGATAATGTAAAGATCAAATCTGATCCCCGAGTTTTGGCAGTAGCATGTTTGCAGGGTGATGGGGAAATTTATAATTCAGCAAGACGCTGTAACGATTTTAACAGTCGTTTAAGAGAGAAAACTTTTCTTGCTTTTAAGGCATTGATCGGGAGCATGGGTATTTATCCATTCAAAAGAATTTGGGCTTTGACCACACCATTTTCTTGGCGTGGTGAAGATGATGTTGAACTTAAACCACAGGAGTTAAATGATGATTTTCAGCCAGTTGAAAGTGGGTAATCGTTTCATGCTTGATGATAAGCCAAGTGAGTGCATAATGCAAAAGGTGACGTTGAATCTTTTGTATTACGTTGGTGCAGAGGCTGTTAAGGTTGGAAATAACATTTTCCTGCCGGAATTTTTTGAGATCGAACCTGACACCGAAGTAATACGCAAAAAATAACATAATTACTGCGGGGCGGCCCCGCCCATTTATTAACACAAAAATAATAATACAAACACTGTCAAGGGTATTGACACAGCGGTGAAAGTTGTTATAATATGGGGATGAACCTGAAAGTGTTAAACAATTCTGCTGCCGACATCGAAGTCTACAACGGCGACCTTGATCGTGATATTTTGCTGGTCAAATTTGTCAAAACCGCTCTTTACATTATCGGTGGTTGGTCGAAACCTAGTAAAATGCCTAGTCCGGGCTATTCCATCCCCGCGTCTAAATGTCTTACTGGTGCAAAGTTAGCACTGATTAAAGGATCGGTATGCTTCGGTTGTTATGCTGCTGATACCGTTGAATGGATCAAACGTAGTGGCAAGAATCCGTATCTTGGGCGTTATAAAATGGATAATGTCAAGCAAGCATTGGAGAAAAGATTTAAGTCTCTGACCGATCCGTTATGGGTTCCGGCTCAAGTTTTCCTAATGCGGAAGCGTAAACTGACATATTTTCGATGGCACGATGCCGGTGATCTGCAAGGTGTCGCACATTTGCGTAACCTAGTGCTCATCGCTATCGCATGTCCAGACTGCAAGTTCTGGTTGCCAACACGCGAGTATAACATTGTTCGGAGTTACCTGAAACAATACGGTGCTTTTCCTGCAAACTTTCGAGCAAGGGCATCGGCTCATATGCACAATGAGGATGCACCGAAAGAATTTCCGTATCGTTCGGCTGTTGATACTGGTGAATATGATTATAATACCAATCCGAAAGCGTTTAAGTGTGGTGCGTATAAACGTGGTGGCGAGTGTGGCAGGTGTCGAAAGTGCTGGTCGAAAGCACCGACTATTGTGTACCCTTTCCACTGAGCCCTTCCCACCACCTAAAAAGTGGCGGGGCCGCCCCGCCGTAAATGTGTTATTTTACCATTTTACTTGACACAGAACTTGATATTTGGTATAATGTTGATATGAGACGCGAGATATGCATCCTCATAGGTAACTGGCAAGAATCAGACAAAGAACTGTTCTTTGGGCCGTTAACAGGCAACGAAGAATGGCACGAGTTTGATATTGATACGCCTTGGTCTACGATTATGGCTGAGTTGAAACTATTTCCCTCAAAAGGTCAAGCTCGTAAGAATGGATGGGACAAAGATGTTGAATGGGGATTTGATGACTTCACTTTTGGCAAGGTGAAACACTGGATTACTGTACTGAAAGTAATTGAAAATGGCTAAAAACAAAGATAAAAAACGTCAGTTGAATAAACGTCGCAAACAGATGTATGTAAAGAATTCTGATCGTAAAGAGAAGAACTTTATTCAGCGTATACGTGATCGAACCAAAAAGGAAGCTCAAGAGTATGCTGACTCGTGGGAAGCAAGAGAATTAGTACGTTGGCTTAGATACGCCGGTGAAGGCAACACTGCCTTCAGTGATGCCGGTACATCTATTCAAAAATATGCTGATAAGTTTAATATCGACTTGACATCTTTGGAAAAAACGGTATAATACACCAGTCGAGAACGGAAACACAAAACCCCTTTTGGAGCATCAGCATGAAGGTTCGTGACGGACAGAAACAAGGCGGCAAGTACAAGTACATCGTGGCTGAAAGCGATGTCGAACACAACCCAGAGCCGCGAACAGAGCGTGGCAAGCGTCGTCGCAAGGCGAAACACCCCAACGGCATTCAGCCGGGCCATCCGGCCTATGCGGGTGGAAAAGTGGAAAAAGAAAACGCTACTCCGCTTGATGACTAAGACCAATGAATAGAAGGGCCACGAAACCACCCTTCAAGCTACTGATCTCTTGGGCGAATATCATTCCAATAGAATGATCCAAGAGGACCCCCGGACGTTCCGGGGGTTTTTTAATGGAATACCGAGGGGGCCGCCCCGCCGCCCCTAAACCCTTTAAATAAAAGCACTTATGAGCGTTAATTTTTAATCTTTTTTCCTGTTTTTCTGTCCAAACCCCTTGCAATCTCAGCTAAAACCTGTATAATACACAAGTCAAACGGACAAAAACTTTCACCCTCTTTTGGAGAACATCATGAATCAGGCAAATCTTTACGGTAGCAAGCGAAACTCACGTCAGCAGATTGCGGACGCATTCACCCCAACGGGTACGGACACCTACACCCCGGTTCCGTACATCAAGCTGTTGGATACGGTCGAGCATCTCCTTCAGGAAAACGGTCTGGTCGTGGCTAATGAGGCTCACCAGTTGGTCAAGCCCATGAAGGACGTTCGTCAGCCGAACGCATTCGGTCAGTTTTTCAGCGTGCTGAATCTGGCCAACATGGATGACGGCAAAGGCGAAGTCGGTTTCGCAGTGGGCATCCGTTCGAGTCACGATATGTCACTGGCCGCATCGGTGTGTGCCGGTTCCAACGTGTTCGTCTGTTCGAACCTCTGCTTTTCGGCCGAGTGGATCGCTTCGCGGCGACACACCAGCGGCGTGTTGGCCGATCTGCCCGTCGTGATCGATTCGATCATCAAGCAGTTCCCGGAGGCTCAGGAATCCCAGAATCGTTTGTTCGATCAGCTTCGGGACACGACCATCACCGAACGTCAGGCTTTGTGGCTGGGCTATCAGGGCGTGAAGGAAAAGGCTATCAACGCCCGTGATCTGGTTCCGATCATGGAAGAGTTCGTCGGTGATCGCAACAAGGATCAGCACGGCGACAACTCCTCGCTGTGGAACCTCTACAACGCCGGTACTGAAGTCCACAAGGGCATTCAGGGCCGAAATATGGTCACCGCGTCCACGCGGTCGCTGGACTGGCACAGTCTGTTTAATAAGGCTGCAAGGCTGGGCGTCGATTCGGTCTAAATCAGGCCGACAACCAAACCCCTAACAAACAGGCCCCATCTGGGGCCTGTTTTATTTATCCCCCGCAGGGGGCATAATCCCTTGTCTTTCAAGGGATTATGGCCCCTGCGGGGGCGGCCCCACTAAAAAGGTATTATTCTCTTGACAAGCGAATGTAATACTGGTATAATACTTTCAGCATAGGAGATAATCATGGAAGATAAACTTTCTTCAATTTCAAGCTTGGATGCGGCTTGTGCAGAACTCTCAAATGAAATGCAACTTCTTAAAGCCAAGGCTCGCACATTCACACAGACCAAGAAGTCAGATGATGCCAAAGAGATGGCAGATGCTATGACTGACATAGAAAAGAAAGTCGAGAGAATAAGGGCCAAGCTGTCAAATATTGTTACTGAAGTATTCCAAAAGTCTTGACAACGGGCCGTCAATAAGGTATAATACAGCCATGAAACGCTCAAAACACAATTCGAAACGTCGCAGGAAAGAACTCGCCAAGCAGAATATTGTTCAGCCCATCGGCACAGTATTCGAGAGCTTTGGTAGTCCCTGCAATACCGATCCGTGGGATGGAAAACTTCCACCCCGTGATAGTCGTTCCACTCGCCGTCGCGGTAAAAAGGAACTCAGAAAGGACTACAATGTCTGATTGTGTAGTAACAGAGGAGCAAAGCGGAGTTCTTATCGGTAATGGATTTCATCACTACGAATCTGGTGACGTGGTTCATCTCACTGGGCCTAATGGCTCAAAAGATATTCACATCAATGATTTACCTCATGTCATTGAGGAGATTGAAGTAGGAACCGATCCAACAACTGGCGGCCCCATTTGCGATTATATATCATTTGATGATGAGAGGGGCGAGGATGAGGACGTTGACGACTACATTAGTCGTATGGGATATGCTGAAAATGAATGGATTGGTGATCAGCAGTTTATCGGTCCCCCTGAAGACCTCTAAAAAGGCCGTGGGCGGCCCCCTGATTATTCTATTTTCTTTTCAAACGACTTGACATATCTGGATATGTCTGTATAATAAAGCACTATGGCAAATTCACACACCGAAACCATTGAAGCTAACGACCTGCCTGTTAAATCAGATGATATTGATGGCAAGTTCCGTAAGCCTCAGAAACGAAAGAATCCCACCAGCAATCTTTCACGCAGAGATCGTGCAAAGAAGCGTAACCGCAGACAACGGAGCAGATAATGGCATTTTTCGGCGTAACAAAAGAAAAGATCGGTGAAGTCGTCAACCATCCCAATGCCGATAGGCTGGATATTGCCAAGCTGGAAGGAATGAATTTCCAGTTTATCGTTGGTCGTGACCAGTACAAAGTTGGCGATGATGTCGTATATTTTCCTATTGATTCGTTGATCCCGCCTAACGTCCTTGCAAGGCTTGGACTTGTTGACAGGTTGGCAGGAAAAGAAAAGAACCGAGTCAAAACCGTCAGGCTTCGTGGTTCTATCTCTCAGGGCATTGTAAGCGACCATGATACACTCGCTGGTATGTCGAGCATTGACAAGACCGATGAGCAGATCACCAATCTACTTGGTGTTACCAAATACGAGCCACCCGTTGTCCCTACGACTAGCGGAAATCTTGTCAAACTTCCAATGGGCCTAAGTGCCTACGATATCGAGGGTGCTGATCGTTATACCGAAGCTGCTGAGCTATTGATGGATCAAAAAGTTGCCATCAGCGAAAAAGTTGAGGGCATGAATTTCAGTGCTGGTTACTGTGCTCAAACTGGTAAAACATTTGTTAACCAACGCAACTACTCGATTGAGGAAATCGAGGGCAAAGAACATATGTTTTGGCGACTTGTCCGAGAAAGTGGCTTGCTTGATTATATTGAAAAGTTTGCTCTAAGCAATATCAATATCATCATTTACGGCGAATTTGTTGGCCCCGGCGTACAGGGAAACATCTACAAACTGGATAAGCATCGCGTGTATTTGTTTGACGTTAAAATTAACGATAACTGGCAATGTCCAATTGGTTTCACCAGAGAGGTATCCAAAATGGCAGAAAGTGCAAAGGTGGGTACTACGCTTGAGATCGTCCCGTTACTTGCCATTGATGTTACTCTGCGTGAATGGTTGGATGGTAAAACAATTCAGGAAGCATCGGACGGACGTTCGATGATCCATGATACGAAACGTGAAGGAATTGTCATCAAGCCTATGCTTGAACAACGAAATGATGAACTGGGTGGACGTTTAATTCTGAAACAAAGATCACCCCTTTATCTTGCTAATAGCAAGCTCTAAACATTTAAGAATAAAACCACCGTAATATTTACGTCCATCTATCTCTATTAGGTGGACGTTTTTATCTTTGCAATAAGCTCTAAGCCATTCGTCTCTAATTTGTACTTTTCTAAATTCTGATTCTCCACCGAATCTATCACACGGCTCGTAATGCTGTCTGCCATTATATTCTACATAAATAATATTATCACCGTCTTTTACTTCAAAATCTATAAAGATTTTTGATCTTATTGTTTCATCTCCCATTTTTATTTCTTTGTTTATTAGTTTTTGTTTTTTAATGGATGAATTAGGAAATAATCTTTCTAGATATTTATGTGTTCTTTTTTCGTTATATCTTGGGTTCTTTGCACATCTGGGACAATTGCTTTTTGCGTGCATTACTCCATTAACAGTTGCTATCCATATGTGATTACATTCTAAGCATTTCCATTTAATCTGTTGTTTTGAGTGTTTTGGTTTTTGTAATGCTTTGATGTTTCTTTCTTCTTTTTCTAGTTTTTCATTGACATTTTGTATAGAAATAGGAATCCGTCCAGAACATTTTGGACATCCAGTTTTATGATTTATTAATGAATTTGTATTAGTTTCCCATGAATATTCACATTTTTTGCATATTACCTTTATAGGTGATCGTGAATTAATAATATTAGACAGTCTAATAATATTAGTTTTCTTTATTTTTTCATCAACTATCCTGTTAGTTAGTTTTCTATTCCCTGCACAGTTAGGGCAACCTTTTTTTCTTATGGTGTCAGCCTGTGATTTCCAAGTAAATTGGCATTTTGTACATAGAAAATTTATTTTATCATATGGACCAGAATAATCAGATAACCGTTTTATTTTTCTACTTTTCAAGTTCCGATTAGTGTCAAACTGTTCGTTAGTTAATTTTGCTCTACCCATTATAATCTCCTTGACATTTCTGTTGATGTCTAATATAATATCGGACAATGAGGTTTAAGGATTTACAAAAATAATAACGTTGATTCTGAAACAGCGTGGTCCCGAGTATCTTGCCAAATCCAAACTGTGAATTGCAATACTTACCACGTTCAAAAACCCCGCGAAAGCGGGGTTTTTTAATAGGGGCGGCCCCGTTGTTTTCTTGTTATTTTATCCAAAAGGGTTGACAAAACTGAGTAAGTCTATATAATAGGGCAGTTGAAACGATAACCCTAACTGAAAGATTGACAATGATTGTGCAACATATTAAGCGTAAACGCGGTGGCAGGGTCGTAAAAGTTGGAACCATTGTTGGTCGAGCCTTTGGCGACACTGCGTGTGTTGGATTCTCAAAATGCAAAATCACCGGTGACGGTGCTGATACTTTTGATAAGCAGGAAGGAATCGATATCGCCCTGTGCCGTGCTGCTGATCTGACAAATGGTGTAGGCCATCGAGTCCCGCAATCCATTCAAAAAGACGTTGCTGAGTTTTCGAGACGTGCAGAGGCTTACTTTCAGGACAAAAAAGTTATTTCCCCGTAATTGGCTAACAAAGATCACAAAACAAAGGAAAAGTCATGCTTCATCGCAAAAAACAGGTCAAACAATCAGTCACAAAAAACAAGCGATCACATCGATTTGCTCGCAAGGAAAACATTGATGCGTTTGTTTTGCATGAGGGTGATATAATTACCCGAAAAGCAATAGGTGTAGATACGAGTCACTTCGGTCGGATTCTTCGCGTAACAGCTTTACATGCTGGCATCGTGTACGCCGAGGTAATTTTGGACAGTGCAGTCCATTCGGTTGCCGACTCGTTTGGAGACTCGACCGGCAAAGAACTCACGCTGTCGATCCCCAGAGATCAGTTTTTTCGCGTGACAAAGAAGCATTACGACAAGCAAAAGCAGCATCTTGCCCAGCAACGAGAACGGTTGATTGCTGACCACAACGCAAAACCGTACAATTATGACCGTCAGATTTCCGGTACGGCAACCGATGTTGTGCTGAATCACTCAACCGGAACCGTGAAACTTACGTGGCAACAGTACCACGAAGTGCTCGAAGCATTGATTCTTGTTGGAGTTATTCATTCCAGCATAACTCTGCGAAACCATTCGGGCTGCACACTGAAAACCGCAGCCGAAATCGTTCGTAAAATTGATGCTCTGACTGCATTCAGCAAGGTGTGGGAAAAGATCAGCCGACCATTGATGGCAAAGATCATCGATCTGGTCAACAGCAATGATCTTGATCCCGGTGACTTCGAACAATTGGCCGCTGAACTGGCTGCAAACAAATAGCTCCTTTCATGATGGGTTTCGACTCATTTTAAGGCGACACGCCCCCACACCCTGTTTGAAATGCAGGGTGTTGTGGGGCGGCCCCCTTTCTTTTCTGTTATATCCTATTTATTTACCGATACCACTTGACAGAGACAAATAAAAGAGTATAATATGGGTATGACGAACGAATTGGAAAACAAAGCAAAACGAATCAATGCACTGTTGACACGGGCAGGTGGTCAGTGTCTAAAGGTTGGTGGCTGTGTCCGAGATAAGTTCTTGGGCAAGGGCAACAAAGACATTGACATCGAGGTGTTCGGTCTGAGCTACAATCAGATCGTGGCAATCCTGAAAGCTGAGCAGTTGCGTTGTGATGTTGTGGGTGAGGCTTTCGGTGTTATCAAGGTTGATAATGACATCGACGTTTCCATCCCTCGCCGTGAAAATAAAGCCGGTGTGGGTCATAAGGGTTTCAATGTGATGCCTGACCCCAACATGACCAAAGAAGATGCCGCTGCAAGGCGTGATTTCACGATCAACAGCATGGCTGAAACTTTCGGTGGCGAATTGGTTGACCCTTTCGATGGTCAAGCAGACATCGAAGCAAAGGTGTTGCGTGCAACGTCTGGTGCATTCGTAGAGGACCCTTTGAGGGTTCTGCGAGGAATGCAATTCGCTGCAAGGTTCGGATTCACGATGGATGCAAAGACCGTTGACATGTGTCGAGTGTTGCGACATGAGTTCGATACATTGGCCAAAGAGCGTATCTGGGGCGAATGGGAAAAGTGGGCAACGAAAGCCACTGATGCCAAAGCTGGTCTGGATTTACTGGCTGATACTGGTTGGTTGGAAATGTTTCCCGAACTGGAAGCAATCAACAAAGCAGAGCAAGACCCCGAATGGCATCCCGAGGGAAATACTTGGGAACACACTACGTTCGTGTGTAATGCAATGATCGACATCTGTGATCGGGATAACGTAACAGGTGCGAATCGACTGGTAGCAATGTTCGCAGCATTGTGCCACGACTTGGGTAAGGCTACAACGACTGTTTTCAAAGATGGTCATTGGAAAGCACCCGGTCACGATCAGGCCGGTGTTACAATCACCGAAGCGTTTTTGACTTCTATCAGTGCTCCCCATTGGCTGATCGAAAAAGTGAAACCACTGGTGGCACAGCATATGCGTCACTGTGGAATCAAGGACGAGCAGTTGAATGCTCGTATCGTGCGTAGGTTAGCTAATGACTTGGCTCCTGCTACGATGGAAGAATGGAGCCGTATCGTTGAAGCAGACCATAGCGGTCGTCCACCGCTTGCAAAGGGTAATCCTGTGGAAGCATGGATGAAACTGGCCGCAGAGTTGAAACTGGAAGATGCCGCACCTAAGCCCTTGCTGATGGGCAGGCACCTGATCGATGCAGGAATGAAACCCGGACCACATTTTGGTCCTGTGTTGAAAGCTGCTTTCGAGGATCAGCTAGATGGCGTGTTCAATGATGAAGCTGGTGCAGTCGAATGGATGAGAAATAACCTTTAAGGAGAAGCCCCGGTGAAAGCCGGGGCTATTTATTATGAAAGTCTTTACCGTTATCTCTTTAATTCTCATTCTTTTAACCGTTGTTAATGTTGCGGGATGTGAACAGTCTAGTATTCAAAGCAGGATAAAAGTGGTTGACTATGACGGTCACAAGTGGGTAATATATAGATATAGCAGTCACGGTGGCATTGCTCATCATCCCGACTGCGAATGCAATAAAGAATAAAATAAGAAGGGGGCCGCCCCGAATGTCCCATAAGAAACGTGTAACTCATGTGGTCCTTGTCATTCAGACGATAGAGGATATAGTAACACGAACCCATTAACACGAAAGGAACAACATGGGACACAAAGAAATCATTATCGCAATCGCAATCACACTCGTTTTCTGGCTCGGAGGCACTACTGAGGGTGCAGAAAAAGAGATCACATGGGAACAGTTTTTCCATGCCATCGGACAGGTTGAATCCAACAACGACGATACGGCAGAGGGCGACTACTGCAAAAAACGCAAAAAATATATGGCGATTGGCAGGTATCAGATTTGGGAAGTTTATTGGTTCGATGCCGTTGAAAGGCTTGACAAAAAGGATAAGGGTGTGTATAATGATGTGCGTAAGAAAAAGTATGCTGAATGGATTATGAAACGCTACTTTCTGCGTTATAACCGGAAAGCAGTTGAAAACAAAGATTGGGAAACCCTTGCGAGGATTCATAACGGTGGGCCTAAAGGACACAAGAAAGAAGCAACTGTTAAGTATTGGCGGAAAGTCCGACAAGCTATTGCGAATCAAAGGAGTTGATTACTAATGGGTGCAATCATCGAACTAACACACAAAAGACACCTTGATGGTATTATCATCGATGCTATCGCCACATGTTCCATTGTTGGCAGTCAAAAGCCTCACATGGTAGCCAGAGTCATGGAACCCGATAACCCTAATCCGGGAATTGTATTTGAAGATGAGATTACCACTCTTGGTATGGCTGAGAAAATCATCGCCTATGTCAAAGAAAAACCTTGGGAGCAACTATGAAAAGTGAAAAACAAATATTGGATGAGTTTGTGGAAATTTTTGGGACTGATAGACCCGTCAAGTCTGGTCTAAAGACTTGGAAGCACAAAGGGGGCCATTTCAGAATATGGAGCCTTAGAGAAATGGTCGAGGAGAAAAAGAAAGAGGTAAAGAGATTCAAGAAGCGACAGAGATATCAAAATGCACAAAACTATCGGAACAACAAGAACGCGAAAAGAATTATGAAATTGGATATAAAATTAGAAATGATCAATGCGGAGATGGCGGAACTTAAGACAGAGTTTAATAAATAACAGGTTTAATAGGGGGCCGCCCCTAAAATGGTGGCGTGAATCGTCCTTGTTTGCTGTTGATTAACTTATATACCCATTTCCATTGACTTGGAGATAAAGAACCTTTCTCTTTGTACTGTTTAACAAGAGATTGAGCAAAGCTGTTTTGCATATCAGCAAGACGCTCGATAGCTTTTTCTTCATCCATAGTTCACCTACTGGTTAAGGAAAGCGATAGCGTCACCTTCACGACCGTTCATTGCCAATTGTCTGGCGTATAATTGTGTGCATCGTGTGCAATCACACTCTGGGTTGTGATTGGCAAGTTCTTTCTTGATCTCTTTAATTGCGGCCTCAAGGTCTGCTTGCTTCTCTTCCTGATATTCGCGTTCACACTTGCCGCAAAAATCTTCTGAAGACCAGCAAGATTCAGGTCGGCCACATTTCGGACAGTCATGAAATCGTAGATGCATTATCCAAATCTCCTATGCCAACCGGCTTGTTCTTCGTCATCCATACGCATGTATTCCTGCATGTGCCAATCATCTTGATACAGGTCTGAACCATACACGGGCTCAGTGGCGTAGAATCCCTCGTCCATGAACGGTTCGAATCCATGCCCTACTGCGAGCATTAAAAGCTCTTCTTCTTTTTCAGCCTCTTCGCGTGTTAAATCCATACCGAGATTTTTCATCCAACGTTCGCCATTAGCCAGAGTTAGGATAAGATGCCAAACATCAACGATGACTTCAAATCCATCTTCATCATATCCGTCTTGAGCAGCGAGATTTATCTTCGAAACGTGCCACATGGTTTGTGTCTCCTTGGAAGTATATTATACTGTTTTTATGATGCTGTGTCAAGTGTTTACATAAAAATAATGTGTTTTTAAGGGGGCTGCCCCCGAAAGGTCCGGTAAAAAGCTTGTAACCTATTGTGACCTTGACACTTAGACGATATTGTTTATAATACCAAGGAAAGAAAGGAACGGTATCATGAACTTATTTGAATGGTTAAAACTCGGAAGTGAACTCAAGGGATGGTTGGCTTGGGTTGAAAGCTACCTTATTACTGCCAAGTCAATTGATGGTGGGATGCAGTTCGGAGTAACCTATTGGGGCATAACTCTGGTGTGTGCAACATTTTATATTAATCATCGCAGGGTCAAAAGAAAGTTTGAAAAACTTCTTATAAAAAAGGCCAAGAAGGGTTGACAACAGAGCTAAAGTTGTTATAATAGGAAGCATGAGGGGCAGGGAATGGTGCCAGCTTACGACTGGATTAAATGGCGTTTCCGTCAGCCTGAACCTGCCCCTCGGATAAAGTGACAAGTGAATATCAGAGTTAGAGTGATAGGGTGGGGGGTGCCAGCATGACCCTATGGAAATGTGGACGGCGATAAACGGTTGGGTTCACCTGACTACGACCGATCCGATAAGGTGCTGGAGCCTGCCGGTGAGCAGGTAGTATGGCAACGCTGACTTGCAGCAAATCGTGGGTTCGACTCCCACACTCCCCACCCCTTCACTCTGATTAGAAACGAGTTACTCGTATCGTCCAACTATAAGAGGACACCGGCACATAGCCGGAGATGCAGTGGGTGCCTAGACTATATGGTCAAAGGTGCTAGGTCGGTTGACCACCGAGAACCGCCCCACATTAGGTGTAATCCCTGCTACGAGTGCCGCTTAGGTCAAGGAAATTTTAAGATTGCTGGTTCTCATGGCTACAATGAATACCGAAGGACAAGGCAGCGGAGCGAGTCTCGTGCCGCTGAATAAACGGGCGTAACCCCGACCATAAAACTACAAAAGCCATAGCCAGCATTTAAGCTCTTGAGGTGTAAAGGTTGCATTAGCTGACTGTCAATCAGCAGGACGGGGCTCAATTCCCCGCTAGAGCGTTACATAACTGCGATTAACGGCCTGAGAATTGCCGCACGGAAAGGATCGGACTACTTTCTGGTGTTTGGGGTTTAACTCCTCTTGTTATCCGAATTGCGGTTACTAGATCTTCGGGTTGCCCGTGTAATTGCCTGCGGTAAGCAGGTGGATGCTCGGGTTTTTTAATAGAATAACAATGGGGCGGCCCCGCAAGCCTTTTCGGGCTTGCGGTGGTGGCTACTTCTTTTGAAGACCATTCGAATTTCTTCGAATCCCATTAGGGTTACGTTCGTCCCAAGCCCACTGCTGTGGGCTCATTCCATTGGGCTTGATGCCCTGTTTTGCTCGAATCGTGATCCAAGCCTTTTTTGCCGCTTTGCGGCCTTTTGGACTGCTCATAGTTGTCTCCTTATGTTAAGCAGCTTTGTTGCGTTTGTTTTTGCGAATGGAATTTGGGTTACGTTCATCCCAAGACCATTTTTGAGGTGACCCATTAAACCATTTGGGAGTTGTTACTTTTGAAGTTGGTTTTTTGTGTTTTTTGTGTTTTTTAGACCCATATGGGAATTTGTTTTGTTCTTCAAACCATTCCAGTAACAAATCAGAGTCAGCAGGATTCCCCCACTTATCTCCCTCGACAAGTAGTTGAGTCATGCACATTGGTTGAGTTTTATCTTGATATCTAGTATGCTGAACAATTGTAGTTCTTTTAGAAATGCAAGAGGCTGCCCAAAGCAACCAAGTGCTGCCCTCTTCTTTTTTATCGTTTGTGTCGATTATCGAACAGTTGTTGTTTTTCTTCATCATTTGGTACATGCCCTCATGTCTTCTATGGGCAGCAGCTTTGAAAATAGGACGATCCCCCTTAATTCCTCGACCTAATATGTTGGCAGTTACTCCAACGTATGAACCAATCTTAGTAAAGTTCATCATGTAATCAATCCAATGCAGTAAACCTATGGATAATTCACCGCAGAAATCAAGAAAGGCATAATCAATTTTTCTTCCGTTGAGTACCTCCTCCAGATTTTTGAAACTTACAGTCTCACCCTCATGAATGTATAAGTTTTTACCTTCTCTAAACCCCAATTTTTTCATACCTTTACGAATAAAAGGTATCGTATCCTTGTCGTTTTCGATAGCAATAATGAAAGTGCCAGTGTTAATAACTCCTAGATTTAGTGCCTCTTTCACACATAACTGTTCTTTTGATGGGTAAAAAACAGAAACCTTTGAAGGGTTATCCATTTTAGGTGTGTGCAATGCCCTCAAGCGAACACTACGTTTAATGGTTCCACTGTAATTGTTGATGCACATGATTTTAGGTCCAAGTTGTGGGTTCGAATCATCCTTAACGATTGCCATATTATATACTTACATGCCGGTGTGTCAAGCCCATTGACAACTAAATTCGAAATTAAATAAACCTATTGCGGCCCGAAAATTCGGGGCCGCCCCCAACTTATCATATTATTTTTGCACAAGGGTTGACAACAGACGATAACTCTGTATAATACAATGAAACGGAGCAAATGAAATGTCAAAAATGTGGATTACTTTAGGTTTACCCGGATGCGGCAAATCAACATGGGCACGTCATCAGTTGAAGCTTGATGGTACAGCCATTCGAGCTAATCGTGACGATTTGCGTCTGATGCTGCATGGTGGTCTGCCGTGGTCTGGCAAACGTGAAAAGAAAGTCAAAATGATTCAGTACGCTATCATTCGTGCTGCCTTAACCAATAAGACTAACGTGATTGTTGACGATACGAACCTTCACCCCGGCACATTACAGGGATTGAAAGACCTTGCTATTGAATGCAATGCCAAGTGGGAAATCAAAGATTTCACCAAAGATGTCAGTATTGACACCTGTATCGAACGTGACGTAAACCGAGCGGGCCGGGCTTATGTCGGTCACGACGTTATCCGCAACATGGCGTGGCGTGCTGGTCTGTTGAAACAGGAAAGGCCGTGGTTTGGTGTTGACCTTGACGGTACACTTGCCGATATCTCTGTTCGTCGCCAGATGGCCGCTGATGCTGCCACAGATGGGAACAAATTGCATTGGGGCGTATTCTTTGATCCTAAAGTGGTTCTTGAACACGACAAACCGCGACAAGACATCATTGATATGGCGAACAAGTTGAAAGCTGATAACGATTGGGATATGATTATCCTGTCTGGTCGTTCTGCTGCTACAAAGTTCGCTACTTGGGAATGGTTGGATAAGCACGGCGTGAACTATGACCGTGTTATTATGCGTCCCGATAACGATCATCGTAAAGATGACGTTTTGAAGCTGGAGTTTCTGGATCAGTTGTGCGATGCCTCCAAATTGGTTAAGATCATTGATGACCGTCCACAGGTGATTCGAGCGTGGAAGTCACGCGGCATCGAGGTCGTTGATGTCGGTGATCAAAAAGAATTTTAGTTACCGATGTTGGATTAAGAAGGAATTTTATCTGATCTCTTGTATATAAATATATACAGGAGATCGTTTTATGTCAATACAAAAATTTAATAACAAAAAAGAACAATTGCAACTTGTTGCAGAATTACATTCCAAAGGATTCACAAATAAAGATATTGGTACTGAAATTGGATATACTGCAACACATGCAGGCAGGTTAGTTAGGATGCTTGGACTGGAATGTAATGGACCAAAGCCTAGAAAACTGCAAATTAGAAAAGATAAAGGAAAATGTACCGTTTGTGGAAAATGGAAAAGCTTGGCGTCTTTTGAAAACACAAAACATGGAGGAAAGCTCACATCTTGCTTTTCTTGTAGATGGATAAGAGATAAGGTAAACAAAAATCTAGATGAAGCAAGATATTTGAAATCATTTTTGTCTAAGTTAAAATCTAGGTCTAAAAAGAAGAATATAGAGTTTGATTTAGACCTAGAATATTTTATCAATATGTTAACAAATCAAAAATATAAATGTTTTTATACAGATGCCAAACTGGTTACGAAAATTAATAACATTAAAGATAGAAGTAATTCTGTGTCAGTTGATAGGGTTGTTTTTAATAAAGGATATATAAAAGGCAATGTAGTTTTATGTACAGCAAGAATTAACGCTATTAAATTAGATATGACCCTAGAGGAAATGAGAAAATGGACTCCGGAATGGTATGAAAAACTTGTTAATAATGGCTTTGTTGTCGAATAAAACGCTTGACTTTTTTGTGAATTTAGGTTATAATCAGTATATGAACATTGAGTTTTAGATATCTATGTGAAACAGTTAGAATGACGTATCGACGTGGAGACTTAGCGAAGTCTAAGAAGCGTGCCTGACTGACGACCTGTGAATCATGGATATTGACCACACACTGGTACCGGTGCCGTGTGTGGTTTTTTTTTTAGGCCGCCCCCAGCTTATTCTATTATTTTTACCAAAGGACTTGACACAGCAAGCACAACTTGGTACAATACGCATATGTTACAAGTAATCGAACAACTCAAATCAGGCCAGCACACGCGACACTCTCAAGGATGAACTTGGTATCAAGCATATCGAGCATCCTGAATTACCACTTGTCAAGCTGAATTACGATCAGATTGAATCCCCAAAGACTCACCCGCTGGTGCGTGAGTGTCGTTCGCTGACGCTCGAAAAGGATACTTGGAAGTTGGTCGCTCGATCATTCCCCCGGTTTTTTAATTGGGGTGAAGTTATTGACGAACAGGATGATTTCAATTTTTCTGACTTTCAGGTTCAGTCGAAAGAGGATGGTTCTTTAATCACTGTTTACTGGTATCAAGGTGAATGGCACGCGAATACTCGCGGCTCGTTCGGTCTGCAAGAGGTTCAATTCACCGAGTACACTTGGCAAGATTTAGTTGCTCAAGCATTAAGGGTCAAGGACCTGCAATCAATTGATATTGTATTGCCGAAAAACTTGACATACGTTTTTGAACTGGCGACTCCATATAATAAGGTGGTTCGTACCTATCCAGATTCAAGGATGTATCTGCTAACTGCTTTTTGCGATCATGGTAATGAACTTGCCGCCGGTCCTCGTAGTGGGCTTGATGAACTTGCAACAGCTATTAACGCCTATCGTCCCAACACGTTCGACTTTTCGTCAATAGAGCAGATTCAGGAATTTCTGGATAAAATGATTTTGGAAGACCCCACTTTTGAGGGTGTTGTAATTCGTGACAATGAAAACCGTCGTTGGAAGATTAAGAATCCGGCTTATCTGTCGCTGCACAAAATGCGTGGCGAAGGTGATAACCTTTACAATCCAAAGCACTTGTTGCCGTGGGTTTTGAAGGGCGAACGTGCGGAACTTGTTACTTATTTTCCCGAAGTTGCAGATAAGTTCGATGAGATTTCCGTTCTCGTTGTCGATGAAATGCGTAATCTTGTCAAGATTTGGAATGACAACAAAGACATCGAATCCCAAAAGGAATTCGCTCTTGCTATCGTTCCGCAAACAAAGTTCGCTTCTATCCTTTTCAATGTTCGCAAAACAGGCGGCGAAGCTGCCGACGTTGAAAAGCAGTTTCGTGACGGTGAATCACTAATTTATAAGGTGCTTTTCAAATAAACAACAGCCCGCTTTGCGGGCTGTTGTTCTAATAAAATAACAAGGGGGCCGCCCCTGCTGTAAATCCAGTGTGGACAAGGGCTTACATCAATAAATATTTCATCTTTTTTTTCTAAAAACCGTGCAAAGGGGTTGACTTTTCGGAAAAACTTGGTATAATACACACATGGCAAACGGGAAAATCAAAACTGAAATGACTGGAACTGGTGGTGGACGCTGGACCTCGCGTGAGGATGCCAAGCGAACATCGAACAAACGTCGGCGTCAGATCGACAAAGAATCTGCAAAGGAAAACAAGTAAATGAAGAATTGGATTTTGAACATTGTCAGCCGTATCGTTGGACGTTACTTCTCAATGGTACATCTGTCAAGCTGGGCATCGGCTGCCCATAAAGAGCGTGCATTAAATGCATATGTTTCGCTTCGTCGTCGGCTCCCGGTAATGGAATGCGGTAAGCATTGGGGAAACCATGATCGTTCCCGAAAACTTCCTTTTCACGCTACACAGGGTGGATAAAAAACTTTTCAAAAACTCCTCCAAAGGGGTTGACAAGGGCTGAAAACTTGGTATAATGATACCAGTTAAGCAACGAGACTCACACAAAAGGAAACGAAACATGCCCGGAAAAAACCGCCCATCACGCAAGCCGAAACTGGAAATTCAAGGTACAGTCGCGTTCGGTCGCCGTTCCGATGTCAGCGAACTGATTACTGTTGACGGTGACAATGCCGTTCAGGTCACGATTGCCAACAACAATAACAAAGCCGTTGTGTGGCTTCCCAAAAAGTGCATCACTTGGATTCCGAACGGTCTGGAACTCCCGATCTGGTTGGCCGCAAAGGTCACAAAGACTGAGGATTTGTTCCGAAGCGATGAACAGGCTGGACGCGAAGCGATCAGCAAGTGGCGAGTGGTCAAGGCCCGAACGGTCAACGTGATCGGAAAAGCAAAAGACAAAGCGGTTGCAACTTTTGCAGACCGTTGAGAATGGTGGGCGGGGCCAAAAATGCGATGGCCCCGCCCAGTGAGCGAACATTGCGAACGTAGCAAAGCTACGGAAAACATACAGCCAACAGAGGAAAAATAAATGCCACGATCTCCTCCGTAACATGCAAATTTCATGCAAATATATAATTCCCTCGAAACCCAAATTTGGAGGACAAGCATGACAAACATGAATTAATTGCATCGAGGATTGTTCACAGAAGGCCCAGACGCGAAATGTCTGGGCCTTTCTTAATATAACAGATTTACGTGGGGGCCGCCCTCTCTTAATTTTTCAAGTCGTCCCAATAGAATCCATTATCACAATCGGACACGATTACCGTACCATTGTCGTTTTTTTGTCCAAGATTGATGTGTCCTTCAACAATATCACTATCTACTGTAACCTCAGACAGTTCAAACTGTTCAGAGTAGCCGTGCAGGATCGGTCGATCCTTGTTCTCGATCTGGCTAAGTGCATCAATCAGGTCTTGTACTGTTTCAATTTTCATCGTGCCATTCCCTTTGCCAGTTTTTCGAAGTATTCCATGATGTCCATGTTGAGAAAGTCAAGCTTGATAAGGCTAACCATAGCCATCTCTTGTGTTCGATCAGATTCGACTTTTAGTTGTTCGATGATACAACCCAAAGGAATATGGTTCCAGCCCCATATAGGCCCCTCAACATCAAAAGTGTGTTCGATGTCAATTCCTTTTTCTTCGATGAATGTATCAATCCACTTGTCAAACATTGAATAGCTCCTAAAGCGTGTATCTTTCCAACTCGTAGCTACGGAAAACCATTTTGTGACCATTCATGTCAGCATCAATCAATGCCGCACCTTGGTCGTCTCTGCGTACTCCGACAATGGACACAAAACATTTATACAAGGGAGAATATGCAGTCTTGTATTTGTCGAGATTTTCATGCGGGTATCGTCTTTGCATGTTCTTATTATAACAAATAAAAAAGATTTGTCAAGCCCTAAAGTAAAATAATATTATTAGAATGGGGCCGCCCTGTGCATAAAATGCACAGGGACAGAAATTTTAACGGTTCAGGTGATTCTTGACGACCTTGGCCATGTCTTTCCAGATTGCTCGCTTACTCGCCGGAACTGCCATATCAAGAGACATTTCACGACAGGTCTTACCAGCAGCTTTCAGGTCAGCAGGCGAAGCGTTGTCAATCGCCTGAACGAGAACATCGAAAGCTCGGTAATCAGTGCGGTCTGTGTAATCAAGTGTCATGCTTTGTTTCCTTTGATCTGAGTGACTTGTTATGCCTGTATTATACCAAATAAAAAACCTTTGTCAACCCCTTGACAAGAGAAAATAAGTATGTATAATATGGATATGAACAACAAACGATTCACTTCCCTTTTTAGAGGTCTTCCCCATGAAATACAACACAATGTTTGATGTGGCGTTTAGCGTCGAACATGACGAAGAAATTCCAGAAGACGTTTCGGCGGCGTTGTTGTTAGACGCCGCACAAAAGAGAATCGACTTCCTCCGCAATCATCCAGGCGAAGCTGCGGAAGCGTTCGGGGTTTGCGATACCTACTCCAATTAAGTCGGGCGACAAGCATGTAACAATTGTCCAAAGTGATAAAGACATTGATCTAAACGTCAATGGAATTGCTGGCTACAAGATAGAAAAAACAAACAACGCTGAGCAACGGAAAAAGTATGTTGCTGCTGTCGTGTCAGAATATGGTGGGAATCTTAAGCGTTTACATGATCTCGGGTTCAGAGGAATTACACAAGAGGACTTGAATAATGCAGGTAATTGAGGGATTTATCTACATGTGTGCCGTAATTTGCTGGCTAATAGAGAAGGCTTGTATCTTTTTCTCCCGCAAAAAATAAACAAAATAATAAGGGGGCCGCCCGGCCTTATTTGCCAAATTATTTTTATCTTTTAGGGTTGACATATCATCAGGACTTGTTATAATACTGACATCTTCAACCGAAAGGATCGCCATGACAGCCAACCACAACGATTTCCTCGATGACGCCGATCTCGACAACGCCGCTAACGAGCAGGAACTTGCCCGGACCTGCACGGATGACGAGCTTCGTGACGAAATGGCCGATGACGAAATTCCCGAGTGGGAATGCCGTGGATGTCGTCGCCCGGAAGTCGAATGCATCTGCGACACCTACGATGAGGCCGATCCCGGCGACATGGACGGCGATCACGAATCCGCTCTGGCTTCGGCTGGTTGGGGTTGTGACGAAGACTACGGTTGCTTCGATGGTGGTGGTGACGGGTTCTATGATTAACAGAATTACCGGGGGGCCGCCCCGCCTTTTTCGGCCAGAATATTCTTTGGCATAACACTTGACACGAGAAAATATCTTGATATAATACGAATATGGAAGCCAACCAAGAATATTACAAAGCGTTCAAAAAACTTGATCCGAGCGGAATGAAAACTGTGCCGGTCACAACTTCTGTGCTGTCTCAATTGCTGGACTCAAGTACCATGCGAACATATATCAAAGATTTGATCGCCAAAAGTGCTCAGGAACATTTGGAAAAGGATGAAGAAAAATGAAACAGGCAATTTTTCTAGTGACACATAATGGCTGCGATGGCAAGGCAAGAGAATCAATTGTGTTCGCATCTGTGGATGAACACGAACGTGAAGCATGGTTCGATGCAAGCCCAAATAAAAACTTCTACAGAAAAGTAGATCGAGTGATCGACTTGGAAGCAGCAGCGAAAGAGGCAAGGAAAAAGCTGAACGGTCTGGATATTCTTGCTTTGCGACATAACTCGGTGGAATTGGAGGACAAGGCTGTTCCAAAAATAACGAGGGTAGCATATTACGATGACTTTCATCACGCGGATGGATAGAAGCTACATAGACCTACCCCTATGGCATTGCCTAAAGTAGTAGGAGTCCCATATGACATACCCCATCCCCTAGGGCACCAAGCTGAGAGAATATAGTATCTATTCCTAGGAATCATTGGGGTCCCCAGACTGGGCTTCAACTAAACATATTTTACATCTATATAAAACTTTAACCGATATAGTAGTATCCTAAAACTTTGGAGTCTATTGTGATAAATACAAAGAAAGCATACCACGACAGATATAATGATATAACCAAGCCATTTGCCTACAAATACAAAACCCAATATTCTAATGAAACAGCAGAAGAAAAAGCAGAACGGATTAGAAGCTCACATAGAGAATCAAAGCGTAAACAGTACCAAAAAGCTCGCTCTTATGTGTGGCAATATAAAAACGCTCATCCTTGTGAAGAATGTGGCGAGGATCATCCTGCTTGTTTAATATTTCATCATAAAGACCCAGACACCAAAAACAAGGATGTTTGTAAGATTATTAAAAGTGGCATAAAGGCTACTAAGAGAGAAATTGCAAAATGTGCAGTGTTGTGTCAAAATTGTCATATGAAACTTCATTATAAAGAACAAGGTGAAGAAGATTCAAAATGGATACATGATTTTGAAGATTTACCAAAACCAGATAATAGAAAATAGGGGACCCTAAAATATTTCTGGGAATTTTTATGAAATATTCAAATCTTAAGTTTTTCGATAATAGAGTATGATTAAGCCAAGAAACGTAGATACTCTTGAAAAACTCGTCCAGCAGGTTTTGAGTGGAAACAATCCAAATGTACAATGGTATAACCCGTTACAGAATCAATTCAACGAATATGACAGGATTGACATGAACTTTTCTATGGGACATGCATTTCATATGTATCATATTCAGCATCCAGAGGATACAAGAGTCAAGGTAAGCGAAGATTCCATTATGACAGTATTGGGTTTTGAAGTTAATTTCGACTGGGGATGTCGTGACAAGGTTGTAATTAGTTGTGGGCGACCGCAGTATGGATATGTAGATATTCAATGGATTCCTGAACCTAATATAAGCAGGCAATATGTGAGATATTATAAAAATTAATATATGAAAGGACTTATGTCGATATAACAGGAAGAAGAAGTTATAAGTTACTATAATTATATAGTTATTTTCATGAAAGGAGTCGCTGGTTAAAGTTAGCATTTTCTCAGAGAGCAAGTCTTTTCTCTGAATTCCCCCATTGTAACTAACACTGTCTTCCTAAAGTGCTGACCAGCAGTGATAAATGACATGAAATCGGGAAATCTGGCTCACAAGGCTGGATTTCTCTTTAGACAAAGTTTCTGGAGGTGAATTATGAAACAGTTGTTTGCTTTGATGGTAGGATTAATGTTTGTAGCAGGATGCTCATTACATGCTGACCTTGATGGCAATTTAGCCAAAGATAAAGACGGCAAGGTCAGAGGTGGAACATCTGCACATCTTACAGGTGGTGTAGATGAAGTTGCTGAAGCTGGCGTAGGTGCTGGTCTTAGCAACGCAAAAGGTTTTAATATTAGAGCCAATGGCGATTTACTCGGTGTTGGTGCTGATGCAGACCTTGGTTTGGGCAAGGACGGCCTGAAAGCTGGCGTAGCAGGTAAGTTTGGTGATAAAAAACTGGGCGTTAAAAGCGGTTTGGGCCTTAAGGACGGTGCTCTTAACGTGAACCTGAAAGCTGGAGACTTATCTGACAAAAAATAACGATAAGTTAAAATAGATAAAGGATTTTATCTAGCTAAGCCCCAATGTATATAATGTAGATTGGGGCTTTTTGTTAGGTTGGTTTGTATACATTACCCAATATATTATGTTTTTAAGTAATAAGCTATAAGTTCTTATTGGTAAAGGGTTTACATTTATTACGGAGGTTATTATGGTAAGTATTCCAAAACTAGAGTATGAAGGTAGTGCTTCATTGGCAGTTGCTAATGAAATCAATGGTGGCATGGATTATACCACACCTTTATTAGCACAGGCTTCGGATGGTAGTTTTTTCATTCGCTGTAAAGGAAAAGATGAGAACGGAAAAAACAAAACAGGTTTGCATCATCTGTTTCAATGTGAGGCTCCAACCTTTCACAAAGAAAGAGAAAACTGGGAAAAAGTAGTTATTAAAAAACAGGCGTTTGATCCCACAGACGGCAGAACATCTAAAATCAAGAATTCAGTAGGAGATGAGTATGCCAAGGCAATGCTTAAGCTTAACCATTTTGATCTTGTCAAACTGGATGGTGAAAATTATTGGCTTTTGAGCCTTGAATGGTGGTATAATGTTTCCCCAAACGACTATCCACAGGTTATGTTTGCCAAAGAAGACTGGTCAGAATTTTTCGGCCCTTATGAAATAACAGGTATCAAAGCCAACGAAGTGGGTGAAACCATTATACAACTTCCTGATGGAAGACTTCTTCTTGGTGGCGGACCCAGACAAGGTAGAGCCGCCGCATCTCAGGGTCCCGGTTCTTTTGTGGCTCCTGATTTTGACTTAACACAGCCTATATACACCAAATTCCCATCAGGTGAAAAGAAAACATTCTGGACGCTGAATGACATGTTGGCATTTCCTAAACATGAAGGGACAAATGAAGACTTTTGGGAAAACCCGGACGGCACCAATAGAAGAGACTACGATTCTCTTAGAACAATGAATCAGCCAAGACCCCACCCAGATGTAGCTGAATGGATTGAAAAAGACCAGTGGTGGAGCGGAAGAAATGGCTGGAAACGTGTTAGTCAAACAACTACAGTAATTGATGTATTTTATATGGCTGAACAGAAGTTGTTTGGGCTTGTAACAGATCAATCAACCATTCCCTACTGGACTTATGAGAATGGTGGAAATGGAACACTGTTTCCCGATAGATGGAGAAACGAACAGGATGGAATCCGAACTCCTAATGCTACAGGACCGACAGCCTCTCCAATAGAACCCATTGTTGTATTCTATAAGGAAGAAGACTGGCTTGATCCAAACAATCTTGTTCCAGTACCAATCGGTGCGGTTGGTTTAACGCCTATGCAAATGAATCCGATACGACCAGATTATGATACTCCCCACATTCAGGCACAGTGGTCAGAACAAGATCAGGCTTTATATATAACACAGGGTCATATGATAGGCAAATATCCTTCACCAATTCTGTCCAAATTCAAGTTTACAGAGATGCATGAAGTTCCCGATCCTCCAATGCCTATGCCAACAACAGGTGATGAAGCGTGGCATGTCGATGGATGGGCTTATCCTCAAAAGAGCGTTCTTTATATTACAGAAATGAACTCTAATGATGATAACAAAACAATCGAAGTTGGTGAAGACGTTCGCATACAATATTGGTTCCTTAACACGGAAACCCTGTTGCTTGATGGCGAGCCAGTTGAACATAATCACGAGAAGATATACAGCGAGTACACTTTTAGAAACGTTCAGCATACTCAAACACATGTATTTACTGCAAGCAATCCAACTCATCAGAATGTAGAATTTGAGTTTGTTATTAAGGTTAAGGATGTTCCTGATCCTTCACCTAGTCCTAGTCCATCACCTAGTCCTAGTCCCTCTCCAAGTCCTGTTCCAAATCCACCAGTGATTGACAGTTTCTTGGTTGTGGCAGATAGTATGCCAATAATGGAAGGTGATGCATTTAGTCTTGTATGGACAACTACTGATGCTACAAGTGTAACCTTGAATGGTGCAAATATTGCAGTCGATGGAAACTTTGCTGATAGTAAAGCTGATGTTGGTTCATATGAATATGAGCTTATTGCCACTGGCGATGGTGGAGAAACTGTAAATAGTAAAGTAACAGTGCAAATTTTGCATAAGCCTGTATTGCCTGTAATAGAGAGTTTCACAAGTGACAAGCTTTCTGTTGACGAAGGTGAGAGTTTCACATTAACATGGGACACGACTGATGCCGACACAGTAACCTTGAATGGTGCTGCTGTTGCTGATTTGGATGGTAGTCTTGTGTTGACTCAGGGAGCAGCAGGAATGTTTGATTATGAACTTATTGCAGCCAATGGTGACGGTGCTGCTTCTGCTACATTAACAATAGAGGTACTTGAGGTGGTATTACCACCTGATCCAGAGAAGCCCAAGACATTGGCCCTGACCGGTGGTAAGTATCGTGTATTGGTTGATGGTACAGAGGTATCAAAGCACAGTCAATATAAGGAAGCCGTAGAGAAATCAGTTAACCAGATCGAGCGTGGTGCAGTCAATGTAACCATTGAAAT
>Ga0208920_1000074_pt1 | contig 31501 bp, 58 predicted proteins | sample 19_taG_FD_184094 | JGI IMG/M metagenome (GOLD analysis project Ga0208920, IMG submission 184094) | Marine viral communities from the Subarctic Pacific Ocean - 19_ETSP_OMZ_AT15317 metaG (SPAdes) (version 2) | ecosystem: Environmental > Aquatic > Marine > Oceanic | place: Pacific Ocean | collected...
TCGTGATATTTCACAATTCTTCTAGCAACTCCAAGATATTTATAAAACTCTTCGCTGGCTAACCACCTTAAAATATATGTTGGGATATTGAAATGATCCATTGTTGCCATTTCTGCTAACGAGTTTGCCATGCCATAAGGATCTTCTAAAGAATTCAGAATTTCCCTCATCTCGTCTATCAGCGCCTCCATCCCTGGCGACCCATCAACGAGGCGCATTTGCACCATCTTGTTCAAAACAAATATTCTGAGCTTCTCATACTTATTCCACGCCTCGGTTTCAATAAGTTTATCGTGTAACATTTGAAAAGTTTCCCTATCAACTCGGTTGTCATTCGCATCCATAAACTGAGCCGAGCCATAGTGGAACTGAAACTTATTATTCTTCTTGTTTTCGAAATAAAATAGCGGATCATCAGGTTTATAATAATCTTCAAAATAATCCAAACCGGGGGCGGCAGTACACCAATCTGGAGATCCTAATTCGCATGCGCTGCCCTTGTTGTGAAGGGCCGCGACAAACCACCCATTCTTACCGGGGGTCCTCTCTAATTCTCCGGTTTCTTCATTGCGCTCCATTTTACCGCTAAAAATTTCCGTGCCCTGTTCTGCATCAAGATAATTCTTTCTCTCTTGTGCTTTTTGAATTTCTTCTTTTGCATTGTGAGTCATGACGACAAGATCGTCTAGGGATTTGATTTGCATCAAATCTTGATTGGGCATAAATTGCTGATGGTGGAAGAATGTTTCCAGACTGCTTCGGGGACCAACTATAGCACGACCATTAATAAGATGAGCAGCGAGGCCGCTATCTTCTCTGGCCATTTTAAGTAGCCACAGAACAGAAGTGCCTTTTTGATTATCTGTTAAATCATCTGGAACAATATCAAGAAGATAATTTTTAAAGTTGCGATGTTGAGTCTCAAACTCTACTTCAAGGAAGTCAGGATTTTCTTGTTTTCTATTATAAATATAATTTTTGATTATTTTTAAAGTGCGCTTAGAATTAAGGGTTTCTTTTGCATCTGAAAAGGTAACTTCATTCAAATACTTCCGCCAATTTTCAAGTAGGAGTTTCATTTTGCGCCCCAAACATTTCATTATATTCTTCAATATCTAATTCTTTAACTTTTACATCTTTACCAGTTTTTACAGCATTTGCGAAACGATGGTTTCCATCCATAATATACTGATATTCACCATTGTTAACTACAACAATTAGCGGGTACTCAGGATTAGCATACTTTACTCTTTTTGGATCTAATATATCAACAATTGGTTTGTTTTTCAACAAGTCTTTGAGTTTTTTTGTGGTGTACGTCTTGCATTCTTTACCGTCTCCCTCATCACAACTTTTCCCTGTAATTTTAAAAACATCATCAATATGAAGATTATCCCAAATAGTATCTAATCCGGGGGCTTCTGCTATATACCTTCGCCAATTTTCAAGTAGGAGTTTCATAGTTAATCCTCAAATTTAGGCTACTAGAGTTGAAATCAAAAATTTCTTTTGCTTCTTCAAAAGAAGCATCGGGCTTTTCGGAGGGTTTAAAACCCGAATCCATAAAAGCCTTCAAGGAAGCTAAACTGCTTACTTGCGCGGAGATTTCTTTACTCGGATATTTATCCAACACTATCTGGATTAATTTCTTTCCTAAACCTTCGCCTCTTTTATTTTCATCAACAAAAAAATCGTATATCGAATGAGCGCCACCGGCCCATTTACTGTTTTCTATGACAGTTATCCTTCCGCCGTCTATCTGAAAGATCCTCTTATCGTCTTCAGTTGAAATTTTTACCTCATCTATTATATACTCTCGCCAATTTTCAAGTAGGAGCTTCATTGTGTTCTGGTTTCTCCATTTAAAATTACTTTTGTTGGCGAGAAGACATTATCAGAGTCTCCGCGAGGATCAGACAACATATCAGCAAAAAGCATTTCATCTGTTATATGACGCGATCTAAGTCCTCCTCGGGGAAAAACATGCACGGGAATTTCTTCATCAGGCATATATTCATTTAAAACCAACATTCTACCTCGACCTTCATGTTGTTTGATTATCCAGCGATTTGATTCTTCATCCCATCGCGGCTGCAAAAATGGAGGGCCAATTTTTAGTTCTTCTTGAGACAGCATATAATCCTTCAAGGATTGAAAAGATTCTTCTCCTGAACTGCGTGATGGATTTAATCTTAAAAATTCACTTGGCGTCATATAGACAACAAAACCCACATAATTAATATTCTGATTCCACGGCACTTGGCCAATTCCGTTTTCGGGGTCAAGAAAAACCGGTATGACCTTATCCTCTACTTGAATTTTTCCCAGGGGCAATATGTCGCCCCCGGGATCATAACTCCCTTCATTTTCTTCTTTTAAAAATCTTTTCCAATTTTCAAGTAGGAGTTTCATAATTATAATTAGTCATCATCTGGAAGAAAAACCCTGACTTCTTCTATGAGCCCAGACATATCTAATCCAGCGCAATCTATCTTCCGATCGGTGAAGTTGTAATGATTACAGAAACCTTCGAACGTTCCTTTAATACATCCCTCGTGAGTCGTCGTACAAGGCGTTCCATCATCATTTTGTGGATAGACCAAGGGAATTCCGTAGGACACACTCACGGCAGTCCACAGGGCCTTGAGAGCCTCAATTTGACGAGGGTAGAACCACAAAAATGGATTGAGCTTTCGTCCATGAACCAAACCCTCGGTTTGTATCGGTCTTTCGCCAAATCCATTTTTTACATATGTCTTCTGATATTTCTGGTAATAAGCATTGCTTATTTCGATTCCAATGCTTTTCTTGTTCCCTGCTGCCCGTGAGCAGTGCCATCCGCCGTGTTGTGTATCAAGAACCTGATAAATTGTTCCGTCATTATCTAGGCAGAAATGAACCGAGACACCCCTATCATTCAAAATATTTGTACAACTCTCTGCTGAAAGGCAAACATCCCAATGATTAACAAACATTGTTGGTTTTCTTTCTGCTTTTCCAGAATTATCATAATATCGGCCCGGCTTGATAGCCAAGCCTCCTGGTTCGTGCCACAAGACAACCTTGTCCCAACCAATTGGAATAAGTTTTCCATTGTGAACAATGTGCTTCTTTTCGATGCCGCAGGAATCAATGACCCTCAAGAGAAGTCGCCAAGTGTTCTGGCCCACGATTCCATCGACGGATAAGCCATTATCTCCCTGGAATTCTTTTACTTTGGCCTCTGTCCCAGGACCAAAAATAGAATCCACAGTTGTTGGATATCCTTTTTCTGTTAGTGATCTTTGACATAAGGCAACATCAGAACCTCTGTCGCCCTTCTTTATTAATGAGTGGCTCATCTTCTACATAATCTCCTTTTAATGCCTCTCTCCAATCTCCGCTTGGAATTATTGGATGAGGCCGTCCCGCAACTGTTAATGGAATCTCATCTAAAAAGTATGCCAAAGCCGCCACATCCCTATCTTTTAATTGGATAAGAATAAGCTGACGGTTATAGAGACCACGTTCTGGGTGCCTTGAATCATAGCTCTCTAAGCGATCCAAATCTCTTAGAGCACTTTGGGAAACTTCATATACTTCGCCCTTTATTGAAGTATCTCCACCAAAAACCATTGCCGGAAATGCGTTAAGATCATAAAGAGTATAGAGCGGTTTTGTCTCCCCTTCGCCTAAAAAAGTCGCATCTTTTCGTAAAAAGATGTTGTTGGGCTCACCATCCATTAGTGTTCCGTAAACAAAAACCTTCATTTAGCCCCATCCTTTATGCCAGTCCCAAATGTTATATACATCTTCAAATTCTTGCATGCAATGGTCTCCGCATTTCGCAAGAGCTTTTTCTAGATGATATTGCTCTGGTTCTTTTATATCCTTTTCTTCTTCTTCTTCTTTAATAGCACATTCAAGTGGCTTCATTTTCTTTCCTTTTTTAAAATTTATATTTCTTAAAATATTGTTTGAGTTCTGATAATTTTTTATCTTTTTTTGTTGGTGTTTTTCGGACCAATATTCCGGCATCAACTAGGCTTTGTATCTCCTCTTCGGTGGGTGGCCAGCCGCTGATCGATGATAAAATCGGATCATTGACATCTGTGGCCGCAAGAACTCCTTCCTCTTCCGCCTCCCATAGCGAGTAGTCATCATCCTCCCACGACTCTTCATCCTCTTTCCAGGCATTTTCAAACTCCTCTTTATCAGATTTTGAAAAACCACTATCAGTGCTCCCCTTAAGTGGGTACCCTTTAAGCATTTTGCCCATAGGAGAATCGTCTTTCATTGGGAAAGGTGAGTATAATTTTTCTGAGATTTCTAGTGCACTAGAGCTATTAAGAATTATATCCATTATTTTTGTTAAATCCCGCTGTCGTCCAGTCTGATACGAAAATATCGGCATCAAATCAAGATCGCTGCCTACCCGCGCTGCCGGCAATCGTTTCTGAAATTCTTTTGGAGAAATTAATTTATTCTCCATATTGGCAGATGCATTAAAATGAGTCGAAACTGCGGCTGGGTTTAATTTTAAACTATCGAGAGAGACTTTACCCTTAGAGAGGCCATTATATACTGCAAAAGTATTATACTTAAGCACATGTATTAATCCTCCGAACCCCCAATAAATAATTCTTTCCACAATATTAGAGGCATGCTCCCTGGTGTCATTCAATAAATCCATTGGTGTCCTCTCATTTGCCCATTGCCAATCGATAGAATCTATGAGGGCCGCCTCTAAATATGAAAAGATACTAAAACCCGAATTAGTATTCTCAAGAAAATCCATTCCTTTATTAAATTCTTTTAAAAAGGGAGCCTTAACTGCACTTATATTACTTTCGTCGTCCATCGCCTCATTAAAAAACCCGATAAGATCTTTTATATAATCTCTTTTTTTAAATTCTGGATCAGCCGAAGCTTTAACAATAAAAGAATAATATAGAAGTGCCTTGGTCATATTTTTGAGATTTGGATCGCGCTCGCCTGGATATCTAAACTCAATATATTTTAGGTCGCCAACATTATCTATATTAAATCCCTGATTTTTTGACCAAGTTTTGCCGGCTGTTTTTTCAACTTGATCACTTAATATTTTTGATATATCATCGAAATTTCTTTCTAAATACATTTTCATTAATTTTTCTTTTGATAAAAATTTCATTCCGCCGCTCCTCTCGGGAAGCCTCTTCAAAAATTTCTTGATATCTTTTATTGCTGGTCCTTTGAGATCTTTCGCCCAACCCGAATATTCTCTTGATCCAAAGCCCATACCTGATGTTGCAAACGAGTGATTTAAAAATGTGAGAGCTTTAAAAAAGTTATAGTCCCCCTCAAGCTCTCCTTCTTTACCGAGATATCCAATGTTGGTATGAAGTCCCGTATTCTCGCTAAAAAAGAAATAATCTTGATTCTTATAATCCTTAAAAAATAATTCAAGAAATTCAATTGCATTTTTTAAACCAGTCATATATTTTGGCCGGTCCATAGTAAATTCAACACCACAAGTCAACGAGCCATCTTCTTTAATATCAAGATTGGCTTCATATTTATTCATAAAATTTGGAAATTCCATACGAAGCACAATTGTGATATCTTCAATATCTTCATACTCACAGTCGCCGTATTCGTTTGGTTCCGTCTCTAATTCAACTTCAAAAGCCACAGTAAATTTTTCACCGTCTTTTAAAACGGCGGACTTATCTTTATTATTAAATTCTAAAATTAATTCTTTATTTTCGAATAACATCTTCATGTCTATAAATAGTTTATCCTTCGAGAAACTTCTGAATACTTCCAGAATCTACTTTTAAATACACAACATGAACTGCAACCTTAGATCCAAGCCTACTTTGCCACATTTGTTTAACCTTTTTGGTCCAATCTTTACCGGGATTCGGCACATCTCTTAATTGTTGGATGACTCATCTATTTCCCCTTGGGAACTCAAGTACATTCTCCGGTAATTCTTCCTTTTTTTCTTCCAAGTCCTCAGTCATTTGATTTTGAAAGGTTAAAAACTTATCATATGTCGCCAGTATGTCAAAAAACAGATTTTCGGCTATATCCTGATCAAAATCATCTGGAAGTTCTTCGGCCTCGATTCGTTTTGACCAAGTATCGAGAGAATTACCCAACGAGGCGACAATTATGTCGATCTCTTTCGGTTCAATTTTTAAAGGTTTCATTATTTCCTCATGTTAGAATAAAATGGTGGAGGTGGCGGGAATCGAACCCGCGTCCGCAGCAATGTCCAGTTCAAGTCATTCACAGGTTTAGATTATTTTTTTAAACAATCAAATCGCTTGTTAAATTCCCGTTGCTTTACAAGTATTAACAACTCGGGTGTTTTGCTGTCGGCAGAACCACCTGCTTATTCACTATTGGGTAACGAGGTCAGCGAAGACCCAGCAAGCTATGCCGCTAAAGCGACGGCTTGGAAATGATTATTGTTATTGGCAATTATCAAAATTTCAATAAGTTTAAGGTCATTCATTGAAGTCGACCACCTGCACTATTCGTTTATTTTACCACGTCGAAACCTGGACACCCCCGTTAAAATTAGTACGACGAGTCATGACCCATCAGGCGGCTCGGATCCTCAGGGTCGAGCCCGAACTGGTCAGCAATATCATCAATCTCGTCTCTCTCTCTTTCTTCCCCTTCCAGGGACTCGATAGCTTCCTTAACATCTTCTATGGTGACTTCTCCGAAAAGTTCGGAGATATCCTTGATGGCGGCCTTCATTTGATCAGAGCCGAGGCCATCTTTTAGATCTTCTGTAAAATCTTTAAATCCTTCAATCACGTGAAACTCTTCCATGGCCGGGTGGACATGGAATCCAATATCAAAAAGATATTGTGCAAGAACAGTAAGCACTTTCTCATCGCCAACCCAGGTCTTCCGAGCATAGTTCGTGTCACTGCGATCGTCCCAGCGATCAGCAGGAATGCCATGGCCCTCCGCCAAAAGAGTGTATTTGCGACATACACGAACAACTTCTTCCTTAATAATTTTTCTTAAATGTATTTTGGTAATTTTCATTCTACATCTCCTCATAATCGTGCCGGATAATGGCCATTGGCCACCCGTTAGCCTTTTGCTGTTCGGGTGTAAATTCTTGGACAAACCAGTCAAAATCATGTGCTAAATCCTTGGCTAGCTTAACTTGCTCTTTTGTTAACAATGCGATAAATTTTCTCTCTTCAGGTGCAACTGCACCAAGAGTAGCCTCACCTGCGCCAAGATCCCTCATTAGGGTGTTGCGCGCTGCCAGTGGATTGTGAGCTTCGTCTTCTACGACCTTGGCCAGTTCCTCTTTAATAAATTTTCTTAAATATTTTTTTGTAAGCTTCATTTTTATTCGTTCCAGTCTTTGGTTTGCTGTCTCGCTTGAAGATATTCCTGGGCGCCCTTAAGGGTCATATTGTTCAATTTTTCATCATATGCATGCAGCGGCCAAACTTGTGTTATATCTTCTTTTCCCGATCCTAATTTCTCTGAATCAGTCTCTTCTCTGAACATTTGGCGCAGTTCCTCAATCTCGTCACTAGCTTTGAGTTCTTCTAGCCTTCTATCAATCTCTCTTTTTATCTTCTCTCTTGCCCCCTCTTCATGTGCAATTGAGGTGTATCCTGGAGGTGGACCTTCGTAGTCTGGATCTTCATAATCTTCGGAGCCCAAGAAGGTGCCCGCAACAACATCTTTAATTTTCTCCAAAGCTTTAGCTTCGTCTTGTTTTCTCAGTTGATGATCATATTTCGCAGGACCTATTCCAAGAGATCCCAACCAATCAACCAGTGCTATACCAGGAAGTGCGATGAGTGCACCGAGACCGGCACCAAGTATACTGCCAATTATTGAATCAATAATTTGTTGGGCCAAAATTATCTCATCGCCCTCTTTAAGCAACTCTTTTTGAATTTCTTCTTTGATAATTCTTCGTAGCTGGTTCTGTGTTATTATCATTCTTTGAGATCTCCTGTTATAAATAGTTTAACAATTTGCAAAGAGAGCAAGAGAAATCAATCCCGCCATCATTAATACCATTATACCAACTCCGGCAATGAATGTCAAGTAATCTTTTAAAGGAATTCTATTTTTCATCATATCATATGTAATTATTAATCTTTTAGATAAAGTACTACCAAAAAAGTAAATAATCCAAATAAAATAAACAGTAAGCACGGTAATGGAATAGGAATATCCATATTTATACCACCCCCTTAATCCCTAGAAGGCTTTCCATATCCGATATCTCGATATCTTTGGACTCTTTCTTCGTGATCTAATTCTTCAGGCTCTTCTGTATCACTTGGAGGACACTGTATTTCTCCATCAACACCCATTATATCCCGAATAACAGAAACTATAGTTTTAATTTCTCTTTGGACGGTTTCATTTTGATCAGATCCGGCGCGAATGCATTTTATAACGGTTAAAATCTTCATCAAATGATCAACCATTCCAGCAGATAAGCCTCTTTTCTGAAAGGATAGGCCTATTCTTTCTATCTCTTTTGGGTCATCCCTGAGATCTACCCAGTGATCGGCCCTTTCTTTATTAAAAAAATCACCACAAAATTCTCCTGCTGTTGCATTGTCGCAGTTAAGATATGCCATATCCATAGCTATTTCTGTATTCTGTTCTGCTTCAAGGAGAACCTTTTGAAGTTCTTCTTTAATAAGTCTCTTTAAATGTGATTGTGTAATTTTCATTTTTTTATTATTGATGATCATCCTGATCATCATGATCATCATGATTCATTCAAGTTTCTTCCAATTCACCGGCACGCCCAGTTCTTTTCTGTGCATCCCAATCAAAATCTCCAGGTTCCATCTTATTCGGACCACCGGTACCCTTCCATGGTAATCCCAATTTTGCAGCGAGAGCTTTTTCTTTTTCTTGTTGCAATATATCATCGGAAATAGGAGGAAGAGAAAAATCGGGATCTCTCGTATCTGTAAATTCTTCTTCTGATGTGCCACCAATTCCGGGCTCACCGGATTCGGGCCACACTTCGTCTAATTGTTCCGTTCTTTCGCTCATAAAATAACGAGCATCGAATCTTTTCTTATTTTTTATTGGTTTTCCCCATCGTGACATTTAACTATTCTCCTCTTGCGTTGGTGGCGCCTGTGCCGGCTGCACACCCCCCATATGTTGTTCTGGCGATTGAACCGCCTGCCTACTTCTACCTTTCAAATCTTGTGCGATTTCGCCAACAATTGCCCTTAAATTATCAAGAGATAGTCGTAGAGCACCCTGCATCGACCCATCGCTAAGTCTACTGATTGGATCGATCATCTCGTCGCACATAGAACCGAGATCTATTATCAGTTGATCATCTCCACCACCATTGATTTGGCTCATTTGATCTTGCATTGTCGCTAATTGAACGGCATCATTTTTAATCTCTTCCACTCTTTGAATTTCTTCAGCGATAATTTGTTTTAATCTTTTTCTGGATAATTTCATTTCTTCTTATAATCCCCTTTTTTGGCACTGATCGCAAAAGTAATTTGACTAACCTTTTCTTGTTCGGGCTTCGTTCTTGTCTTTTTCTTCATCAGTGCGGCTTTCTTCTTTTCCAACTGTGCGATGGTATAATCTGTCCATTCTCCGGTTGACTTTATATCTTGAAGGAAATCTTCTCCGGATTCATGAACTATATTCGATATTTCTTCTCTTATAATTTTTTTCAACTGTGATCTTGTAAGTTTAAACATTTTTCCCTCCGGGATATTACTTGATGGAATATTGCCCCCACTTGGAATATTACCCCCACTTATATAGGTTGTTCCCCTCCGAGCCTCTTCTTCCTCTTCTTCTTCTTCGGGAGGTTCTCTATACTGAGGAACATACAGGGGTATTTGTTTTCTCCCTCCCTTTTCTTTCTCTCTTCGTTTACGAATCCATGGAGGGTCACTCTCTTTTAAAATTTTTGAGAGTTCTTCTTGAACGATCTGTAATAATTGTTCTCTTGTTAGTTTCATAAAAATCAAATTTCTCCAACACTAATAAATAGTTTCAGGAGTTTTATAAACCAGTAATAATTTTATAGATACAAATTTATTCAATAATAAGGAGTTGTTCTAAAAATATCAAAATTCCCTTGGTGATCATATGCAACGAATTCGACTTCGTAGTAGTCTCCACACCACAAGTGTGTTTCCGTCATTTCGATCCATTGTGACTCCCAATACTTTTCCCTATTATGATATAGGGGAAAAGTATCGACTAGATACCCTTCATCGAAAATATCAACATGAACTTCTACGACACCTTCGAAATCATATCTTGGGTAGTGAACCCAAGCATCGAAGTACCACTTATAGTCGTCGTATGTATAATTATAATAACACGAGGCCTTAACTGCCTCGATCATTGGTACCCGCTCGGGATTATTATGCTTATGACTATAATATCCCGTATCATAGCCATAACACCCAGAAAGGGTTGATAAACATAACATAATCAACACAAAGAATAGGGCCGGCCAGAATGCAATGATATAAGAGAGTTTAAATTTGTTTGCTTTCATTTTTTCCTCTATTATAAATATAACATATTTTCGTAGAGATGTCAAGCATTATTGTTATTTTATTCCTAGTTTTGGGCGCGCCGCCACATATTCCCGTCTAGCTTATTTTGAAGATTAAATAACACAAAATTATCGTAATAGAAATCTAAAATGCCCTCAAGGGCCCCCCAATCTCTCTCTATAAGAGATTGGGCAAAATCTCTCAGTATGCTTAACAAACTATATATCGACCAATAATCTTCGGACATTTTTTTTATTTTGGTTTCCCATTCCGAGTCTATACCGTCTATATCATCCCACATGGGCATAAAAAGATTATGAAAATTTTTATGAAGATATAATAGCCTATCAAATAATTTATTACTTTTTGTGTGAGGTCCACCCAACAACTCTAAAACATCTTGGGCCCATGTTTCCTTCTCATTATTTTTGGAAATAGGAAGGTTTCCTGGTTTAATTAACTTGTCAAGCTCATCCTTGATATTCTGCACTTCACGCAGAATATGAGTCATTTGATCTATTTTTTCTTTAATGGGGTTTTTATTTTTAAACTCGCGGTCTTGGAGTCCCTGGGATAATTTAAGTTGAATTATTATTCGCTTTTCTTAGAATTCTAATAATGATTTTTTTCTTTGGAGGCTCTTTTATTATAAGGGGAAGACGTTCAGCAGGAATTCCGCAGGCCTCGTCGAGCCCCTCTTTAATAAGATTTCTAAGATGTTTTTTCATTGTAATTTTCCACCCCTTTTATTCAACAACACCTTTATCTGAAAAAAGTAAATCGTCGATGGCTTCTTGAACCATGGTCTTTAGCCAATTCTTTGTTAGGGTAATTCCAGCAGTTCCCTCACTTATTCCATCTTCATCCTCGTCTTCGTCCTCGGAGATTTGTCCCATCGTCGCGTCATGCGATGCAATATAGGAAGTTGGCTTGGCTGTAACATAAGTTTGAGCAGAACCAAGTTCTTCTTCGACAGGCGCCTGTTGGGCAATAGAAATTCTTATTTCTTGCATGATCATCTTTCTTAGTGTGTCTTTTGATATTTTCATTTGCTTTCCCCGCTTATAAATAGTTAAAACTTCCCTAAAATTCATCTCTTATATATTGATATGGATTCAAGCAATTCGTCGTTTAATTTTTTTATTTTTTTCATTCTTTCTTTGGAACAGATGCTCCAAAAACCATACTCTGCACTGTTTGCAATATCATTCCGACATGGAGATCCCAAAATTTTGAAGGCTCCACTCTAGCTGGAGACGCACATTCATTACAGGCTTCACCGCAGGCCCCGTAAAGTTCCTTCATTCTTGGAAGCTGAACAATACCCTTGAGAGATTGCTCTCTTACATTAGAAATTGGATTCCCCCACCTTTGACAGTCTGCAATATCTCCATTAGACTCTATTCCAATGGCAATCTTGGGCCAGTGACATTTGTAGGTTGGAGATTTTCCAGTTTTAGCCAACATTTTCATATAATACATAGAGTTTTGAATGGGATAACCCTGTCTTTTAAGCTGTATAAGCTGCTCCCAAATCAAAGACTGTTCGGTCCACTTTATTATTCTGTCACTGTTATTAACCTCAAAAACTTCTTTATTTTGGAGGATTGAGATTTGATCTGAATCTGAATTTGAAGTTTCTCGCATCGGATTAACATATAGCCTTGCACCTATTTCACTACATAATGCGGCCATTTCAACAATAGCATCAGCATTATCTTTCATTAATGTAAAACTAACGACTATTGGTTGATCTTTCCATTTTGAGCGAATATACTTAACCCCCTCTATAGTGGCTTCATAAAGTCCAGGAGTTTCCCTCAAAGTGTTATGATAAGGGCCGGGGTAATCAAGGGAGATATAAAGCCTATCAAGCTTGGGGATTATATCATCAGCCTTCTTTCTTAAAAAGGCACCATTCGTAACAAGTCCGGTTATTAGTCGAGATTCTTTTGCGAGGGTTAAAATTTGAGAAATTCTCGGATGAATAAGCGGCTCACCTCCCCAGAGGTGAACATATTGCATAGAAAGTTTCTCCGCCTCTTTATATAGAGAGGAAATCTCGTCTAGAGACATTTCGTTAGGGCCCCCTTTTCCATGGCGAAATACACAATAGGGGCATTTAGCATTACATGCCTCAGTGACTGAGTGCATTAACATGAGCGGATTTTTAAACGAAATCCTGTTTTTAAGTATAGCTCCTGACATTCTTAAAAGTTGTGTAAACCTTGGGGTATCAAAAGTTGTTTTTGATATTTCGGTATTTTCGGTTATCTTCTGTAAGCTCACCAACTCTTCTTGCTTTTCTTGTTCTTCTGCTTTTTTCAACCTTCCCCCTAAAATTCATCTCTTATATATTGTAAAACATCTTTCATTTGTTTATCTGATAATGTCCCTTCCCATGGTGGCATCACACCGTTCTTCCCTTTAAATCCGAATTTTATGGATTTAAGCAATTCGTCGTTTGATTTTTTCATTCTTTCTTTATCAGTGAAATCTGCACCCAACATTCCATTCATTCCTTTACCGTCTGCTTGGTGACATCCTGTGCAAAAGCCTTCGTATACAATTCGGCCGTTTACAGCGCTGCCAATTCTTTCCTCTTGTGATGCCAGGGATACTGTTGCCCCAAAAACGAATGCTAGCATACTGATTAATATTACCCCAAACCCCCCAATTAATAGAATTATTCCTATTCCAATATTCTTCACAATTCTCCTCCTATATATTTAAATGCTTCTTCTGTAAATAATTTAAATCAGGCATATTTTCGACGGAAATTTTTTCCGTGCTCAAGGCTTAAGCTTTTTAGCTTTTTAGCTTTTTAGCTGGTTTTTTGTAAGTTTCATTCCCGATTCCCCTTCTTAGTCCTCACCCTGTTGGATTGTCATATTTTTCATTTCGGCCCAATTTTTAATTACTTCTTCGATATATACATACCTGTCTAAAACACCAGAATCCCAACGTAAAATCCCCCCTTGGACTCCGCCTTCTCCTCCGTTTTTTTCCACATAAGCTTTGGCCTCTTCGGATTTAAAAATAGGTGCCCTGGTCGACTTCAAATCTAATACCATTTGACCAAGGGAGATTTCATTTCCTTGGTCGTCTTCGATATCGTACCCGCCATATGGTGTCTGATCAACATAAAGGGTGCCTTCATTTAAGATCCTTGAAATCTCTTCCTTAATAATTTTTCTTAGCTGGTTTTTTGTAAGTTTCATGATTTTGTTCCTCTTTTCTTTTCATATATTAATAGTTCATCTGCGCTTGACGCACTTAGGATTTCTTGGTATTCATCCGGGTTCGATGTGACCCAGGCAATCTTGGCGCTTAAATACTCTTCTTTGGTTTCAAAGCCTTCTTCTTTTGGGGCACTATATTGCTCTTTTAATTCTTCTTTTGTCACTAATCCACTCATACTTCTTGATCCTCTTCTCCTATAAATAGTTCTTAGGGATCGCATATCTGTGTTTTTTTATTCTGGGAATTTTTATTCTGTGGTTTTTTATTCTGTGGTTTTTTCGATGAGCCTTCCCATGGAAGCGAGCTTTTGCATTGTCTGCGGGCCTTTTGTATACCTTTTGCTCAAAGGAGACTCGGCCCACCTGTCTTCCATATCCATATCCTCGGGGTCTATGGCCCAATCATTCCAAGCGGCTGTTCTTTGATTGCAATTATCGCTTTCGATGTCTGGTGTCAACTCATTTTCGAGATTATCCAATTGATGAGGTATGACATCGCTCCTTTTATTGAAGAAGTAATCCCAGACTTCGCGCGCCTCGCCTGAGACGGTTAACCTATCGGACATAAGTCCGCCTCCATTTAACGTTGCCCACTCCATGGCAATATCATAAAGCATTGGCCCCCAGCCATCATCGGCACTGACGGATTGAATCTTCCATGCATTTCCGCAAGTTCCCTCGCGGCTCTTTTTGATAATGATCCCTCCGAATGGAGAGTTGGAAGGATGGAGGCCCCCTTGCTCAACGCCGAGGACTCGGATCTTACGCCCACGCGTGCCATAAAAAATGCGAGTTCGGAATTCTATGTTGGGGTCGGGTGCGATTACGACCAAAACGTCTTCTGGAAGATCACCCGGTCCTTTTGCTGCTTCCAGAAGGAGAACCTTATCAATTTCTTCATTGATGATCTTTCGCAATTGTGACTCTAATATGTTCATTTTTCATGTATAATTAGATCAGAGGTTTTCATATATGCCGTTTTTTATTCTGGGAAATTTTTGAATCGCTCTCTCGCGGGTGTATCAGCGCGGGGCGGCCCATATCCCAGTTAGGAAGGTACTTTCCGGCCGGTGGGGGGAGGGGGGGACCCCCCCCATATGCCCCTTTAAACCTGACAAATCAGTTGGGATCGTCGATATGTCAGGTTGTAACTTATTAATTTGTGTCAAGCGATTTGTGTCAAAAACATGTCAATTCGCCATAAGGGAGTTACAAAGTAATTAGTAGCCTGTCAAGCACTAAGTTGTCAAGAGAATGTCAAGAGAATGTCAATTCGTCATAGCCAAGTTTATAACTGACCTTTCGTCTGTCAAGCAAATTAATGTCAATCTTATGTCAATTCGTCATAATAATACTTGACAAACGAAAGGTCAGTTATAAACTTCTCTTAGGGCGATCCCCCTTTCAATATGGGCTGGTAACTTATATATAAGTTTAAACCCCGGCTTTCCCCTGTCAAGCATAAAGTTGTCAAGTTTATATCAATTCTCTATAAGCCAGCTTGATGCTGGCTTTTCCCTTGTCAAGCACTTTATTGTCAACATTGTGTCAATTCGTTATAATAATGCTTGACAAAAAAAAAGCCAGCATAAAGCTGACTTATCAAGGGCATAGGTTTATTTTAAGTGTGTCCGCGATATGTGTGGTTCACCCTTCGCTATAGAGGGGGATCACATTCATATGGGCATCACGGGGCATTGTGGGGGTTGCAAGGGGATAATATTGTTGATAATATAGGGGTTGATTTACTAGTTAGAAGGGGCTAAATACAAAGCATGATTCCCCGCTTTCTCCGTTGCCTATAAGGGAACAGCCATATGCAGGCTTTAAACTACCATTCCTATGGGTCAGATGTCCCCCCACGATAACCCACTTTGAACCATTTCTTTCCCCCTATGGACGATAATCAAGTTCCCACCTGTATACTTCCTGGTTTAAATACTCTAGGGGGATAGTGAAGGTTGTTCCTGCCTTAGAGAGGTACTTGGCCATGCCGTCGAGATCTCTATAGATGATATGCAAGGTTAAACCTGTATAATCATTTATATACTCACTATTGGCCTCGATAGGTTCTTTTGCGAGAACGAGGTATTTACCAATTACTTCGCCGTGTTTCGGCCGGTCGGCGCGATTGGAGATACAAACTAACATATCACCGACTTGAGCATTTTCAAGGTTGAAACTCATCTATTCCTCCTCTGGACGATAAGCAAGTTTCCAAGTCAATATTGGGACATCCATCTGATCAAAGCTGAAAGAGCAGTTTCTTCCTATGTTATTACTCAGGGGAGGATAACTCTCTTTGGCCTGGATGATATGCAAGGTTAAACCTTTGGAATGAGGATTATTATTATTGTTGGCCTCGGACCTTTCTTTTGAGACAACGATGAATTTACCAAGTAGCTCGCCGACTTTCAGCGAATGGTTCGACCAATTGGAGGTCAAAACTAATATATCACCGGGCGCGGCATCCTCAAGGTTGAAACTCATCTATCCCTCCTCTGGATGATAATCAAGGTTCCACCTGTATACTTCATGGTTGAAATACTCTAAGGCGATATTGAAGTTTGAACCTTGTCTATGGCCATATTTGGAACCTTCGTGGTTCCTATACATGATATGTAAGGTTAGAACTGTATTATCATCATTTTTATTATTGTTGGCCTCGGAACTTCCTTTTGAGACGACGATGAATTTGCCAATTACAATGCCGGGTTCGACGGCAGCCTCGGAAGAGGTGGTGCAAACTAACATATCACCGACTTTGATATCTTTGACTTTCAAACTCACTTATCCCTCCTCTGGCCGATAATCAAGGGAGAACCGATACTCATCCAAGGCCGATATTAAAGTCATCTCCTTATGGGTGATAGTAAAGGTTTCCCCTGCATTTTCGGCATCAATGGCATTATAGAAATTATCAAACCATAGGCACATGCAAGCATAGACGATATCACTGGTATAAACCTTCTTTTGGAGGACAATGAACTTTCCCACCTCTTTGATATTTTTATGGGTACAAAGCACAATATCACCGACCTCTGGATATAGAAGGTTTGAACTCATTTAATACTCACAAGAGTCTGGGTGCGTCCAGTTATTATATTGCCACTCGCTGATCTCGCCGTTTTTACATAGAGCATCGGTCCAGTTGTTGAAAGCCTCGGATCGAGCGGGAATATCAGGTACTCCATCCTGCTCAAATTCCTCGATAATAAGAGGCAATAGCTCTGTTTCAAACCGGATAATGGCTTCATCCCTCGTTATGACGGTTGAAAGCGATGAATCGCCCGGCTGGTTTCTGTTATTTAATTTATTCATTTGGAGCCTCGGATTATCGGGTTTGCAAGCCAGTTATTTCCTGAATCTCTTCGGGAGTGGCGTCGATGGTTGTGAAGTTAGAAGGCATCATATCGCGCGCGTATGCGTTGCGGTGCTTGTTGGTGGTATTCGAATACCGCTTTGTGTTAATCAGGTTTAAACCTTCCTTATGGAGGATAACGCATTGTGGTACGCCATATGATAAAAGGGCCGTGAAACTGGGTTTCCCCTGATCGTCGCGGGCCTCGACTATAGTTTGATTTGCTTTGTAATTGATGATATTCATGGTTTAAACATCCTTTTCGATAGGGTTCATAAAAATAGTTTTTAGCAGGAATTTGCGGTCTTGAATGTTCAGCGATATGGCAGTTTTAACCTTCTCTTTCGCTGGACCCTCACTCGCCTTGAACTCGCCGAGCAATTCCTGGCCTTCTAAGCGCATAGTTTCGATGGTCTTGAGAGTCTCGGTGATAGCCGCGTTAAGAAGCAGGTTAATAGCGAAGGATGAAGCGGCGCTATTCGCCGCCTCAAGAGGTGTGGATTTGTCGGTTTTTAAAGACATAATGCTCTCTGACTGAAAGTGATAGCTTTGGTGAAAAGCAAGGTTAAAGGGGCTTTTGCGGGATGGGTGCGCGACTTCCAAACATAACGCGCCAAACTGAATGTCATCGGCGGTGAATCCTCCAATATTTTTGGTTTGACTTAGAAAGCAAGTTATAAACTCCATAATCGCGCAGACGAGCAGGAAGCGCGCGGGAAGGGTAAAAAGTGGTGAAGTGCTCGATTTCATATACATATTATACCGCGTAAGCGGCTTATTGTACATCTTTATTATGTCAAGGGCTTGTAAAGTCGTCATTTCCACCTTCCCAAGAGGACAATCACGGCGGTCACCATCGATGAAAAATAGAGAAATAGGACAAAGTATCCCATTGTCGCGGTGCAAACGCCCACTTTTACTCTCCTTCCCACGATAAGCCCGATTCAAGCAGGACTTCCCACGATCGCCAGTCATTATTCCATTTCTTCACATTATCCTCTTCCCAAGACGTCAAAACCCAGGTATCACCGGGTTTAAAGTCCCTTCCTTCTGGATGGAGCGGAAGCCGATCGGGATGCGCAAAAACTACCCTTGTTTGGTATTCTACATAATAGATATCGTTCATATCGCACCATCTATCTCGCTTATCAATGATAAGCACGCGGAGAACCTCTTCTCTTTTTATATTGCCACTCTCGGGCAAAGTCCAGCTTTCAGCTACAATATCGCCAGGACTAAAAATATATTCATATATGTGAGGATTCACTTTTGGCCTCTGGGGTATCGAAAAATATATCTTTCATTGTCATTTATTAAATTTCGGATAGGATTCTAAGTTGATTCGCTCTCGATCTGTTTTCTAAATATAATTTCTCGATGCGAAAGTAATCTTTTGGCTTTTTCGTATTATTATAAACCATGCGAGTCACCCAATGTGCGGGTTCTTCCTCCAATATGAGGAGGTGCCATATGCGGTTATCCTCGGTAAGGACCGGACTTATGACTTCAATTAACATTCCTGGCTTTAAATCTAACATATCGTTGTCTCTAGTGGATTAAAAAAATTTGGCGAATGAAAATCGGCGTTCAAGCCCGGTTTTCCTGGGTGGCGCCGAGAGCCGAGCTTAAAACTACATAATAGGGTGCAGTGAAAGGAATAAAAATTGTTGTTATTGTACTCTGCTTTGTGTAGCTTCTACCTGAATAAATCACCATCACGCGAAAACCGACTCCCTTCCTCTTATATTTGGTGGTAAGCTTTGTGAGTTCCACTTGCTCCAATAGCAGATAAAGTGCTTCGGTCCTGATATATTGTATTAGGTCGCCCCTTTTGAATTTGTGCTCCATCCTGTAGTAGATAGGGCGACAATGCGCGAAACATCACTTTAAAAGCCTCCAACGGGCGCCTGTCTCTAAGGCCCGTTCTAAGTCGATTATCTGGAAATTGTAAAGGGTTCCGGGCGCGAAGCCATCAGTCCTATCAAGCAAAATAACGGTTCTAATTAACCTATTGGTAATCTCAAAGATTGCCAGCCTGGACCATTCTGTAAAATGATCAAGAGGAGCGGGCTGTAAACCCGCGCGAAGGGATATTATATCACCTACCTTCAATTCCTCGGTTTTAAACTCTTTAATCATCGATTGCGATCACTCTTTCGTTGGTTTTGAAATAAGGGTGCTCGGCGCATCGCTTGGTTGTCATCCACATACGCTGAGACTTGCTCGGAACCGGCTTAGGAGCCTCCATATCAGTCAGGACAATGTGACCATCGAACTGTCGTTCATTGACCCATTTGGTGCAGCAATTAAAGCAGGTCCCACCGTATCTATAGCGGGCCTTCTCATGACGCTCGCCTTTTTTCCAGACATGAACATGATCCTCTGCAACCTCGGTATCAAAGGGGATTACCGTGAATTCAGCAAGCTGAGAAAGCTTTTCAAGCTCGGCGTAAAATGCGACAAGCATTTGATCGGACACACTGCCCGATTGATCAATTGAAACCGCTATTTTCGCTTGGCGCTTTGCTTTACGGCCCGGATGGATATAAGCATAACGGCGATTTAATTTCTTAATTGTCGAGGTTCTATCCGCTCTTTGAGAAGCCTTGACGAATGAACGAAGGATAGAACGCCAATTGACTTTAGGTGTGATCGCTTCTTTAATTTGTCGGCGCATGCCAGCCGATACAGATCCGAACCCCTTAGATTGCGACTCAACGAAAGACTCTTTAATATTTTCCTTTAGGCGCTCTTCCGCAATCTTACGTTTTTCATCTGTACCGTCAGAGTCGCCCCAATTGGAATGGTCACCGTGACCCTCGGAAGGTGAGGAGGGACCGTCACTATCGCCAGATCCCTCACTTCCCTCCTCACCTTCGTCGGATTCATCACTTTCTTTCTGCCCTTTTCCCTTCCCAGCGCCGGAGCCTTCGCCTTCGCCGCCTTCGTCGCCTTCGTCGCCTTCGTCGTCGCCCTCGGGCAGCATTTCAAGATACTCCTCTGCCGATAATCCCGGTGGAAACTCTGCAAATGGGCCTACGGTCGGAAACAGTGCTTCCTCGGGCAATATTGTACTAACCATTTTCCAGCCTGTAGGCGTCTCGGCGTGATCAAAGATTGAAAGATCACTATTAATCGCTAAATCGGTTGCAATATTCCACTTTTTAGACATTTTACCATCTGGCAAGCGAGTAGTGACATGCAAAAGCACAATGTGATAAAATTCATGGAGCAAAATACCCTTAACGAATTTCCTATCGCGTGCAAGGATCGATCCCATGAAGATCGGGTTATAAACCAGTTCAAACCGGCATCGTTCCTCATTTAAGCACACGCCAGCGGTAGGGATCCGGGTTGAAGGTACCTTATCCATACGACGGGATAAAGCGGCAAAAAAGGGTTCATCTCTCAAAAGATCAACAATGTGTTCATCGAGATTAAAAGGTAGAACCTCAGTAGCGGGTTTTGTGGCGATAGTTGTCATGTAGGAAGCTCCGATTTATATATATATTATACACGATCTTAGTGCATTTGTCTATAAAACAATTGTCAAAAGAATGTCAAGAGGCCGAAGGGGGCGAAAAAGCCCCCTTCAACCTGTGTTTTACTTCCCACCGAGAAGCTTAATAAATGCTCCAACCTTGCCCTGTCTAGCTAATTCTCTGTGGAATGTGGAGCCGTTGTCCGCTGAGATCTGGTTATTGTCCTCAGTTAAAGTTGTGAATAACTTCATTCGAGCCTCAGCCGGGAGTGCATCAAAGTAGGCGACTAAATTGATCATTCGGGGATCCTCAATTTTAGCAGCGAATACGGCGCGTGCTGCCATTTTCTCAATTAAAGCGACATGATCAACTAGGCCAAAATCTTTGGTTTTCTCGATCTTGCCATCATCTAAGATATCCTCAACGGTTACTTGACGCTCGAAATTCTCAACGAAGTCGCGGAAGCAAACCGCAGCTTCAAAGCCGACAAATCCATGACTCAGGTTGAAAAGCAAGCCTAAATCGGCGTTTTCGTCGTCGAGCATATCGACCTTAGCGAGTGTGTTACTCAAGCGGTGCCACGATCGGCGTGATGGGTATACGGTACCCGGCTCAAATTCGCCTTTGTGCTCCAGATGATCGTGATTCTGGTTAATAAAGTCCCATACGATAGGATGAACCTCGGTTTTGCCCCAGTTAAGCCAATCTTCAATAGAAGGTTCGACATCGAAAGTAACCCAGCGATCAAGTTCTGCGGGATCCATATCGGCGACCTGATACTGGGCTGCGTGAACGCCGCCGTTGACTGCACCGAAAACAACGGTTCCAGGGTGCAATTTCCAGCCGTTGATTTGACGGCTATCGCCAAGCTGGAAAAATCCCTGACGTACCTCGGTGGTGCCTCGATCGATCTCATCGAGGAAAAGCACAACCGGCTCCGTGCATGCCCTTATAAGCCAAGCAAATGGGCGCAGGTTGGCCGCAAGCTCGCCATTGATCTTAACCATCTCTGGACTCGGCAAACCCAGCAGATCGCCCTCAGTCATCTGTGATGCGCGTTGCTCTTCTACCGGAAGAGGAGTTTCGCCCTTCTTAATCGGGCGCGTAGTTTTGGCCTTCTTATCCCATGTCAGGCCAGCGGCGGTCTGGTATGCAATCCACGATTTGCCGATACCGTGGCGACCACGGATAAGAACGGAATAAAGGTTGTTTTCGTCACCCGATAAAAGGGCCGGGATCATTGAAGAGAGGTTTGAGAATGTGATGGCGACGGACATTTTAGGCTCCAGTGATAAGTAGGGAAGAGGTTCAAGTTATGTATACATTATACACGATATTTTGGCTTAGGTCAATAAGAAAGTTGTCAAGAGAATGTCAAGGGTGAAAAGAGGCTTACAAAGCCCCTGAATAGGATTTTGTTTTCTTATAAATCCCTTTCCAATACTTTAGATCTCCCCCGAGAAGCCACTTGTGGGGCGGCTGTGGGGTTGGTACCGGGCATTCTACATCACAAAAATATTGCATCCTTCGATCGAATCGCCAGTGGGTTCCTTCAATCCATTCTGTCGCATTTGCTTCTCCCATAAGTAACTTCACAATTTCGGCGTCCCAGGGCCAGCCCGGTTCACTATTCCAACGTGCCGAGATCTCGCATAAAGGCTTGGAAACCCACGGGGCATTGCCATCAAAATAAGAGTATTCTCGATTAAAGTGATTGATATTATCCCAGTTTATAAGTGTAATAACGTGCGGGATGCGATAGCGCGCAGATTCATAATCATCCTTATCGGTGCGACCCATAAACCTATCCGTTGACAAAACAGTCCCAACACCAATTCCCAGCGCCTTCATTCGCGCGAGCATCGACTTGCGGAAAGAGGCGGTTTTAGCCTGACTTTCGCGAATGTGGCTGAGTAGTTCAGGACAGGTCGCGCGATTGTGGCCTTTCCCGTCGCAATATGAGCACTTGCGATCGTTGGCCTTCGCGTGTCTTCTGGCCTTCTTCGCGTCAAAGCGGCGGACATCATAATGGTCATCACCGTATTTAGTACGAAAATCCTCTATTTTCGCGGCGTATTTTGGACAGGATGACTTGTTATGTCCTCTCTCATAGCAAAATGAGCAACGGACGGTTCTTTTGTGGGCAGAATTTGGACGGCGAATAGACATACTGGGAACTCCTAATTTGTACCTATATTATACAGGATATTTCGGTTCAAGTCAATAACTAAATTGTAAAGAAAATGTCAAGAGATTTTATAAAGTTTCAAACTGGTAAATAGATGATGACCAAGTGGGGCCGGTGTCGTTTTTCTCGGATAGCCGACTTCCTATCTGCATAAATCTGTTGTTGACACTCTCATGGTCGCCCCCTCGATAATGGAGATAGAAAGCCCTTTATGTACCGCATCCACGATAAGCAACCTTCAACCCTTAGAATCGAGAGCCAGCCCTATACAGCAACGGGCTGGGTTTTTTGTTAATTGGCCCCACTTGGCCATATTCAAGTTTAAATCTGTGTTTTCACACTACCCTCCAATAAACAAAGGCAGTTTTATTATTCGACCATGCTGAAAAATAATCCGTCGTCATTCGGAAGGTTTCCCCTATGTTTTCCTGCCCCCAGGTTTCGTAATCGCTGAGCAAAATGTAACCCTCCAAAATCTCCTCGTCGGCCTTCGTTAAAGCTACCCTTAAAACTTCCTTTTCGCCGTGGACTTGAGAGATAACATCCCCGGCCTTCAATTGTACAGGTTCAAGCATCTTTATCCTCGGTGTCTTTTGAGCCAACGTTCTTCGATCTGGATCGTGTTCGCTTCACCGAAAGGAAGGATAGTGTAGGTTTTTCCTCCCTTAGCTGATGTCTTGACTACTCCGTTATTATCGACAACCATAGCGATCCGATCTCTCAGACGGTGATTTCTACTGGTTTTGCGAACCTTTACCAGCGAGCCGACTTCAAAGGCAGGCTCGGAAGCACGGGTTGTAAGCACCTTTTGAACGTACTTGTTTTCGACCATCTTGCGATAAAGCTTAGCAGACGGAACATAAGTTTCGTCCGAAACAATCTTCGCGGCGATGTCACCGAAATAAGGCGGATTTTGAAGGTAATACTCAGCAGCAATGCGAAGGTTCTTAGCCTTTTCGTTATTCCAGGCATTGGTCCACTCTTTTCGAGCGTTAATGACGGCAGGGTCATAGCGGGCTTCCATCCTCTCGAATGCAGACCACTGAGCAAAAGTGAGAGATTTCCACTTTTTGTGGCTATTCCTCAACGACTCCGCGAAAGAGCGGTTAGAAGCTGACAAGTCCTGATTTTCGAGGAGTTTTTCAATTCGTTCAAGTTGTGCGGGCATGTGAGAGGATCTCCGTTGAATGTATATACATTATACAGGGTTTTTCAGTTGGAGTCAATAAAAAAGTTGTCAAGAGAATGTCAACAACTTTATAAATAGTTTATAATCTATCTTTCGTTCGGGTGAATTTGATACCAGCCTGGACCGCAGGATTGTGTGCGTACAAGCAGGATATTTTCTGTACCATATGATTTTAGTATTTCAGTGTGAGTCTTGTCGTATCCGCCAGGACGGGATCTCAGGAGAGCATCGGCGCGGACTGAAAACCAAGTTCCAACCGGACCAAAATAGAGATCCTGCCCATTATCGAATTCAAAAGCCTGATCTCGGTTGATGTAAATTGCTTCAAACATTTATTATCTTTCTCCATTTTGAAAGGTCGTTGATTGTTAAGGTTTTAACTGTATTAACGGGGTATTCTTTCTGAAAATACTCATTGTAATTTAGATTCAGCGTGATAAGCAGCGTTATGCACCACTGACGAAAGCCGCCGTTTCCGATACTATTGATATCCAAGATTATACCTCGGAAATCGCCACTCGCCATGAGTTGTGGAGGCAGTGGCTCATCGGGATGGTATCCATTTGGGGCGTTCCCAATCAAATCCCCAGGTTTAAACTGATTTTTCATCTTTAACCTTTAGCCCACTGGCGCTAAGCTCCAGGGCTTGTCCAACCAATGATGAATTGTGAGGAGCGAAAGTACAGTAGATAATTACCTTATTGTAATACGAATTGTGAGGTGTAGTCTTGTGTTCCAAAACAATTCCCTGGATGCCATTCATAGATTGCACAACGATTTGTCCTGTTTCAAACTTCATTTTCAATTTTCCAGAAAGATGGCCAGTTGCGCTGCTTCGCGCTGGACTGATTTGCCAGCCACTCTTTTTTGATAAAGCGCGTTTCTCCTGGCTTTTCCCTGATATCGGCACAGTCGTTATATATACACAAACATTTCCAGTGCATATTTTGATAACCGCCTTCATCAATTATTAAATAAGACGAAAACAATCTGTCAGTTTTCCATACACAATACTCGTTAATGATTTGCCCAGGTTTAAACTGATTTTTCATTTACTTTCCAATAACTCTCGGGCGGATCCGTGAAAACAGTAAAGGGGAATTTCACAATATGTCCGCCAGTGTAGCCGTGATCTTCCGATTCTCCCAGGCACAGCGCCTCGACTACCCTTCCCACATAATCCACTTGAAGGATAAGGTAGGTGGAAACCCACTTATGACTATCGGAATAAAATTCCTCAACAGCTTGGCCAACTTCAAATTCCATCAACAGCGACTCCTGCGGCGTTTAGAACAAAATTATTCATAGAGAAGGTTTGCCCTACATCATGATCTCGCGGTGAGTGCATGCAATAAACCAAGGAGAAACCCCGGTTCTCGCCTGGGCCTAGAATGATATACCGATACACGCGTCGCCCGAGCAGCGAGCGTTTTTCCATGTCAATGATTTGTCCTGTTTTAAATTTAAACGACATTTATAATCTCTATTTCATCCAGTGGCAACCAACCGGCCCACTCGTTTGGATTTGGGACCGGCTCTAACATAACACACAGGCGATTTTCAAGCTCTCCCGCACCCCTAAAGGCCCGTGGTGATTGTCTCACCACGAATTCCGGCCCGTGTTCCCTTATTCTATTGCGAGTGCGTGACGATGCCTTTCTGTCCTTTCTACGAAAGGTCAGAGTAACAGTATCTCCATTTTTAAAAGGGGATTTCTTCATCAATTTGCTCCTGCATCCATTGTGGGCATTCTTCCTCCATATCGAGAGGCATTGGATCATATGACCCGCCAAAATCATAGTTTTCTTCGTAGTATTCCTCAGAAGAAATAGTGTAAAGGTCTTTAAGGGATGGTTCGTCACGATAAGGCATTTGAAAATGCTCCTTTGGTTGAAATGTATCTATATTATACACGATATTTTAGGTCAGGTCAAGAGAAAGGTTGTCAAGAGAATGTCAAGACCACATCTTCGTGTCCTAAAATCTCCTTCGCATACTTTTTTGCATCCCAACTAGTCTCGAAAATGATGGGATATCCAAAGTTATCGCGTACTGACATGCCGTCGCAGTACAAAACCCAAGACGAATCAGACTGCTCCAAAGTATAAATTTCTGCCTCGTCCCTCCATTGGAAAGAGGGATCCGGGAGAGGGTAGCCCTGAAGTTCTTCGAGCATCGACATTATAAGAAATCCTTAATTGTTTGGGTAGATTCATAATCTTTTTGAAATTGTTTTCTATCTTCCTCACTATCGAATCGTCGGATGTTCACAGAGCCACAGGAACCAGTGACACCGAAATGTCTAGGCTCTGACTGGTCACCACCCAATTCCTCAACGCAGTCTGGACACTCATTTATATAACCTCCGACCAGTTTTTTCTGACGTGAGTATAAGTTAAATTCAATTCCACAATGTTTACAAGTTTTGATCATGTTTTCCTTCATGTTTGATTGGTTTGTAATGTCTTTTCATAATACTTTTTCCAGCAATTCCAGTTGTGAAGGGAACAATAAAATCACTGGCCAGATTGTTCCCCTTGGTTCGTACATAACTCGGATGGTAATATCCCTCTCGGTCATATCCAAAATATGACCGATCCAACCGGCAACTTTATGCTTTACTAAATCTCCTACTTTAAACTTCATTTCGTTGTTTTCCCTTGGGGGCTTCATTGAGTGATGCCGTCTCTTCACTTAATATTTCAATGTATTCACCGCCATGTCGATCGAGCCATAGTTGGGGTTCGAAAATAAATGTCTGTCTTGAAAGGGTGTTTGACCATGCTTCGGGCGCAGAAACGGTCCAAAGTTTAATTCCATTATCAGGCATATTTTCCAACACTATGAACACACCCCACTCACCCGATCCTTCGGCGCCGACAATTTTTAACATTTGTCCAGGCTTAAACTGCACTATAATACCTTTAGATCCACGGTTCTTTTTAGATAGGTTTCACCAACTGCATAATCTGAATCGCCGGAAGCATAACACGTGCAGCGAATATAGAGGTCGCCGGGCGAATGCACGGTGTTATTCGGGTCGTCGATAACGAAGAAACGAGGGCTGCATTCTTCTTCTTCCGGGGTGCAGCATGAACACCACTCATCAATGATTACATTATCGCCGCTCTGAATTATCCAGTTTCTAAACAATTTGGTTTCTCCGTTTTCTATACCCATATTATACAGGATAAAGAGCCTCATGTCAACAACTAAGTTGTCAAGAGAATGTCAAGAGACTATTTTCCAATAAAAATTGTTCGTTGTCTCTTCTTCGGACTCGATAGTTGAAACGAGTATTTGCTGAAGTTCACCCACACGATGTGGGCCTTCCGGCCAGTTAGTAAACAAAACATAAGTTTCCAGCCATTCTTCATCCACCGATAAAATTAAATGGCGGTCCATTTCTTCTTCTTCCTTATCGAGAAATTTACAGCAGTGCTGAATGATCTGTCCTGGCTTCATCATATTCGAATACCTCAAGAGGATTATTTTGGAAAGTTAGTGAATTTAATAAAGTTAGCTTTGGCGTCCTCGATCTCTTTATGATAAAGCCTCGTGGCAAGACGATTTGCCCGTCGCAATTCTTCATTTAGAAGCTGCACTATCAATCGTTGTGTTTCAATCTTGAGGTTCATAGGCGACTCCGTATGCCGTAAAATAATCGGCGGACCATTCATCAGTTATATATCCCTTAATTGGGTTTTTAGTACGAGTTTCAGGTTGTTTCCACGTTGCGGCTCGTAAAATTGCGCCATCTTTTCGACGGATAAAAGCATATACAGTTTTACTGTTCTGAGCTTGATTCTCATAGCGCTGCTCCTTTATCAATTTCCAATATACTCGGCCTTTTTTAAAGGTCAATTCGGGAGAAAGGCCATAATTCCTATTTTTACTGTGGGATATATTAATTTTTTCCTGCAACCTCTGCATAAGGATACCGAACTCGTGTTTTATTTCGAGTTCTGAGGGTTGAAGGTTAATTTGTGACATTGAAAGCTCCAAGTTTATAATATTATTATACACCATGCGAGGCGCCTTGTCAAGTCATTTTCTGTATGATTTATTACTGATCTTCACTTTCAGGAATCTTGTAAACGTGAACCATCTCGGGGAAGGAGGGGACGTCAAATGTGCTTTGATATATGGTGGTTACTTTTTGTTCGTGAAATGAAAAGACAACTATTCTCCTGGTGCAGAAAGTTGTGTAACCCATATCGAATATATCATCATAGGAGAAAAAGGGATATTCCATATACCCATATTCATCAGTTGTCTCGCTCTCTAAAACCAATCCATAATAGTATTCAACATCATCTAAGATCGGCTTCCATCTTACAATATCTCCGCATTTGAAAGATGGATCCGACATTCATTATTTTTTCCCTTTGGCCTCTCTTATAGACATAATGGCATCATAGGATTCGCGCTTTAAATTCGATAAAGTTTCAAGCTCGCCTCCATTTCTCAGCGCCTTAAAAACTAAATTTTCAACTGAAAATTCGCCCCCGCTCTCAAGACCACCCTGCCTGAATTTTCTCAGTTTCTCTTTTAATCTATCAGAATCTCCATATGCCTCTTCATACTTTCCTTCTTTTTGAAGTTTCTCGATCATCTTGATTGTTTCTCTAAGGCCATCGGTCTTTTGCTTAACTGCATCTTCACTAACCTCAAAATCAACTGGCAATGGTTCAATTACCCACTCCTCGTCTAAAATAGAATAAACACCCGTTGAGTGATGAGGTTCGCCTATGTTTTGAACATATATTTCCACCTCGTGGCCCTTAATCATTATTTCATGACTCCTATTCCAATTGATTTTTGCTTCCATCAAATACTTTCTGACAAGCTCGATGTCTTCATCCACCGCCGAGTAGTCAATAACAATATGAACATCTAGGTCTGATTTGTCAGTCCAATTATAATTTGCCATAGAACCAGTTAAGGTTATGTTTAAAATGGGTGCCGGTAATTCTAGTTTTTTATAAAAGTCTTCGGCAATTCTTACTAATTTGTCAGCAATCTCGGGCTTTAATTTGCCAGAGTCATTCCAAATATCTCGGTTTAAATCTTCTTTAATTTCTGGAACAACACTGACTTCCTCTTCCATCGGCCCAAGTCCAGATTTGCCCCTTGGTGGGCGGGCCTTTGTATAAGGAGCCGTATTTGGTTGGCCTCCCTTGTCAAGCTGCGCCAAGGCTTGAGCACCTTGCTTCTTATACCTTTTCTGCACCAATGCTGTAGTTTTCATTTCCCTCAATATGCTCTGGTATTCTTCCCATTCTTCTAAATACATAATCGCCCCTCATTATAACTAGTTTCCATAAAGATCTTGCTCCCCGTCTTGATAAGTTATTATTGTTTTATTGCTCGGATGCGGTCCAATGTGTACTTTAATGAAGTCGCTCATTGAATCAAAAATCGCTATACCACCTCGGGGTGTGGGATAAAGCCAATGAACGATACACTGACCAGTTCCCAGAACGACACCTTCGATGACCACTCCCTCACCAGATACTCCCGTTTCATCGTGCTGCCGACAAACCGTGAAAGTTCTTATTCCGCGTGGCGCCAGCTTGGCAGGAGGCTTGGGCTTCAAGTCCTCGGCGCCGGAAGCCCCTATTTCTTCCTCAATAGAATCACTCACTAGTTTGTGCTCCTATGCTTCGCCAACGGCTTTGAAATCTTTTAACATTTCATTTGCAAGAGCATCTTTGAGAGATTCTAGAAGTTGGGTGGCGGTATCTTTGCCCACCTTGCTGGATCCTTGTAGTTCATCTATCATGTCCCAAAGAGATCCATTCTCGTCATTAACGGCTTTGATCTCTTCGTTTAATAAAGCAACCTGCTCTTCCAGGATCCTCTTCTGAAACTTTAAAAGATTAACCTCGCTCGTGCGTGTATACCCCACCAACCGCAAAATAGCATCTATCATCTTGAATAACATTTGTTTTGTACCTCAACTATAATTAGTCTGTTAAGGGTTTAATTTATAAAATTTGATAGCATACCCAATTTCTATCAAAGAATTTTCTGGTGGAGTTGTCGAAAACTCAATCATATTGTCCACCGCACTGTATGTCCACTTGCTACTGTCCATCGGGGCATTATCTTCAAAGACCACCAGTGTATCAACATAGGGCACATGGGTCAGTTCCCACTCCACAATCGGCTCAATGTTTTGAGTTGCGTCATCGACACCGGCTGACCAATCAGTCTCACAGATATCAATTATAGTACCTGAAAAGTGGCTTACCGCATCCATATATTTTCTTCCAATGGTGGAATAATTTGTTTTATAAGGACAAATCGAATCTTCCGTGTCCACATTTCCGATAAATGACAAATAAACAGATGGCCTGAGCCAAGCATACCAGTTAATAAAGTCTGTTGTTGTCATAGGGCTTTGCTCTCTCTCATCAGTGACGAAGACCACTAATAGTGCGGCATCGCTGCGCATCCAAGTTTTAGCATATACATCAAGTGTTACATAATTCTTTATAGCATCGAAACCCTTCTCTTGTCCGTCATTGGGCAACTGATTATACATATTCATGGCATCTGCGATGTCATCACCCCTTGTCAGTGGAAAAGTTGTAGGCTGTGTAACGTAGGAACCGTCACCGGCGGTTATCATTTTGAGCCTCCAATTTACATCGGGGGGGAGATTGTTCATCATGTGTTCGATTCCGGCGAGTAATCGAGTCTGGTGTGACATCATCGAGCAGGAACCATCGATGACCCATACAATATCTATCGCCTCATATGCCTCAATCTGTATGAATGAATCAATCCAAATATCTGCCTCTGGTTCCGTGACAATGTATTTGATAATTGTTTCTGTCTCTACCTCTCCTTCTCCACCGTGGACGACATAATCGATTCCATTATCACAACTCATCAAAAGAACCGAGAAAACTATTAACAAAACATTTCTAAAAACCGTCATTCATTGTCGCCTCCAATTTATCTAAATTTTGTCTCAAATAAACCATATCTATTAAATTGGCTGGTGCCACATACACAATTGAACCAATTTTTTCTGGATATCCGAACAGGCTTCGACCCACCATAATAGAGACTACCACACCAACGAAATGACCCTTGGCATCAAAGACACCCGATCCAGACGAGCCGCCCCATGCAAATGACTGAATGGCGAGATCGGTTCCGTAACCATCTCCAGCTATCTCACCATTAAGAGTGAGCAGATTGTTTGAGCCTGGAAACCCCGAGTACACCACCGGATCCCCCACCACATAGTTTGGCGTGCGTACAAACTTAGCCGGTTTGCGGCTTTCCAGGGGGGCAACCCTAAAGACTGCCATATCAGTATAGGGATCGAAATAAGCTAGTGTCCCAACTACTTTTTCAGTAGGCGCTGTTATGAGAGCTTCCGAATCCAAAACAGTTGGAAGCCCTTCTGCGAAAAGATGTCCAGCAGTGATCACAATATGATGACCCTTGTAAACAAAATAGCTACCGGTTCCACGATAGCTGCCTCTTT
>Ga0208920_1000076_pt1 | contig 30600 bp, 26 predicted proteins | sample 19_taG_FD_184094 | JGI IMG/M metagenome (GOLD analysis project Ga0208920, IMG submission 184094) | Marine viral communities from the Subarctic Pacific Ocean - 19_ETSP_OMZ_AT15317 metaG (SPAdes) (version 2) | ecosystem: Environmental > Aquatic > Marine > Oceanic | place: Pacific Ocean | collected...
ATTTAATAGTGCAGCAGGGCCGGCATCATAATCAAATGCATCTTGATTAGTAAACCCATCTGGAATTAGAGCGGAATTCACATAATCTGAAATATTTGCAACCGAGGGCCTATATCCTATGAAAGAACTTGAATATTCCAAAGGCTCGTAAACATTATAATTAAGCCAATTATAAACCGTTGGAATATAGTAGCTCGAAGTAAAAGAATAAGAGCCGCCTGTACCCAATACGGGCAACGAATTTTTATCAAAGCCAAAGAGGTGGATATTTATCGAGGCCGTGGGCCCGAAATAGTTCTGTTGATAATATATTGATACATAATCACTCGCAGAAGAAAAGGTTACAAGAGAAATGGGCCCACTAGACGAAGAAACTTCTCCAGAGTAAGGAAGATAACCAAAGGTATCATATGAAAGGGCCGATGCTGTTATCCATGCATATTGCATATCGGTTCTAGGAATGGGGTGCTGCACATAAAAATTATCATAAACGGAGGCGGTCAATGATGTTGAGCCGGAATCTTTCATTTGTCGAACTGGATTCCGATTAACTTGATAGATGCTAGCGGTGCCAGCATAATTCAGTGAATTAACAACCGAGGGGCCGTTGCCTATTCCAAAAACATCCGAATAATAGCCAAATTGATTTACATGAGATGCCAAAAGAAGTCTATAGGGATCTCGAACTGTCGTATTTCTATAATTTATGTTATTATATGGAGAATATTCAGCAGCTTCCGGATCCAGGGCGGGCCCTCCGTTGGAATCACCTGCCGTATCTGGTGAGCCCGGAGAAGAAAATCGATTAACGAAGACCCAAGCCGATCTTCCTCGCTGTGGCTTTGCATAATCATCCATTCCTGCCACATAAGGGGAAGGAATATTGACGACTTCAAAGCCACCGGCCTTTATAAAGGCAGAATTATTGGTTGTTCTACCACAAGTTTGGACAATCTCATAATCTTTACTATAATTTCCAAGTTCTCCTGTGGTTGTATTATCTTTGATGTTTTTGATATTTACTGGTCTTTTTGCTATCAAATCGCGATAAAATACGGCTCGGGGGATAGTCGGAGGCTGATATACGAACTTCATTGACACCGGAGAGGTGGGGAATGTTAATGCCCACGCTTCTGGCCTATTAGTTCTACTATCGGTGCCTTGATTGAGAGGAACATGCCTATGTTGATTTCCGCCAACCCACTTTTCAGTAAACGGGCCCTGCATTGGTACTTCATAATTTTCATATGAATCAATATGGAGGTTAGTTACCCCAAAACCCGGCTTAAAGTTTGTATTTATTTCTTTATTATATCCCGTTATGACTGATGAGCTAACTGCGATGAACGGGACCAACAAATCACCCTCACCGGTAGCATATCCTTCTTTATCATCGCGGTTTTCGGCCTCAAAAGAGAATTTTTGCTTTAAATTAGGTTTAAAAACATCCTGACAGTCCTTAAATTCCTTAACTTCCGACTCTGCAATGATAATTCCCGCAGAATTACCAAATTGAATGGAACTTTTTACATTAGTTATAATATTATTGTTATTCGATGTTAGGCCGCCACGCAATGCTGGCTCTAAATTCATTAAAAACTTCACCGGGCGTGATTGGGTGCGTGTGAGAGCACTAATCGACGCAGAAAGAATCATATTTCTGTCGGCATCAACTGCCGCATCACCTGATGTTATCTCGGGATTTGTTCTGTCGGCCCTATATTTCCACCAATAACAATGTTCATTCGTGGGTGGCGGTGATGATGGCAATGTTGGCGTTCCAAATTTCCACTCAACCAAGAGGGCAACACTTTCTATGGTTGCTGTGAGGTCGTCCATGTAAGCGGGTGTACCCAATTCTGCTAATTTGTATCGATATTGGTTTCTTTCAAGCACATGGCTCTCAACAATTGTCCTTATGCCGTCTGAGATGTTAGAACTTGCCGGAATTAGCTCTTTTAACATTTCTGAGAGAGAAGAATCAACCCATTTATAATATTCAATATACCTTTCGATATCTGGCTCGTTTTCTATACCTTCGAAGAAAAGATTTCTTAATTTATCTAAATTTTTGTAACTTGTTCTATATCGATCAACCGGTTGGCCAAATAAATTTGAAAAATCAACAACCGATGATAAATATTGCATCATATTTTCACTAATTGTTTGATACATGCTTTTTTCTATAGAATAATAAAAATTAACTGGGCGTCTTTGTCTAGTAAACGCATTATCTTCGGCCGGGGTGAGTATTTTTACCAGATCATATGCTGGATTTAAGATTTCTGGGTCTAAAGATCTACCAATTGGAATATATTCTACATTTATTACCGACGAATCATCTGCGTTATAAAAATCGCCTTTGCCGGGGTGTATTCTCCCCACCGTTTCGCCAATCCAGCGGTATTCGCTGGTCAGTTCGGCCGATCCAGAAGAAAGATCTTTCACAAGATATTGGCCACTGGCATCAGAGGAGCTAATTTGATTCCAATTCCAGCTTAAAGCCAACATTTTTTTGTTTGGAATGTAAGTTCCCGTGAGAGAAGTGACAAAATTGTATGCATTTTCGGCAGGATTTGCTATACCCGTGTTCTGAATGTCGATCGCATGTGATTTAATTTCAGAATCACCAAGATATTTCATCCAATATCTATAAAAAGAAGCTTTAATATCAGTCTGGTGTATCAGAGAACCGGTAAAGTTAGTTCGATGGGATCCCATGTACAATCTTTTCGGAATTGTTAGATAAGAATCATCAGATATTGAAGAAGTTAAAACAAATTTTTCTCTTACGATATCAATATCAGTATTTATGCCAGCAAATTCAACACGATAGGTTGTATCAAGTGTGCCGGATGCTAAATTACAATGAGTTTTTTCTGGAATTACCTTAGCTGTAAAGTGCCATTTTTTATTTTCGTATACATCTGCGTAGGTGTCTGTCTGTAATTCTATTCCGAAAAATGAACTGGTTAATAAAAAATATGCATCTTTTTGATTATCGTTATCGTCTGGGCGTACTGCATAAACACTCAAATCATAGTCGGTTCCGGGCCAAGTAAAGTCTGTCGGTGTGGTCGGATCAGCGGAATGGAAACCAAAAAGCGAAGAAGTATTAAATGATGTTAAAAAATAATCCTCGCGGGACGGATCTCTCTTTTTTGGAAAAATAATATCAATTTCTAGAGTAAAAGAAGTGTATTTTTCTAAATCCGCAGAAGATGCCGAAATAAAACTGATACTATTTGAATCTCCGCTGGCGGTTTGTTGATAAACCGTTGCTCCAAAATTAGATGGCGAATAAAAATCAGCATATCTTTCTTTGGCCGTATCAAATCTTAGCTTATTTTCTATTTCATAACTTAAATTATTGGTATATAAATTTAATTTGATAAGCTCATTATCAACACCGTAACATCTTATTAAATTTCTAAAAGATTTTTCAGTACCTTTTGATTTGTAAATATAAAGTAAATTATTATAGATATTCTTATAAATTAAATTTTTAGTTTTATAAAGCTCTTCTTCAAAATGTTCAATTTCATTTCTTGAAAATATTTGATTTAAAACTGATGCATCTGCAAATATTTCAGGGGCTACAAATCCACTCCCCTCCAAAAGTTCATCTGCGAATATATTTTCTTCATTGGTGCCGCTCACATAAGTAATATCTTTGAGTCTTGGAAGCTGCTCTATTTGAAGATGAAGGGTGTCAAAATAACTTGACATTATTTGCGCTAGATTTTTTAGAGTACCACCCTCCTCGTCGTCGGCTTCTATAATCCAAGTGGGAATACTATTATAAATTTGTGCATTATTTTGAAAATCATGTACGGAACCAGAATTTTTCATTTCTGTCAGAACAGCTTGCACAAGTGGGTTTGTGGAGTGAATGATTGGATCCAAAAATTCCGTTACTGCCGCTCCAGCCTCCACAATCGCAGAGGCCGTTGTTCTAGAATCTGATGTATAGCCAGTCCAAGTTCCGTTTGAAATTCGACCAGAATAATCAAGGGCCGTTGAGTCGATGGAAGAATCTCCCGTAATCCCTTCATTAAATTTGTAATAAACTCCCAAAGCGGCGTTTGATATATCCGTATTGGTTCCTCCATAAACTTGTGTGAACCAATATCGTCCAATATCTTCTGAGGTTCTCGTTTCCTTCCAAAATCTGAATTCGTCGATAGATCCGGAAAGCTTTCCCCATCCTCTGTCGGCAAATTCGCCACTTCCACTAAAGGCGGGACTTGTAAGCGCTCCTATTTGTGCGTTTAGGGCGCCATCGATTTCATTAAGATTGCCAGTTAAAGCGGTTTCTGTTGGTTCACCATTTACATAAAAATCTGTAACTAAACTCGAACCTGAATTATAGATTCTAAAAGCATAGTGTCCGAAAGATTCAAAAGAAGCGGTAGTTAGAGTCGAACCAAATGGTTGTTCGGTGAAACCAGCAGTTCCAGACTGAACTGACAGAGTAAATGGAGAAGACCCGGCAGTTCCAGTAACTTGCAATAAAACGCGTCCGTAAGAAGTAGCCGAAGAAGTTATATTGTTCCATAAATCAAATATTACTTCTTTTTCTGTATTAGAGTTTGTAAAGTCTTCCTTTTTAAACCAAAATTCTATTGTTATTCCGTTATCGAAGTTTGTTTTGAGATTGCTTTCTCTTGTTCCTTTCCCGGCGTAACCAACATCATCATAAATGTCCTCATCATAGATGTTTGAATCATCAAAAGTTTTTTGAAGGGGCTTTCCAATCATGCCTCCCGAGGCAGTATGAGGGCCGCCTTCAAAATAAATATACTCTTGAGTGCTTGGTTCTCCGTAGAAAGCAGTAGATGCTATGGGCGATGTTGTTACACTGCCCCATCCATTTGCTGAAAATAATGCATATCCATTTGTTCTCGGATATTTATTATCCAGCATCCATAAATCAATATATGTTGACTTATTTAAGAATATCTGTTTTTCCTTCGAAGATCCATCATAAGGATAATAGCCATATATTCTAGTAATGGCATCTTCATAATATTTTTCGGCAGATCCGTATCTTGCAAAATTCTCTGGAATTCCAAAATCAACCTGAGGAATGAAACGATTATAGTTTTTAAATGTCGCATTAATATTATCTAAAGATTCGGCATCTTTTCGTATATCTGCCGGATCCTCACTTAATACTTTATATGGAATATCTCCATCAAAAAGGTTTTTTATGGTCATACTTCTTCTACCCTGAATTTCCATTCATGAGGCTGCTCAACATAACTATCAACTGTTTCGTTATAATAAGCTATCTTAATCCCATAAGAATACCCAGGTTCTAGAAGATCCATCTTAAAATCAAAATAATTTCCATTCACATCAAAAGACATTTGTGTCCCTCTATCACTTCCCGTATTATATGGAATTACAACTAAATCATCAATTATCCTATGAATTTGATAAGATGCACTTTCATTAACAAGTGTATCTGTTACCGTAGTAGCTACTGTGTAAATAGTCGGACTCCAATCTTTTTGTCGCTCATAAAATCTGAATCGGGCTGTCTCGGAAGTTGTATAAGTCGGCCTTAAATTTGTAAGTGTTGTCACTAAATTTCCATAGGGATTGTGTGTACTCACTGCATATTGTTTTACATCAAAAGTTCCAGTATGATAAATATCTGTCAAGCCTGAACTATACCACCTGTCATATACTGTACTGACGGTCGTGTCTAGAGTAAAAGATGCCGAATAAATACCAAGTGAAACATAGCCCCCTGTTATGGGAGTCGGGGTTAAATCTGTTCCTGCTGATGCTGATGTATACACTTTAACATAAATTTCACCGGTTCCAACTGCTGGGATGTTTCTTAATCTTCCTCCTATCACATTATAAAGATAGAGTGTTCTCATATTATCCGCTGCGGGAACTAGAGAGCTACTTGCATAGAAGTTTCCCCTGTCGTCTTTTATTGAGGAATCCCACCGGGCCTGAATTGCTGGTCTTGAGAAAAAGAACTCCGTTCCTCTTCCAAAAAATTTCTTTGTATAATAGGTATCTGTGGATCCATCTGGATTAAATAATTGACTTCCGACATCTGCTCCCAAAGAGTTTGAAAAATAGGCCTCTTGACTCGATGTTAGGTGAATTCCGATACCATAATTTGCAATTGTTCCATCAATCCAATCTTCAACAAGGGCACTTATATCAATTTCCAAATCTTCATTTCCTATTGGGAAAATTTGAGAATATGAAGAAGTTAAATAATCGCCGCCTTCTCTTGTCCAGGGCGCGCCGATTCCTGCGTTAACCCAATTGGAGCCATTATTACCCTTTGTGACATCCTTATATTCTTCCATATCCAGACCAGTACCCTCTTGCCAAGATTGGGATATGGGAAGAACTACCAATTTAAGCTCTCGCGGCAATGTTTGATTGCTGCGTGCATTGTACATATTGAGATAGAAACTAACACTGCCAGAAGCAGGAACAATATTGCTCGCCCTGTCTGCTGTTATTTGATTAATTGGAAACTCAATTAATATTCTCTCAAGCTCGGTTGATCCCGAGGAGGCTTGCCCATAAATGGAAAAGGTCTCCAAAATGTCTGAGAGGCCCATATTTGCACCAGTACCGCGAGTTTGTAAGTTTGCCTCAAAGGCATTTGTTATGGTATTGTCAGCATTTGCAAAATATTTTTTAATAGCCATTATTTTATGACGCCCCTAATATCTTCACCTGGATATTTTATTTCAAAAGCTACATTCTTTGGACAATATAAATACCTGCCATCTGGAGACATATTGGTTCCGACGCTATAAAAAACATCAGAATAGACTCCTCCGGTTTTGTTGACCAAACTAACTGTTTTCGTATCTATGACACCCCTTAAGCCGTTTAGGAGATAATATATATCGGTTAAATAAAGCGGTTCCCCCATTTGAAGAGGGCTTTCAAACTTTTCTTTCAACGCCGCCTTGCACGACCCAAGCACATCGGTCTTGCCAAAGCTCGGATCCGAAAGAATCTCAAATTTAATTCCTAAATTTACTATTTTGCCATCTAAAATATCTATAGAATCGTTAATCATTTTTTGGCCGCCTAGCCAAATTTTAAGATTTTCCTTTATTTGAGTACTTGCTAAATCTAACTTATTGCTCGATCCTTGTGATAAAACATATAAATTTAAATTTCTCTTAAATGAATCATCATCAACCAATATATTACAACGATAAATTGAACCAAATTTGGGAGGCATGGCATAACACAAATTTTCATAATCTCTAGAAGTTACTGCCCTATTTTGGGCAGAAAAAGTTGCAAGAGATCTCTGCTTTATTTCCTCAATGCTGGGAATTGTCGTATTGCCTGAAATTGGCTTTTCATTGGAAACCTCAATTGACCCCCTTACGGTATTTAATTTAGTAGCATCAAGTCCAACCAAGGTATTAAAATCTATTTTTAAATTTCCCACCCTATTGAGAGAGCCAGCAGAAGCATTAACATCAAGTGCCGTATTTTTTCTATATTTGATTACTAATGTAGTATTCGACGGTGAAATTCCCAACTTATCAGTATTCATCAATTTGGATGGATCCAAAGTCGGATCGGTAACATAATCTCTTCCGTATATTTGAAGAGTGACATTTGAAGGATCTGCTACTGAATCTAAAGTTAGTTCTTCTTCTGATCCATATCCAAACTGTAAATAAAATTGTGATCCGTCACTTTCAAATATAAATCTCCTGGGAACTATGACCGGTCGCAAAAATTGTGCTAAGTCCATACTGTTGGTTTTATTTGGAATACTTTTGTAAATAACATTCTGACTCAAATTGTCAACTTCATAATATTCATTTCCCTCAGCGTCTGTAACAGAAAGGATTTCCACTATATTTGTTGAAGATAATTGGATTCTTCTGAATCTCTGAAATTCATCGATAGTTATTGTTTCCTCTGAAATTCGACCGGAAATCACCTTACCCGTCGTCTTTAGAGCATAAAAGGTCGGTATGCCAGTAGATTCGTTAACTCGGGCGGCGACCATGGTAGTATTAACGTCTCCAAACTTGACATCTTCGGATAAAATATAAGAAGCGCCAGAAGTAGTAATAAAAGAAGTTCCTTCTCTTAAAATTGGATAATAACGACTATCTGGGCCCAGAGACAGAGCATTCGCGGGCACCAAAACATACAATAGGACTTGGCCAACAGCACTTGGAATGCCTCCAAATTTATATCCCATTTGTCGAGCTAATTTAACAACATTATCATATTGGGCGGCCGTATCTAAAAAAGATTCATTTGCTTGATAATCAACGTAAAAAGACAAAATATCGCCCACATAGGATACCGTATCCAGCATAAGAGAGCCGAATGAAGCCTCATTAAAATCGCGATAAATATCAGGATAATATCTTTTAGCATAATTTACCAAATCTGATTTTATAGAATCAAAATCTCTGCTGGTATATATAATTGGTACTTTTTTCTTGGCCATATTTTAAAATCCTCACTCCGTAACTATAAAGTCTAATATTAATTTCTCATTAGAATATTGAATATTGTATGTAATAACTATTCTTACAGCATTTGAAAGTTCAGTAAAATTACCAATATTAATAGACATAATATTGATATAAGATAAATATTTACCAACTTGCTGACTTATTCTTGATTTTATTTGATCAAAAGCATTACTTCCGGCTTGTTCAAACAAATATCTACTAATTCCGACACCGAAATCAGGATTCATAATTCTTTCTCCGGGATTAGTAAGAACAACCATCTTTAGATTTTGAGTCGATAACTCATTGATGGTCTTATTTAGGCGATATGGACCATCTTCTATGCTAACTGTTAGCGGCAACGCTGCCGATAATCCTGACGCCATTACACTCCCCCCAATATAGTCTCTATTATTTGGCGCTTGGTATTCTCAAATGTTTTGGCGCCACGAATCCACCATTCTTGCACTGGTGAACTTATATTCTTATCCATTCCTGTTAATAGTGATTCAATCGAATTATCCACACTATAAATAGTAATTAATGAAATTAATCGAGGCAAAGCTATACAAGTTGATAATAAATTTTTAAATTCAAAAGAGTCCGACATTTCAAGAACCAAACATCCTACATCGTATTCATCTACGATAGACTCTTTAATATCTGTAATTTGAGTGTTTACGGGAATCTCTATTCTGCTATCGACCACCGGAATTGAGAGCATCGATGTGCCATCAGAATTCTGTATTATAAAAGATTTGTTGTTTTGGCGCTCTTCGATAGGAATTTCAAGATCATCACCGTCTGATGATTTTGTATTCATGCAGATTCTAAGTCCGTACCTCCAAGATTTCCAATAATCAGATATCGACCCGCTCAAGCCAGATTTTTTAACCCACTCTTCCCACTCGTATAGATTTACGACGCCGAATAAATTTTCAGGTCTTGTTTTGACTGCGTGAATTGGACTATCTTTATCTTCGATATAAATATATTTTTCCAATATTAAAAAACCATTTGGCTGACCGGGCGACAAATCGGCCAAACTATACTGGTAGTTGTCAACATCGGATGCCACATTTCTTGGACCAGGATCATCTCCAATCAAAGATCCTTCTATAAACTTAAAAATAAATGGAGACATAATTGGATATACGGGAGGGAGGGCTGATTTTAGATCTTCTAAAATATCTGGAAAGTTTTCTTCCAGGATCGCCGCGATTACTATTTCAATTTGATTGGTTGTGGAGGCTATTATTTCTTTCTTGTTTTTTGTCATGCCGCCATCTACCCATTGAATAATTTTTTCATTAATTGTTTCTATGGCTCTTGTTGCATTGATGCTTGGAAATTTCCCGAGGCCGGCCTCTATTTTTTTTGTATACATTTGCACAGCTATTTCTAAAAAATTATAATATTCTTCTTCTTCTAGGAGATCTTCTAAATCTTTCATTATATTAATCGCAATATATTTAGATATTATTTCCTTATTAAAAAAATCAATTGAAAACGTCTTAAAAAAATATAAACTTTTATATATGAACTCTAAAACATAAATTCTAAACAGTGTTAATACTAGCGGATAATTTTGAATTACATGTAATTTTTTAAGCACCCGGTTGAAGGGGGGCTCCACAATTTGACTTCTATCGGAAGCATAAATTCTTTCATCTTCTTTTAATCTTTGATAAAATTCTTCAAGATCATCCATTACGGTAGAAAGACCCAATATGCTGCGGGTTCGTGATGGGGAATTCAAAGTTCCAGCAATAAATCGCCAGTTCTCATAAGTAAAAGCAAGAGACTTATTTTGAGCTTCATATATCGCTCGACTAAAATAAAATTTTATCACATTTGATAACGCAGAGATGGCGCCATCGTCACTGATATATATATCTATAAAATTTGATCGAACCTCTTCTTCTAAAAATCCCAGCTTATCTTCAATCAAAATTCTCAAAAATGTAGATGGTGTATCATAAATATTATCATTTGGAAGATTTGATAAACTTATAAGAGTATCCGGATCTCGGTACGGCTGATGCGGCTGAAAAAGAGATTCTAGTGTTACTCGCGCTGGAACTGTGACTGTTCCTGTTGTGAATGCTGAGCTGGTGCTGGAATCTTGTGTATAATTTTCTATGAATTTAAGCTCATGATATGGATCCCCAAATGTAAAATGTATATTATATCCCTCGCCCAATAATGACTCGTGGCCAATGAATATGCTGGCGTGCTTAAGCAGGTTCCATTGCATGTCATATAGGGCCAATGTTTCACTCTCTGCTTCTGGCACTCTGAATTCGGGATAATTACCAATAGCCCAGTTCGGATCATGCAATATAATATTTATTAATCCTTCGACACCAAAAAGGTCGCCCCGATAGGATATATTAATAGCTTCCAAAATTATTTCTGCGCCTTTCTTTATAAAATTATATTCTACTTTCGATACTTGTTTGGAAAGAAGTCCGTTTTCACCGAAAAGCTGTTCATTTAATTTACCAAAAAGAGGATTTGAGCTTCCTAAAATTTGAGAAATATCACATAACTGTTTTTTCGCGGCATCCTTTTTTTGATTTAAAATTTCCGACTGCTGTTCTTCACTGGCAGTGTCATCCTTTGTCGCCAATGCATTTGAAAAACCAGAATCGGGCGTGGTGCACCAAACGCCGTCGTAAGGAGTGGAAACGGGCGCTTGCAGAGATTTTAAAAAATCATCGTTTATCTCATCAATATCAAGATGTATAGACAATTCCTGAAAATATGCAACTATGTTGCTTTTTTTGCTGAAATAATTGGCCAGAGATGTATTCTCGACCAAATCAAGAATTGCCTCGAACACATTATTATCAATGCCTCCTTCCAACAAATTTATTTTTTCAAACTCATTTAAAAGCTGAGAAAGGCCAGTATCCAAAAAGAAAACCATTTCTTCGGTAGTTATTTGAGAAACAGATATTTGTTGGCCAAAAACCTTAGCCAAAACACTCATATATATCTCGGAAATCTGCTGCTCCGTTAGATCTGGAGATGCATCTTTTATTTTATTTCTAAAATAATTTTCCTCATTTATGTATATGGGAGGAGTATTTTCGGAAGTTTCTGCGCCAGATGCAGAAAAGTTCTTTGTGCCAGATATGCTTGACGCCAATTGTTGAAATATATTATTTAAAATTTCTGTTATTGTTTTCACAGCCAAATTTATAATTAAGTTTAGCGCGCTATTAACAATAAAATCAAGCGCGGAGGGTGTATTTTTTAATTCTGGAATTTTTGGAAATGATATTTTTTTCTTTTTGCCGTCTGGTGTTTCTTTACACCAATTTGCGCCTATACTAAGGGTACCAATGGTGGGAATCTCGCAAGATTCTAAGGCTACCTGCATTCCTTCCACCAAAAATTTCATCCATCCATTACCAGGAAGATTTTTTAAATAATCAAATAAATCATTTATATCAATTGTCAGGCTAATTGCGTCTTTTAGGGCGCGGAATCTTATTTCAGCATCCATAGTCGGTGGAGCATCTCCTTGAGAATACTGTGTAGTGGGCGTTTCCAAAGGTGCACTTCCATCGATTAAGCCTATCGAATAGACAGCACCGCCGCTTTTTCTACCTGCACGATAATCTTGCGGTAGATATTCCCACGGCAAAAGATAATCCCCAACTATCTCTGTGTATTTTGCATTGATGTCGAAGCCGTTGTCCAGAGCTAAAAGTTTTGGATAGGATTTTTCTAACCACTCCATTTTTAGATTTGATAAAGCACATTCTGCAATCGCTGCTTTATATTCTGCCAAACTGAGGAAACTAAAAGCAGTATTTGCCAACATTCCCAGAATATCGCCCAAGCCACAAACCCCAAGCTTTCCCAAAAATTCTCTCCCCAGTGCATTTAGGGCGCCTTTGCCTTGTTCTTTGGTTATCCTTTTAAGAATATCGGGCATTGATGCGAAAAAAGCATCTTCAACAGAGATACTATATTTATCTGCGAAATTGCCTAACTTTCCGTCCGAATCTTCTTTTCTTATTTGTTTATTACGTTTATCCACCTCCTCTTGTGTCAAACATGGAGTTGAGGACATCGCATATAAAGTCTCGCTCGTCAAAAGATCTTTTGAAAGACTTCCTATTTTTTTTAATAAAGCGTTACTATCAGTAGGATCGGCGGGCGGTCGTGCAATAATCGTGGGATAATAATATTTATCAACAAATTTATCATATGATTGAGACTGTATATCGAATATGATATCTGAAAGCTTGCTTATGAAGTTCATTGTGGTCGATCTATTCTGCGGCTCACTTGTAGAAAACTCTTGAAATCCATTCATAAGTTCTTTATTTAAGAATCCTGTTTTTGCCAGGAAAATACTCTTTATTTCATATGAACCAAGAACAAACTCGATACCAAGATCCAGATATTCATCCGGATTTGCATCAGAAGCGGCCATCAGGGAAACTAAATTTTCTCTAAAAAGAAATAAATAATCTGCTTCGGTAAAGAAATTTAAATTTTCATATTGGGGGCCTCCACGAAAAATTGCCGCGACATATTGTGATTGATAGAATCTTAATTTGGTTGCTAATATTTCTATATTTTTAGAAAAAGAATCTAAAGCATAATATTCAACAAAAGTGCCCTCTTCCTGTTCTTTTACCTCAATTGTTTTTAAATCTTTGATCTTTCCAGCTGGTATTTCAACCAAGAATATCATTTTTATAAACGGTTTGGGACTTAGATAATAATTTTTAACAGTTACCGAAGATATAATATCAGTGAACTCTTCCTCGGTATATTCTTTATTTAAAAGATCAAGAATTTTTTGAGCGGCCGGGATCTTGCTTTCTTCTTTTCTGTTTTCCAGATCGGGGCCTCCCGTTTTAATATAAGTTGTCTTGTAAACCAAACAATAAGAGCAAGTATCTTCGTTATAATAAACACGATCTGTATCTGCCGAAGTCCAATCTGGGGGGAGGGGTGTTGTTGAGAGACTTGCAGTAGTACAAGGATCCTCTTCTAAAGCTTGGGTGGGTGGTTTTTCGGGTTCGTCTAATAATGAACATGTAGATTCACCAAATATTTCTCCAAATTCTGCTTTAAATATCAGAAAAGTTTGATTTGTAATTTCTGCGATGTGGAGAAGGTCGGCAGAGCTTAAGCCGAGGACCGCCCTATTGTCAGAAATAAAAGTAAAAAACTCAATTGCGTCATCACCAAGAAGTTCCACAAAATCAAAAGGCTCATAGAAATAATCTGGCAAAAACTCTGAAAGATCTAGTTTTTCCCTAAAAAATTCTATAATCTCTTCTAAATCAGCCCCGACGTATCCGCTGGATTTGAAAATTATACTTTCAAGAGCACCAGGCAAATTAAGAAAAAACGAAAAGAATAAAGGTGAATTTTCCTCTTTTGTGTCGATTAGTGCTAAAATATTTCTAATTGCTTCTTCATCTGTTTCTGAATCAATAATTTGTTTTATTATGTGTGATTTTAATACTTTTAAAAGAGAATCTTTTTCACTTGTTAGGACATCGTTCATCGCGTTTGATACACGGTTACGGTACATATCGGAGATGTCCTCATCCGACAAGCCCTTGAATTCAGAGGACGAAGGCCAATGGACCACATCATCGAATGCTTCAAGAACTTCGTCGTCTATATCAGAAAGGTCGGCTGAGCTTAATATGTCGCCAGATAGTTTTATCGATAATTTATCGAGAATTTCTCTTAACAAGTCATCCATTAATTTGTCCTATTGTGCTGGCTATTAATAGAATCGTATCCCATTTCGTTATCTTCGACCCACTGTATAACTTCGGCATTTGTTTTTGTTCTAAATGCATTTATCTGTTGTTCTACCATGGCTTGAATATATGGGGGTACGGCTGATGCAAGATCTATTGATGGGATACTTTTCGCGGCGCCGAGGCCCGGAGTCACGCCGGGAACATCATGAGTATGCATAGCTAATTTTTGTGCAAAAGACTGCTGTGCGGCCCACAATTCATTAATAATGCTACACAATTCTCCGATTCTTTTGGTAATTTTATCTAGGGCCCCGGCGACATTTTTACCCATTGGAATCGGCTGCATGTCGGTATCATTGTTGCCCGCGATTAAGTCGATCCCAGGTATTGTTTTAACATCGCCGCTGTCACTTAGACTCTCTCCTTGCTCGGCGGTTACAAGCTTAATTCCCGCTCGACCATATAATCGGATAGAGTCTGAAATTAGGGCAATTGCTGATTTTCCTTCTGGATTTTGAACTGTTCCGGGAGCTATATTCAAAATCTTATCTATATCACTTCTTTGTGAAATATAAATTCTCGATGCATCGTTCTTGAAGCTATTCATCACATAACCTTTAGGATTATTGCTAGCATCGCTAACGGAGGCCATTCGACCCACAACCAAATCAATCGTTGCACATTTCGGTGTGATTTTAGAATAACCGGTTCCAGGTCCAAATGGAGCATCGCCGCTCAACACGATCCAAGAATCATATTTTTTAATAACCTTAGCTCTTCGAAGAGAGACAAACTTGGGCTGCAAGCTTATAAAATTGGCGCCGTTAGTGGTCACCTTTAGGTTTCCATAGCTAGCATCGACTAAGCTTTTAGTTTCTTCTGAAAGATCTGGATTATTTGGACTTTTTCTTTGGCCTGGGTACCAAGTTGGTGACTTTTGTGACATGATTTCCTTTTATATATCTGGCGGTCTGACGAATCCTCGGATATTCCAACCCACTTGTTGCGACAAAGGCAGTATCCATTCTGCGCCTATTTTATGTTCCGCCAAATCACGGGTGACCTTTCTGACTTTCGAGCCCCAATTTCCCTCGATGGTTTCGAGCTTATTCGTGGTCGGATCATAACTAATGGCAATTGCCGAATGGCCATAAAAAGACACATGATCTCCCGGCTGAATCAAATTTGGATCCCAAAAAGCAATTCCCGGAATAATTGTCGCGTCTTTATGCCTATCGATTGGTTCTTTATCGCTCGCCGGCCAAAACTGGGTGCCGATCATATGATAATATAAATGTTTAACATGTTCGTGTCTTTTAAAGGGGAGGGCTTTACCCAGCTTTCTGGCGCCCTCTTCATAGGCCCAAGATATAAATGCTGCGCACCATGGGGTCGGTTGGCTTGGGGTACCCCTATCCTGGTGCGGTTTACAAGCATCTGCATCGGCGGCGGAAGCCCAAATCTTCCGGTCGCACCGCCTAAAATACTTCTGAATATCTGGGCCCACGTTGTCTTGCCCTGGCTCCTCTCCGCGCCCGATTTCGCTTATGGCCGCCTTCATCGCCGCGCGGCCGAAAGCGGACGAGGGCATGGGCCCGACTGGTGGGATGGGCGACGGGGGGCGCCCCGAATTAAATTCTGCGCGGGTTGTGGCGCCTGGGCCATAATAAAAATCTGGCTTGAGCACCGAATTCGGAGTTTGGGTGTCCAGGAATTGGAGACGAGATGTGCTGCCATTCGCCCTTCCAGTAATACCACTAGAAACTCCGCAAACCGTACCAGCATAGTCTTTATCGCCTGGATCCTCATTTATTCTCATTTCAACAGTGGAGGAGATCTGTTTACAGAGATCTCTTTTAAAGTTGGCAGGAAAACGGCCATCGTCGACTGGCTGCATATAAGGATCTGGGCAGGCAGCATCGGAAGAGGCTGGATTTCTGGCATCGAATGCAAAATATGAAAAGTCGGGCATGTGATAGGGTGTACCACCATTAGTTTGTGCAACTTCAATACGATTCATCCTGCGTAGTTTCCCCAGGCCGACGCACTTTTCTGCTTGGAAATCTCTACGAACATCGGTATAGTGATGATCTGCAATGGAAATAAAGAGATCTTGTTCTTCATAAACCTGAGGCTTTGGCGCATTGTCCTTTGAATTTCTCGGGTTTAACACATCCGTATTTTGCATGGCGCGTTTGTATCGATCCTCAATTGCCATCCTCTTCTGCACCTCCCTGTATTAAATCAAAGATATCTCGTTTATCGTCGAGAGTTAAACCGACTTGTTTTGATTCTTTTTTTTGTAAAAGAGTGGAAATTTTAACCAATTGTTCGTTTGATCTTTGGAGGGTCTCGACATATTTGGCGGCGGTTAATCCAACCTCCTTATGTCTTTCTTCACTTTTACTAAGATAAACCATCACGTCATCAAGAAGACGACGAGTTATATCTCTGTCATCTCTAATATTTTTAATGGCTTCATCAATATATTTCTCTGTCTTTTTCATATCTCATTGTTCTCCCCGATCCCATTTTGTCTTGAACATTTTATATTTTTTTCTCATTCTATTCAAAGAGTTTACAATCTGTTTTGTGTTCAAGCCAGTAATTTCTCTCATGTACAAATAAATAGCTTTCTTATTAAAAATTTCTATATCATCTGGCGAACTTAGTAAGATTTTTACAGCTTCAAGGACTTTTTTCTCATTTTCCTTCAATTTATCGGTATCCCATGTTTCTATTTCAGTCCAAAGATGCTTCCAAAACTCATCCTTTTCCCTAGTCTCATCATAATCGTTGGTGGTGGAAACGTGCCTTAATTCAAGCTCTCTCGAAAGTTCAGAAAGTTCTATTTCTCTTTGATTTTTCTTCTTATTTTTTTTAACCTGCTGTATAAACCAATTTTTTGTTATGACTGAAAAATATGAAAAGGCTTTTGATCCCTTGGAGGGATCAAATTTATTTAAAACAGTAATCAACCAAATTTTACACTCGTCTCTTAGTACCTCAATATTTGGTAAAATTGTAAATCTATATGTGAAAACAATCTTATCGACTAATTGACTAAATACTGGCTGCAATAATTTGACATATAATTCTTCCCTTCTTTTGAAGGTGGTCTCTGGAAGATTATATTCATTAATTGCGTCTTCGTGAATTTGTGTGAAATAATTTTTTGAATTTTTGCTTCTGCGGATCCTGCGGCGCCTTTTCTTCTTGGGCACGACTTTCTGTGATGTCGTCATTGATAAATTCCTCTTCTGTTATATCATCTTCCGCATATAAATTAGGCTCATCAAACGCTTCGGTCAAATCTTGTGCGTGTCGTAACAAGTGTCTCAATGTTTCGTCCCCATAAAACATTTCTAATTCATATACGGATTTAAGATGATTTGTAAAATTGTGAATAACAGTCATGGTTTCTGTTAATTCATCATCATAATATTTTATTTGTTGTATAGATTTCCACCCATACCACAGCAAAAATATATTAAGTGCTGCCGATAAAAGCAATATTAAAAATAAAATCACTGATATTAATATCCAATTCATGCTTTATATTCCTTCTCTTTTAACTTTTTCTTTTCTTCTTTAACGGACTTTTTGTTCTTTTCTATATATTCTTCGACCAAAGATCCAACCTTCTTTTCAATTTTTGCCGTTCTAATCTTTTGAATATAGGCTGGAGTAGATGGAACACGACTAAAATCCCGAGAATCACAAGAAATGCAATTCGTCAGGGCCTCTGACATGCCGTGTTTTATTTCGAAGTATTCATCGCAATCTTCGCAATGATAATTATACCTCGGCATCTGTCTGTTCTTCTTCCTCTTCCGCCTCATTCTTGAATTTAACAGTGGGCGGATTTTCGACAACAAGCCCAGCGGCTGTCTCCTTGAAGACGAATCCCTGAAAAACTGGAACAATGTCTGATTGATCCATTAATGATTTTTGAAGAGCCATCATTACGGCTCCGATTGCTTGATTTGATAAGTGCATATGCATCTCCTTTGTATATATTATAACCCCATTTATCTGATTTGTCAAGGATTAAGGTGAATTATTTTAATCTTCTTCTGAAACGGCGCGGCCTTTGAGTAATTCCCAATCTTTTTTTGGGCGAACTTCTAAATTTTTTTCCCAAACTGACTCCAATACTGTGGGTCTCACTCCAACTTCTTTTGCAAAACTAATTAGTGCGTTTAAATCTTTAGGAAAACATGATCCCCCAAATCCAAGATTTCCATCTGGGCCTGGAACGGATAAATGTGTTGATCCCAGTCTCTTATCATATAACATATATTCAACAACTTTATCATAATCGATATCGCTGTTATCACAAATTTGTTTTATTTCGTTTGCGAAACTTACCTTGGTGGCCAGAAAACAATTGCTGGTGTATTTAATCATTTCTGCTATATCTGAACTTGTTTTAATTATTGATGCATCTCGAAATACTTTTCTAAACACGTTTTTTGCGTGCGAAGACTCTGCCCGGTGGCCGCCGATTATGATTCTTGACTGGTTTTTGAAATCTTCGATGTAATTAACTTCTGTCAAGAATTCAGGACTAAAAACAATTTTCAAATTTTTGTGTTTTAAATTTAATCTTTTTGTAGTTCCCGGAGGCACTGTAGATTTTAGTACAATAATGTGCTCGGGAGTTACAAAATTCTCAAGATCAGCGGTAACGCTTTCGATTATTCTGAGATCACTAGTACCATTTTTAAACATCGGAGTCGGAAGACAAAGAAAAATTATATTAGATTTATCGCACAGTTCTTCAATATCTCGACATGTCGATAATTCTTTCTTATATTTATCATATGTTTCAACCTCATAGTGCTTAAGAAACTCTACTCTGATCGCAGTGCCAACGAAACCGTTACCAATTATTCCTATTTTATAATCCATTTAGAAAACCCCTAACATATTCAACCAAATCGTATTTGGGGAGCCAGCCGGTCTTGGCCGTTGTTTTTGAAATATCTGCCAATGTTATTTCTGCCTCACCTGGGCGCGCTGGTATATACTCTTTTTTAAATTGAAAGAGATCAGCTAATTCGTTAATGGAGTGATTGGTCCCCGTTCCAATATTAAAAACTTCCTCCTTCCAACTTCCCCCAGAGATGGCAATGAGGCCGGCGCAAATATCTTTTACATATGTAAAATCTCTGCGTTGATTACCAGTACCTGTAATTGTCAGGGGAAGTAAATCCCTTCGTTGTTTTTCAAATATTCCGATCACAGTTGCATATGGTCCTTCCTCCGGTTGGCGAGGACCATAGACATTAAAAAATCTAGCGATAGTTATTTTTAATCCGAAACACCTAGAGAATAGCTTGCAAATTTCTTCGCCCTGCCATTTGGAAAAAGCATATGGATTTAGGAGTGGTCCGCCATAATAAGAACTAGACCCAGCATATACGACCTGAGCATTGCACTTTCTAGCAAATTCACAAACATTTACGGTACCTTGGGAATTTACACCGATGGTCTCTTGGGGCCTAGTGAAGCTAGGCTGTATTCTTGCTAGGGCGGCCAAATGAAAAATAGTATCAAACTTTTTATTTTCAAAGACCGAAGCTATTTCTCGAATATCGTTAATAAAATATTTAACCCCGCCTCTCATATAATCTCTTGAACTAGATTCAGAGATTAAACTATCAATTACCGTTATATCTTTATGTCCCCCTTCAATCAATAAATCTACAAGATTGGATCCAACAAAACCGAGACCACCCGTTACTAAAATTCTACTACCCATTTTTTACTCCTCTTGCTGTGCTGTAATTGCATTCAAACCATTGACAAATATTTTTAATCGCTTCTTTAAAATCAGTATAATTTTCCTCTCTCCAACCTAACTCCAAAAGTTTTGAATTGCTTGATGGTTTTCTGTACTGTCCTTTTGGTTTTGTCGTGTCCCAAATAATTTCACTCTTAAAATCCATAATTTCACAAATAATCGCGGCGGCTTCTTTGATCGAAATCTCGTTTGTGTTTCCAACGTTGATTGGCCCTGGCTCATTGTAATGGTCCAGCAAAAATAGCAAAATTTCTGCCAAATCTCTCGAATATGTGAATTCTCGTAGCGATAATCCGTCGCCCCACAAAGAAACGTCGGTGTGATTTAATTTGGCTTCATACACCTTCCTTATAATTGCTGGTATGGCGTGTGAGTTTTCAAGATCAAAGTTGTCGTGTTCTCCAAAAAGGTTATTTGGAATTGCAGTTATGAAATTACAACCATATTGATCGCGGTAAGCTCGGGACTGAATGTCGAGCATCCTCTTGGCATATGCATACGCATAATTTGAAGTATGTGGTGGTCCATCGTGGACCTGATTCTCGGTCAAGGGGTATGTGGCTTTATCCGGATATATGCAAGTCGACAAAAGAGAAACGACTTTTTTAACTTTGAACTTTCTTGCTGCTTCAAGAACGTTTGTATTTATAAGGATATTATCTTTATAAAAATCTCCAAGATACTCCATGTTTGCTTTAACTCCTCCAACTTTAGCGGCCAAATGAATTATTGCAGTCGGCTGTATATCTTGCATAGCCCGTTGAACATGTTGCGGATCCCTAAGATCATAGGCTCGCGAGCACTTGATAAAATCGCGGTTCGAACTCACATATTCAAACGCCGATCCGACCATACCGGTGGTACCTGTTATTAAAATTTTATTCATCTTATATCCTTATCCACGACGCAGGAATTAAATCCGCAGTTTCCTGAATGTTATTCTTTGTTCTGTGGGGTCCAAACCAATTATTAGGCGCCACCACTTTTTTATCTTTGTTTTTATTTAAAAATGCGCTCCACCACGAAAAAGTTGAATTAGCGATTATGTTGTTCTTCATTCTGCTCATCAGATAAAGATCCACAACGTCAGACTCATTTTCAACAAAGAAAGCAGATTTATTAGCAAAAAAACTATTTTCTTTACACCAAGTAATGTCGTCACTAAAAATAACTATTTTTGGATAGTTATCCACAATCGAAAGGGCCCTTTGATAATACTTTGGCCCAATATATTCATAAATTCCTCTTAGGCTTAAATAATCACCACGACGAACATGAATAGAAACAGTATTTTCTAGATTAATTAAATTGGCATATTTATCCTCAATAATATTAATCATATGATCCGGCAGCCTAAATAAATTTACGATATTTTCCCTATTGTGATTAAAATATTTGTATGATTGAAAATGTCCGCTTATGCACAAATTTGGTTTATACGGAATTTTCTCATAAATAGTGCTTGTATATGGCCTTTCTTTATAATAGTTTTTCACAAAATCCTTATTATGTCCAGAATCGAGCCTGTGAAAAATGGTATCTGCATAAAACTTATAATGTGATTCGCGGAGATCCGGAAACACAGCGCAGTCGTCATTGTCAAAGGACAAAGATAAAACCGCAGCTATACAAAATAGCTGATTACCCAAACCTCCATTTCGCGGGCCGTTGCCCAGGACATCGCATGTAATCACAGTTTTTTTACCCAGTAGTCCACCATTTCCACCATCATGGATTCAAAAGTATATTCAGGTACCCAACCCAAAATTTTTCGAGTTTCGGAAGAATCACCTCTCAGATATTTTAGTTCTTCTGGTCTCATATATTTTGGGTTTTGTACAACATAGTCTCGATAATCCATGTCAAGAAGTCTGAATACCAGTTCACACAGATCTCTCACAGAATGAGCTAATCCGGTCGAAACAATAAACTCGCTAGGAATATCGTGATTTATAATCATGTGCATAGCTCGAACATAATCTTTAGAGTGTCCCCAATCTCTCTGAGAATCTAAATTACCCAACTCTAGCTTGTCAATATATCCTTTCTTAATCTGAACTGCGGTTTTTACCACCTTGTTTGTAACAAAATTAGAACCACGCCTTGGAGATTCGTGATTAAACAAAACACCATTACAAGCATGGAGTCCATAGGCATTTCTATAGTGTTTGACCAAATTAAATCCCATTACTTTGGCGCACCCATATGGACTTACCGGATTCATTGGGGTGGTCAAGCGTTGGGCGCCATCTGTGTCGACTGAATTTCCAAACATCTCGGACGAGGAAGCTTGATAGAACTTCGCTTTTGGACATGTAGTTCTGTAGATTTCAAGCATATTCAAAACTCCAAGCGCATTGGTTTGAATTGTAAAAGATGGCATATCAAAACTAACCCTGACGTGGCTCATGGCACCTAAATTGTATATTTCATCAGGCATAACCCCAGACACGATACGAAATAAAGACGGATAATCCAAAAGATCTCCATAATATGTCCTAATTCTATCGCGAATGTGTAACAGTCTGCTGTCTTGGTTTTCTACTACAGAACTTCGCCTAATAATTCCATGGACCTCATAGCCCTCGTTCAATAAATATTCAGTTAAATAACTTCCGTCCTGTCCTGCAATGCCTGTGATTAGTGCTTTTTTCTTCATTTTTCTTCTCCTAAGTGGTCCTTAAATATTTTCTTTTCTGACAAATCAGAATAATTCTCCCAACATCCAGAATCCTCGTTGTCATCAGGTAGTTGGTCCATTATTAAAATTCCTCGTGCTGCATCTTCGGGGGTCATATACATGTGCCATCCGATCATTTCAAATTCATCATCCGGATAATATACTTCTAGGTCGCGGCCATCGTAGCGCGCCTTTTTTAGCCACTGATATGCCTCCTCGTCGTCGGTCAAAATCATACCGCCGCGTCCTATAGGTAATCTTTTTTTTATTTGGAAGGAAGTGACCTGTAAAACATTGTTTCCCACATACATTCCCTTCCGAAAAACAATTGCCCCATCATATATAGGATAAGGATTTAATTGATAAGATCCTCTCCATTTAATGTCTTGAAACTTAATTTTGCAGCCAGCATGAACAACTTGCATTGGCACAGAAACATATGTCTGCGATGGAATTGTTATGGTCCCCGTGGCATTAAAATATTTCAAACACAGAAACAATCCGTTTGAACAACAGTCAATCGCGATGGCGTATTTAGATCCCGCATATTCTGCGACTTTTCTTTCGAAAATTTCCACTACATCGCGTGGGTCACTCCACTCATAACCGGCTTCCCGAACCCGATCCAATTCAACTCTCTGCCACTTTTTTGGAACAACTCCCAGAGGCCAAGAAGTATAATTAACTTTTTTCATTTTTATTCCTATTAACTTTTATGTGCCTATTATAAGAATATGCCACCGTATCATAATGATTTTTCGCTAGATTAAAATTCTCTTTAACTGCGGGGAGTATTTTATTGTATTTTTCGAAAGAAAGGTCTTTCAGTTCTTTGATAATATCTTCTTCCGAATTAACAATAATAATACCGTCATCGTTAAAATAATCTCCAATATTTCTAGCTCCCATATAAATAGGAACAGTTCCCACCATAAAACAATCCATAATTTTTTCAGAAAAATAGTTATTTTGTGTCCAATTTTCTAAGGCAATAGAAAAGGCATAATCTTTAATAATTTTAACCTTTCCATCAAAATTATTATCGTGGTCTTCTGGAAAAGGATTGTGACCTCTTCCAAATAAATCAATATTTATAAATTGTTCTTTATTCGAATATAGATATTTTAACAAATTTACTCTTATTTTTTGCTCTTTTGTTGTATTTTTATTTGAAACAATGTAAGAACATAGTTTGGTCTTATTATAGATGCGTTGCTTATTTTTAGGCCATATCCAAGTACCCCCTTCTGGAGTGGGACAAGCCTTTTCAGGTAATTGTTCGATTAGTTGATCGTCATATGTAACGACATAATCAAATTTATCTTGATTGCGAAAAACATATTCATATCTATCTTGAATATCAAAGGGTCGACATTCAGTCAATAGAGCCACTTTAATTTCTGAATTATATTTATCCGTTTCGTATATGCCATCACGAATAAAATAAGTAATTTTATTGTTTTCTCTCTTATCGAAAGTAACATCAAAATTTTTAAACATTGCCAAACCCCTACACCACGGCTTCTCTGAATACCATGTTTCATATCCAACTATATTTAATGTGTCAATCATATGATAGTCCCTGCATCAATTCCAATTTCCGTATTATTCTTTAAATTTATAATTAAAAAATTTAATATCATCTTTATGCATTTGTTGTACCAAAGTTTTAGTTGTATCATCATAATAAATAGAATAATGATTATGCTTTGATCTATTAGACATCGTATGAATATAATTTATATATAATCCCATATTTCTTAATTTATCTTCTGATAATTCTTCAATTTTTATGAAGTGATCTACATATTTCTCGCCGTCGTGGGCCCATTCTAACATTTGCTGATATTTTGGGGTGTTATCTCCATCATTATAAAAAACTAAATTATCTCTTTCATCATATATATATTTTACAAAATCAGTAAATGAATTATTATTTAAAATTTTGTATTCTTTTAGAAAATCTTCGTCGGGTTTAACGTCGCGGTGATATTTTTCTTTTAAATAAAAATACCATGATACATACCAACTCCAAGGATTTCTTACAGTTGTAAATGTAATATATTTGTTGTATTCTTTTATTCTATTTTTTATATCTTTTAAAGATATATGACCGCCAAGGGCCTCAAAAGAATGTTCGGGAAAGCTGTGTCTTTTTTTGAATGTATTTCGTATAGTGGTACCTCCAGTTTTCGGAATGTGTATATATATATAATGCTGTTTATTATTATATATGAGATAAGCCATATTTATTTCTTTTCCCAGTTTTCCCACACAAAATCATAATTAAAAGTCATTTTATGGGTTTCACTTAATTTATCTTGAATTTCTTTTCTCATTTGTTCAGCATTCGGAATAAAATCATGAAATTGAATCTGCAAATTTTTTATCTGTGATATCGCTCCCTCATTAATAATATGTGGAATAAGATTGTATTCACCGCCCTCTATATTTATTGAACACACTTCAATCATATTGAGATCTAGTTCACGAATGACAGACACGAAGGATTTTATCTGTACCAATTCTTTTTTACCAAATATGATTTTATCATTTCGTGGAAATTCTGATGTGGATTCCCCCTGTACATTTAACAGGGTTTCATAATTACTTTTTCCAACACCATAATTAAAAACTCTGATCTTTTCTATACTAGCAAATCTCTGTACGATATTGTCATAAAAATCTTTTATGGGCTCAAAAATGTTAACGTTACATCCAAATCTATTATACATTTCTCCTCCCAAGTCTCCGGTGTGACCGCCAATATCAAGAATTATACTATCTAAATCTAAATTATAATTATATAAATTTGATGCATCGCCGCCGTTCGCAAAATATTTCCGGACTTCGCTCATTTGTTACATTCCACGTTTAAACTCATTAAGGTACCTGCCTCTTTATCCATATGAGGTAAATATGCTTGAGAGTGGTCATCAAACTTTCCATGTTCTACCTCGCGCCAATTCCACTTTTTTATATCACTGAATCCACTTTCCGTTAATAAGGTGTTTAAACTTTCATAATCATAAACAGTTTTGTGATAAATGATGTTGTCCCCCATCGACATTTTTCCAAATAGGGGGCCCAAGAAATTGTTTAGAGGGGCGCCGCCATCATATAGGCGACACATAGCTTGGAAATCAGGAACAGCAAGTCTCAGAAGACCGCCCTTCTTAAGAACCCTTTTCCACTCTCTCAATATTTCCTTGGCCTCCGAGCGATCAAAATACTCGAATACATGAGAAGCATACACAATATCCACACTATTATTTTGAAATGGTAAATTAATTATGTCCTTAGAGTGGAGGTGATCGTATTCCCCCCCATCAATATGAAACCAATCTGAGCCAAAATTCCTCCAGCCGCAGCCTATATTTAATTTAATCATTCGTAACCCCATCTTTTTAACTCGGTGCCGAGGATTTCATTTAAAATTGAATAGTGTTCCGGGGAGACTAATTCTTTCCAGGTGCCTGTTTTCCCTTTATATAAGTGATGGCCATGGATGTGTCCCTTGGGATCATATTCGTGAAAATTCTTATATTGTTTAGAGAATTTCTTTTGACTGTCAAAACAGAAAGTTTGTTTGATATAGGTTTTTTGGTCATCAGAAATGTCCATGTGAAGAAAATTAGTTAATTGTTCAAAAATAAATTTAAAATTTAAATCTCCCACTTCATTATCAAAAAAATCTTCATATTTCAAAAACAGAATATCCCCCCCATTTAAGGAGTCGCTCTTGAAGCAATTAAGAATCTCTATGGTTATTAATTGCTCCCGAGCATGTTTAATCAAAGCGGGGAACGGTATTTCTGTTTTGTTTTCTTCCTCGTCGAATCCAGCATAATATGCTCTCCATTGAGAAGTACATGCGTCTCTAAAATCCCTATAAATTACAATTGTTTTCTCGGTGGGTCCGGTGACAAAATACTTGTGTGTTTGATTAATTAAGATATTTGGAAACAAATGATCTACGATGTTTGCGACAACGGTGCTTCCACTTCGGGGAACACCAAAAATTTTAGGGACAACCATTATATAAACTCCTTGTCGCTTTCAACACCCAAATAGGGCCCTGTTTTATATTCATAAACCAGAGTATTGTCTTCCAATGCAAGATAATTGTGCCCCCCTCGGTAAGTAAGGCTACAATCGCCTGGGCGGATTATTTCTTCGGCAATAATTTTATCATCCAAATCATAAAAGAAGACCTTCACGCTTCCCTCTATAACTACCCAGGATTCTTGAGCCATCGTGGTCATTTTTTCACAATAAATGTGTTTATGAGGCTTGAAAGTTCTTCCCTTTTTTAAATTTAAACTTGCCAATTGTAAAAATTTATCTGGGGAGCTAATATTCACCCTCTCTTGTGGTACCATATCTTTTTTATGAAATATCTGGTGAAGTAAGAGATCCGGGTTCAACTTGGAGTAAATTTCTTTCATTTAATAAACCCTCTCTGTTTTATAAAATTCGCACATTTAACGGATTTGATGGCTCTGGCGGCCGCCTCTGGTGTTCCAGATCTAGGCTTTGAGGGGTTTCCGTAGAATGTGTGAACATAAAGAGGTTTTTCAATAAACCCTATAGCCGAATAATCGCCGTGTTTCTGCTTCAAATTATAAATTACCGGCAAAATTAAAGCGTGATCGGTGGCGATGTCAAACCAATTCCCCTCCCAATCTAAGAAGTTTTCAACAGGTATATCATTTAAAACCTTAGCCTTAATCGTGCATAGATGACTTGTTATCCATGGGTTCTTGTAGGGATCCCAGGCAGATGAGGGAATAGCACGAGAAAGCCCTTGGGTGCCATGCGATGTAACGAATTTAGAATAAACATATTCTAATTTAGGATTTTGTTTATATAAATTATAAACTTCTTGCAAAACGGTTTTTTCAAATAACCAGTCGTCAGTATCAACCATACAAATTATGTCTTCGGGATCTTTATTGATAATATTATCATAAAGATTTCTTAATCTATATTTCCTTATATTGTTGAAAATAATATCCAAATTCTCATACTTTTTTCTATCATAAAGATATGGCATTAAAATGTCTCTAGTATCATCCTCAGAACAATCATCAATAAGCGTATGTGTTTTCGGATTTAATGTTTGAGTGGCAACGCTTTCTATACATTTTTCAACGAGACTTCCAGCGTTTCTCCCAGTTGATACGACATAAATATTCATTAGCATATACTCCTTAGTGTTATTTCAAACGAACCCTTGCGAGAACAATTTCTTTCATACCACCCTCTTCCGTTATGGGAAATATATTCCCACCTTAGTTTGGAACATTCGGACATTACTTCTTTTGCGTGCGATGGATTTCTGACTCTTAAAAAATGCTTTCCCTCAATTAATGGCTCATGATAAGAGGTGCAAACACCGTCTGTTATTAGAGGGATAACGCCTAAGCCTAACAATTCTATTTCTCGATTACACTTTGGTCCATATCCAGGCATGCACAATCCAAATTTTGATTGAGATACTTTTTCTAAATATTCATCTTGTGTATGTGGCCAAGTGAAGCTATCACCCATCCTGACTGGCATACTGAATACTTCAATGGCTGTTGACCAATCGTGCTGTGTTCTATTCTTAAGCTGAATTCCGTTTTCGATTTTTCCAAGAAACAGGCTATCAATATTTTTTTCGTCATACGGCTTGATCCCGTCGTTTATTTTCGCCTCTAATTTTCGAGGGTGCCTTCCCCAATAAACCCACGGAAAACCATTTGGATGTTGCATACCGCCAAATAAACCTTTATTCCACCGAGGAGGAAGATGAGGATAAACATCGTAGCGATCATATTCATAAAGAAGGACATCGCCTGGGAAGTTCACCCACAAGAAAACATCATTAGTTTCCCCATCTATAATTTCGCAATATCCAGATTCTTCCCACATACTCAGTAGTTCCCGAGATGTGTCTCCTTTATGTTCTGGCGTTTGTTTGCCTCTGTAAATCTTCATTTCGTGTCAATCCCATAAAATCCACTCAACAATACATTCTTTTTTAACTGCGGATATATGTCTTTAGCTCCGCATTCTTTCAGGAGCCAATTTGTATACTCTCCCCTGCAATCGACAGGCTCGCCAGCCCAGTTATCAAGATTTTTTGTCTTAAGGAAATCAAAAATCTTCTTCTTTTCTGGTGAGACAGATATTTCAGAAAGATGTGAAAGATCAATATTCTGACATGAAAAGTCCTGCGGTTTGTTCTGTTTGTATGCACGACAATCTAGAAAATTATCTTTTGTATATTCTGGATCTGCTGTAAATTTTTGTATCATTAAATCCTGATCTGAGCCATATTGATTGTGTCTCTGAGAATAGTACAGATTAAAACTTTGCCATCTTATATACATCGGAACTTCTTGGGACTTGAAACTAGAAAGTCCTGCCAACATTCGACACTTAATTCCATAATGATTTTCGTGAGTCCGCAAGGTTCCCAGAGAGCATTGTGATTTCTCAAAAAACCTAACAAATTTATATTCAGTCTCTCCCGGTACAGAGTCCAAATCCCTTGTGTGGAATATTTCCACATCTCGAAGCCATAATGGCATCATTCTCCAAATAGCCGGCTCTGTCAGGTTATAATCTATATCAATAGTTTCGACCTTGAAGTTGTCTATATTTTCAGACAGTATATTCAAAACTTCGCTCAACTCATTCTCCCAGACATTCTTGCTGGTATGTACCTTCATCGTATAATCTGGATAAATAATACTATTGATTAGCGCTATTGACGGCAGATTAAACCAATACCTCTGTCGATTATTCTTATCCTTGTCCCAAAAACGATGCTGTGGCAACGACTTGGGCTCAAATAAACAATAGGAGAGGATTTTTTCCACTATTCGTCCTCAAGCATGGTTTTATATTTCGTGAAAATTTCCCTTTCTTCTTCTTGTTTCCACTCAAAGTTTTCGAAATTTGTAGAAATCCCCTTCGGATTAAAATAGTAAATTCCGAGTATTTCACTCATCTTTTGAAATTTGGCGCCGCCGAAAGCACAGCGCAAAAAGAATTCCCAATCACCAGCAGAGCGATATTTTGAATCAAAAAGACCATGCTTTTCGTGAAGACATTTTCTCCACATTGGATTGTTGTGTGGTTGATTTCCTCGTATCATTGCCTCTTTTGAAAATTGTTCAAAGTTATATCGTTGGGCATTTTGAGGCAAACTTTCCCAGTTTATATTTGGTTGCTGGGAAATATACGAGTCATTATAAACCAAATCTACATCTGGATGAGAAACGAGACATTTTGCCTGTTTCTCTAAAGCGGGTGGGGCGCGCCTATCATCACAATTAATGTTGGTGATAAATTTCCCGGTGGACATTTTAATTGCCTCATTCCACACTCCGTAAATTCCAGGATCATCTTCTAGGCGCTTGTAAATAATATTATTTGGGTACTTTTCGACATATTTAAGAATTACTTCTTCTTCAATATTTTGCCCTTCTGGATTTGCATTTAAAAGGATCCACTCACATTTCTCCTTGAATATCGTTTGACGAGTAACATCCTCCATCAATTGTTCGATATGTTCGGCAGCGTCGAAAACAGAAGTTATCAGAGAGATCTTTGGAATTTCTTCTAGACTCACATTAATAGTTGTAGCGTTAAATTGTTCTTCGCCGATTGTATAGCGAACAAACTCTTCATATTTCTTTTCTTCCGTAAAATTCTCAATAAGATATTTTTTGAGTTTTGTTGCGTTTCTTTTGAATCTTGAGTACTCGCTGCGAACCTCACGCAATCTTCTCTTAAAACTTGCCTCCCTCGGGAAAGCCCATTGAGAGTCAGCTTGGATGACATTATCCCATACAGCCTGCTTTTGTACATTTTGAA